>WNGL01004357.1_pt1 | contig 17061 bp, 15 predicted proteins | sample 5400591 | NCBI WGS metagenome assembly WNGL01 (sample SAMN13153377, study PRJNA577476) | soil metagenome | isolation source: 80 cm soil or saprolite under Garry oak tree replicate 1 | place: USA:California | collected 2016-06-15
CGATGTTCACCAGGGCGCGGCCGATTTGCGGCGCTCCCCGCGCGACGGCAGCGATTTGATCGATGTTGTCGGCTCCCCCCGACCCGGCATCGACCCAACCCGTCACGCCGTCCTGCAGGGCCAAGGGCGGGCCTTCCTTGGTGCGGCCGGCGTGGGTGTGGATGTCGATCAAGCCCGGGGCCACGATCTTGCCGCGCGCATCGATCGTTTCGGCGGCGTCGCCGGTGATGTTCGCCTCGACGGCGGCGATCTTGCCGCCGGCGATCGCCACGTCGCGGGTCGCATCGAGCCCGACCGAGGGGTCGATGACGCGCCCGCCCCTGATGAGCAGATCGTAGGTCGCCGCGAACGCGTTCGGAACGCGGGCGAACATCGCAGCGGTAGCCGCGGATGTGCAGAGAAACTGGCGCCGGTTCATCATGGTTGATGGCCTCCCCGACCTCGTTTGGAAAAAGCAGAAAATCAATTTGGTCAATTTTGGATAGTGGACGCCTCGAACCGGCGTGTCAACAATCACTCGGCCAGCCAGGGACTGATGCCTGAGACGATCTGTTTCGACCAGTTGATCCAGTAGTCGCCGGGATTGCGGGCGTAGTCGTTGTAGTTGCCGGGCGCATTGACGCCCGGAATGGGCGGCACGTGCGCCTGGGCCAAGACCTTGTCCGGATTTCCGTAGCGCGAGGCCAGCGCCCTGACATAGGGGTCGTCCAGCGCCGTCAGTCGGCCATGCTCGACCAGAGTCAACCATTGGTCAAGGTCGCGCACGCGCACCTGATAGGTCGCCATCAGCGTATGATTGTGGCAACAGTGATCGATCGGAAGATTGGTCTCCTTGCCGAACTCTATGCGCGCGGGCGACATCTGGCCGACCTTCTCGGGCCCATGCTGGGCATAGGTCCCGAACGACCAGTGGATCGTGCCGCCGACGTTGCGCTCCGAGTGATTGCCTCCGGCCAGGAGCTCGCCCGGGTGCTTGAAATATTTCGGATTGGTGCCAAGTCCGGCTTCGTACAGCCACCAATAGCCCGGCTCGTCCTTGCTGTATTCCGGATAAACGAGGTCGTTGATCCCGGGATAGTGCTGGGCGATGCGCATCAGATCGCCGTAATGGCCGCCGCCGCGAATGGCGGCCAATTTGCCATTGCGGATTTCCAGCTCCATGCGCGGATGGGTCGAGATGTGGTCATTGGTGGCGGCGATGAACCCATTTGCCGTCGGCATGTGGATGCCTGGAATATAGGTGTTCTCGAACGCCGGATAACTGATGACCGAATAGGGCCAGATGCCGGTCGCCTGCGGCGGGAACATGAAGAGGTGTCCCTGCTGGTAGACGCCTTTCGACCACGCGTCCGCTACCTCGGGGCTGACATCGAAGGCAGCGCCGATCCCTCCGGGTCGCTCATCTCCACCCGGTCGATATAGGCCAATGCCTCGATCGTCTTGGTCTCGACCAGCCGCCAAACGTCGCCGGGGAAGCTCGGCACTTCGCTCATCAGGTCGAAAAAGTTGACGTAGGTATAGTTGCCGACGAACTTGTCGCCATGATGCTGCAGCAGCTTGCGCGTCCGGGTGCGGCCGCCCCTGCCCCAGAACACCTTGGTGATGGTCGGGTTTGCATCGAGGTAGGCGACGAGGTTCCTGGCCGCCAGTTGAACTTGATCATCGGAAAGTTGCTTCAGCCGTGCCTCCGGGTATTGGACCTCGGGGAAGGTGACATTATAGAGTGCCTCATCCTGCTGCTTGAACCAGTCACGCGCCTTGTCGACGTCATGGATCGAGCGGAAAAACCAGGCGCGGAACTCCTGCTGGGCGTCGGTGGCATCAAAGTTGTTCTCCGCCTTGTCGATCGCCGCCAGGTCCGCCTTGGCGACGTGCAGGAGATCGTGCTGGAAGAGCACGCGCGCTTCGATGCCACGCTCCTTGTAGGCGGCGACGATTCCCTGCTGCACCATCGGCTCGGCGTCGTAGGGAGCGACGATCAGGACCACGTCGCTCGCGACCGTCAGCCCCAACGGCGTGCGGCCGCCGGTCTGTCGCACGGCGGCACGTGCGTTCGGCATCAACTCTTCGATGGAGTTGGGGACGGCCAGCTTTCTCGGAAATGTGGGCTTCGGATACGGCTTGCTCGAGCCCGGACCGATGAGGCCCACTTCCTTTCGCCGCTTGGCGAGATCGGCGGGCGACCATTGCGCGAATTGGTACTTCCGGTCCTCGATCGGGGATCGCGCAGGCGCCGCTTTGTCCTGGCTCACCGCCAGCTGAGACAGGCCGAAAACAGTGACCGTTGCAGCGAAGCAAGTGCTCGCCCACAGGACACGCCTCGCCGATTGAGTCCTCATGGGTTCCTCCTCGGTTCCACGATCTGTTGCTTGATCTGTCTTCTATCTACGCCTAGTCACCCGCTCTTTTGCAGTCACCGCCCCCGCGGCGGGCCATGAAGGCGAGCCGCTCGAACAGGTGCACGTCCTGCTCGTTCTTGAGAAGCGCGCCGTGCAGCGGCGGGATCAGCTTCTTCGGGTCGCGCTCGCGCAAGGTGTCGGGGCCGATGTCCTCGACCATCAGGAGCTTGAGCCAATCGAGGAGTTCCGAGGTCGATGGCTTCTTCTTCAGCCCGGGCACGTCGCGGATCTCGTAGAACAGCCGCAGCGCCTCGGCCACCAGGCGCTGCTTGATGCCGGGGAAATGCACCTCGATGATCGCGCGCATGGTGTCGCCATCGGGGAAGCGGATGTAGTGGAAGAAGCAGCGGCGTAGGAAGGCGTCAGGCAATTCCTTCTCGTTGTTCGAGGTGATGACCACGATCGGCCGCCGCCGCGCCTTGATGGTCTCGCCGGTCTCGTAGACGAAGAACTCCATGCGGTCGAGCTCCTGCAGGAGGTCGTTCGGGAACTCGATGTCGGCCTTGTCGATCTCGTCGATCAGGAGCACCGGCCGCGCATCCGCGACGAAGGCGTCCCACAGCTTGCCGCGCTTGATATAGTTGCGGATGTCGCGCACGCGCTCGTCGCCGAGCTGGCTGTCGCGCAGCCGCGACACCGCGTCATATTCGTAAAGTCCCTGCAGCGCCTTGGTGGTCGACTTGATATGCCACTCGATCAGCGGCGCGCCGACCACCTTGGCGACTTCGAGTGCGAGCACGGTCTTGCCGGTGCCGGGCTCGCCTTTGACCAGCAGCGGCCGCTCAAGCGCAATCGCGGCATTGACCGCAACCTTGAGGTCGTCGGTCGCCACATAGGCGCTGGTGCCTTCGAAACGCATGGCAGGCCGTTGTCCGAGGTCGTGGCAGGAAATCTAAGCATGGCGGTCTTGCCGCTCACAAGCCATCAACGTACCATTTTGGCAACTCACCGGGAGGCGCCCGGTGACGACGAGCAATGCCGGTGCGAGGGCTGAAGACATGCGCAGGACCAAGACATGGGCGACCAGTTTTCTGGCGGCGGCTTTCTTCGTTCCGCTCGCCTGCCAGGCGGCGGACGAGCGCAAGCAGCTCGCATTCGACGTGGTTGATCGCAATGCCGCGGAGATGTGGGCGGTGAGCGATTCGATCTACTACTTCGGCGAACTCGGCATGCAGGAGTTCGAAGGATCGAAGCTCCTCAAGGACACGCTCGAAGCGGCCGGATTCAAGGTCGAGCTCGGGGGCGCGGGCATGCCGACCAATGTCTGGGCCGAGTATGGCTCGGGCCGGCCCAAGATCGCGATCGTCACCGAGATCGACGCGCTGCCCACCGGCTCGCAGACGCCGCTCGAGTTCGATCGCAAGCCGCTGGTGGCGGGTGCTCCCGGCCACATGGAAGGCCACAACACCCACGGCGGCGTCGCCTCGATGGCGGCCTTTGCGGTCAAGCAGGCGATGGCGCGCTACAACATCCCGGGCACGGTCGCGCTCTCGTTCGGGCCCGCCGAGGAGCAATTGGGCAGCCGGCCCTTCATCGTGCGCGCGGGCTATTTCAAGGACGTCGACGCGGTCATCTACCTGCATATCCGCGACACGCTCAACACCGCATATGGCGTGCAGAATTACGCCGCGATCAGCTCGGTCTTCACCTTCCACGGCAAGACCGCGCACGGCGCGGTCAACCCCTGGGACGGCAAGGACGCGGTCGATGCGGTCGAGCTGATGGACATCGGCTTCGACAAGCTGCGCGAGCATCTCAAGCCAAGCTATCGCGCGCATCGCACCATCACGATCGGCGGCATCCAGCCGAACATCATCGCCGATACCGGCCAGATCTGGTGGTTCGTGCGCGACGCGTCGATGCCGGCCGCCAAGGAAACCTATGACAAGCTCCTCAAGATCGCCGAGGGCGCGGCACTCATGACCGGCACCACATGGGACGTCAAATACGCTGCCTCCGCCTGGCCGCAGCTCGTCAACAAGGCGATCGGCGAGGCGATCCAGCAGAACGTCGAGACAGTCGGCATGCCGAAATGGACGGAGGAGGAGCAGCGCGCCGCCCGCGATTTCCAGAAATCGGCGGAGAAGCCGGTGGTGGGGCTGCGCACCAAGGTGCTGCCGCTGGGCGGGCGCCCGCAGTCGGCCTCGTCGAATGACAATGGCGACGTGTCGTGGGTAGTGCCGGCCGGCAGCTTGAATTTTCCCGCGGCCATCCCCGGGATCGAGGCGCATGAATGGCATGCCGCGGTGTTCCCGACCAGTACGATCTCCCACAAGGGTCAGGTGGCGGGCGCAAAGGTCCTCGCCGCCTCGATCATCGATCTCCTGACCTCGCCGGAGCTGCTGCAAAAGGCGCGCGCCGAATTCCAGGAGGAATCGAAGAAGACCCCCTATTTCTCGCTGCTCCCGCCCGACGCCAAGCCGGACACCGGCATGAACCGGGTGGAGATGGAGAAATACCGGGCCGAGATGCGCAAGTTCTACCTGAACAAAACGCCGCGGTTCAACTGAGCAAGGCTCACCTCACGCCGCTATCGCACGAACGTGAGGCGAATTGAAGCACGCTCCCAACCGAAACGAGGTATAAACAGGTGTAAGGTATTATGTTTCTCGCAACGCATGAGCCAAGAACTCGCGGCCTGAGGAGATAGCCATGCTGCGTCTCGTCCTCGGCCTTGCCATCTGGCTGGCCGCGCTCACTGGCGCCCCGGCGCAGAACGCGCCTGCGGGCGAAGCGGCGAAGACCACGATCGCGACCTTTGCGGGCGGCTGCTTCTGGTGCGTGGAGGCCGACTTCGACAAGGTCGCGGGGGTCGTCAGCACGACCTCGGGCTATACCGGCGGAAAGGTCGCCAATCCGACCTATTACGATGTCGGGCGCGGCGGCACCGGGCATGCGGAGGCGGTCGAAATCGTCTACGACCCCGCCAAGGTGAGCTACGAAATGCTGCTCGACGTGTTCTGGCACAATATCGATCCGCTTGCGAAGAACCGCCAGTTCTGCGATCGCGGCGACCAGTACCGCACCGCGATCTTCTATCACGGCGAGGACCAGCGCCGGCTGGCGGAGGCCAGCAAGGCCGCGCTGGCGCCCCGCTTCAAACAGCCGATCCAGACCGAGATCGTCGCCGCCGGGCCGTTCTACAAGGCCGAGGAGGAGCACCAGGACTATTATTTGAAGAATCCCATTCGCTACAAGTTCTACCGCTACAATTGCGGCCGCGATGCGCGGCTCGAGGAGTTGTGGGGCAAGAAGGATTAGGAGCCAAGAGATGCTCAACCGCCGAAGTCTGCTCATGGGCGCAAGCGCGGCCGCCGTGATCGCGGGCCTGCGCTGGATCGAGGGCGCGGATGTCCAGGCCGCGGCCACATTCGAGATCGAGAAGACCGACAGCGAGTGGCGCCGCCTCCTCACCAGGGCGCAATACGAGGTGCTGCGCCTGCACCGCACCGAGGTGCCAGGCTCGAGCCCGCTCAATCACGAGAAGCGCAAGGGACTGTTCGCCTGCGCAGGCTGCGAACTGCCCCTGTTCTCCTCGGAGACGAAATACGACAGCCGCACCGGCTGGCCGAGCTTCTTCAAGCCGCTACCGGACGCGATCGGCACCTCTACCGACCATCTGCTCCTGATGCCGCGCACCGAGGTGCATTGCCGGCGCTGCGGCGGCCATCTCGGCCATGTGTTCGAGGACGGACCGCCACCCACGGGGTTGCGTTATTGCATCAATGGCGTCGCGCTGAAATTCATGCCGGCCGATGCAGCGTGAATGCGTTTTCGCGCGAAATCGCCTTGAGCTGATCCTCGACGAGGCCGACTGACCTCGGCAATTCTTGCCGAGACCCCGGCAGAACTGCGCCGACATCGGCGCTCGCGATCGCGCTGTGTTCTCCCAGCTTATTGAAATTACTCATGATTGTCGCTGGCACGCGGCTTGCGACGGGGGCGCGAAGGTGCGGCCATGCGCCTGTCGCGATCGCCCCGGCCGCTCGGAACGCAGTTGGAGACGATGTCATGGGTATCTTCGGTGCTCTCACCACCGCAGTGACGGGGATGCGCGCGCAGTCGTTCGCGCTCGAGAACATTTCCGGCAATATCGCCAATTCGCAGACCACTGCGTTCAAGCGCCTCGACACGAGCTTCGAGGACCTCATTCCCGACCAGATCCCCTCCAAGCAGCTGTCCGGCAGCGTGTCCGCCAGTTCGCGCGCGACCAATACGGTGCAAGGCGATCTTCAGGGAGCCTCGAACGGCACCTTCATGGCGATCAACGGCCAAGGCTTCTTCGTGGTCGAGAAGCCCTCGAGCACCACCGACAACCGGCCCGTGTTCGATGGCCAAAATCAATACACGCGCCGCGGCGACTTCCAGCCTGACAAGAACGGCTTCCTGGTCAATGGCGCCGGCTATTACCTCATGGGCATCAAGATCGATCCGACCACCGGCAACCTCGTCGGCAGCGTTCCGCAGGTCCTGCAGTTCCAGAACGATTTCCTGCCGGCGCAGGCGACCACCCAGATCGATTACCGCGCCAATCTTGCGAGCTATCCGTTGACGCCGGGGCACGACACCAGCGTGCCAGGCTCCGAATTGCTCAATCCTGCGAACTTCATCGCCAATCCGATCGCGGGCGCGCCGGGACCAGCCAGGATCATCGGCACCGGGGCGACGCTCCTGCCCGATGCGGTCGCCACGATGACAGGCACGACGGTACTGCCCGCAAGCTTGGTGAATTCAGGCACGATCACCATCAATGGGACCAACGTCAACCTCACTGCGGGCATGACCCCGGCACAGGTCGTCAACGCGATCAACACTGCCGCGCCGCCCGGTGTAACCGCGTCGCTATCGACGACCCCGGCAAATCACCTTGTTCTAACAAGCGCCAATGCCGACACCGCGGTCACGATCGCCGGCTCCGCCACCGCGCTGTTCACCGAGCTGGGGGTTTCGGCCGGCACGACCAATCCGACGAACTTGCTGACGCAGAGCGCGGTCGCGGCGGGCCAGACTCTGGTTGTCAAGATCGGCGCGAACACGACGACCATCACATTCGGCAGCGGCGCCGGCCAGGTGTCGACTCTCGCCAAGCTCAATGGCGCCAACGGGCTTGGGCAACTGGTCACCGGCGGTTTCGCCTCGGCGGCGTCCGCGAACCCGACGAACGGCAACGTCTCCATCACCGCCGCCAATGGCACCGATTCGATCATCATTGATCCGAGCACCACGATTACGCCGCTGACGTTCGGCATGCACACGACCAAGGCCTATCCGGCAAACCAAACGGTGATCGGCGATGATGTGACGGCATTTCTCAACGCCTCGATCGGCGGCGGAGCGGTGACCTGCTACGACGTCTCGGGGTCCCCTGCGAATATCCAGCTGCGCTGGGCCAAGGTCGCAAGCGCGGCCGGCGGCGGGACGGACACCTGGAACCTATTCTATCAAGTGGACTCGAAGGCCACCGGCCAGCAGGTGGCCTGGAAGAATGCCGGCGTCAATTACACCTTCGGGGCCAACGGACAGATGAACCCGGCGGTTCCGACCGTCACGCTCACCAACGTGGTGGTGGACGGCGTCTCGCTCGGCAGCATCCAGCTCAACCATGGCGTCGGCGGGGTCACGCAATTTGCCGATCCGAACGGTACTGCGCAGGTCAACCTGCTGCAGCAGAACGGCTTCCCGGCGGGCGAACTGCAGCAGGTCGCGGTCAGCGACAAGGGTCGGATCGTCGGCAGCTATTCGAACGGCCGCACGCTCGACCTCGCCGACATCACGCTCGCCAGCTTCAACGGCGCGGATTACCTCAAGCGCGTCGATGGCGGCGCCTTCGAAGTGACCGACGGGTCGGGCCCCGCGATCCTCGGTGCGCCGGGCAAGATCGTGGGTTCCTCGCTCGAAGGCTCCAATACCGACATCGCCGACGAGTTCACCAAGCTGATCGTCACTCAGCAGGCCTATTCGGCCAATACCAAGGTCATCTCAACCTCCAACCAGATGGTTCAGGACCTCCTGAACATGCTGCGCTAACGGCGCCTGGCCGCACAGGCGGGGCCGCAGTCGAGGACAATAGCGGGTCATGAGTCTCAGCCAGGTGCTCGCCACGGCGGCCTCCGGCCTGCGCGCCAGCCAGGCGGGCCTGACCGTCGTTGCCGGCAACGTCGCGAATGCCCAGACACCGGGCTATGTCCGCAAGGTCGCCGATCAGGTCACGACTTCCGCGGGCGAATTTGGCTCCGGAGTGCGTGTCGCCGCGATCAATCGCGAGCTCGACCAATATGTGCAGCGCCAGTTGCGAGTGGAAAGCTCGGGCGCGAGCTATGCCGATCTCCGCTCGAGCTTCTACGACCGGCTGCAGGGCATCTATGGCGTGCCAGGATCGGACAGCGCGCTCGAGACCGTGTTCAACAAGCTCACCACCGCGCTGCAGGCTTTGGCGACCAGCCCCGAAGATGCCTCGGCGCGTAGCGCCGTCCTGAGCTCCGCACAGGTGCTCACCCAGCAGCTCAACAGCATGACCACCGACGTCCAGGGCCTGCGCAACGACGCCGAGCTCGGCCTTGCCGATTCGGTGGCGAAGGCCAATGAGGCGATGAAGCACATCGCCGACATCAACCGGCAGCTCGGGGTAACCGACAGCAACGACGCCACCACGGCGACGCTGCTCGACCAACGCGACCAGGCGATCGACCAGCTCGCGCAGTTGATGGACATCAAGGTCGTCCAGAACGACCACAACCAGGTCACCGTGTTCACCAATTCGGGGGTTCAGCTCGTCGGCATCGCGGCCTCGACGCTCAGCTTCGACCCGCAGGGCTCGATGAACGCCACCGCGCAGTGGAGCGCCGACCCGACCAAGCGGACGGTCGGCACCATCATGCTCGAGGGGCCGAACGGCAGCAATCTCGATCTCGTGGCCAACAAGTCGATCCGCTCGGGCCAGATTGCCGCCTATCTCGAAATGCGCGATCAAGTGCTGGTCCAGGCGCAGACCCAACTCGACGAATTCGCCGCCGGCCTCGCGCGCACGCTGTCCGATCGAACCACCGCCGGAACGCCGGCCAACGTGGGCGCGCAGAACGGATTCGACATCGACCTCGGCGGCCTCCTCAACGGCAACTCCGTCCGCATCGCCTACACCGACAACACGACCGGCACCGCACATGTCGTGACGCTGGTGCGGGTCGATGATCCGAAGGCGTTGCCGCTCCTGGATACGGCGACGGCGGACCCGAACGACAAGGTCATCGGCCTCGACTTCTCGGGCGGACTTCCCTCGATCGTGAGCCAACTCGGCGCGGCGCTTGGGTCGACGCAGCTGCAATTCTCCAATCCGTCCGGCACCACGCTGCGCATCCTCGACGACGGCGGGGCAAACAAGGTCGACGTGAATGCGGTGTCCGCGACCACGACGGTGACCTCGCTCACCGGCGGCACGCCTGAGCTGCCGTTTTTCCTCGACGCCAGCAACCCCTATACCGGAGCGATCAGCTCCACCGGCTCCCAAAGCGTCGGCTTCGCCGGGCGCATTGCGGTCAATGCCAACCTCCTGGCCGATTCCTCGAGGCTCGTGGTCTATCAGACCTCGCCGCTGACCGCGTCCGGCGACCCGACCCGGCCTGACCTTATCTACGACCGCCTCAATAGCGCGGCGCTCGACTTTTCCCCGCGCTCGGGCATCGGCACGACGCTCGCGCCGTTTCGCGGATCGTTGCCGCAATTCATCCGCCAGCTCATCAGCCAGCAGGGCGACGCCGCAGCGGCGGCGACCAGCCTCAAGCAGGGCCAGGACGTGGTGCTGAGCGCGCTCCAGCAGCGCTTCAACGACGGCGCCGGGGTCAATATCGACCAGGAAATGGCGAACCTGCTCAATCTGCAGAATTCCTACTCCGCCAATGCGCGCGTGCTTTCGACCGTCAAGGACATGATCCAAGCCCTGTTGAACATCTGAGAAGCAGCATGAGCATCACCGGCATCGGGTCGCGGCCCTCGCTCGCGGTGCAGTCGCTGGTCGACATGCGCCGACAGCTCGACAACCTGCAGCAGCAACTCGGCACCGGCAAGAAATCGGACAGCTATGCGGGCATGGGCCTCGACCGCGGACTCGCGGTGGGGCTGCGCGAGCATCTGTCCGCGCTCGACTCCTACGACGACGCGATCACCAATGTGGGGGTGCGGATCAATGTCGCCCAGAGCGTGCTCGGACGGCTTTCCGATATCGGGCACAGCGTCAAGGCGGCGGCGCTGCAGCCGTCCAGCGTCGACAGCAGCGGAGCGACGATCGCGCAGACCACCGCCTATTCCGAGCTCGGCGAGATTTTGGGCCTGCTCAATACCCAGTCCGGCGACCGCTACCTCTTTTCCGGCCGCGGCGCCGATCAGCCCGCGGTCGAGAGCCTCGATCAGGTCATGAATGGCGACGGCGCGCGCGCCGGCTTCAAGCAGATCGTCGCGGAACGCAAACAGGCCGACCTGGGCGCGAGCGGTCTCGGGCGCCTCGTGGTTTCGGCGGCGGCGACCTCGGTGTCGCTGACGGAGGATGCCGTGTCGCCGTTCGGCTTCAAGCTCGCCGGCATCAATTCGACCGACGCGAATGCGACGATCACCGGCCCCTCGGGCTCGCCGGCCGTGGCCTCGATCGATCTCGGCGCCAGCAACCCCGTGGTCGGCGACACCATCCAGTTCCACTTCACGCTCCCCGACGGCACGAGCGAAAGCCTCACGCTGACCGCCACGACCTCTTCGACGCCGGGGCCGAACGAGTTCAGGATCGGCGCCAACTCTGGGGTGACCGCCAGCAATCTGCAGGCGGCGCTGACATCCTCGCTGAGCAAGCTCGCCGACACCTCGCTGACGGCGGCGTCGGCGGTGGCGGCCGCGAACGACTTCTTCAACGTCGATTCCACGAATCCGCCCCAGCGCGTCGCCGGGCCGCCGTTCAATACCGCCACGAGCTTGGTGGCCGGGACGCCCGCCAATACGGTGAGCTGGTACACGGGCGAGGACGCCACCGACCCGGCGCGTGCAACCGCGACCGCCCGGGTCGACCCCTCGATCACGGCGTCTTATGGCCTGCGCGCCAATGAGCAGGGCATCCGTTGGATCGTGCAGAACGTGGCCGCGCTCGCGGCGATGACCTTCTCGGCGAGCGATCCCAATGCGATGGCGCGCAGCAACGCGCTCGGCCAGCGGGTCGGCCAGAATCTCGACGTGCCTCCGGGCACCCAGAAGGTCGAGGACATCGAGGCCGACCTTGCCAGCGCGCAGACCACGCTCGCGGCCGCTACCGACCGCCACCGGCAGACCAAGAGCACGCTCTCGGACCTCCTGGGGCAGATCGAAGGAGTGCCGCAGGAGCAGGTTGCGGCGCAGATCCTGGCGCTGCAAACCAGCCTGCAAGCCTCGATGCAGGCGACCTCGCTGCTCTACAAGCTGAGCCTGGTCAATTTTATCTGAGGACGGACGACGGAGGACGGAAGGCCGTCGGCCTTCCGTGCTCTAATATCTGTCGTCTGTCGTCCGCTTACGCGCGACCGAGCAGGCCCGAGGCCAGTTCGCGATTGATGTTGATCAGGGAGTTGAGCTGCTCGGGGCGGGGATTGGCCAATGCCGACAGCGTCTGTTTCATGACGAACAGGCCCAAATTGGCGACGTTCTGGCGGATCTCGGTGGGCAACGGATTTTCCTCGCTCGTCACCGAGGTCATGAAGATGGTCCAGAGCTTGCGATTGTAGAGAAGGGCGCCGTCGAGCTGCGGCTTGCTGCCCTCCCAACCATCCTTGACGGCCTGCAGGCGCGAAGCCGCCTTGAGCAGCAAGTCGGCTTCCAGCTCACGCGGGCTTGCCGTCTGGATTGCGATCTTTCCGTAGGTACTGGCCGCGTTTTGCATGATCCATCAGCTCCTGCTCGTAGGCAATCAGTTTCTTGGCATCCTTTAACGCCTTATACATCTGGCCTGTTAAGATATGATTATTGATACTTTCGATCAGGGGCCAGGTGCTCGGAGCGGCGCAAAGGGTGTCGCGCATGAGCTTGAAATAGATTTCGTGGGACGCGCGCGGGTCCCTCGACGTGTACATCAGCTGGACCGTGAGATAGATGCGTTTGGCCGGCGTGTCGGCGCGCTCAGGGGTCAGGATGTCCTTCTCGCGGAGGATCGGCGCGCCGCCCTCGATCAGCAGCCGGGTCCGCTGGTCGGCGTTGGTGACGACGCAGTCGCCGAGGATGATGCGCTCGCCAGGCTTGAGCTCGACCTTCAGGGCCATGGTTTTCTCCGTACCGGTCGACGTCGCCGTAATCGTTTCCGATCGTTGTTAACGGACCGTAAAAATGCAAACGGCGGAGCCGAGGCCCCGCCGTTTTGCGCGGCAGCGAGCTCAACGGTTCAGCCGCCGAAGAGCTTCAGGACGTTGTTCGAGGCCTGTGCCGCAAGCGCCAGTGAGGTCGTGGACAGCGATTGTCTGGTCTGCAGCGCCAGCATGTTGGCGCCTTCCTCGTTGGAATCGGCGAGCACGAGGTTGTCCGCTCCGGTCTTGAGCGTGTTGATCATCGCCTTCATGAAGTCCTGCCGGAACTGCACGACGGAGAGGTTCGAGCCGAGTGCCGACGCCTGGCTCTGCAAGGTGTTGATCGCATTGTTCAGCTGGGTAAGCGAGTTGTTGACATCGTAATTGGTCTGGAAGTTCGATCCGGCGGCGGTCAGCGCGAGGCCCGCGGAGTCCAATTTTACGCCGGCGATCGTCAGGAAGGAGGTCGATTGCTCGTTGAAGACCACCTTCAGGCTGTCGCCATAGATCAGGTCTATGCCGTTGAACCCGGAGTCCTGCGCAAGCTTGTCGATCTGGGTCAGCAGCGTGTTGAACTGGCTGGCAAAACCCGAGCGCGCCGTGTTCACGGTCCCCGCTGCCGTCGTGCCGGCAACCAGGCCGAACTGGGCTTTCTCGGCCACGGTGGTGGTGCCGCCGATCACGATGGTGTTGGCGCCGGTGGCTTCGAGCAGGATCTTGCCATCGCTGGAGAGTTCGGCCCTCACGTTAAGGTTCGCCGTGTTGTTCACGGTATTGAGGAAAGCCTGGACCGTGTCGGTCGCGTTGCCGGCGGCCGTGAACGTCGCGGTCGTGGTGCCGTCATTGACCGTGATCGTATTACCGGCGGTGAAGGCGGGCGAGGGCGTGGTGGTCGCGGTCAGACCAGCGACGGTCCCGGTATATTGCGCCGTGCTTGGGCTGTTCTGGAGCGCCTGGCGGGCGGAGGCCTGAGCGGCCTGGACGAGCTGTTTGATCGACGTAATGCCGTTGTTGGCCGCCTCGATCGTCTTTATGCCATTGCCGACGCTGTCGAGCAGGTTGCCGAGATCACCGGCTCTATTGTTCAGCGACGACGCGGTGAAGAAGTTGATCGGGTTATCGAGCGCCGAGTTGACCTTCTTGCCGGTCGCAAGACGCTGTTGCGTCTGCGCCGACAACTGGGCCGTGCTTTGCAAGGCCAAGAGATTCGACCGCACACCCGCCGACAGAACGATATCGCCACTCATGTCTCACTCCACTTGCGGAATGGTTTAACAGGCCGCTCCATCCGAGCGGGTGCAGCGAATATGGTCCATTAACCCTAATGGAGGGTTAAGACGTTGGGCTATATCGTAGCCCGGCTCCTGACGGCACCCGGCACAGCGGGACTTCTGCTTCGCCGGGTTCATCCCGCCGCCACCTGACATGATCTATGACTTTCTGGAAGACTGCGCGCACGTAGGGGTCAAGGGTATCAGCCTGGTATCGGATGGTGAGAGCACGATACCTGGACGCACCGCGCCGCGCAGATCCTGCAGGACCTGGACATGCCGGTGCCGTCATTCGACGGCCCAAGCCGCCGGATACTGCGCGCGATGCGTCGGAGCCCTTGCAGGACGCTCTGGTGGCGCTGGCCTCGCGCAATTAATTTTCCCAGGCCGCGTGGACCGATTTCCCTGTCGCTTTCGAAATCAAGCCTGCCGCATTCGTGATCGAGCTCAAAAAAGAACGGCGGGGCAAGCGGCCCCGCCGTCGTCTCGGATACCGGTAAATCGATGATCAGCCGCCGAACAGCTTGAGGACGTTGTTCGAGGCCTGCGCGGCAAGCGCGAGAGACGTGGTGGACAGCGACTGCCGGGTCTGCAACGCGAGAAGGTTGGCGCCTTCCTCGTTGGTGTCGGCGAGGACGAGGTGGTCGGCGCCAGTCTTCAAGGTGTTGATCACCGCCTTGGTGAAGTCCTGCCGGGTCTGCACGACCGACAGGCTTGAGCCGAAAGTCGATGCCTGCGAACGCAATGTGCCGAGCGCCGCCGTCAGTTTGCCCAGACCGTCGTTGATGTCCTTGTCGGTCTGGAACGTGTTGGTCGATGCGGAGACGCCGAGGCCCGCGGAATTGAAGGTGACGCCCGAGATCGACAACGAGGAGGTGCCCTTCTCGTTGAATACGACCTTCAGGCCGTCGCCGTTCAGCAAGTTGATGCCGTTGAAGCCGGAATCTCCGGCGAGCTGGTCGATCTGGGTCCGGATCGAGTCGTATTGCGATGCCAGCGATGAGCGGGTGGTATTCAAGGTTCCGGCCGCAGTGGTGCCGGCCACCAGTCCGAACTGGGCCTTCTCGGCCACGCTGGTGGTACCGCCGATCACGATGGTGTTGGTGCTGGTCGCCTCGAGCAAAATCTTGCCGTCGCCGCTGAGCTCGGCCTTGACCTTGAGGTTCGCTGTATTGTTGACCGCGTCGAGGAAGCCCTGGACCGTGTCAGTCGCGTTGCCGGCCGCCGTGAACGTCGCCGTGGTGGTGCCGTCATTGACGGTGATCGTATTAGCGGCCGTGAAGACGGGCGACGGGGTGGTGGTCCCGCTCAGGCCCGACACGGTGCCGGAATACTTGGCGGTCGTGGCAGCGCTTTGCTGGGCTTGCTGGGCCAGCGACTGGGCGCTCTGGACCAGCTTGGTCAGCGAGGTGATGCCGTTGTCGGCGGCCTGCAGCGTCTGCACCGCGTTCGAGACCGAATCGAGCAGGTTGCCAAGGTCGCTGGCGCGATTGTTGAGCGACGACGCCGTGAAGAAGTTGATCGGGTTGTCGAGCGCGGAGTTGACCCGCTTGCCGGTCGCCAGCCGCGTCTGCGTCTGGCCGATGAGATCAGCGGTTTGCTGAAGCGAGATGAGGTTCGAGCGAACCCCACTCGAAAGAATGATGTCAGACATCGAAGTTACCTTCCTGGTCGGATGCCCTACTGGCGGTTGAACGTCGATCGCTTGGATCGGGGCGCAGTCATGGCATAGCTCACGTAATAGCCCGTAAAAGAACATGGTTAACAAGTGAATCTATTGAAAAAAGACACGTCGAAAAGTAGAAATATCAGCCAGTATTTTGTTAACCACAAAAAATAACTTACAGTTTACCATGAAATCTTCGCAGGCGCCGCGTTCGCCGCGCCTGCCGGACCGGAGCTTGGCGCCTGTGATATCGGCGCGCGCGGTTAGGGCGGTTCAGCGCCTCCGTCCGATCTCGGGTAAACCCCGGTCTTCATAGGCGCGCGATCTTGGGTAAACCTGGATCTTCATGGGTGCCAGATCCCGGACAAAATCCGAGATCGATGGCGCACACATCAGGATCATGGATCAGCGGTGAGGGCCGGTGGCGTCAGGCGAGCAGGACGCCGCCGACCTGCAGCAAACCTCGGCTGAGAAACACGGAACGCGGCTTTGCCCGCGCGGATCGTCAGGGCCAGCAGACGCGATCAGAGCGTCCGGCTGACCGCGAGCGGCGGCGCGGCTCGGCGGCTCGGCGCATAGGCCCGGCCGGTCGAGCCATAGGTCTGCGGCGTCGACCTGCGCGCGATCTCCCCGGAGACGCCGCGGACGATCCCTTCCGATACCGCGTGCGCAGTCGCAAGCACCGTCAGGTTGATCTGCAGCAGGGTGCGAAAGTTGTCATGCCGCCGCCGCAGCGCCTCGATCGTGTCGGGGGCGATCTGCGCCAGACGGGCGTGGCTTGCCCGCAGCCGCAGCGCATCGGCGATGTAGAGGCGGGTGAGATCGCCCTTGGCCTTCGCGAGGCTTGCAGCCGCGCCCAGGCGCCCCGCGCGCACCAGCTCGGTCTCCTGCTGTACCGTGGCGATGAGGGTGTCCATGACCGCGATGAAATGTGCGGTGAGCGCCTCGGCTTCGGCCTTGCTGGCGACCGGGGCGGGCGTGGTCATGGGTTCGAAGACATGCGGTGCGGCGCTCATGGTCATCATCCCTGTCTTGATTGCGGTTGCGGGAAAGCCGCTCTACGCGGCGCGCGCCTCCTGCTGCGCGAGCAAGGCGCGATAGACGTGGTCGGCAATTCCGATGCCGCCGGCCTTGGCAAACGACTTGGCGTATTCCTCGCTCAGGAACGAGCGCCACACTCCCGCGCCGCCGCTGCCGCCGAACGGGCCCTCGCCTTCGATGCCGGTGAACATCTGGCTGAACATCGAGTTGAGAAAGACCGACTCGAAATCGACCGCCGAAGCGCGGGCCTTGGCCTTGACGTCGGCGGCGGGCCGCAACCCAGTCGAGGCGAGCGCGCCGGGCGCAGCCGGCCCGGTCTGCGAGGCAAGCGCAGGGACTGCGGCCATTACATCACCTCGATATCGGCCTGAATGGCGCCGGCGGCCTTGATCGCCTGCAGG
>WNGL01004358.1_pt1 | contig 17059 bp, 15 predicted proteins | sample 5400591 | NCBI WGS metagenome assembly WNGL01 (sample SAMN13153377, study PRJNA577476) | soil metagenome | isolation source: 80 cm soil or saprolite under Garry oak tree replicate 1 | place: USA:California | collected 2016-06-15
TGGAAAGACTCCAATGAACGAGACTGCCACCTGCGGCCCTGGAACGACTTCTACAACCACCAAAGACCACATGGTAGCCTCAACTACAAGCCGCCCATCAGCCGCTCCGAGATCGGAACAACCTGTTGACCTTCTACAGCCGTGCACACGACAGTACGTCGGTCGTCAGCCCAGCAACTCAAAAATCCCAGCCACACCCTGCCCCCTGCCGACACACATCGTCACCATGCAGTAGCAGGCATTCGCGCGACGCATCTGACCATGGTGCCCTCCAATGCACTCGGTTGGCCAAGGAATGAGCAGAAAGGCGGGTCCCATCCCGTGGCGCGCCACTCCTGCACCCATTTAAACTGGGCTTATGCATGTCCACGCGGTGTCCCCTTCACCCGGCGCAAACAGGACACAATCCGTACTGCGCTTCTCTCTTGGGGCCACGCTTATCTATGTGGTAGTGACCTTCGTCGCCGGGTTGAGAGCCCACTCCCTGGCACTGCTCTCCGAATCTGGTCACAATGTCTCGGATTTTCTGGCGCTTCTGCTCAGTTTCGCCGCCGTCTATTTTCAGTCCCGCCCCGCGGATCACTCCAAGACGTTCGGCTATCAGCGCGCCGGAGTGCTGGCCGCTTTCATCAATGCTGCAACCCTGATCGTCATCGCGATCTGGATCGGCGGAGAAGCCGTTCACCGGCTCAGCGCCCCCGTCGTGGTTCAACCCAAGCTGATGATGGTGGTGGCCGCAGCCGGCGTCGTGATGAATGGCGTAATCGCCACGTTGCTCTGGGGCGTGGCCCGAGACGTTAACCTTCGCAGCGCGTTTCTGCACATGGCTGGAGACACGCTCTCCACCGCCGCTGTAATTGCCGGTGGCGCAGGCATCCTGCTCACGGGCCGCAACTGGATCGACCCGGCGCTCTCACTGGTGATTGCCGCCCTCATCCTATGGACCAGCCTGGATATTGTCCGCGAGACCCTGAACATCCTGCTCGAAGGCACGCCGCGCGGCGTTCCGCTGCATGAGATTCGTTCCGGCATGGAAGACGTCGAAGGCGTAGTCAATGTGCACGATCTGCACGTCTGGAGTCTCGGCTCTCACTCTCACGCCCTCGCTTGCCATGTGACCATCGCCGACATTCCACCTTCGGAAAGTGCCTGCATCCTGGTCAAGCTTCGCCATGTCCTGCGAGAGCACTTTCAAATCGTCCACTCGACCATCCAGTTTGAGCACATCGGCTGCTGTGAAGAGTTGGAAGGATGCGTCGTTCCCATCGAAGAGATGTCGGCGAGCGTGAGTCCCGGCCATCACGGGCATGTACATTAAGACAACCCCAGGAGGTCTCAATTTTGATTCGACGTCGAGTTGCTCTTGCTGCTCTTTGCCTTGCGCTGCTTTCCTCGATCAACGGTCTTCCCCGGCTGACTTCTTCTGCTCTCGCGGCAACACCCCAAGCCGCCGCGACCGCAACACCTCAGCTCGAGGCCCTCTCAGGCGAATACACCGACCCCGTAGAGCCCGACACGCCGATGAGTTTCTATGTGCTGGACGGTAAACTCCTTGTCGAATCCGAGCGCCTCATCCCGACAGAGCTGACATCGAACTCCGCCACCGAATTCATCTTCCCCAAGACCAAGGGCAAGCTGACGTTCACGCTCGATGCAGGCGGACGCGGTGCAAGCGTGATCGCCTCAGAAGATCCTGGTGCGGTTTACCGTCGCACAGGCGATCCGATTCATCATGTCTTTCATGATTATCAGCGCACGGAGGTCATGATCCCCATGCGAGATGGGGTCAAGCTTCACGCCGTAATTCTCAAGCCTGCTGACATCGCAACACCGCTTCCGTTTCTCATTCAGCGCACTCCGTATGGCGTTGACGGCACTTCACGCGCATCTTTCTTCGGCGGCCGCCCCGAATTGGCGCGTGCCGGGTACATCTATGTAAACGAGGACATTCGCGGACGATTCAAAAGCGAGGGCGAGTTCATCATGAGCCGTCCGCTGGCCGATCATCAGCCGGGGTCCCCACGGACGGGTCCTAGTCCGTGGGGTGGGCAGCCGGGGTCCCCACGGACGGGTCCTAGTCCGTGGGGTGGACACGATCCCAGGGCCATCGATGAGAGCACCGACGCGTACGACACCGTGGAATGGCTCCTCAAGAACACACCAGGAAACAATGGCCGCGCAGGCTTCGTGGGCACAAGCTATCCCGGCTTTCTCGCCACGATGGCCGGCATCGATCCGCACCCGGCAGTGAAGGCGATTTCGCCGCAGGCGCCCATGATCGATGTTTGGATGGGCGACGACTTCTTCCATAACGGTGCGTTCCGCCAGACCTATGGTTACGACTACGTCTTCGGAATGGAATCGAATAAGGAAAGAAACTCCGACGTGATTTACGGCAAAGGCAAGGATGGCAAACCGCGCGACGGCTTCGATTACTTTTTGGAGCGCGGCTCCTTCGCCGAGAACGTAAGAAAATCCGGAGTCAAATCGACGTTTCCCACCTGGAAACTCTTCCTCGAACATCCCGCTTACGACACCGTCTGGTCATCACGGGGAGTTCAGCACCACCTGAGCGCGGTGACCGTTCCGACGCTGACCGTTGGCGGCTACTACGACCAGGAAGATATGTGGGGACCGCAATCAGAGTATGCGAGCTTGGAACCCCATGATCCGAAGCACGAGAACTTTCTTGTACTTGGGCCGTGGCGCCACGGCTCTTGGTCCTCCTCCGCTCGCCATCTCGGAAATCTCGACTACACCGCGCCCGTTGGTAAGGAATACCGCTCGCAAATTGAAGCCAAATTCTTTGCACACTATCTGAAGGACGAACCAGGCTTCGACGTTGAAGACACAGCCAGTTTCCAGACAGGTTCCAATATCTGGAAACGCTATCCGCATTTCCCACCGAAGGAATCCGAGCCCACCAGCCTGCATTTGCAGGGCGAGGGCAAACTCGGGTGGAATGACTCACCCGCTCAGGCGCGCACCATCTATGTAAGCGATCCAGCGAACCCTGTCCCCTATCGCCACCGGCCCATTCAACCCACGTACGGCGATGGTTCGCAGTGGTTCAACTGGCTCACCGAGGACCAGCGATTCGTCACCGATCGCAAAGATGTCGCCGTATGGAAGCTGCCCGTTCTCAAGAAGGACCTGATCGTCACCGGCGAAGTGATGGCCGATATTTACGCATCCACAACAGGCGCCGATAACGACATGGTCGTCAAGCTCATCGATCAATATCCCGACGACGACGCAGACCCAAAAATGCGCGGCTATCAGTTGATGACGAATGAAGAGATCTTCCGCGGCCGCTATCTGGATTCGTTCGAAAAGCCTGCTCCGCTGCGCTCCGGCTCAGTGCGCGAATACAAATTCAGCCTGCACGCCGTGGACCACGTATTCAAGACCGGCCATACGGTCATGGTTGAAGTGCAAAGCACCTGGTTCCCGCTTTACGACCGCAATCCGCAGACCTTCGTGCCCAACATCATGACCGCCAAACCAGAGGACTACAAGCCGGCCACCATCACCATCTACTCCGACCCCGAACACGATTCCAATCTGCAGGTTCCTCTGATGAATGCCTGTGATCACATCGAGTGCTTTTAGGGCCGGACGCACTCGGCTGCCGGCTGTTCCAAATCTGCTCGAGTTACAGCGTGTTCCTTCGCGCGATATTTCCCAGAATCGCTGCGCTTGGCTTGATGGTTCGTTTCTGCGTCTTTAAGTCCACCGCCACCATACCGAATTTCGGTGTGTAGCCCGACATCCATTCGAAGTTATCCATGAGCGACCACGCGATATAGCCGCGCACATCGACGCCGTCATCGATTGCCGACTTGAGGCCCGTCAATGCGCGCTGAACATATTCCACCCTCCGCGTGTCATCTTCGGTGGCGATGCCGTTCTCGGTCACAATGATCGGCACACCTGTCTGCTTCGCCGCATATCGCACCACGTGCTCGACGCACTCCGGATAAAACTCCATTCCGTTTTGCGTAAGCTCCGCGCCCTTCGGCGCAGGCAAATCCTTCGCGCTCACAATCGACCGCGAATACGTCTGCACGCCCAGATAGTCGCACTTCTTCGCCGCCTCCAGCCACGGCGCATAAACATCCGTCCGCTTCTCTTCCAGATGGCTGTCCTCGGGAGCCGCCTGATCGTCGGTCATCGCCAGGTTGAATCCAACCGGCATCTCCGGACGCACCGATTTCATCGCGTCTTTCCCCTTCGCATGCGAGGCCAACAGGCCATCCCGTGTCTTTTTTCCATCGCCAAGGAACAGGTCACTAAACTCCGGCGCATTCACCTGCGTGCGCACCTTCGTAAGTGCCCCATGCATCATGTCGGCGATAGACATTCCCGCGGGCGCTCCCGGCAGGTTGAACCAGCCCAGCAATTGCGGAATGTCGGGCTCATTCAGCGTTGACGCATATCCAACTAAATCACCGAGGTGCCTCGTAGCCTTCTCGCAGTAACGGGCAAACAAGTCGGCAGCCTTCTCGTTTTCCCATCCTCCTTTCAGGGCGAACCATCGTGGCAGCGAAAAGTGCGAGTACGTCAGCATTGGCGTCAGATGATGTTCGTGACAGACCGCCAGCATGCGCCGATAGTGGTCCAACTCGGCGTTCGAAAAGAATCCTTCCTCCGGCTCAATCCGCGACCACTCCAGCGAGAACCGATATGTATTGAAACCAAGATCGGCCAGCAGGCTGATGTCCTGGGGATAGAGATGATAGTGGTCGCAAGCATCCCCGGAAGGCTCCTTGAAAATGGTTCCCGGCAAGTGCTCCATCATCCACAGTTCGCTGTTCGTGTTGTTCCCCTCAACCTGATATCCGGCCGTGGCGCATCCCCAAAGAAACTTCTCCGGAAAACTCTTGCCCGCCGCCGCAGCAGTCGAGGTCCCGCTTGCCGGCTGGGCATAACCCAGCTTCGCCATCCCGCCAATCACAGCGGCCGCCGATGCCCGCTTCAAAAGCTCACGCCGCGAAATTCCATTCATCCCTGATCCGATCATGGTTGCGCTCCTTCTCCCGTTCTCTCACGCCGGCCAGCCATTCAGGGGCCGCGTCTAAACCGCCGATAATCATAAGGCAGCAGGCTCAATTTGGGCTCTAAATCGTTTCGCGATAGAATAGAAAGCGACGTGAACCTCTATCAGCCCATCTCGGCCCTTCTCTAGCGGCGCCCGCCGCCATGCCCGTTTTGCGTCTTTCCAATTCTCCCGTCCAAAACTCAAAACCCCGGAGGGGGCGTCATGATCATCGATCGCTTGGAACAAATGGAGCAGCGCTACAACGACCTGCAGGCGCAGTTCTCGTTGCCCGAGGTCCTCAACGACCACGAGAAATACCAGAAGACCGCCAAGACGCTTCGCGAAATCGAGACGCCGGTGGAGAAGTATCGCGAACTGAAGCAGGTGCAGCAGGGGCTCGCCGAGGCGCGCGCCATGCTCACGGAGTCAGACCCCGACCTCCGCGCCATGGCTGAGGAAGAGATCGCAGCGCTCGCTCCACGCGAATCCGCACTCGAAGAAGACATCAAGGTCCTTTTGCTGCCCAAAGATCCCAACGACGAGAAGAACGTGATTCTCGAAATCCGCGCCGGCACTGGCGGGGACGAGGCATCTCTCTTTGCTGCGGAGATTTTCCGGATGTACACGCGCTTCGCTGAGCAGCATCGCTGGAAGATTGAGCTCCTGTCTCTTTCCGAATCCGGAGTGGGCGGTTACAAGGAAGTCATTGCCATCATCGAAGGCCAGCGCGTCTATTCGCAGCTTAAGTGGGAGAGCGGCGTGCATCGCGTACAGCGCGTTCCCGCCACTGAGACACAGGGCCGAGTCCATACATCCGCCATCACCGTCGCGGTTTTGCCTGAAGCAGAAGAAGTGGACATCAAGATCGAAGCCAAAGATATCCGCATCGACACGTTCTGCTCGTCCGGACCCGGCGGTCAATCCGTCAACACCACCTACTCAGCCGTGCGCATCACGCACATCCCCACCAACACCGTGGTCAGTTGCCAGGACGAAAAATCGCAGATCAAGAACCGCGAAAAAGGTATGCGTGTCCTGCGTTCGCGACTCTACGAGCAGGAGATGGAGAAGCAAAATGCGGAGTTGGCCAAGGAACGCAAGCAGCAGGTGGGAACCGGCGACCGCAGCGAAAAGATACGCACCTACAACTTCCCGCAGAATCGGCTCACCGACCATCGCATCGGCCTGACATTACATCAACTCGACCTGATCGTTGAAGGCCGCTTGCAGCCCATCGTCGATGCCCTGATCGCCCACTATCAGGCCGAACAACTGAAAGCTGACAGCCAGGCGGCTTGATGACTCTCCGCGAGTGGCTCGAATGCGGAACGGCGCAACTGGCAGCCGGACCGCACCCGCAGCGCGCACGTCGCGACGCAGAAACATTGCTGCTTCACCTCATTGGAAAGAGCCGTGCGTGGCTGCTGACCCGCCTGAACGAGGACTTCGCTGGATGCACCGCGATCCGCTACGCGAGCCTGCTCGAGCGGCGTCTAAAAGGCGAGCCAATCCAATACATCACCGGCGAGACAGAATTCTATGGCTTGCCCTTTCGCGTCACGCCCGATGTGCTTATTCCCCGCCCTGAGACCGAACATCTTGTAGAGAAGGTCGGCGAACTGGCTCCGCTGTTCCGCAAACCGCGCATCGTCGATGTCGGTACCGGCTCCGGCGCAATAGCGATTGCTTTGGCGCACGAATGGCCCAGCGCAATTGTCACCGCCGTTGACACTTCCGAACCTGCGCTCGCCGTTGCACGCGAAAACGCCGAGCGCGTTGGTTTTGCAAGTCGGATTCGCTTCCTTCACGGCGATCTGCTCACCCCCGTTGCATGCGAGCGCTTCGACATCGTCGTTTCGAATCCCCCTTATGTGTCCAGCGCCGATCGCGACTCCCTTGCTGTCGAAGTCCGCGAATTCGAGCCCGCTGTCGCGCTCTTTGCCAGTAACGACGGCCTCGATATTTACCGTCGCCTCATCCCTTCCGCCTTTGCCGTGCTCGAGGCCGGTGGATTTATTGCGCTTGAAATCGGCTGTGGCCAAGAACCGGCAATCCGCTCGCTGCTCGTCTCTGCCGAGTTCGCGCAGATCGAATTTGTTTCCGACCTGCAAAGCATTCCCCGCGTCGCTGTAGCCCGTCGCGCCTAGCCTTTCTACCTAATCAGAAAGGCACGCCTTCGAGCGCGCTCCAAACCACATCAAGCCCGATCGATTGATTTAAACTTTTCTTTCGAAAGGAACTCCGTCATGCCTCAATCCAAGGGTTATGCCGCTCAAAATGCCCAGTCTCCGCTGGCCCCATACAGCTTCAGCCGCCGCGAGCCCGGACTCAGCGAAATCGCCGTCGAAGTTCTTTACTGCGGAGTTTGCCACTCCGATCTGCATATGGCGCGCAACGAGTGGGGCCAATCCGCCTATCCTCTCGTTCCCGGTCACGAGATCGTCGGCCGCGTGGTCATGGCGGGAAACTCTTCCAAAAAGTTCAAGCCCGGAGAGCTCGCGGCCATCGGCGTCATTGTCGATTCCTGTCGACATTGCGCTCCCTGTGGTCGCGGTGAAGAGCATTTCTGCGCCGAGGGAGCTACGCTGACTTACGCCGCCAAAGATCGCGTCGACGGCTCGATCACGATGGGTGGGTATTCCAACAACTATGTGGTGGACGAGCGTTTCGCCCATAGCGTTCCTGAGAATCTGGATCTGGCTTCGGTGGCTCCGCTGCTCTGCGCCGGCATCACCACCTATTCGCCGCTGCGCCATTGGAACGTTGGGCCCGGCAAGAAGGTTGGCATCGTCGGACTTGGCGGTCTCGGCCACATGGGCCTCAAGTTCGCCCACTCCTTCGGCGCGCACGTCGTTCAACTCACCACCTCGCTCAAGAAGAAAGAAGACGCGCTCAAACTCGGCGCAAATGAAGTCGTCCTCTCCACGGATGCCAACGCAATGAAGACCCATGCCGGCACTTTCGATTTCATCCTCGATACCGCCTCGGCACCGCATTCTCTCGATCCGTATCTCTCGCTGCTCAAGCAGGACGGCACCATCACTTTGGTCGGCCTGCCTGAAAAGCCTGCCGCCCTGAACGTGTTCAGCCTAATCGCGCGGCGCGCCTCCATCGCAGGCTCCATGATCGGCGGCATGCCGGAGACGCAAGAGATGCTCGACTACTGCGGTCGCCACAACATCGCCGCCGATGTCGAAGTCATTCCCATCCAGACGATCAACGAAGCCTTCGAGCGCATGCTCAAGCAGGATGTGAAGTACCGCTTCGTCATCGACATGAGTTCGCTGAAGTAAACTCCTGGATCCAACATGCAAACTCGCGCGCCACACCGATGTGCGGTTCGCCATCCGTCCTTGACAGTTCACCCGCCGCATCTTTATGTTTGCGCAATCCAGCGCAAGAGGTCGTGCCAGGCAGATGACAATTCTTGAACAAATCCAGGCCATCCTCACCGACAGCCACTTCCTGATCTCGTTGGCCGTCTTTTGCGCCGGACTCGCGCTCCTGATCATGCTGCATTAGTGAAAAATGGAGTTCCCGCAGGGCTCAGCACCATTGCTTCGCAATCTCTCATGTGGTTCTTACCGAAAGGACACCTGAAGAAACATGAGCTTAACAGCCCGAGCGAATACAACCGCGGTCTTCAAGCCGGTCCATGGCATCGGCGTGATCTGCGGACTCGCGGCTGGCGTCTGGCTGGGCGCGGCCGAGGCGCCAACCAAGCTCGTCAACTCTGGGCTCTCGCCCTACGCAATCTCCCTCTGCATGGTCGCAGGCGTATTCACGGCTCGGTGGACCATCCCCACTCTGATCAAGGGCACGCGTCAGGTGTTCGCCGACCTCGCCGAACACACCCACCTCATCCCCGTCGCCGTCCTCGCCGGCATGCTCTGGGCCGTTGCCAACACGCTCACTGTCTTCGCCATTCGCGACGTCGGGCTGGCGATCGCGTTTCCGCTGTGGAACACAAACTCGTTGGTCGGGATCCTCTGGGGCCGCTTGCTTTTTGGCGAGTTGAAAGGCGCCAGCCGCAAAAATGTCGCCAAGGTCGTGCTGGGCGCGCTCGCCATCGTTGCAGCCGCCATCCTGCTCGGCTTCAGCACCCTCCACGGCGGAGGCGCGCACGCCGGCAGAGCAACGGGCGGCATCCTCGCTGCTGCCGGAGCCAGCCTGCTGTGGGGCACCATGTATATCCCTTATCGCAAGGCCTACATCAGCGGAATGAACCCGCTTTCCTTCATAACCGTCTTCACCGTCGGCGAATTAGGCTCGATGTTCGCGCTCGTGCTCGCGCTCGACGGAGGAACCCATGCCGCAGTCTTCCATTCTCCTGAGACTCGGCACATGCTCTTCTGGCTCTTCCTCGGTGGATTCGTCTGGGTCATCGGCGACTTGTTCCAGCAGTTTGCCACCAAATATCTTGGCATCGGCCGCGGTATTCCGCTCTCAAACACCAACCAGATGTGGGGCCTTGCTTGGGGCGCGCTGGTCTTTGGCGAACTGGCAAATGCCGACGCAACCCACCGCTGGCTGGTTGTGTTCGGTTCCACGGTCATGGTTCTCGGCGCGCTTTCTGTTTCCACTGCCGTCGCCACCGAGAAAGAGCACTCTTCCATGAGAGAAGCTCTCGTGCGCGAGTGCGCCCGCTACAAGCTGAACTATGACCGCGCGTCGCAAGCCGGCAGCGGTATGGTCACAGGCACTGTGATTTCAGGACGCGCCTGGTGGGATTACGCGATCCTGGCCTGCGCGCTCGGGATCTTCATCTGGCTCGGTCTCAACGCATTCGTGCCCACGCTGCCAATGAACTTCGCGTGGGTGGGTGCGCTGGTTGCCGTTCTGATTGTCACGGCTGCCGGGGGCGCCTGGGCTTTGTGGAAGGCGACCAGGTTCTCATAGGCGAACCAGGATCGTCCAGATTGCGCCGGTACAATGACCAATATGACGGAGCCGTCAAAAGTTGATCTGGTCGGCGTCGGGCTCAACGCCACAGACACGCTGATTCCTCTCGCAACCTTCCCCAAACGCGGTTCCAAGACGGAGTACGCCAGCGCCAGCGTCATGCCCGGTGGGCAGGCTGCAACCACCGTCGTGGCCTGCCAGACCTGGGGATTGACCACACGCTACGTTGGCAAGCTCGGAGACGACGATGCCGCCACTCTGCATCGCCGCGAGTTCGCGAGAGCCGGCGTTGACGCGCGCCTCATCACCGTCCCCAATGCCGCCAGCCCCCAGTCGCTCATCCTCGTCGATGGCGGCGGTGAGCGAACCGTGTTATGCCGCCGCGACGAACGCCTGCTGCTGCAGCCCTCCGATCTCGATCGCTCATGGATCGTAAACGCGCGCGCGCTGCACGTGGACGGCTTCGAGACCGCGGCGGCTTCCACTGCTGCATCCTGGGCACGTGCCGCCGGCATTCCCGTAATCGCAGACCTCGATGAAATCTATACCGGCGTTGAAGAATTGATCGACAACGTCGACTACCTCATCGTCAGTCGAGATTTCCCTTCGCGTCTCACAGGCGAACGCCGCCTCGAACAAGCGCTTCGCCTCATGAAACGACGTTATGGGTGCGCCGTCACTGCTGCAACACTCGGAGAACAAGGCGTTGTGGCGTGGGATGGCAAGGATTTTCATACAAATGCCGCCTATCAAGTTCCGGTCGCTGATACCACCGGCGCGGGCGACATTTTTCACGCGGGATTCATCTACGGACTGCTGCACGACTGGCCGCTGGCCAATCAACTCGACTTCGCCTGCGCCGCAGCCGCGCTTAACTGCACCGCATCCGGCGCGCGAGGCGGCATCGGAACCGTAGAAGCTGTAGAGCGCCTGATGGTCGCGACGCCTCGCTACGCAGCCGCACCAGCCGCCGACTGACTCCTCAAAACCGTCAAAATTTCACATTCGACGAGCTCGCTTCATTCGGATCGAGACACATCTGCAGAAACCATTGCCCGACTCGCGGCTCCCGGCGTATATTTCCCCTGAAATCGTTTTCAGGAGAGAAAACAACTATGCGTTTTTTAGCTTCGCTTCCGCTTGCCGTCCTCGCCCTAACGTTTGCCGCGCCCGCGCTGAAGGCGCAAGCAGCCCCACCGCAGGTGGTGGCTCAGACACCGCCCATGGGCTGGAACAGTTGGAACTACTTCGCCGGTAAAGTTGACGACAAAGGCGTACGCGCCGCCGCCGATCAGCTCGTGGCGACCGGCATGAAGGATGCCGGCTACATCTACGTCAACATCGACGACACATGGGAAGGCCAGCGCGATGCAAGCGGCGTGCTGCAGACGAACTCCAAGTTCCCCAACATGAAGGCGCTCGCCGATTACGTGCACTCCAAGGGATTGAAGATCGGCATCTACTCTTCTCCCGGACCAAAGACTTGCGCCAACTTCGAAGGCTCGCTGGGACACGAGGAGCAGGACGCGAAGCTGTATGCCGATTGGGGCATCGATTACTTGAAATACGACCTGTGCAGCTTCATCCCCGCGGTGATGCAGAAGCAGGCGCCCAACGATAAAGCCGCCCAGATGCGCCTCATGATTACCGCTTACGAAAAGATGGGAAAGGCGCTGAAGGCCACTGGCCGCCCCATTGTGTTTTCACTCTGCCAGTACGGCTGGGATTCGGTATGGGAGTGGGCGCCCGCGCTTGGCGGCAACCTGTGGCGCACGACCGGCGACATTGAGCCCAGGTGGAACAGCATGTACACCATTCTCAGCCAGCAGGAGGGCCTGCAAAGCTACGCCGGTCCCGGCCATTGGAACGATCCCGACATGCTTGAGGTGGGAAATGGCAGAATGACGCTGGCAGAAAATCGGACTCACTTCTCAATGTGGGCCATGCTGGCCGCGCCGCTGCTGGCCGGCAATGACCTGCCCAACATGAAGCCCGAGATCAAAGCCATTCTGACCAACCGCGACGTCATCGCCATCGATCAGGACAAACTCGGCAAGCAAGCGTCGCGCGTTTATAGCGAAGGCGAAGTTGACGTGTGGGAGCGGCACCTGTCCGGTGGCGCGGTAGCAATTGCAGTGCTCAACGCAGGCAGCGATCGCTACTCAACGCATCCGTTCCACTTAAATCTCGCCAAGCTAGGTCTGTATGGCACACAGCATGGAAAGAACCTGTGGACCGGCAAAGAGGTGGATTTGACCGGCAACATGCCGATCGAGATTCCCAGCCACGATATCCTGATGGTGCTCATCCCAGGGCACAAATAACCGGCCGCAAGACTGCGGGCGCCCGCGTTGCTCAACAGGCGCCCGCTTCCTTGCTGTATCGCCAACTTATTTCGCCCGCGCCAAACAAACCGCGAACCACCCGCGCTCATCCGTCCAAGTAGTCTCCGGATCGAATCCCGCATCGGTCAGCATGGCCTCCGCCTGACCCGGCCGGTATTTGTAGCTGTTCTCGGTGTGGATCGTCTCGCCGGCGCTGAAGCTCACCCGCATGTCGAGCGCGGCCAGCCATACCTTCTGACTCATCCCGCTCTCCAAGTGCATCTCCATTCGGGATTTGGCAGCATTCCAATCGGCCCGATGCGCGAAGGCCCGCGGATCGAAATCCGCATCAAGCTCTCGGTTCAACCGCACCAGCACATTGCGATTAAATGCCGCAGTTACCCCAGCCGCGTCATCATAGGCCGCCAGCAGCGTTGCCTCATCTTTCACGAGATCCACGCCCAGCAGCAGGCAGTCGCCCGAATTCAGCGCGGCCCTCACGCTTTTGAGAAGACCCTGCGCTTCGTCCGGCTCGAAGTTCCCGATGCTCGACCCGATGTAGAGCACAAGTCGCCGCTCACTTGGCAGGATCGAGTCGAGCTCCAATCCCCTCGTATAGTCACCCACTCGCGGACACACCAGGACTCCCGGAATCTCATCTTCGATCCGCATATGTGCCTCAATCAAAGCGGTGGCTGATACATCTACAGGCTCATAGAAGACAGTGTCCTGGCGATCTACTGCTGCGTTCAGCAGCAGCGTCGTCTTGTCGGCCGAGCCCGCGCCCAATTCCACGATCCGCAGTGCCTGGCCGTCCGCGGCACGGGCCACAATCTCAGAGGCGCGAGCCTCCAGAATGGCGCGCTCCGTACGCGTCACGTAGTACTCAGGCACCTGCGTGATCTGATTGAAGAGTCGCGAGCCGGCTGCGTCATAGAACAGCCACGAGGGTAGCCATTTGGGACGGGACATCAGTCCCTCATGGACCGCCTGCGCAACCTCATTTGTAACCTGAATGCTGTCTGGGGAAAAAGGGATCGTCGTCATTCCGGTATTAGGATGCTTTTGAGAACACGAGAGTTACTTATTTGCCAGCCGGATTCCGGAAAATTGCCACCGCGTTTCCGGTGAAAAAAAGTTGCGATAACTCGAGCGAATATGCGCGAGCGGAGTCGCGCAGGATCCGCCGCGCAAAACCATCTGCCCGTTCATGAATTTCCCGTTATATTCGCCAAGTGACCCAGCCAACGGCTCAAAACCCGGATAACCCAGATAAGCGCTTGCCGTCCATTCCCAACAATCTCCAAAGAACTGCGTTCCGCCCTGAACCTTGAGATTCTCAGCCGGCGAAGGCACAAATCTGCCCGAATCCATCAGGTTTCCCTCAACCGCTCGACCCCCTGCCGCAATCTCCCACTCAAACTCCGTCGGCAGTCTCTTTCCGGCCCAGCGAGCGAAGGCATCAGCCTCGAAGTAGCTCACGTGGCTCACTGGAGCAGCTTCGAGCTGCGCCAGCGGAATCTCCCCGCGCAGGGTGAAAAGACCCCATTCACCGTCGTTGCCATCTTTGCCAGCCTTGTTCGTCCAGTAGAGCGGCGCGCGCCAGCCGTTTTGCTCCACCGCGTCCCAACCCGCCGACAGCCAAAGCTCCGGCTGACGGTAGCCGCCATCCGCGACGAACTCCGCATACTCGCCGTTGGTCACCAACCGTCCGGCCAGCTGATACGGTTCCAGCCAGACGCGGTGCCTTGGAAGTTCATTGTCGTAGCAGAAGCCATCTCCGCTGTGGCCAACTTGCATCAGGCCCCCCGCGAACTCCAGGAACTCGTTCGCTCGGGCCCTTCCAGTCGATTCAAACGGATATTGATGCGCGCTAATGTACGCCGGGCGCAACGGATTCGTATAAAACGCGTTCAGGATGTCGGTCAGCAGCAGTTCCTGATGTTGCTCTTCATGGTTCGCACCGAGTTCAATACGCTTAAGCAGTTCTTGATCGGGGTCCCCCTCGAGAAGCCGCTCGATTGCCTCGTCCACATGCGCCCGATAACGCAGGATTTCTTCCAACCCGGGCCGTGAAAACGACGACCTCAAACGCTTCTCGGGAAATTCCGCAAAACTACGATAGTAGCTGTTAAAGAGCCAGGAAAAATCCTCGTTAAAGAACCGGTAGTCCGGCAGGAACTCCCTCAGAATGAACGACTCAAAGAACCACGCGGTATGCGCCAGATGCCATTTTGCCGGGGACGCTTCAGGCATCGACTGCACCATCATGTCTTCAGGTGAGAGCGGCTTACAAAGAGCGACTGTGCGCTGGCGCGTTGTGCGAAACCGTTGTGCAATCTCGAGTTGCACACGAGGCGAAGCCGTTGTGCTCATATTCATCCGTCCCTTATCCGCAGAGTCTACCTGAATCCTCTTATTCGCTCCCGGTTCAGGTACTCGCGATACCGGTTCACATAATGTGACGTTTGACCTTGACGCTTCTCCATCAATTGGTGCTCTAATGCCTTCAGACGATGATGCAGGTTTGTCGCCTCGATTCCTTCGCAAGGAGGGAATATGCGCAGGTTTGATGAACATCGCCAGCTGTCGGCGTTCGTGTTGATGGCAGCCATTTTCAGCGCGGGCACTTTGAGTCTCGCCCAGACTCCCGACGTGGCTTCTCCGGCCCCTCCTCAGACCGTGAATCCTCCATCATCTGCGATACAGCCAACCCCCGAGCAGCTCGGCGACTCCCTCATGGCGCGCCAGCGCTACCAGGCCGCCATTGAAGCCTACAAGAAAACTCCAAATTACGACGCCAGTACATGGAACAAGTTAGGCATTGCTTATCAATTGATGTTTAATCTCACCGATGCGATGCGCTGTTATCAAGCCTCTTTGAAGCTCGATCCAAAGAGCGCCAACGTTCTGAACAATCTGGGTACGACGTATGATGCCCTCAAGCAATACCGCAGCGCTGAAAAGTTGTACCGGAAGGCGCTCAAAATTGAACCCAAGTCGGCCCTCATCCTCAAAAACCTGGGTACCGACCTTTTGGCCCAGCATCGATACCAGAAAGGCTGGGAATTCTATAAGCAAGCACTGGTAGTCGATCCGAATGTGTTCGACCATACAGGCAGACCGCGAGTAGAAAACCCCGCCTCCGTTGAGGAACGCGGCGCGATGAATTACTACATGGCCAAGGGTTGCGTTCGCGCAGGCATGCCGGAACGCGCGATCCAATACCTGCGCGCGGCCATCAATGAGGGATTCACGAATCCCAAGAAGATCAATGCCGATAACGAGTTTGCCACCCTGCACGGCATACCTGAGTTCGAACAACTCCTAGCCGCGCAAAAGGCGCAATAACTTCGGATTCGGCTTCAGGCCAGATCCGCGCATCCCCCTCACCGGCCTCGTGCGTCGTCCCGCCAAGCCCTTTGGACGTCTATCTGCACAGGGATGCTCTTCTCCCTCTGGAGTCATCGTGAGAATCCGCAGTCTTTCGTTGAATAGCTCGCTTTTTGCTTTTCTCGCTTTAGCGTTATCGTCCAGCATCGCACTGTCACAGGATGCGCCTCCTCCATCACAATCCGGCCAGGGCACGGGGCCCGGACCCGGTGGCGGACAACGCGATGGTCGTAGCGGCGGATTTGGCGGTGGCATGATGGGTCGCGGGGTGATGGGAACCGTTACGGAAGTGGCCGCCAATCACTACACCGTCAAGACGGAGGCTGGGGATCTCTGCATCGTCTACTACAGCGTTAATACCCGCATCATGAAAGGCGGGCCACAGCGGCGTGGTCAGAGCCTGGACGAACCGCCCGCCAGCCCTCCCCAATCAATCAAGCCAACTGACATCAAAGTCGGGGATGCGATCGGAGCGAGCGGTGAAGTGGATACAACTGCAAAATCAATCGGCGCCGTTGTCATCTTTCAGATCGACCCCGAGCGCGCAAAACAGATGCGCGAGATGCAGGCCAACTACGGCAAGACCTGGCTCATCGGCAAGGTGACGGCGGTCAACGATCTCAAGGTCATCATCCAGGGCGGGCCAGACAACGCTACCCATACATTCGCTGCGGACGAGAACACAAGCTTCCGCAAGCGTCGCGAACCCATCACGCTCGCCGATGTTCAGGTGGGCGACAGGATACGCGTCGAAGGCGCAGTCAAGGATGGCGCTTTTCTCGCTTCCGCCGTCGTAGTGATGGGGCCACCGGCAGAAGGCGCGAGTAGACAGCGCGGTGACCAGCCCGAAATCGCTCTCCCACCGCAATAGCCCGCTTACTCGAATTGTGAACTCCAGCGGTCGAGGTCTCGACGCTGAGACTTGGTCCCTACCCGCCCATGAACATTCCGCCGTTCACGTCGAGCACGTGCCCGGTGATGTACGCTGCGGCATCGGACGCGAGGAAGGCGACCGACTGCGCGATCTCCAGATCGGTTCCCGGTCGCCCAAGTGGAATCTGCGCGATCATCGCCGCACGCAGCTTTTCATCCAAAACGGCTGTCATCGGCGTCTCAATATATCCGGGGGCAACGGCGTTCACCGTGATCCCGCGTGACGCAACTTCGCGCGCCAGAGACCGCGTGAGCCCAATCATCCCGGCTTTCGAGGCAGCGTAGTTCACCTGGCCTTCCTGCCCCGTCCGCCCAACCACGCTGGTGATGTTGATAATCCGTCCCCAACGATTCTTCATCATCTGCCGCAGCAGAGCCTGCGTCAGCACAAAAGCGCCCGTCAGGTTCGTTCCCAGCACATCGTCCCAGTCGCTGCGCTTCATGCGCATCATTAAATCGTCACGGG
>WNGL01006109.1_pt1 | contig 17053 bp, 22 predicted proteins | sample 5400591 | NCBI WGS metagenome assembly WNGL01 (sample SAMN13153377, study PRJNA577476) | soil metagenome | isolation source: 80 cm soil or saprolite under Garry oak tree replicate 1 | place: USA:California | collected 2016-06-15
GCTAGATGCGGAGTTCTCGGCGGTCCGTCAGCGCCGCGCCGATGCCGGCCTGGGCTGGCTCACGGCGACCTGTGCGGCCTTGCCGACTCCCCTGGAGGTGATGAGCCTGGGGGAATTCGAGCCCGATGTGTGGCTCCCCCCCACGCACCCGGCAGCACCTCGCAGGGTGATCCGCCTCGACGAGCTGGCCTGCGTGGATGTCATCCACGGGCCGCACCGCGTCAGTGCCGGCACCTACGACGCCTGGCTAGCGGTTATGCGGGCCAGGTACCCGCGCTTCGAGTTCACCGACCCGCCGTTCCGGAAGTCACTGCCGATGACACTTGCCTTCGCGGCAACGGCGAGCCGGCCCACTGCGGTCCTGACCGGCCCGTGGCATCCCACCGGGGCCCGGTCCGGACTGACGGAGCCAGACCCGGCTACCGGCACCAGCGACATGATTCGCGCCCACGTCGAACAATGCCCGCTGACCGCCACGGCGAGCCTGGTGTGGAGCGGCGATCTACCGCGCCAGCTCCAGCAGGTGCTTTTCGACACCGCTGACAGCATCACGTTCTGACCTACAGCTACCAGCGGCCAGCGGGTGGCTGCTAGCCGGACCCGAGCCGGGCCGCGAGTTGGGTGCGGGAGGTGATGTCGAGCTTGGGGAAGATGCGGTAAAGATGCGAGCCGACGATGCGCGGCGACAGGTAGAGCCGTTCCCCGATCTCGCGGTTGGACAGGCCTTCGGCGGCGAGCCGGGCGATCTGTAGTTCCTGCGCGGACAGGGTGTTCTGCGCCACCAGTTGCTGGGCGATGGCCCGCTCTGCGGCGGCGCGTAGCTCGGAGCAAGCCTGTTCTCCCCCGCTGCTGGCGCCGAGGAGGTAAAAGGTGGTCAGGGCCGAGCGCAGGGACTGCCGGGACTCGGCGACCCGGCGCTGGCGGCGCAGCCACCTGCCGTAGGCCAGCTCCGTCCTGGCCCGCAGCCACGGCCAGCGGGTGAGGTCGGCCCCCAGCACGGCGAAGAACAACGCCTCCGCGTCATCGTCCTCGGCAAGAACCGCCCTGGCGTAGGCCAGCTGCCGGTGCAGCGTGGGGGCCGGCGTCGTGACCGCGTCGGCCTCCAAACAGGCTGCTGCGAGCCGCGGAACTGGCGTTCGAGCTTGGCCGCCACGATTCCTCGGCGGGCTCGAAGAGCTAATCGGTGACACGGCTGCCCCGGGTGTACTGCGGGCGATGGCTCTTTCCCTGGCGATCCTGGCCGGCGACGATGCTGCTGAGCGGCGCTTCGGCGAGGCGCGCGAGCTGGCGGCCGCAGCGCCGCCGTGGTACCGGGCGCGCCTTGACCTCGCATACGGGGCGTGGCTTCGCCGCCAGGGCCGGCTCGCTGACTCACACGGCCCGCTGAGCTCGGCCCACGCGGTGTTCGGCACACTCGGCGCCGCTGCGTGGGCGGCGCGGGCAAGCCAGGAACTCTATGCGTCTGGGCAGCACGCCGAGTCCCGCTCAGCCGGCGCCTGGGCGAAGCTGTCGCCGCAGGAGCTTCAGGTTGCCCAGCTCGCCGCGCAGGGCTGTCAAACCGTGAGATTGGCGCGCGGCTGTACATGTCGCACCGCACGGTAGGGGGACACCTCTACCGCTCGTTCCCCAAGCTCGGCGTGCACTCCCGGGCACAGTTGCGCACGATCTCGCTGATATCCAGCCCGGCGACGCCTGACCGGGCCGGGCTCGCCCGCAGCTATCGCGCTTTTGGTCTGGAGTCTTGGCCAATGACACCGGTTACGGGCTGCACTTGTCCGGTCAGGGAAGTCTGCGCTGGAGGACCACATGAGCGGCATGTCGTCAGCCCAGAACGCCTCCGGCGGGCCGGCACAGGCGTCCGGTGACGGTTCTGCTGCGGTGCCTGCCCGGCGGGGACTTCTGCGGGCCGCTGCGGCCGCCCGTGGCGTCCCGCTGGCCACGATCATCACTGCTGTCGCCGTGGTGGCTCTCGTCTACCTCGCGGGCAAGCTGATTTACCGGCTGCGGGACGTTGTTCTCATGATGCTGGTCGCCGGGTTCATCGCCCTGATCCTCAACCCGCTGGTGCTCTACCTGCAGCGCCGGTGGATCCGGCGGCGCGGCGGACGGGGGGCGCAACGGAACGCCCCGAAATTGCGGAGCCTTGGCGCGGGCCTGGCCAGGCCGGCGCTCACCGTCGGGAAGGGTGCGGTGTCGCTGGTGGTGACGCTGGGGACCATCGCCGTGCTCGTCCTGCTGCTGCTGCTTGAGGGCCCGAAGATGCGCCGGGGGGTGCTGGGCCTGTTGCCGCCGGAACGCGCTAGCCGTTATGCCCGGATAGCCCATGAGATCAACCAGTCGCTGGCCGGCTACATGGTGGGGAACCTCCTGACGTCCGTGATCGCCGGTGTCGTGGTATTCGTCACGCTCACCGCTCTCAGGATTCCCTTCCCGCTGTTGTGGGCGCTGTGGGTCGCCCTTGTCGACTTCCTGCCCATGGTCGGCGGCGCGCTCGCGGGCATCCCCACGGTCCTGTTCGCCCTTGGCCATTCGCTGACCGCGGGTATCGACACGGCGGCCGTGTTCATCGCCTACCAGCAGATTGAGAACCATGTGCTGAACCCGGTGGTAATGCACGCACGGTGAACATCAATCCGCTGCTCGTCTTGATGTCGGTCCTGGTTGGGACGTCGATCGGCAGTTGGCTCGGCGGTTTCTTCGGCAGCTTTGTGGCGGCGTTGCTTTCCATCCCGGCCGCCGGTGCCCTGCAGGTACTCGTCAGGGAATTGTGGCAAGCGACTGCTCCCGAAAGGCCACCCGAGGGCGAGCCCGCATCCCGGCCGGGCTCATCCCTATAGCGGTGGGCAATATCACGAGAGCCACCATCGCCTTTACCATCGTGGGGTTACCGGGTGGACTGGCAGATGAGCGGCAAATCCGCCGCCTCCTCCACCACGGGAAAAGGAGAGGAAAGTGGGAAAGACCAAGGATATCCGCGAGGCAGTCGAGGCAGAACTCAGCTTCGACCCGCTCGTCGACGCGGCCGCCGCCGCGCAGCGCGTCGCGGGCGTGACGGATGTGCACAATCACCTGGAGGTCGTGCTGCCGCCGGGCGACTACCGCGATGACGCGATGCTGACCACCTCGGCGAACAACGCGCTGACACTGAACGTCACGGTGCCGGACGGAGTCGAGGCGACCGCCCGCGACGGCAACCTGACGCTGACCGGCACCGTGACATACGGCCCGCAGCGCGCCGCCGCCGAATCGGCTGTCGCCGGGCTGACCGGTGTGCGCAACATCAAGAACGACATCGAGATCACCTACGACGCCGACCCGCTCGACGCCACCCTCCTCGTCCAGGACGCGCTGGACCGGTATGCGCTGATCCCGGATGACAGCGACGTCGTGGTGGACACCCGCGGGAACACCGTGACGCTGGCCGGGCACGTCCGCACCTGGGCCGAGCACGACGCGGTGATCAGCGCCGCCTGGATGGCCCGTGGCGTCTTCGAGGTCCAAGACGACCTCTACGTCACCGGCTAACCCACGCGACGTCCAAAACGGCACGGCGCGACAGAGCCAAAAGAGAGGAATACCTGTCATGTTCAAGTCAACGTCCACCTCATTGATCCTGCTTGGCGTTCTCGGCATCATCGTCGGGATCATCGCCATCGCCTGGCCGGGCGTGACAATTCTCGCGCTGGTCATCTTGTTCGCGATCTACGCGTTCATCGGCGCAGGCCTTCAGACCATGCGGGCGTTCAGCAGTCAGACAGCCGGGCCGGTCTTCGGCCACCTGCTGCTCGGGCTGATCTACCTGGCGGCCGGTGTGATCGCCCTGGTCTGGCCCGGGCCCACCGCCTTGGTGCTGGTGCTGGTCGTGGCGATCTGGGCGTTCGTGGCTGGCTTCGCCGAGATTTTCGCCGCCTTCGGCACCGGGCAGACCGCGGGCACCCGGGCGATGTTCATCTTGACTGGGCTGGTGTCGATCGCATTGGGCGTCGTGCTCAGTTCCCGTCCCGACATGGGCGCGGCCACCCTCGCGCTGCTGTTCGGACTGTTCAGCATCGTCTACGGGGTGTCGGAGATCATGCTGGGCGTCCAAATCCGCCAGGCCGGGCGGACCCTGCACTCGGTCCTGCACGACGCCGCCTGAGCCGGGACGGGGCGCGGACGCCTACAGCTCACCTGACAGGTTGCCCGCTGAGCGCCTGCCAGGCCCGGCCGGGCCTGGCAGGCGCCCGCACCACAAGGCCCCGGACACATGAAGAACGAAAGGCACCGCGATGGCCAAGCCTGACCTGAGCGCGGAACCCCCGGGCGGTGCACACGCCCAGCCGGGGCCGCCGAAGCAGACTCGGCCCGCCGGCGGCACGGGCGGCGGGGCGGCCCAGCCCGGCCAGGACAAGCACGCGGCGACGCCGGAGCCAATCCGCCGCCATCCCGTGGTCCTGGCGCAGCAGGCGCACCGGGCCGCCGACCTCCAGCTGCGGATCGCCGACTGGATCACCGCCTTCGCGGGGTCGATGAACTTCGTCTACATTCACGTCGCGCTGTTCACCGCCTGGATGCTGTTCATCGAGTCCAAGCCGTGGCCGACGCTGACGCTGACCGTGTCGCTGGAAGCGATCTTCCTGTCCACTTTCGTCATGATCGGCCAGAACCGTCAGGCGGCCTTCCAGCAAGCCAAGGCCGACCACGACTTCACCGAACAGGAGCTGGAGCTCAAAACCAACACCCAGCTCACCCGCGAGATCCACACCCTCACCACCGAACTGCACAACCGGCTGCTAGAAAGGCCCGCCCGTCGGCGGCCTTGATAGCCGCCGATGTGCCGACAGCTCGCGGCTCTGACGCACATCCGCCGCATGGTCACGGAAGGAAGTATGCAAGTGGGCACCACGAAGGATATCCGCGAGGCTGTCGAAGCAGAACTCGCCTTCGATCCGCTCGTCGACGCGGCGAACATCACCGTCAAGAACATGGGCGGGGAGGCGGCACTCAACGGCACGGTGCCGAGCTACCCGCAATACCTGCAAGCGGCCGCCGCGGCGCAGCGCGTCGCCGGCGTGCGGAACGTGCACAATCACCTGGAGGTGGTCCTGCCGCCGGGCGACTACCGGGACGACGCGATGCTCACCAGGTCCGCGATCAACGCGCTCGAGCTGAATGTCACAGTTCCGGCTGGTGTCCAGGCGATCGCCCAGGACGGCAACATCACGCTGGCCGGCACGGTGAGCTTCGGCAGCGAACGGGCCGCGGCCGCCTCCGCCGTCGCCTGCCTGACCGGCGTCCGCAACATTAGGAATCAAATCGTCATCAGCAACGACGCCGACCCGGCGGATGTGGGCCTGAGCGTGGAAGAGGCGCTGGGCCGCCACTCGCTGATCCGCGACAACGGCGACGTCACGGTCGACACCGACTTGAACACGGTGCGGCTCACCGGTCACGTCCGCACCTGGGCCGAGCACGACGCGGTCGTCAGAGCCGCGTGGATGGCCTCCGGTGTGTGCCACGTCCGCGACGACCTCTCCATCACCGGCTGATCCCAGACAGCAACGCCACCAGCAGTCCTCCCAGCGGATCTGCATCGAGCACGCCATCGCCGAACCCCAAACAATGCCGGCCCCTGCAGCGCTACCCCGGAGGTCGAGAGCACTTCCAAGAGACCGCCGCGCCCATTGCCGGACTGGTCTCCGACAGCGCCGCCGCACGCTGATCACAAGCGGGCCGACCAGCCAAGCTCACACGGCCTGGCCCCAATCGTGCACCTACTCGTTAGATCATAAGGTGGCGTCGTCGTCCGTGATGGCCAGCCATGCGGGCAGCAATCGCACTATTGGTCTCAGGTACTAGCCAACGACAGGCGGTGCGGGCTGTACTGGAGAGCACAGTCGGCGGTCCCTCGCACGGGACAAGGTGTCGCCAGGTGTACATCGAGGAGGTGCTGCCTGCAAACGTGATCGGAAAGATCGCCCAGCCGACCTACGTCAGCGCCCGCGGGCCCGACCGCAATGGGCCGCCAGGGTGACCCACATACCTCTTCGAAAGGAGACTGCATATGAGCATCAATCTTGATGTCAGGAAAGGATTGCCGGTTAGTCTGGATCGAGGAGGAATACAATGAACGTGTCCGAGCAGGTAGATGCCCTGCAAAAGCGGGCGGCGGCTCTGAAGAGTTCCTTCGACCAAGCCCGCCAGGAAACTAACGAGCAGGTCAAGGCGCGCATCGACCGGGCCAAGGCAGATATCGCTGGCCGTCAAAGCGCCGTCAAGGAGAAGGCGGAGCAGGCCGCCGGCCGCACGCAAAGCCAGTGGAAGGCAATGCAAGCCGATGCCGCGGCGAAAATGCAGGACCTGCAGGACCGCATCCAACGCAAACGCGACCAGCATGATGTCAAAATGGCAGAAGAAGACGCCGAGGCCGCGGAGGAAGACGCCGCCGACGCCCTAGATTACGCTACCTGGGCCGTCGACCAGGCACAACTGGCTGTCCTCGATGCCATAGACGCCCGCACCTGGGCCGACGCACGGGCGGCAGCATCGCCACCGGGCTAAGCAATCAGAAGAGCAGATCCGGCAGTGATCTGCTGGTAGGCGATGAACACGGCGGCGGTGACGATGCCCGCGGTCAGCAGGTCCCCCACCATGTAGCCGGTCACCGACAGGTTGATCTCATGCGCGACCCGGGCATAGCGCCTGGCCCGCTCCGGCTCAGCACCCCCCGGCGCATCTTGGGGCCCTCCAGCAACAGCAGGAGGACCAGCACGGCGATGGTGCCCAGCGTCATCACCAGCGACACTGCGCCCTTGCCGACGTTGAGCGCGGGCTTGGCCAAGCTGGCGCCGAGGCTGCGCGGTTTCAGGGCGTTGCGTTGCGCCCAGGCCGCCCAGGTGGAAGCGGCGCACCAGGTGGCCGATCCAGCCGTGGCCGTGCTGCGGTCCTGCACGTACGTGGGCAGCCGCTGCGACAGGTGGGCCTCCCGTCGGGTATCTGCCCCGGCCGCCCCGCCAACGGATACCTCGGCGGGCATGATCCGGTCAGTCTGGCGGGCATGATCCGGTCAGTCTGGTCCGGGCTGCCGGGCATAACGGGCTGGTACCTGGTGGGCTCGTCTGTCATGTGGCTTCTTGGCCAAAGTGGGCCGATAGGCCGTAGATCACCATGATCGCAATAGCGATGTAGATGAGGGACCAGACCGGGTAGTACGGCATCAAGAAGATCGCCGAAATCGCACCCAAAGCCGCGGCGATAATACCGATCCAGCGGGATATCTCCGCGCTAGGCCGTTGACTTGGGCCAAGGACGAGGACGCCGGCGGCGATCAAGATCGCGCCGGTGATCAGCCACAACCATCCGTAGGCTGTGAGGCTGTGCCCCAACGTCGCATCCTTCCCTCCCTGGGCGGCCCTCATGCGCCTGCGTCACAGCCGGCACCGGGCCGCTGGCACAGCCACTCCGCATAAGACTTGGAATCATCCGTTCCGAGCTCCACTCCGCCGGGCAGGGCCTGGGCGAACACGAGCGCGGCGGTGGCCTCGAGTGCGCCACGAAGCAGCCCGTCAGGGCCGGTCGCTTCGAATCCCAGGGACCACCAGGCCCTGCCACGCGTGCGGACCTTGGTGAGTTCCACCGCACACTGCGGCTCCCCGGCTAGCCCGGAGGTGCCGGTCGTGATCCGCCCGCTGGCCAGCGCGAACCGGCTGATTCGCCGCCTCTTGTGTACCGCCATCCAGCCGGGCGGGTCCCCGCTTTTGTGGCCGACCGGGCTCAACGGAAACGTCCACTTCTGCCAGAACTGCAGACGTCCGCGGACGCGGTCCGGCACCTCCAGGATTCCTGGGCTACCGCGGTACACCTTCACCTCAAGTGCCCTGCCCGCGCGGACCTTCACCGCAAGCCCGCGCAAGTCCGGATTGAGCAGGTAGGTGTCCTCACGCGACTCTGTCTCGGCCCGGAATCGCCCGAACCAGCTGGCCAGTGCAGTGTCCAGTTGGCAGGGGAAGATCCAGCGCACCTCGAGGCTGCGGACTCCATCGGTGAGCGAGCCCTCTGGCAGTGTGGCCGTCATCGTCTCTGCTCCTGACACTGCTGGCCAACCGGGACAGCTCGGTGCTTTGGCCTCGCACTCCCGGGCCTGGGCCAGTGAGTTGTTAGCCGCGCATGGCGTGGGCGACACGCCCGTTGTGGCGGCTTCGTGCAGCGCACCGCCATCAGCGCGGGAAGCTGATGTCCCCGCTCTGCGGAAGCTGTCGTGATCGTGGGCCGGTCCCCAGCCAGTGCTCCTGAGGGCCGGCCCCGTGCGAGGCCTTTGGTGCGAGGGCATGTCAAGCGGTCAGCCGGTGACGTCGAGGCCGTCACGGACCTCGACGACGCCGTTGGCCATCCAGGTGGCGCCGATCACCGCGTCGTGCTCGGCCCAGGTGGCGACGTGACCGGTCAGCGTCACCGTGTTCCCGCAGGTGTCCACCACGACGTCGCCCGCTGGCAGCACGACTTCCAGGTGGTTGTGCACGTTCTTCACGCCGGCGACGCGCCGCGCGGCAGTGGCGGCCTCCAGGTACTGCGGGTAGCTCGGCACGGTGCCGTTGCACCTCCCCGTTCAAGTTCCTGACGGTGATGTTCGTCGCGTCGACGAGCGGGTCGAAGCCGAGTTCTGCTTCGACTGCCTCGCGGATATCTTTGGCCTTGCCCACTTGCCTAACCCTTTCCGTGGCGGTTGAGGAGGCGGATTACCGCTCATTAACCAGTCCAGTTCACTTCTCCAATCTCGCAGCGGTAAAGGCGGTCATAGCTCTCGTGGTATTGCCCCCGGCTATAAGCAGAGCCCGCCGCCACGGGCAATAGAAGGATTTGCTAGATGACGGAGGTCTCCCTCCCGGCCGATACGCTTTTGACGGCTGCGTTTGGCGTTGTTGCGGCTGGTGACAGCCGGGAATCAGCAAGTGATGCCGTCGGCGGGTGTCGAAAAAGCACCTGCTGGAGCTGGCGCGGCAGATCACCGCTCCACACCAAGCCCGTCGTTGCAGCCAGCGGGTGCTGTTCGATGCGGACGGGAGCCATGTCATAGGTGTTGGCGTAGGTCGCCCGGTCTGGCCATGTCAGTTCGGACCCGGCTCCCGCGCGGTGGCGCGGGCCAGTCAGCACGGCGGGGGCCGGCCTGTCCGGCTCGGCCGATCAGATGCAGCACCCCGTTGTCTTGAGGAACAGGCGCGACGGACCGCGGACCTTCAGCTGCGGATCACCGCTTCCGCGGATCGGTGATCGTCAGGCCGGCCTGGCCGCTCACACGCACTAAAGGTGTTACTCAAACGGGCCGGGTGATCTACGAGGCGTGCCCTAGGTCCGGTTCGTAGCAGCCTCGGCACGCGATGCCTTGGGGCCACTGCGCAGCAGGTTCGCGGCGACAATGGTCAGGCCGACGGTGGTGGCTCCGGTGCCAATGGCGAGTGCCGCCGGGTAGCCCCGTGCCCTTGCGGCCAGCCCTCCTGTCACGGACCCGAGTAGCCCGGCGAGCCCGCTGCTGGCGTTGAGCAGGCCCTGGGCATCGCCTTCGGCGTTCGGCTTGAGCTGCCCGGTGAGCCCGGGTGAGGCCACGCTGAGGAACGGCCATGCGAAATATATGCCGGCGAAGGCGGCCAGCGGCAAGACGGCAGCGACATGACCGGCGGCCGCGAACGCGGCGAGGGCCGAGAGCAGAAGGACACGCGCGGCGAAAGCGATTGCCGAGGTGTTCGTGGCCACCCCGAACGCGTGCAGGAACAGCACCGGATAGAGCGAGAAGACGATGGCTGAGCCCGCATAGGCGGGGATCCAGGCGGCGAGCATCCAGCCGAATCCGCCGCCGAGCAGCGCGGGCAGCCCGGCGAGCGGCGTTCGCCACCGGCGACGGTGATGAGCGCGCGACGGGCTGGACGGCCCCCACTCGCCCACCTGACCCAGCGAGGCGAGGCGGTGGCCGACGCCCCCGGACGGCGGTGCCGCGGGCGATCCGGCGGCAGCGGCTTGCCGGCGCGATGCGGTGTGCGGTGCGGCCGAGACGCCACGAGCCGCAGCCCCGCCCGGCTGGGCGGCGGCCCGCGGCATCGAGGGGATCAGCAGCAGGGTGAGCGGGATGGCGGCTGCGGGCACAATCGCGCCGATCAGCAGCCCGTCACGGACACTCAGTCCGCTCAGCCGTGCGGCCAGGACGAGCGCGCCACCCTGGCCTATGGTGAGCGCGGTTTCCAGCCAGGCAAGACGCCGGTTCCACTCTGCCCTGGGGTGCCGCTCGACGACCAGCAGGTTAGCGATGGTCATCGCCCCGCCGAACCCGCCGCCGTCGCCCAGCGCCAGCAGCACCTCGACCGAGGGGCTGGCCAAAGGAAACAGCGACAGCGACAGCGACAGCGACAGCGACAGCGACAGCGACAGCGACAGCGACAGCGACAGCGACAGCGACAGCGACAGCGACAGCGCGGCAACGGCGGCACACGCCGTCGCCAGCACACGGTACGCGTGGTACCGATCGGCCACACTGCCGACCAGCGGGGCAGCGAACGCTCCGAGATTGACCCCCATGACGAGGCCGACGTGACCCAGGCCGTACCGGGCGGCCGCGACCGGCAGCAGAATCGGCGTCAGCCCGACCGCGGCCCCGTTGACGAGCGCGAAGGGCGCGGACCACGGCTCAAGTGGCGCTGTCCCACGCCATCTGCGAAACGGCCATCCGGTCACATGTGGGCTTTGGAATCCGCTGGCCGGGCTGCCGTCGCCGCGCCGGCTCAGGCACGCTCGCCTGGCCGTGGGTCGAGCGCCCAGTGGAGGGCGAGACCGGCGACGGCTTCCCAGCCTGCTCCGCCGCAGGTGAAGTGGTCACGGCCGGGGAACAGCTTGTACGCGGTGATCGCCGTGGTGTGCTTGACGTTCTTGCCGTCGGTCTCTGTTGCCATGTCTACTCTTCCACCTTCCTGGTCTTCCCCCCAGGGGCTACCGCACTGGAGACGGCACCAGTAAAGGCAAGGCCGGCAGAATCCAGCCAAGACCGGGCATCAATACACGAATAGGCCGGACTTTGCCGCCAGGCGGACCGCCCCGCCCGCCGGTCTCAGTACTCGACCTTGACGCGGTCGTCGACCTCGGTGACGCTGGTATCCTCGATGCCGCGGACACCGGGCACATTTGTCGCGATGAACTCTGCTTTCTCACGCAGGTACTGCCAGCTGACGGTGCCAGTCAGGATGACAAGGCCGTCTATTACCCGGGCGCACTCGGTGGTCGGGATCAGGCCGTCGAGTATGAGCGCATGGAGCACGTCTCCGCACACTTCGGTGTCGTCGTGCCGTGGGAGTCCAAGAGCTGCACCTGACGCTCGTCGTCGACGGCAGTGACCCCGCGGACGCGCTAGGCGGCCTTCCTGGCCTCGCGCTTCTCCCTGCTGATGCCGTTCCACGCCTCGGCGTGGGTACGGCCCGGGTTCACCGGCGGCTGGTCCACCGTGGGCCGACGGCGGCCCAGGCCGACTCCCACCTGGCGAGACGATGCCGGTCAAGAACCATGCGGCACAAGAGGTAGCAAAGGATCAACGCGACGGCGGAACATGCCGTGGCGGTGATTCCGGCAAACAGCGCGTTGAAGATCATGTCGCCCGGGCTGGGCGGGGGAGCCACTGGCTCTCCGGAGCGGTCCAGCCAGACCCGGACGGGGGTTCCGGCGGGCGCGTAGTAGATGGCGGGGACGGTCACGGTGGTCAGGGCGCCGGATCGTTCGGTGCCGTTAGGCAGCCGCCACCTGGCCTGCGCCGCGGCCGCCTGGGCGCGGGCAACCGGCCCGGGCTGGGAGAGTACCGCGACAGCCGGCCGCAAGTGTGCCGCCGCCGCGTGCTGGGACTGGTAGAGATGCCCAGCGAGGAACGCCGCCGCGACGCTGGCGGTAAGGAAGGCCGCGGACACCAACACCATGACGGCCCCCTCGATACGGTCGGAAGGCCGCCGCAGCGCGTTCCGGCCGAGAAGCAGCCGCCGCAGGCGCTGCAGCAGGCGGCCCGCTCGGCGCGCTGAACCTCTCATGACTGTCACCTCATGCCGTTTCGCCGAGAGACTCCGGCGTTGCCCTCAGCTTCGTCAGCCGGGCGATTCACGTCGCGCGAGGCGGCCGCTTTCGTCCTGGATGCCAACGGCGACCTTGGCCAGCGCGGGCGCGTGCTGCCGGTAGTGATGCGCGCAGAACAGGAGTTCCTGGAGGCCGTGGAGGAAGACCCGAACGTACGCCTGAGCGCCACAGCGATCGCAGCGGTCCACGGCATTCATCGGCCCGGTGAGGGCTAGAGCTCTGCTGGGCGTGGCTTCTCCGCGGTCGTCGCGCTGGGCCCGGCGTTTGGTCCATGATTCTCCGGCGCTCATGGCAGGTGCCTCCTTTGCCCGGTCATGCGGTCAGTCCCGGCTGGCTTCCAGTGCACCGCGCGCCGCGCCGGGTTAGAAAGGCGATGGCACCTGTCCTGGTATTGCCCGCCGCTATAGCCCTCGGAGGGTCAGGTCTCCGGTTGCGTGGGCGTCCGGCTGCCGGCCGCGCCGCCCACCGCGGCGCTGACGCATCGGTCTGTGACCGGGAGCTGAGCTATAGCGCGGACCAATGTTAGGAGAGCCACCACCGCCTTTACCGGTACGAGACCGCCGGGTGGACTGACTCGTGGGCGGCAGATCGGCCGTCCCACCGCTAATGGAAGGGATCACGCACATGGGCAAGACCAAGGACATCCGCGAGGCGGTCGAGGCGGAACTGGCCTTCGACCCGCTGGTCGACGCCACGGCCATCACCGTTATGAACATGAACGGGGAGGTGGCGCTCAACGGCACCGTGCCCAGCTACCCGCAGTACCTTGAGGCGGCCGCCGCCGCGCAGCGCGTCACCGGGGTGAAGGACGTGCACAATCACCTGGAGGTCATGCTGCCGCCTGGTGACTACCGCGATGATGCGATGCTGACCACCGCGGCGAACAACGCGCTGGCGCTGAACATCACGGTGCCGGACGGCGTCGAGGCCACCGGCCGCGACGGCAACCTCACGCTGACCGGCACCGTGACCTACGGCGCGCAGCGCTCCGCCGCCGAGCTGGCGGTCGCCGGGCTGGCCGGGGTCCGCAACATCAAGGACTACATCGAGATCGGCTACGACGCCGACCCCATCGACGTTGACATCCTCGTTCAGGACGCGCTGGACCGGTACGCGCTGATTCCCGACGACAGCGACATCTCGGTGGACACCGCCGGGAACACGGTGACGCTCAGCGGCCACGTCCGCACCTGGGCCGAGCACGACGCGGTCGTCGATGCCGCCTGGATGGCCAGCGGCGTTTACGACGTGCGCGACGTCCTCGCCGTCACCGGCTGACCACCTGACCCTTCCCGGGCACCGGCAACGGCGGCGGCGCATGGCGGCCAACCGCAGCGGACAAGCACCACGCAGGGCGCCAGCCGGCCGTCCGCCGCCACAGCCGGCCGGCCGTGCGCCGCCGCAGCCGGCCGGCCGTGTGCCGCCACAGCACAAGGGCCGGCGGCACCCAGCGATGCGGTGGATCGTGCACGGCCTGTTGTTGGTGGCGCTGGCAGCTGGCGTGTTCGGCCTGCTGCCGCAGCTTGGCGGGCTGACCCGCGACGCCGCCGGCCTGCGGCACGCCCGCCCGCCCTTCGTGGTTGCGGCAGTCCTTGCCCAGGCGGTGTCGCCCGGATGCTACGCCCAGTTGTCCCGGCGGGTGCTTACCTCACTCGGAGCCCGGGTCCGGTTCGGGCTGGCGGCACGGGTCACGCTGGCATCCTTCCTGGTCAGCCACCTCACTCCGGTCGGATCGGCGACCGGCACGCCGCTGAACGTGAGCACGCTGGAGGCCGACGGCATCCCGGCGGCAACGACCGGCGAGGCGATCGGCCTGACCAGCCTGCTGTCCTCGGCCGCCCTGATTGACCTGTTCGGCACCGGGTTCGTGGCGACCGCCAGGCGGCACCTTTCCCGCAGCTACGTCATGATCGCGGGCGTCGCCCTCGCCCTGGTGGTCTGTGTGGCGGCGGTCGCGCCGCTGGCAGGCGCCCACCCTGCCATCGCCGAGCGGCCCGGCCCGTGGGCGGCGCGGCTGGCCAGGCGGGTTCGGCCGGGAATCGATCCGGAGAAGGTAGCCCAGGAAGCCGGGCAGCTGGTCACGCGCGCCCGGACTGGGAGTGATCGAGGTGACGCTGGTCGCCATTACCGTTGGCTTCGGCGCCCCCCGGGCCGTAGCGGTCCTTGCCGTTCTCGGCTACCGAGGTGGTGAATTATTGGCTCCCGCTGCTTCCCGGCGCGCTCGCTTACCTTTACCTGCGGTTGCGCCCCGAACGTGCTTCGCAAACCAATCCCCGGGTGCCCCCGGCTGGCTGATCCCTAGTCGGCGCCTATATGGCTATGGGCGGCAGGCGTTGGCCGGCATTGGCAGTCCTGGCGTCTGCTGGTATTGACAGGCACCGCGTCCATCGAACGTGCCGTGGTGCGGCTGAACCAAGCGAAGGGAATGCCTTTCATGTTCAAGTCAACCTCCACCTCTTTGATCCTGGCCGGCATTCTGGTCGCCAATCACCAGCATCGGCGAGGCATCTTTCACCTGGCGGCGCGACCAGGACAACATCGACGCCGAGGCCGCCTTCGACGGCATCTACGTCATCCGCACCCCTGTCCCCGCAGCCGAGCTTGACGCCGCGGGTGCCGTGGCCGCCTGCAAAGACCTCGCCCACATCGGGTCCCACTTCAAGGTCAGCAAAGACGACCTGGACCTGCGGCCCATCTGGCACCGGCTGCAAGGCAGCGGCAAAGCTCACATGCAAGCGGCGGACCTGCTGGCTCGGCGTCGGCTGCGCGACATACATCCGCTCCGCGGCGTGGGTGAAGGTGCCTACGTCGACGACCGCCACAAAGTAGCGCAAGTGCCGCAGATCCACCCCCCTTTTTTGGGGGCCCGTTGACCACCGGCTTGCGTCAAAGGACTGCATGCCCGGCTGCAGGAACCGGTCGCGTCCCGGGTTGCGTAGCGTTGCCGGCTGCCCGGATGCTGCGGTTATGCTCGCCCGCGCAGCCGCAAAAACGCCGAGCACAGCCAGGAGAGGAGAGCCTGATGAGTAGTCAGCCGGTGGGGTCAGGCCCGCACCCGGGATTGGTGGTGCAGCAGGTGGCCCCTCATGCCGATGTCGCTCTGCGCTCAATGGGGCAGCCGAACTCGATCGCCGGGCAATTCGACTTCTGGGACGACACGTACGAGGGGCGGCGCCTGTTCGCGGAAGTCCTGGGGACCTTCTTGCTTGTCCTTGTCGCTATGGGCGCAGGCATGGTCAACGCCCGTTTCGGCGGCGGGGCGGTCCCCTATGGCGCGCGGGCGGTCGCGCCAGGGTTGATGGTGGCTGCCATCATCTTGTTCATGGGCGCTGTTTCGGGAGCGCATCTCAACCCTGCCGTCAGCGTCGCCTTCGCGTTGCGGGGCGACTTCCCCTGGAAGCGGGTCCCCGCCTACATCGTTGCCCAGCTCGTGGGCGCCATCCTGGCCACGGCGCTGCTCTTGGCGCTCATCGGCACGCAAGGCAGCGCGGGGTTGACCCTGCCGGGCCCGGGCATCTCCACGATCACCGCGATGCTGTGGGAAGTGGTCCTGACCACCGGGCTGGCGAGTGTGATTCTGGGCACCGCGTCAGGTGCGCAGCAGCTCGGACCGCTTTCCGCCATCGGCGTCGGCAGCTACATCGCCCTCGCCGGGCTGTGGGGCGCACCGGTCAGCGGGGCTTCGATGAATCCGGCCCGGTCGCTGGGGCCCGCCATGGTCCTCGGTGACTGGGCTTCGTGGTGGGCGTATCTGGCCGGGCCCGTGGCGGGCGCGGCACTGGCCGCCGGCATCGCTTATATCTTGAGGGGCCCAGGCGGGGGCCTGAGCGGGACACAGGCCGCGATGGGCACGCTGGGCACGCGCTGGCGCCCCGGGCGCACCGGAGCTGCCGGGCCCGGCCCGGCAGCGCCGCCGCCCCCCGCCGGCGGGTCTTCCGGCTCCCCGGAGGCGCCTTGAGCCAACGGACAGGACGAGCGGGGTGTGGCGAAAGAACGATCCAGCAATGGCCGGGGAGGAGCCGATGATGAGTGAACTGGCGGCCGGGGCCCCGGTGCGGCGCGCACCGCGGTATCAGCTCGATTCGGCGGTGGGGCGGCTGACCCCAGGCGAGCGCGCTGCCCGGGGGAAGGCGGCACGGGCCGGGGCGCCCCGTGACAGCCACGCGGTGTTCGGCCCGCCGGCGGGCCGGCCGGACCCGCTGGGCCTGCTGGAACAGCAGGCGAAGTCGCGGCTGCCGGAGCTGGTGCCGGTGCGGTACGGCCGGATGATGGTGTCCCCGTTCAGCTACTTCCGCGGCGCGGCGCTTCCGATGGCCAGCGATCTGGCCACGACTCCGGTGTCTGGGCTGGCGGTGCAGGCGTGCGGCGACGCGCATCTGTCTAACTTCGGCATCTTCGGCTCGGCCGAGCGCCGTCTGGTGTTCGATGTCAACCGACGAGACGCTACCCGGCCCGTGGGAGTGGGATGTCAAGCGGCTGGCCGCCAGCCTGGAGGTGGCGGCACGCGGCAACGGGTTCCGCGGAACGCAGCGCCGCGAGATCGTGATGGCCGCGGTCGCCCGCTACCGGCGGGCGATGCGCAGCTTCGCCGGCATGGGAAACCTGGAGGTGTGGTACGCGCGCGCTGACATGGACCAGCTGCTGGCACAGTTCGGCCCCCGGCTGAAGGCGCGGCAGCGCACGCTGGTGGACAAGGGCCTGGCCAAGGCGCGGACCAGGGAAAGCATGCGGGAACTGGCCAAGCTGACCCACCTCGTCGATGGGGGGCCGCGCATCATCGCTGACCCGCCGCTGCTCGTGCCGATCGACGAGCTGTTGCCCAAGGAAACGGACCGTAGAAACCTCAGGCAGCAGCTGAGCAGCCTGATCGCCAAGTACCGGCGCACGCTGGAAACCGACCGCCGGTACCTGCTCGAGCAGTTCGAGTTCGCCGACATGGCCCGCAAGGTGGCCGGGGTCGGCAGCGTCGGAACGCGTTGCT
>WNGL01006517.1_pt1 | contig 17049 bp, 17 predicted proteins | sample 5400591 | NCBI WGS metagenome assembly WNGL01 (sample SAMN13153377, study PRJNA577476) | soil metagenome | isolation source: 80 cm soil or saprolite under Garry oak tree replicate 1 | place: USA:California | collected 2016-06-15
TGCACGGGACATTGTATTTCGTCGCCTGCCGCCAAACCGTTTCTGATTGCGGCTGCACGCCGGCGACGGCGTCGAAAACGGCGATAGCGCCATCGAGGACGCGGAGCGAACGCTCTACCTCCGCCGTAAAATCAACGTGGCCGGGTGTATCGATGATGTTGATGCGCTGCTTGATCCCCTCGAAAATTTTGTAAACACCGGGCTCCTGACGCTGCGTCCACGCGCAGGTCGTCGCCGCCGAAGTGATCGTAATCCCGCGCTCGCGCTCCTGTTCCATCCAATCGGTCACAGTCGTGCCTTCGTGCACTTCTCCGATCTTGTGGATCATGCCGGTGTAAAACAGAACGCGCTCGGTGAGCGTCGTTTTGCCGGCATCGATGTGCGCAGCGATGCCGATGTTCCGCGTCCGTTCGAGCGGAAACTTGCGATTCGGCGAGTTCGGATTCGCGGGCGCTTTTTTCTGTTCCATCGTCGCCGTCGCCATAATCTTTACCAGCGGAAATGCGCAAACGCGCGATTCGCTTGCGCCATTTTATGTGTGTCTTCGCGTTTCTTGATTGCGTTGCCCTGACCGCTGGCGGCGTCTTTGATTTCCTGCGCCAGCGCGTCCGCCATTCGCATTCCCTTACGATTGTCCGCGTATTGGACGATCCAGCGGGTCGCCAGTGAAATTTGGCGCGCGGCCGTCACTTCCATGGGCACTTGATAAGTCGCGCCACCGACGCGACGCGATTTTACTTCCAGCCGCGGGCGAACGTTTTCGATCGCCTTGTTTACAACTTCCAGTGGATCGACAGAATCAGAACCTTCGCGCGATTTGTCGATCGCCATGTACACGATCCGTTCCGCGAGCGATTTCTTGCCCCGCTTCATGACCGTCGTAATGAGACGCTCTACAGCCGGACTCCCGTAGCGGGAATCGACGCGCTCCTCCTTTTTGTAAACTTTCCTCCGTCGCGACATTGTCGATCTTTCTATCCAAAATTATTTCTTTTCGGCCGCGCCTTCCTTCGCTGCCGCTTTCGGTGCAGCCTCCTTCGCTGCGCCTCCTCCACCGCCGCCGCCTTTGGGTCGTTTCGCTCCATATTTGGAGCGGCTGCGGCGCCGTCCATCCACGCCAAGGCTGTCGAGCGTCCCACGCACAATGTGGTAACGCACGCCTGGTAAATCCTTCACCCGCCCCCCGCGCACGAGCACGATGGAGTGCTCCTGCAGATTGTGTCCTTCGCCCGGAATATAGGCAATCACTTCCTGGCCATTCGTCAAGCGCACCTTGGCCACTTTGCGCAGAGCGGAATTCGGCTTCTTCGGCGTGCGAGTCATCACCTGCACGCACACTCCGCGGCGTTGTGGACAATCGGCCAGCGCCGGTGACTTCGATTTCACCGACACCTTCCGGCGTCCTTTCCGAATGAGCTGATTAATCGTGGGCATCTTTCTCTAGCAATGCGCCACCCGGCATTGTGATCCGGGCGACAAAAAACCCGCTCAGGTCGCGTAATAAAACTCTCACGCGCCTGTGCGGTGAACGCGGAATATAGAGGGAAAATTCACATCTGCAAAGAATTTTTTGCTGCGCGTTTGCGCGAATCCGTTCTGGGGCAGCGCATGCGTCTCACGTGTCTGGCGATGGCAGTTCGCGATCGCGAACTTTTCTTTTAATTTCGTCGCCTGTGCTGCGAGCTCACAAACAAAGTTCGTTTCGGCGGAACGCCGAAACCAGACACGCGGGACGCGTGCGCTACCCAGACAATGTGCGAACGTGACCCGCAATGTTTCAACTTTTCGCGCAGGATCGACAATCGAAAGCACGGCGTGGACGGCTGACGACGGCGCATGGCGTGATCGAGACGCCGGCGTTTATGCCGGTAGGGACACAAGGCAGCGTCAAAGCCGTGACGCCGCGCGAATTACGCGAACTCAGTGCGCAGATCGTTCTCGGAAATACCTATCATTTGTTCGTCAGGCCCGGACTCGATGTGATCAAACATTTTGGCGGCCTTCACAGGTTCATGAGCTGGAATGGCCCGATCCTGACCGATAGCGGCGGATATCAGATTTTTTCGCTCGCGAAGCTGCGGAAGATCACGGACGAAGGCGTGCATTTTCAAAATCACGTAGATGGGACGCCGGCTTTTATCACTCCGGAAATCGCGATGGAAATTCAGGCAGCCCTCGGCAGCGACATCGCGATGGTTCTCGATGAATGCGCACCGTATCCCTGCGATTACGAGTACGCCGCGCGAAGCGCGAAAATGACGACGCGGTGGGCAAGGCGATGTGCAGACTGGAAACGGAGAAACGGAGAATCGGAAACTGGGAGATTCGGCGACTCGCCGATTCGCCCACTCGCCCATTCGTTGCTTTTCGGCATCGTCCAGGGCGCCACCTTTGATGGCCTACGCCAGCAAAGCGCGCAGGCGATGGTCGATCTTGATTTCGACGGCTACGCCATTGGCGGGGTGAGCGTGGGCGAGCCGGAAGAGGAAATGATGCGCGCGATTGATGCGAGCGAACCGTTTTTGCCGAAAGAGAAACCACGTTACGCGATGGGACTGGGCACGCCGCCGCAACTGCTGGAGATGATCGCTCGGGGCATGGACATGTTCGATTGCGTCTTGCCGACTCGCCTGGCCCGTAATGGGACCGCGTTTACATCGACCGGCACGATCAATTTAAGAAACGCCGAGTTTGCGCTGGGCAAGGCTGCGATCGAGGAAAATTGCGTATGTCCCGCGTGCCTGGAATTCAGCCGTGGTTACATTCGTCACCTGATCAAGGCTGAAGAGATTCTCGGTCTGCGCCTGATCACGCTGCATAATTTGCATTTCTATCTTGATTTGATGCGACAAGCGCGGGAGCACATCGAGAACGGGACCTTCGAGGAATTTCGCGAGCGCTTTCTCTCAAATTACAAAGCGCGCGTTGCCGATCTCGCGGAAAGAATTTAGGCACAGAAAGAACAATCTGTGTTTCGTCCGTGTGAATCTGTGGCCGGATTTGTCTGTTGCTGCGGACAGCGGGCCCATACAGGATGACAAAGAGCGATTGCAGCCAGCGGTTTCGCGTTTAAGGTGCGCTCTCCAATTCTTCGCATGCTTCACATGTTTCTGGCTCAGGCACAAAGTCCGGCACCGTCCGGTCCCGGCGGCGGCATCGGATTCTTTGTGCCGTTCATTTTCCTTTTCATCATCATGTATTTCGTGATGATCCGGCCGCAGAAAAAACGCCAGGAACAGCAAAAGAAATTGATCTCGAGTTTAAAGACGGGTGATCGCGTAGTGACCAACGCCGGCATTCACGGTCTTATCTCTAACGTGAAGGACACAACGGTGATCGTAAAAGTGGCCGATAACATAAAGATCGAAATGGAAAAATCGGCCGTTACGAATGTGCTGAACGACAGTAAAGGGTTGAAGTCTTAAAGGGTTGATCGTTGAAGCGATGACCAAATCGAAAATCCGATGACTCCCGCGCTTACATTTTTTTTCGGACTGGTCACGCTCGTCCTCTTTGGGTGGTACTTTGCGACCGATCAAGGTCCGCGGAAACGCCTGCTCGCGGCCACGTTGATGCTCCTGCTGGTCGCGTTCAGCATCTTCACGATCTGGCCGCCGCAGAAAAAAATCGCCCTCGGCCTCGACATTCAAGGCGGCACCTCCTTTCTTATTCGACTCAAGCCCGGTGACAAACCGATCACCAAGGCAATGCTCGACCAGGCAGTCGAAGTTATTCGCAAACGGGTCGACTACTTTGGTGCGAGCGAACCGATTATCAGTCCGGTTGGGAACGATCGCATTCTTGTGCAAATTCCCGGGCTCGACGTTGCAAAGATTCAAGAGGCGCGCGACCAGCTCTCGCGCGTGGCCAAACTCGAATTTCGTCTGGTTTATCGTGACAACGGCGAACGGTTAAAAGCGATCGACGAAGGAAAGGAAGTGATTCCACCGGAGTATCGCATCGAGGTTTACAAACTCAGTGGGGAGGGCGCACCGATGAGCAATGAATTCGGCGAGACGGTCGCGGGCTCCAAGGAAAAACCCAGGGAAGAACGATTGCTCGTGAAAAAGAAAGCCGACCTGGGCGGCGACCGAGTTACCGCATCGAACGCTTACTACGGCAACGAGGGATGGACGGTGCAGTTGAAGTTCGACAGCGAAGGCGCCAAGAAATTCGGCCAGATCACCGAGCAATATAAAGGCTATCGATTCGCAATTGTCCTCGATGGCGCTATTCAATCCGCACCGGTGATTCGCGATGCCATCTATGGGGGCGACGCCGTCATCACCGGAAGATTTAGTGAAGAGGAAGCGCGCGGGCTTGCCAGCGTGCTTGAGAACCCGTTGCAGACGCCGGTGAGCATCGAGGAAGAACGCAGTGTTTCGCCTACTCTCGGGCTGGACTCCATTCGCGCGAGCATTCTCGCCGGCTTGGTCGGACTCGCGATCACGCTCGTCTGCGTAGCCGTTTACTACAAAATTCCCGGCCTCGTCGCAAATCTCGCGCTGATCATCAATCTCATCCTACTCATCGGCGCGCTCACGATGTTCCGATTCGTCCTCACATTGCCCGGCATTGCAGGTATCATCTTGACGATTGGCCTTTCGGTGGACGCGAACGTACTTATTTACGAACGATTGCGCGAAGAAATGGCTCTCGGAAAGTCGCTCAAGGTCGCTATCAAAACGGCCTATGAAAAAGCCTTTAGCTCCATCTTCGACGCCAACGTGACGACGTTGATCACGGCGGCGATTCTGTTTTGGAAGGCGAGCGGCCCCGTGAAAGGCTTCGCCATCGCGCTTACGCTCGGCATTTTAGCCTCATTATTCACAGCCCTGATCGTCGGCCGGAATTTTCTCGGTTGGTTTGTCGATACGGGGCGCTTAAAGCGTATCTCGATGCTGCATTTGATTTCGGCGCAACACATTAATTTCCTCGGGAAAGGTTTTCTTGCCTGCATGTGCTCGCTTGCGCTCCTCCTGGCCGGCGCGACCGCCTTTTACATTCGGGGTGAGAGAAATTTCGGCGTCGATTTCCGCGGCGGTGATTTGGTGACGATGAGTGCGCCGAACAAGATTGATATCGGACAAGTTCGTGCCGCACTGAAGACGATTGGCTTTAGTGACGCATCAATTCAGGAGTCGTCGCAGGTCGGCAAAAGTTACATCACCGTGCGCACACCGCTGAACACGAGTGATAAGGTAGAAAAACAGATCATGCAGTCGATGCCGAATGCTGGCTTTAAAGTGGAAGGGTCGGAGAGAGTCGGTGCACTCGTAGGTGGTGAACTGGCGAAAAACTCGCTGATAGCGCTCGGCCTCGGCATTCTGGGCATTTTAATTTTCGTAACCTTTCGCTTTGAGCTTTCCTTTGCGGTCGGGGCGATTGTCGCACTCTTGCACGACGTGCTCATGACGGTCGGCATGTTCGCGCTGCTCGGCCGGGAATTGACCCTCACGATGGTCGGCGCCGTACTGACGATTGCCGGCTACTCCATTAACGACACCATCGTCGTTTACGACCGAATCCGGGAGGGCCTGGCCAGCGGCCGTCGCGGCACGATCGAAGAAATCATGAATGAAAGCATCAATCAGACATTGAGCCGCACAATTCTGACCAGCACGGTGACTCTCATCCCCATTTTGTGCCTGTTTTTCTTCGGCGGCCCGGTGCTGCGTGACTTTTCTCTTGCCATTATCATCGGCGTGGTAGTCGGAACCTATTCCTCGATCTTTATTGCTTCGCCCATCGTTCTCTGGTGGACGCGCGCCCGCGGTGGCGCGAGCGTTCTCCGACGCGAAATCACTCAGCAAGCGAGCACAGCAAGTCCTCTTGCCCGAAGGTAGGAACGGACCGCTGGGGTTGTCCTTCCGTTTTTCCTATGGCCACTCCTCTGTAGCTGGTTAAAAGCGCACAGCCCTGGCTTCCAATCACGACAGCCGCCGAGGACCATTTTCGGGAGATTTGACGCGGTCGCCGAGCCCGAGTAGGCTCCGCTTCGCCGGTTAAGCAACCCATCTTTTAAACCCAGGAGTGATTATCGATGCCAGAAGTGATCGTTCGCAAAGGTGAACCCGTCGATCGCGCGTTAAAGCGGCTGAAAAACAAGCTGGATGCCGAGGGCATTCTCGAGGAGGTACGCCGTTTGCGCGCCTTCGAGACGCCTTCACAAAAGCATCGCCGCAAAGCAAAAGCCAACGCCAAGCGCGGTCGGACCAAGTTCCGATTCAACCCCTACTGATAATTTCAGATTGGCCAACACCGAAATTCTTCGCGTGCTCTCGCGAACCGATATTGGAGTTGCGGATTGAGAAATTGGCCACGGTCCTAACTCCGTTTGCTCGCATTTCTGGGAGCAAAAAAGTCGCAAATTGCCTGAACTAATCCATCGATGTCGTGCCGGCGCGCTTCGACATCGACCGTTAAACTGTGATCGCGCGCAGTCTTTGATGTGATGGGACCTATGCTGGCGACTCGCATTCCTTTCGGCCACGGCAGCCCAAGCGCGAGGAAATTTTCGACCGTCGAGGAACTCGTAAACGTGATCAGATCAGCCGCCTCCTTGGCCAGCTGCCGGCGCGCGCCTGTAGTATCGCGGGTTTCCGGCACCGTTCGATAAGCGAACGCTTCGTCCACAATCGCTCCCAAAGCCGAGAGCCCTCTGGGAAGCACATCCCGAGTCTTTTCTGCGCGCACCAGGAGGAATCGCAAATTTTCGATGCTGCCTTCTTTTTGAAACTGCTTTAGTAGCGCTTCCGCGACGAATTCTTCGGGCTGAAGATCGACATTAAGATGAAATTCCTTCACCCGCTGCGCTGTAGCCGGGCCGATGGCTGCGATCCGCGCGCCGCCAATCTCACGAGCGTCGTCGTAGAGTTTGAAAAAGATTTCGAAAAACGCGTCCACCCCATTCGCGCTGGTGAAAATGATCCAGTTGTAAACATGCGCATCCTGCACAAGCTCCGCGAACGCGCGCAAATCGCTGGGTGGTTCGATCCGAATCGTGGGGAGTTCGACCACCTGAGCGCCGAGTGCGCGCAGTTTGTTACTTAACGCGCTCGCCTGCTTTCGTATTCGCGTAACCACGATCCTTTTCCCCGAGAGCGGCCGGTTCTCGTACCAATTGAGGCTTTCACGCAGGGCGACAACTTCGCCAAATACGGCGACCGCGGGTGCTGCAAAACCATTGGCAATAGCTCGTTGGGCAATGTCCTGGAGTGTTCCGGTGAGCGTTTCCTGGCGCCCGGTTGTCGCCCAGCGCACAAGCGCCACTGGCAAATCCTCGCGCACACCCTGCTTAAGCATTTCGCGCGTAATCGCACCGAGACGTTCCACGCCCATCAACATCACTTGTGTGCCACCAAGTCTTGCCAGCGCCGCGTAGTCGATCGCGCTTTCGGTCTTTGCCGGGTCTTCGTGCCCGGTAAAAAACGTGACGTGTGAATTTTCCGCGCGATGCGTCACGGGAATTCCCGCATAGGCTGGCCCGGCGATAGCCGAAGTGATCCCTGGCACAATTTCAAATTGGATTCCCGCATCCGCGATCGCCTTTGCTTCCTCTGCGCCTCGACCAAAGACAAAGGGATCACCGCCCTTCAGGCGGACAACCTCTTTTCCAGCGCGCGCTTTTTCAACCAGCAGCGCGTTGATTTCCGGCTGACTTGGAGAGGGTTCGCCTGGCTCCTTGCCGGCATAAGTAATCTCCGCATCATCACGCGCCCAACTGAGCATTTCCGGGTTTGCCAGGTGATCGTACACGATTACATCGGCGCTCTCGATGCATTCCTTTGCTCGCAATGTAGCCAGGCCGGGGTCGCCCGGCCCCGCGCCAACCAGATAAACCTTCCCACTCTTGCCCTTGTTTTTATTCGCCATCGATTTGCCTCAGTAACTGCGCAGCGAGGCGCTCGCCATTTTCGAGCTCGCCTTCAACCTCGCTCGCACGCGGCGCGCCCGAGCCCTGCTCAAAGAGTTGCCCGCGCAATTTCATCATTCCGTCTTTCAAGGTCGCCTGCACTCCCACCGGCGAATTGCAGTCTCCGTGCAACAAACGCAGAAATTCCCGCTCCGCACGCAAGCAAAGTAACGTCTCGCGATCGTTCACAAGACCGACAATCGCCCGTACCCTTTCGTCGTCTGCCCGAATTTGCATCGCAATGATCCCCTGGCCGCCCGCGGACAGAAAAATTTCGCGCGGAAGCACCTCGAGAAAAAATTTCCGGTTTTCAAAATTGATTTCGCCTTGCGCTAGCGATAGCCCAAGGCGCTCGAGCCCAGCGCGGGCCAGCACGATTGCATCCCAATCGTTCTCCGCGAGCTTGCGCAGCCGTGTCGGCACGTTGCCGCGAAGATCGACAATCTTCAGATCTGGCCATTTCCATAGCAGCTGATGTCTTCGACGCACACTTCCGGTGGCGATCGTCGCGTCTTCCTGAAGCGCAGCTAAACCGCCCCGACCTCTCGAAACCAGCATGTCATCTGTCGGTGCGCGCGGAAGGACCGCTGCGATCTCCGCGCCCGGGCTTATCACACTTGGCAGGTCTTTTGCGCTATGCACTGCCACATCAACATCTCCAGCAAGAAGCGATCGCTCGATTTCTGCCGTGAATATTCCTTTTCTCCCGCGGCGCAGGTCGCTGGCCGGTGGGCGCGCCGCCTTGTCCCCTTTGGTTGCGATGATTTGCGTCTCAATGTTCAAGTGAGGCCGCGCCACTCGAATAGCTTTTTCAACCAAATGAGCTTGCGCGCGCGCCAGTTGGCTGCCGCGCGTGCCAAGGACGATTTTCTCAGCCATGGCGCAAAATATAGCTCCTGCAGGGGAGCTGGCAGCTTCCCTTACAGCTCCGTAGCGCGCAACGAACCATCCGCGACGGAAGGATGTTCGCCAGCTCGCGCAACGCGATTCAATCCACGCGCAATCGAAGCAACAAAGTCCCCGACATGTTCGGCGATGATTTCCTCCGCCGCGGCGATCTGCTGGCGTCTGAGCGCAAGGGATTGATCTGCCACCGATTGCAAAGAATCGATGTCGTAAAGATAAACGCCTTCCATTTCATTTACGCTGGGATCGACGTCGCGCGGGACAGCGATGTCGATGATGAAAAGCGGCCGGTCCAGACGGTCGCGCAACATCAGGCCGAGATTTTCCGGTCGAAGCAAGGTCGTCTCCGAGGATGTCGATGTGATCAGAATGTCGATCTCGCGACATTGCGTCGGCCACTCATCGAATGGAATGGCGCGGCCGCCAACGAGCCGCGCGAGTTCATGCGCACGATCGCTCGAACGATTGCTCACACGAAGATCATTCACGCCGCGTGAAGCGAGCGCCCGCGCAGTGCGCTCGCTCGTCTCGCCAGCTCCGAGGACAAGGACCTTGCAATTACTGAGTTGCCCAAAAATTCGTTGCGCAAGATCGACAGCGACCGAGCCAACCGAGACCAAGCCGCGCGTGATGTCGGTATGAGTGCGCACGTGCTTGGCCACACGAAAGGCGCGTTGAAACAGACGATGTAAATATGGGCCAGCCGTGCACGATGAACGTGCTGCTTCGTAGGCCTTTTTCGCCTGACCAAGGATCTCACTCTCGCCCACTACCATCGAATCAAGACCCGAGGCGACGCGAAAGAGATGCTGCACGCACTTTTCACCTTCGTAGCGGTAGAATGCAGGTGCATACTCGTGTGCGTCCTTCTCGATCTCCCGCGCGAGGCAACGCGCGATTTCATCGGTCGACACCCGCTTTTCCGAAGCGGCATAAACTTCCACTCGGTTGCAGGTCGTGAGCAACAAAGCTTCCGCGCACCCGGCATTGCGCAAAATGCATTCAGTCTCAGCGTGACCGGCGAAGAGTTCGCGCGTTTCCACGTTCGCGGTGTGATGGCTCAAGCCGACGCAAAAAAGAGTCATGGCAACGAGTGAGCTTGGGCTGAGAAACCGATTCCCCAGAGAAGCGTCAGGGCGACGGTAAAGCCGAGAATGCAAAGGGTGGCCACGCGTTTGGGCGCCAGGCGGCGAAGATGCCGGCCTTGCAAGATGGCGGCATAGAGCAGCCAGACCCCGATAGCGGCCACCAGTTGCACTCGCGGCAACGGTCCTCCCGTAAAAAACCCGCTCACCAGCCCAAGAGTATAAAGCACAAAACCCCACCAGAGGAGTCGTGTGATCGCCGCGAAGAGATCGGTCAGCGGCGGCAAATGATAAAAAATGGAATGCAATTGATGGGTCTTGAGCTGGCGCTCCTGCACGAGATACATCACGCCTGCGATGCAAGCGAGCCCGAACGCGCCATAGGCGATGATCGAAATCGACGCGTGAAATTCGAGCCACGAATTCGCCGGCGCCTTGACGGCATGCCGCACATCAATCGGTGCGATCAAGGCAAACGCTTGCAGCAGGAACACAAGCGGCGCGGTAAACGCGCCCATGAGCGAGAGCCGATACGCCGGCCCGACCAGCATGTAGATGAGCGCAATTGACCAGGCGAGGAAAATGAACACCTCAAACAAATTGGTCAGCGGGCAGCGGCCCAGGGCATGGCCGCGAATCGACAAAAATGCTGTTTGAAAAATGAACCCAAGTCCGATTGCAAGAAAACTAAACTGGCTTGGCTGAAAAGTTCTCGCGCGCAAAGAAAGCACCGTCCGCACGATTGCGGCGAGAAAACAAAGCGTCGAGACGATGAGCAGATATCGATCCACCGGAGGCCTAACTCTAAAATCGTGGCCCCTGCTTGGCAATAAGGGGTTTCCTTGCAAGGTCGCCAGGAAATCTCTAGAACTGTCCACCAAGATGAATATCAAACGTCTTATCCTCGCAATCGTCGTCGCCTTTGTCGTTCTTTGGGGGACTGACTTTCTCATCCACGGCATCTGGATGATGCCCGATTATCGCGCCACCCAATCCCTCTGGCGACCAGAAGCCGAAATGGGATCGTACATGGGTTGGATGCTTTGCGCTCAACTCTTATTTGTCATCACCTTCGTCCTCGTTTGGGCAAAAGGTTTCGCCAGCTCCACAACCAGAATCAGTTGCGCCATCGGTTACGGCCTGTTGATGGGGCTGTTCTCAGGAGTCTGGGCGATCATCATGTACGTTGTCGTGCCGATGCCGTGCTCAATCGCGGCGAAATGGTTCTTCGCCGGTATCGGGCAAACCATTCTCCTCGCCCTTGTCACATTCTGGATTTACAAGCCGTCGGTACACGCGACCGCCACGTAATTTGGGCGGTAAATCCACCAAAATTCTTAACCATGAATTCAGCAATAATGGACAGATTGCGCGCAGGCGTACGTGACGTTCCCGATTTTCCGAAAAAGGGAATCGTTTTCAAAGACATCACGCCGCTCTTGAGCGATCACGCGCTGTTTCGCGCGTCGATCGATCTGTTTCTGGAGCGTTGCCGCGGGAAAAAGATCGACAAAATCGTCGGGATCGACGCGCGTGGATTCTTATTCGGATCAGCAGTCGCCTACGAACTTGACGTCGGCTTTGTTCCGATCCGCAAGCGCGGAAAATTGCCTTACAAGACGGAGATCGCGAAATACTCACTCGAGTATGGAGAAGCCGAAATGGAGATGCATATCGACGCCGTGTTAGCACGTGAGCGAGTAATCCTGGTGGACGATTTGCTCGCCACTGGTGGAACTTCCGCTGCGGCAGCCGCGCTCATCCGTAAAGCCGGTGGAAATCTTCTCGAGGCACAGTTCTTAATTGAGCTGGAATTTCTTAATGGCCGCAAACAACTCGATCCGACGCCGGTAATATCCTTTCTGAAATATTAACCTATAACAACGCTCTGCCTGCCGCATCGAAGATGAAGATACCAGATGGCAGATAGAAGCTGACGAAAAGCTATCTACTAAGCTACGATCTCCGATTATGATCATGACATTTGAAGATTTAGATGCTTGGAAGAAGGCGCGCGAGCTGGTGAATGCGGTTTATCTGATTACTCGCGAAACCGCATTGAGAAACGATTTTGGACTCTGCGGGCAAATTCAAAGAGCCGCCGTTTCCGCGATGTCCAATATTGCCGAAGGTTTTGAACGCCAGCACTTCGCCGAAAAAGTTCAGGCTTACAATGTTGCGCGTGCTTCTTGTGGTTGCTCGCATCAACTCGAAGACGTCTGGCTGCCAAGGCCGGCGGAGCGGTGGGCTTGATCCCGCTCCTCGCGTGGATCGGAGTCCACTTTTTAGGCTAAAGCCCGCGACGAACATGAAAGATTGCAGATTCAAGTTTGCTGCCATCTTCTAGCTGCCGTGCGCGATCAGCGGGGGATTCCCAGAAGCAGAAGAGCAAAAGGTTTTGCTTCGCTGGGGCCAGCCTATATGCTTTCGCGAAGGTGGCGATTCGTTTCCCAAAAAAAAGCCGACGAAATATCATTCGTCAGGTGTCCGGTGACGGTGCCACTGCGAAACGCTCCACGCGTGTCCGGTTGCGTCCCCGGGCTGACTGGCACAAACGCAATTTTCTCACCAGCGTTCTTATTCCTTCCCTTTTCGTCAAACGCTCCGGCGGTTATGCGCCGCCGCAATTCCCGAAAATCCGCGAAGGCGAAATTTGCATCACCTGGATCGGACATGCCTCGTTTCTCGTTCAGACCCACGACGTTAATATATTGATCGATCCGATCTGGTCGAAGTGGCTCAAAGTGATCAAAAGACTGAAGCGACCAGGCTTCGAAATTCATCATTTGCCGTCCATTGATTTGGTCCTCGTCACCCACGCTCACTTCGATCATCTCGACCGGCGTACCTTGCGCCGCGTTGCTGCGGATCAACCCATCGTCGTGCCCATGGGCGTAGGGAATTTGGTGCACAAGCTCGGTTTCCACATTGTGCACGAACTCGATTACTGGCAGACAGTGGAATTGGGCCCACTGAAAATTTCACTCACCCCTTGCCACCACTGGGGTGCCCGGTTCCTTGCGGATCTGCATCGTGATTTTGGCGGATTTGTCATCGCCGCAAACGGACGCACCATTTTTCATTGTGGCGACAGCGCTTATTTTCCCGGGTTCAAGGAAATCGGCGAGCGTTACAACATCGAGGTGGCGCTGCTTCCAATTGGTGCTTATGAGGCGCCGACCGGCCGCGAAGTCCACATGAACCCCGAAGAGGCGGTGAAGGCTTTTCTGGAGCTTCGCGCGCAAACATTGATCCCGATGCATTACGGAACGTTTCGCCTCGGGTTTGAACCGCTTCACGAGCCCCCGCAACGATTGCTCGCATCCGCCCGCGCTCATGGCATCGAGAAAAAGGTCCTCGTCATGACCGAGGGCAAACCGGTGGTTCTCTAGTGAGAGGTGAGAGGTGCTCAGTGAGAAGTGAATCGTGATCGGAACCAGTAGCCAATCCACCAGTCACTTCTCACGAATCACTTCTCACCGCTGGCGCGATCATCTCCTCGGCGCCTTCGCGGCCGGCCTGCTCATCGTCTTCTTCTGCCTGATTCTTCTCTGGCACGATCCGCTCGTTTTTTGGAACGACGATTATGAATTGTCGGTCCTGCCGGTGTTCGCCGATATAGCGCGCTCCTGGTCCGAAGGCCACTGGCCCCTCCTCAGTCCGTATTCCTGGGTCTGCGGCAATGTCGCTGGCGAATTTCAATACGGCACGTTTTCCGTTTTTGTGAATGCGGCCGTCATTCTCATCTGGAAATTTCCGCTGACCTTTCCCCAACAAGCAGCGGCCCTTTCTATCACGCATCTTTTTGTCTTGGGGTGCGGCGCATTTCTGCTCGCGCGTGACCGCCGGCGCCATTCGTGTACCTGCTCGTCACAGGCGGATTTCCGTACACGGTTTTGATGTTGCTCCTCTTGATCGCATGGCTGTCGATCAAATCCTTAGTCCAAACGCGAAGCGTTATGTCGACCTTGCCGATGCTCCTCGGCGTCGCGCTCGGCTTTGGGCTTTCCGCTCCAGCGTGGCTCGCCATTCTCGATTTGGTTCACGGTTCCGCGCGTGAATTACAGCCGGCGTCCGCACATTGGGAATGGATCGTTCCGCCTGCAGCGCTTCCCGGATTAATCCTTCCGTCGTGGACGGTGAATTGGACCGATTTCTCCTCGCATCTGGTGTCGCATACGGCAACAGAATTGGCATGCGGTCTAGTAGCCCCCGTAGCGCTCATCGCGGGATTCATCTGGCGCGGGCGCACCGTAGCGCGGCAAATCAAGTGGGAGCTGCTCCTGCTTGTCCTCGTGCTCTTGCTCTCAATGCTTCCAACCGCCGGACTTTTTCGATGGAGTTTTCGCTGGCTGCCGTTTTTCCACCTCGTGCTTGCCATCTGTGCGGCGGAAGTACTGCGCCTGCGGCCTGGGTCGCCGACTCCAGCCGCAGCATTTCTGGCGCTTGTTGTTTTGATAATTGCGATGTCAATCCTGAGTACCGGCGGCCCTTACACGCTTCCGCTAACGCGGATTTACCTCGAGCTGGCTGCGCTGTGGATAGTGTCGGAGATGTCTCTACGCGACATCAATCAGCATCTATCCGTGGGCGGAGCAGATCTATCGGATCGAAGCAAAACCTCAGCCAGTCGGACAAATTCTGCGACTGGGAAGCACGTCGATGTGGGCTGGGCTGCGGTTCATCAACGGCTACAGCCCGATCCGCCCCGCCGGTGTGGCACGCGAATTTCACACCGCCATTCACGGTGAGATCGACCCAGCGGTGGGAGATTACCTGCTCAATTATCAGGCCGGCCCCGACGGTGAACTGGCACAGCTTGGCGTGGACGGAATCGTTGTCGCGCGAGAAATGGATTTCGCTCCTCAGCCCGAGTCTGAGTGGGAGCAGGTTGTTTCGACAGACGAAGGACGCGCGTTTCATCGACGCGGTGCGCCATTTGCAGGTGTGCGCTCGGTCACTTCAATTGATTCGCGGCCTAACGAGCAATTCGTCTCCGCGACGATTTCACGGGTCGATGATTCGCGAAATCGCGTGCAAGCCGATATTGATGTGCCGGCAGGCGATCGGCCCGCCCTCCTAAGTTTTTCGCGCCCATATTTTCGAGGATATCAAGCGCGACTGGGAAACCAGAAGCTCACAGTCAGTTCCTATCGCGGATTATTTCCGTTCGTCGAAGTCCCAGCCAACACGCACGGACAGCTCATTCTTGTTTACCGACCCAGCTGGTTAATTTGGGGAGGCAGCGCAGCCGTCGCTTGCGCTCTGGCAATTATGCTTGGCTTTTGCGCTGCGATTTACCAGCGCAGATAGAACATCGCTACAGAAGAACCTAACTTTCCTGTTTAGAGGCTTTTGAGGTTCTGCTGTCCGCCACAGTCGCCTGATCGCTACTGGCAGCGATCGACTCCAGGATGATTCCGAGACAGCGGTAGATTAAATCGAGGTCGGTCATGCTGGAATATCTGGCCTCACCTTCCCGTGGCGTGAAATAGGTCCGGTAGATATTGTCCACATCGATGTCACGGCAATAGGTGTTCAACAGCCAAAGATTCTCGTCGCGAAAAGATTCCTCGATCCGAGCTTCGTCTGCGAGTGAAAGCATCTGAATGTTTGTCGCCTGGAACTTCATTGGCAGGGCGCGCATCAACCCCTTCATCAACTTGTTGTCATGAACGCCAGAAAAAAGATGTGGATTTTTCGAGAGCACGTGGAGAATGGAAACATCCAGGCTGGGATTTCGAGGCTCTTTCGCGATGTCGTAATTATTCGGGGGCAGGCCAGCGAGGTGGAAAAAGTCCCGAGCTGGATTCCCATCGGTCAGCAACTCCGGAATAAGAAATCGAACATGGACCTTGGCAGCCGGTAGCAAACTTCTCCAGGTCTCGATGCTCAGTTTGAAAGGCGGTCTGCGTATGCGGATGCAATGCGAGACAAAGTCGCTCAGCGACATGCCTCTTTTCAGGCCCCACTGCTTCCATGCCGATGGAATCCATTCGAGTTGCGGCCGCAGGTAGAAGATCAGCGAGACGTCCGAACGTTGGTCCAGGCCCGCGAGCAACGGAGCCATTTCCGGTCTCGCCAGGTTCTCGGCGCTCAAAATCCCGACCCGATCTCCATTGGTCTCTCCGACAGATGCAATCTCGTCACTAAGCCTTTGCGCCAAAGGCTCACCTTTCTCCCTGGCCGCTTCAAGGAACCAGAGCGGCACACCGAGATCCGCAGACGCGTGGGCAATCTTTAGTTCTTTGCCGAAAAGGGAAACACCATCTTTCTGCAACCTGGCAAAATTGTGAAAAAGCGCCGCCTGAATGCTGCTGCTCCCGCACTTTGCGAAGCCTGCATGAATTATGATCCGTCCCGTCACGCTAAATATTTAACCACGAATCATCGGGATAGCACGTCAGCCTGCCACGGTGTCGTTGGCTCCGCGCACTGCACCGGGCGCTTGGCACAAGCGCCTTTACAGTTTTTTCGGATCTTCAAGCAACTCGATGACGCGTTTGAGCAAGCGGCCCGCGCCGCCGCCATCGATGCTGCGATGATCAAAACTAAGGGTGATCTGTGCCTCGGTCTTGGGAACAAATTCTTTCTTTGCTTCATCCCACGATGGAACTTTCTTCCCGACGCCGAGACCGAGCAGCAATGTCTGATCTGGCAATGGAATCGGCGTTCCCCACTCCATTCCGAAGGTTCCGAAATTCGAAACGGTCGCTATGCCGCCGGCTTGCATGTCGGGCGAAATCCGCCGCTTTCGCGCAAGATCGACAAGCTCCTTGTATTTCGTCGTGAGATCGACAAGCGATGTTTTGTCGGCCGTACGAATCACCGGCACCATGATTCCGTCCTCGGCTTCAACCGCGATGCCGATGTCGATGGAGCTCGATTGCACAACCCGGTTGCCGATTAATTTCGCGGCTGCTCCCGGACTTTCTGCAAGAGCGATAGCGAGCGCGCGGAGCGCATAAAGCCCGGGCCCCGGTTTTGGATCGCGCGATTGTCGGTCTTGCAGCACCGAATCAAGATTCACCGAGGAACCGATCGTCGAGAGCGGCCGCGTCCAACTCCGGCGCATCGCATCTGCTACGCCGGTGCGAATGGCGGACGCTTCATGCGCGGTTTGGTTCTCGATTTTGTGCAGGA
>WNGL01011961.1_pt1 | contig 17045 bp, 14 predicted proteins | sample 5400591 | NCBI WGS metagenome assembly WNGL01 (sample SAMN13153377, study PRJNA577476) | soil metagenome | isolation source: 80 cm soil or saprolite under Garry oak tree replicate 1 | place: USA:California | collected 2016-06-15
CATCGGTTCGCAGTTTGATTGAGAAGATCGTGATCTATCCAAACAACGATCCACAAGGCCGCGACCTTGAACTCATGGGCCAACTCGCCGCGCTGCTTGGTACGGAGAAACTTCGCAATAGTATGAGGAGAGTGGTAGCGGAGGACGGATTTGAACCGCCGACACACGGATTATGATTCCGCTGCTCTAACCAGCTGAGCTACTCCGCCAACCTTTGCCGCGCAGACCTACGCCTGCTTCCCGGCTGCGCCTCGCTTTGATATTTGCGCCCCGCGACGCATGGCCGTGGGCGCAGGATGCACATTTATGACAGCCGCGCCGGCTTTCCAAGCAGGATTCTCGCCGCCGCGCCAGAATTGCTTCCGGCTCGGGGGCGCCTTTATGCTATTGAGAATTAAAGAGGTCTTGAATGGGTGTCCGTGCGTGGCGGGGGCCAGCTACAGCCGGGTCGCTTGGCAGGAATAGGCGCGGCAAGCAGCAGCATCGATCCGATGAACAAGCCTGACCTATCCGATTCCGGGCTGGCGAAGTCCGGTCTGGCAAATTCCGATCTGGTGAAGCAGGCGATCTCATTCGTCGAAGACTTCACGGCTTTCGCTGGTCTCAACGGCGTCTGGGCGGCGGCGCTCGCCGTGATTGCCGCAGCGTTCGAAGGTATCGGTCTTCTCCTCCTGGTGCCACTGTTGTCGATCGTTACCGCGGCGGATGGCGGCGCAGGATGGACTCACAGATTCATCGAGCAGGGGCTCGACATCTTCGGCGCACAGACGCGCAGCGCGCGTCTTTCGGCGCTGCTCGGCTTATTCGCCGTGCTGGTTGTCATCCGGGCGATCCTCGTTGCACGCCGCAACATAACGCTGGCGCAGCTCGAGGCCGGCTACCTCGAAACGGTCCGTGGCCGCCTCACTAAGCGGCTCGCCGCCGCGCCCTGGCCAGTAGTCTCGCGCCTGCAGCATGCTCGCGTAACTCATCTACTGAGCGGCGACATTCACCAGATCAGCGCCGCAACGCAATATATGGTGCAGTTCGCTGCGACGGTGGTCCTCGTCCTCTCTCAAATCGTCATTGCGTTTTTGCTGGCGCCCCTGCTGACCGCTGTGGCGCTCTTTCTGATCGCCATCGGCGCGGCTGCCGGTTTTGGGATGCTGCGCCGGGCTCACGATTTCGGCACCGAGCTCAGCCGCATGGGCATTGCGTTCATGCATGAAACGACGCAATTCCTCGGCGGTCTGAAGCTCGCCGCCGGGCAAAACCGCCAAGCCAGTTTCCTCGCTGAATTTCAGGACAGTCTCGCCGAGCTCAAGTGCCAGCAACTAGCCTATATTCGTCAGCAAAACCGCAATCGCCTGGCCGTTACCATCATCGCAGGATTTGTCGGCGCCTTGATCGCCTTTGTCGGCCTCGTGCTGTTCGACATCCAGGTGGCGGTCATTCTCACAATACTTTTGATTTTTGCCCGCATCTCCGGACCGGCGATGCAAATGAGCCGGACACTGCAGCAATTCGCCACCATGCTTCCCGCGCATGCGGAATTTGTTCGGCTTGAACACGACCTCACGGCGCAAGAGCTGCCCGCCGATCAGAGCACGGTTTCGATTGCGCCCGGGACCATCTTATTTCGCGATGTCAGCTTTCATTACGATCGATCCGGTCAGCCGGGTGCCGGGATCGAACGCCTCGATCTGACCATCGCGCCGAGGACATTCCTTGGTGTGAGCGGGCCGACTGGCGCCGGCAAGAGCACATTCGCCGATCTGCTGATCGGATTGCTCGAACCGGATTCCGGCGAGATTACAGTCGGCGGCACGCCGCTGCGCGGCGCGGCCGCGGTCAAATGGCGGGATCACGTCAGCTATGTCGTGCAGGACCCGTATTTGTTCCGCGACACCATTCGGCGCAATCTGTTGTGGGCGAACCCGCAAGCGAGTGAGGCCGAGATCTGGGATGCACTCGCCATTGCCGACGCCGACGATTTTGTCGCGCGCTTGAAAGCAGGCCTCGAAACGGTCCTCGGCGAGCGCGGCACGCTGGTTTCCGGCGGCGAACGCCAGCGGCTATGCCTTGCCCGCGCTGTGCTGCGGCGGCCTTGGCTGTTCGTGCTGGATGAAGCAACCAGTGCGATCGACGTTCCGGCGGAACGCAAAATCCTCGAGCGGATGCTCGATCTCAATCCGCGTCCGACCATCGTGATGATCGCACATCGTGACCAGAGCCTGGCTTATTGCGATTGCATGCTGCGCTTCAAAAACGGCAGATTCGTCGCCGACGACTCGGCGGTGACGGTATAGGCCGCCGCCATCCGCGCTTGGACGCGAACGCCGCGCCTATCAATTCGTTTTCGCCTTCCGCGCAAACCGGATCAGCGAAAAATGACCAAGCGGCGGCATTGCCCGCCGTTCGATGAATTCGATGCCGCCATGGCGCGCCGCCCATTTGGCAAGCCGCTGCCAGCCGAATTCCGGGCGCCAGCCGAGCTGGCGCGCAAGCGGAGCGAAAGATTTCTCACAGATCGCGCGCAGGCCGGTTTCGGCGCCGAGATGATTCACCAGGACGATTTCGCCGCCTGGTTTGGTGACGCGGGCAAATTCATCGAGCGTCGCCTCAGGGTCGGGCACCGCGGTGATGACATATTGCGCCACCACCACATCGAAGGCGGCCTCGGCAAATGCGAGATGCTGCGCATCCATCACCGCGAGGCCGTCGATATTGCCGAGCCGGCGTTCCGCGACGCGCGCTTTGGCTTTGCGCAGCATCGGCGTCGAAAGATCGACCCCGACGAGCCGGTTCGCCGCGGAATAATCCGGCAGCGAGAGCCCAGTACCGACGCCGACCTCGAGGATTCGGCCGCCGATGCGCTCCGCCGCGGCAATCGCCGCCTTGCGGCCGCGTTCGAAAACGGCGCCGAAGACGAAATCGTAGACGGGGGCCCAGCGCGCATAGGCCTTGGCGACGGCCGCTTTGTCGAGTTGGTCGGCCATGGCGGGGCTTTAGAGCGCGATCGGAAAAGGCATGCCGCTAGGATTTGACCGCCGGCGGCAATCTTGCGCAATCGTCATGCGCCGCTCGACGTCATCTTGCGTCGGCCAGCGCGGCGCCGGTACTGCTCGTCGCCTGCTCCGATTGCACCATGGCGGCGATAATGCCGCCGCCAAGCACACGCGCCTGACCGTCGGCCGCGTCGTAAAATACGCAGGCCTGTCCAGGCGACACGCCGTCCTCACCGCCGATCAACTCGACTTCGAAATCCGCCTCAACACCGCGCCGCAGCCAAGCGGCCTGCGGTGCGCGCGTCGAGCGCACCTTGACGTAGATTTCGGCATGGCGCTCGACTGCTTCGCTGATCGCGACATCGCCGAGCCAATTGATGTCGCGCAGGCGAATACGACCGGTCCGCAATGCTTCGCGCGGGCCGACCACGACCCGGCGCGACGCGGCATCGAGGCGTATAACATAGAGCGGCGAACCCGCGGCTACGCCAAGGCCGCGGCGCTGACCCACGGTAAAATGAATGATGCCGTCATGACGGCCAAGCACGCGGCCGTCGAGATCGACGATTTCGCCAGGTCCGGCGGCGCCGGGACGCAGGCGTTCGATCACGTCGGCATAGCGGCCGCTCGGCACAAAGCAAATGTCTTGGCTGTCCTGCTTGTCGGCGACGGCAAGCCCGAAGCGGCGCGCCAGTTCGCGCGTCTCGGCCTTGGTCCGATCGCCGAGCGGGAAACGCAATAGATCGAGCTGCGCACGTGTCGTGGCGAACAGAAAGTAGCTCTGGTCTCGCTCCGTCTCGCGGGCGCGGTAGAGCGCACGGCCGCCATCCGGCAATCGGCGCGAGGCGACGTAATGGCCGGTCGCCAGTACGGCGGCGCCGAGTTCGCGCGCAGTCGCCAACAGATCGCGGAATTTGATCGCCTGGTTGCACTCGACGCAGGGCACCGGGGTTTCTCCCGCGACGTAGCTTTCCGCAAAGCGGTCGATAACCGCTTCCTTGAAACGCTGTTCGTAATCGAGGACGTAATGCGGAATACCAATCCGCGCGGCCACCGCCCGGGCATCGTGGATGTCGCGGCCGGCGCAGCATGCGCCCTTGCGATGGGTCGCCGCGCCATGATCGTAAAGCTGCAGGGTAATGCCGACGACATCGTAACCGGCCTCCGCCAGCAGCGCCGCCGTGACCGACGAATCGACGCCGCCCGACATGGCCACGACGACACGCATATCGGATGGACGGCCTTCGATATCCAGCGTGTTCAGATCCATTGGTGGAAGGTCCTGGGGCAGAAGGTCCTGGGCAGCGAGCCCTGCAAAAGGTCCCTGAGGCGGGATTCGCATCTACCCGCCAAGTGGCCGTGGCCTCGCCTTACTATAGGCGGCGCTGTCCCGCTCCGCCATGGCGGAACCGGACAACCGGGACGGCAGCCATTAACGGGGCGATAAGGCGACCGCCGCTGACCCAGCCGGCGAATCGAATTCGTGGGCAGAAATGGCGCAAAACCTGCCATCCCGCTTAGCCAAATCTTAAGTCGCGCTCCGTAGATTGGCCCTCTGTAGCGTTGTCGAGTTGGCGAGAGTAGCTATGACTGAACCCCATCGCCCGAGGGTCAAATATGTGATCGGGCCGGACGGTTCGCCCCTGACAGTTGCCGATTTGCCGGCTCCAGGGACGAAACGTTGGGTCATCCGCCGCAAAGCGGAAGTGGTTGCCGCTGTCCGTGGCGGATTGCTGTCGCTTGAAGAAGCGTGCAGCCGCTACACGTTGACGGTCGAAGAGTTTCTTTCCTGGCAATACTCCATCGATCAGCACGGCCTGGCCGGACTGCGCACGACGCGCATCCAGCAATATCGCCAGTAACAGCCGCTTAGGCGATTCCTTTCAGCCGAGAAGCCGTCGCCGGGTGCGTAGCATCTGACCTCGGCGCGTAGCGCGTGTTAACCGGCTGCTAACTATGACGTGAGCAACCCTTGCCGCGCGCAAGCGTTGACGGATGCGGCGCGGTTGGGCGGCAAAGGGGGGAACGCCGGCTATGGTCAACGTCATCGGTCTGGTCGGCCGTACGGTCGCCGAAGTCGAGCGCGATTTGATCCTCGAAACCCTCAAGCACTGTCTCGGCAACCGTACCCGCGCCGCCACTGTGCTCGGCATTTCGATTCGATCTCTGCGCAACAAGCTCAGCGATTACGCGGCCGCCGGCCTGGCAGTACCGCCGCCGGGCGGCGAGCCATTGCTGGCGACTGGCGAATAGCGCGTGGTTCGCTACGCGTCATCTGCTCACTTCGTCGCGTCGCCGCCATCGACAATGATCGTCTCCACCTCGCCCGCGCCGGTGCGGCGAAACGCGGCGGCTTCGTCGTATTCCTTCGAAGTGAAGCAGGCGACACCTTGCTCGAAAGTCGGAAATTCGATCACGACGAAGCGCTGGAATTTGTGCGGTCCTTCCATGATTTGAAAACGGCCGCCGCGGGCCAAAACCTTGCCGTCATATTTGGCGATGATCGCCGGCACGCGATCCGTGTATTTCTTGTACTCGGCGGGATCGTTGATCTTGGAACGCGCGACCCAATAGGCTGGCATTGTATTGAATTCCTCCAAAACAGTTGACGTCGCCCCAACGAAATCGGGTAAACCCGATTTCGCATATCAAATGTCCAGGTCGGCAACAGCCGACCTGGTTGGCTCGCGGAGCTTGTCATCGGGCCGGCCACTTCGGGCCGGACCCGTTGGCTCGCACCTCAGGGTGACGGTGCCCAGGTGCGGGCTTTTAATTCACTCCGCAGCGCGGCGGGCGGCGATGATCTGGTCGGCGGTGCGACCAGTGAGTTCGGCCATATGATCGAACTTGAACGTGAAGGTGCCAGCGCCCGCAGTTGCCGAGCGAATCTCGACGATCAGATCGCCGATCTCAGCTTCCGGCATTTTGGCGCGCACCATATCCCAGCCGTCCCAGCCTTCCCGGGTATCGAAGCCCAATATCTGGCCGCGCCGGCTTGACATCAGCGCATTGATCTTCGCCGTCGCTTCGGTCGGACAAACAATCTCGACCAGATGAATCGGTTCGAGCAGCACCGGCTGGCATTGCGGCAAACCCTCGACAATGCCGATGCGCCCCGCCGTGCGGAACGCCATGTCGGAGGAATCGACGGTGTGATACGAGCCGTCGATCAGCGCCACATGCAGATCGACCACCGGAAAGCCGAGCGGACCGTGCTTGAGCGCGTCGATGACGCCTTCCTCGACCGAAGGAATGTAATTGCGCGGCACGACGCCGCCGGTGATCTTCTCCTCGAACGAGAATCCAGAGCCGCGCGGCCGCGGCTTGATCTCGAGCACCACGTCGCCGTATTGACCGTGGCCGCCGGATTGTTTCTTGTGCCGCCCGCGCTGCACAATCAATTTGCGGATGGTTTCACGGTACCCGACGCTCGGGGTGCGCCGGTCGATAGCTATGCCGTAGCGATCGCTTAAGCGCTCGGTGGCGACCCGCAGGTGCATTTCACCCTGGCCCCACAGCACGACTTCGTGCGTCTCCGGGTTGTGCACGATGGTGATCGAGGGATCTTCCTCGGCAAGCCTGTTGAGCGCCTGGCCCAGCTTGACGTCATCTTTGCGCTCCTTTGCCGAAATGGCGATGGCAAGCACCGGCGGATAGGGCGCCACTTTGGCGAGCGGCGGATGCGGCTGCTTGCCAGCCGACAGCGTGTCGCCCGTCTTGGCCTTTTCCAGCTTGGCGAAGGAGACAGTTTCGCCGACCGCGGCCGGGCCGCGCTTCTCGCTGGACTGGCCGAGAAGTTTGAAGACGCCGGCGACGCGTCCGGCCTCGTCGTCACCGGTCAGGAACGTAGTGCCATCACCGGCCTGGCCGGCGAGCATCCGTACGGCCGACATTTTGCCGCCGTGCGTCGTGTGCATTGTTTTCAGCACATAGCCGACGGCATCGCTGCCCGATTTCACCCCAAGCCGCTTGGCTGTCTCGGCCACGCCCGGAGATTCATGGCGCAGCGCCTTCAAGAGCCGCAGCACGCCGTTGGCGCGTGCCGCCGTGCCCATCAGGACCGGACACACCAGACCCTCACGTAATTCGCGTCTCAGATCGTCGAACACCTTGTCGCGCGGCGGCTGGATGTCCTCGAGCAATTGCTCCATCAGCTCGTCGTCGTGGTCGGCGAGCGTTTCCAGCATGGAAAAGCGCGCCGTCTTCTCCAGATCGGCGGCGTCGCCTTCCAGCGGCACGACCTGCGAGGGCGCATATTCCTTGTAAACGAACGCGCGTTCCAGCGCCAAATCGACGAAGCCGGTGATGATGTCGCCGGAGAAAGTCGGGATCTGGCGGAGGATCAGCTTGGTGCGCGAGGCCGGCTGCAGCAGATTGAGCACGTCGCGGACGGCGGCGTTGCCTTTGTCGATCTTATTGACGAACAAGATACGGGGGATTTTCCAGTCTTCGAGTTCGCGCAGGATCAGTTGAAGCTGCGGAATCTTCTTTTCATCCATTTCACAGACGACAACCGTGGCGTCGATCGCCGGCAAGACGGCGCGCATGTCGTGAACGAATTCCACAGAGCCCGGACAATCGAGAAAGGTATAATTGTCGCCCATGAAGTTTGTGGTGGCGACGGTGAGTTCGACGCTCATGCGGTGATGGCGCGCCTCTTTGCTGGAATCGCCGACCGTATTACCGGCTTCGACGGTGCCCTGGCGCTGAATCGCGCCGGTGCGGGCGAGGATCGCTTCAAGCATTGTCGTCTTGCCGCTCTGGAACGGACCAACCAGTGCGACGCAGCGCGGCCCCACCGCGCGTGTACCATTTCCACCGTTTGTCGCCATTGTTACCTCCCGCACCGCCTCCCGAAGGCGGACCCGTCATACGGCGCGGCCGCGGGGAGCTATTGTTTCAAGAGAAAGCTATCGTTTCAGCGGTAGCGGGTGCCGGTCAAGAGGCGTGATATAGCGCCTCGCGCCGCAGCCTCGGACTGGCGCCTCGGAGCGGCGGCGAACGAAATGGACAGTTGAATAGCTCACGCCGGCCGGCGGAGCGCGTGCAAACAACGCACAGTCGCAAACACCTGTGCCGAAATTCAGATGTGAAATGACGGCGCAATGAGTGCGCGAAATTATTGCGCCAAGTTATTGCGGCGAATTGTTGGGCCGAGTTATTGCGCCAAATGCAGTTCCAGCGCGCCGATACCGGCCGCAACGTTGAGGCCGACTTGGCCCTGCACCGACAGCGGCTGCAGCGCGACCGAACGGTTCGACCCGCCGATCAGCACATTGGCGCCGAGGCCAGCCCCAGCGGTCGCTTCGGCAGTCGCTCCGGCATAAGTCCCGCTCAACATGCCGGCATAACGATTGGTATCCGCAAACACACCCCACACCATGGCGCCGCCGGTGGTGAAGCCCACGTCGACACCCACCCTGGTCATGGTTCCTGTGTAGACTTCTGGCGGGCCGTTTTCCGGCTGGAAGTTGCAGTTCACATTGCGTTGCGACGCCACGACCAGCCCGACGCCGGCCGAAATTGAACAGGCCAAGCTCCCGACTTGCACGCGCCTCGGCTGCGCATCCGCTGGAATGGTAGCAGTCATCACCACTGCCGCCGCTCCGATGAGCACGGCTTGAACACCTCTACGCACCATATTGCTTGCTCCCTCACACGGCCCGCCCGGGGCCCTTGCCAATATTCTAGGCGAGAACGCCGCCCGCGTCTCCCCTGGTTTTCCGCATGATTAAGGCGGCGATTAGAAAAATCCCAGCGACTCGCAGCCTTTCCCGGCCGAAAAACTGCCCTTCGCGCGCTTGCCGGAAATGTCGATGATGTGCACCGAACCGTCGCCCTGGCAGGCGACGAACAGCTCGTCGCCGCAGAACGCCATGTCCATAGGCTGGGAGCCCACTTTGATCGCGGTCTGCTCGCGGAACGAAGGATCAATCAGGCTGACCATGTCGCTGTTGAGGCTGCTCACGGCAAGCAGGCTATTGTCCGGCGCATAACGTGCGATCTGCGCCGGCTTCGGCACATCCTTGAGCACGATTTCCTCGCGCACTCGACCGGCATGCGTGTCGATCAAAAACAGCGTCGGCTGCGCATCATCGACCGCAACCACGGTGCGGCCGTCCGGCGAAATCGCGATGCCGGCGAGCGGCCGCGGCGTGGCGATCTTGCCGAGCAGTTTGCGGTTCGGCAGGTCGATGACCGAGACGGTGGCGTCTTCCTCGTTCTCGGTATAGAGGCGCTGGCCGTCCGGCGCGATGATCAGTCGATGGCCGTTACTCGAGCCGGAATCGATTGCGTCCACGACTTTATTGCTTTTGCGGTCGATCACCGCCACCACAGCCGAGTTCTCGCAGGTGATGTAAATAAATCCGTCGGGCCCGAGCTTGAGCGTATGCGGCGCGATATAGGGGCGCAGATCGATCGTAGCGACATGGGCTCGCTTGTGCAGATCGAAGACGCAGAGGTGATGCTGCGGATTAGGATTGCGGCCGTGAATGCCGTCGCCGAAGATCGGCACATAAGCGAAGCCGGTTTCCGGCACCACGAGCAACTCATGCACGGTGCGCGGGAAGCCATCGATCACGACTTCCGTCGCAAAGCTTTGCGGATTGAGGAACAGGACTTTGGTGCCGATCTTGTCGACGGCAATCATGCCACGTGAGTTTTTCGATGAGTCTTTGCTAGGGGCCATTGAAGCTTCCTTGAATGGGATCGCAATGTTAGCGGTCATCATCCGGCCTGTCCTGGCTATCTCGCGCTAGTGCGGTGGATTTGAAGTTCCTACAGTTCAGTCGGTAATTCTCATAGGAACTTCAAATCCAAAAACCGCACTAGAACTATATATTTGCTAGTGTCCCTTTGATTCCGAAGTTCGCATGAGAGCGTGCCGACAAAGCGTGCGAACTTCGGAATCGGGATCAAGGTGGCCGCGGCGACGGCGTGCAGGTCATGGTCAACCGCGGCTACGCCTATATCGGTCACGGATTTTCGAACGGCATCACCATCATCGACGTGCGCGATGCGAAAAATCCCAAGCCGGTAAATTTCCTCCCTTGCCTGCCGAACACACGCGCACACCATCTGCAGACTCACGACGACCTGCTGTTAGCGGTGAATGGACCGAGCGTCTGGACCATGCAGGTCAGCCAGGAAGCGTATTTTTCCGGAGCGGCGGGCGCGGCGCTGGAGGGCCAGAAATTTACCGGCGGACTGCGCATCTACGATCTGGCGCGCGGCGACGCGCCGCGCGAAATCGCATTCTTGCCGCTTGGCGGCTTGGGGCCGCACCGCATCTGGTATGTCGGCGGCCGTTATGCCTACGTCTCGGTGCATCTGCCGGAATTTTCCGATCATGTGCTGGTGATCGTCGACATGGCGGAGCCGACCAAACCGGAAGTGGTCGGCAAATTCTGGCTGCCCGGCATGTGGACGGCCGGCGGTGAGACGCCGAAGTGGCCGAAGGGCAAACGCTACGCGCTGCATCACGCGCTAGTTGCGGGCAATCTCGCCTATGGCGCCTGGCGCGACGGTGGGCTGAGCGTCGTTGATGTCGCCGATCCGCAAAAGCCCAAGATGATCGCTTATCGCAACTGGGATCCGCCGTTCGGTGGCGGCACCCATTCGCCATTGCCGCTGCCGGATCGCAACCTGCTCGTGGTCGCCGACGAAGCCAATTTCGCCGATTGCAAGCTTGGCCTGCGTTACATCTGGATCTTCGACATTCGCGAGCCGTCCAATCCGGTGAGCATTGCGACAATGCCGATTCCCGATGACGCCGATTACTGCAAGAAGGGCGGCAATTTCGGCCCGCATAATTTGTGGGAGAACCGGCCCGGCGCGTTTCAAAGTTCGCGCATCATTTTCGCCACCATGCACAATGCCGGCGTGCGCGCCTACGACATCGCTAATCCGTTCGCGCCGCGGGAAATCGGCTTCTTCGTCCCGCCCGGTCCCGAGCGCATGTACGATCCGCGGCCCAATCGGCCGAAAATCATTCAATCCTGCGATTGCTTCGTCGACGCCCAGGGCGTGATGTATGTCACCGATTCCAACGCCGGCCTTTACATTTTACAGTTCGAGGGCGGCTGATCGGACCGCCATGGTGAGCAGCCCGCGAGCGGTCCGCCAGCAGCCTGCATTGACAGCGGCCTGGCGCCCTCTCACAGTTGGGCTATTGCGAGCCGCTCAAGCGGCCAGGGAATGCCACGGGGGAGGATTCGATGGCTCAGACAATCGAAGCATTCGTCGGTTCGGCGCTGGATGACGCGAAGATTTCGCCGCTGCATCGCCGCGTGATTGGGCTGATCGCCGCTTCCGTACATCATCAAATCCGGGTTCACTACGCCGGCAGAAGCCGCGATCATCGGCAGCGCCGCAATTTTCGGAATGTGCATCGGCACCGCCGGACAAGGCGAATTCAGCGATCGGTTCGGCCGCCGCTTCATCTATCAGTTCAACCTACTCTTGTTCGGCATCTTCACGATCCTCGGCGCGTTTGCCCCGAGCGTGACTTTGTTGGCAATCTGCCGCTTCATTGCCGGCCTCGGTCTCGGCGCCGAGCAGCCGTTGGCATTCGCCTATGCTGGCGAATATTCGCCCAAACGCATCCGCGGCCGCATCCTCGCGATCGTGCATTTCATCGGCGGCGCTTGCGTGTGGCCGATCGGGACCGCGCTTGTGCTGCTATTCGGCAGCATGTTCGACTCTGCCGATCAGGTGTGGCGCGGCGTCTGGATCGTCATCGGCGTGGGTGCGCTGATCGTCTGGGTGTTCCGCTTCACGCTGCCGGAATCGCCGCGCTACCTGGCGACGCATGGCCGAGGCGAGCAGGCGCTTAGCGTGCTTGAGCGCCTCGGCATTGCCCGACCGAAGGAGCCGCTGGCGACCGACGCCGCGAGCAACACCAAGAGCGATCCATTCGCGCTGGTGTTTCGGATGTTCCCGAAGCGTGTCATCGCCGGCATGATCTGCTTCACCGCGTTCTTCGGCATCGCGGTCGGGCTTGGCGCCTGGCTGCCGAATATCATGAATGCCAAAGGGTTCACGATCACCAAGTCACTTCAATACACGCTGGTGATGAATTTCGCGGTGCCGACCGCGAGCATTTTCATGATGTACGCGCTCGATAAATTCGGTCGTAAGATCACTTCGATCTTCGCCTTTATCGGCGCCGGGTTGATGGCGATCGTTTTCGGCAATGCCGGCACTCCCACGGAGCTCATGATTGCCGGTTTCGTCATGGTGTTCTTCGTCCAAGTCGCCGGCAACTCCATGCAAATCTTCACCTCGGAAGTGTTTCCGACCAACGCGCGGGCATCGGGTTTTGGCTGGGCTTCGGGCGTCGGCCGGCTGGCGACCGCGTTCATCCTGCCGACCATTCTGTGGATACAGAATGGCTGGGGCCTCACCACGGTGTTCGCGTGCCTTGCTACCCTGCTGTTTATCGCCGCGGTGTCGGTGACGCAGCTCGGGCCCGAGGCTCGGCAAAAGGGGTTGGACGAGATCGCGCAGCCGACGGGATGAGGTTTATCCCTCTCCCCTTGTGGGAGAGGGTGCTGAGCGAGTGCTAGCGAGCGAAGCGGGTGAGGGGTTCGTCAACGAGCCGACGACTCTGCGCCCCCTCACCCGGCTCAGTCTCGCTTTCCTCGACTTCGCCGCCCTCTCCCGCCAGGGGGAGAGGGAATTCTTTACCGCAAATTTCCGCAGAAGCGCTGGATGCGCGTGCAGGCCTCTTCCAGCGCGCTGGTCGCGGTCGCATAGGAAATACGGAACGCCTGGCCGACGCCGAACGGCGTCCCCTGCACCACCGCGACTCCCTCGGCTTCCAGCAATTCGGTGACGAAATCCTCATCGCTGGCGAGCTTCTTGCCGGTCGGCGCCGTCTTGCCGATCGTGCCGGCGCACGACGGATAGACATAAAACGCGCCTTCCGGCTTCGGGCACTGGATGCCCCTTGCCTGATTGAGCATCGAGACGCAGAGGTCGCGCCGATCCTTGAAAATCTTGTTGTGCTTGGCGATGAAATCTTGCGGCCCGTCGAGCGCTTCGACTGCCGCCCATTGCGCCACAGCGGTCGGGTTCGACGTCGATTGCGATTGGATCATGGCCATGGCCTTGATCAGGTTCTCCGGCCCACCGCCATAGCCGATGCGCCAGCCGGTCATGCAATAGGCCTTAGATACACCGTTCACGGTCAGCGTGCGCTCGTAGAGCCGCGGTTCGAGCTGCGCCGGCGAGTAGAACTCGAAGTCGTCATAGACGAGATGCTCGTACATATCGTCGGCCATGACGTGGACGTGCGGGTGACGCACTAGGATATCGGTGACCGCCTTGAGTTCGTCGCGCCTATAGGCGGCGCCGGTCGGATTGGATGGCGAGTTGAAGATGATCCACTTGGTGCGCGGCGTGATGGCGCGCTCCAAGCCGTTGGGCGTCATTTTGTAACCGGTTTCCATGCTGGTAACGACCGGAACCGGCTCGCCGCCGGCCAGCAACACCATCTCCGGGTAGCTCACCCAATAGGGCGCCGGGATGATCACCTCATCGCCGGGATTAAGGGTCGCGACCAGCGCGTTGTAGAGAATCTGCTTGCCGCCGGTGCCGATGATAATTTGCGACGGCTTGTAATCGAGCTTGTTCTCGCGCTTGAACTTGCGCGACACCGCGGCCTTCAGCTCGGGGATGCCGTCGACCGCCGTATATTTCGACGCCTTGCCGTCGCGGATCGCCTTGATGGCGGCCTCCTTGATGTTCTCCGGCGTGTCGAAATCCGGCTCGCCGGCGCCAAGCCCGATCACATCGCGGCCAGCGGCTTTGAGCGCACGCGCTTTGTCCGTGACAGCGATGGTCGCCGACGGCTTGATGCGCATGATCTGGTCCGCGAGAAAGGCCATTGCGATTCTCCATCAAAGACGGCTCGCTTGGTAAAGCCGCCGTGCGACGCAGGCAAGCGCAAAAGCCCGCTGCGCGCTCACATCTGCGGCATTTTTTGCTCGGCCGCGTTCCACGCGCAACACTGCGACGGCTCGGCTGCGGCGCCGCTTGGCAATAGCGATGGAACCCGAGCTGCGCGACGTTGCGGATCGGCGCGTTATGGCCGGCGCGGGCCATGATTTTAGCCGCCATGAGCTGCCATGACATTGCCGCGCTGAGGCGGTAAGCCTTGCAGCAATGTTTACGCTCTATTCAATGCAGCGTTCGGGAAACAGCTACAAGGTGCGGCTCGCGCTCGCACAGCTGCGCATTCCCTATCGCCTGATCGAGATCGACATCCTCAAGGGCGACAGCCACACGCCGGAATTTCTCGCCAAAAATCCCAACGGACAGGTGCCGCTCCTGGAAGTGGCGCCTGGGCGCTATCTGGCCGAGTCCAACGCCATACTCTGGTACATCGCCGGCGGCACCCCACTCGCTCCCGAAGATCGCATCGGCCGAGCCGAGTCCTTGCAATGGATGTTCTTCGAACAGCACAGCCTCGAGCCCAATCTCGGCGCAGCCTATTTTTGGCTGACGCTGGTCAAGGGCGGCCGCGAATTGCAGCAGCATGCGCTGGAAGATTGGATGGAGGAAGGCAACCGCGCGCTCGGCGTCATGGACAAACATCTCGCGCTCCACGATTTCTTTGTCACCGGCCATTACACCATCGCCGACATCGCGCTATACGCCTATACCCACATCGCTCAGCAATGCGGTTACGATCTGGCGCCATTTCCAGCAATCCGCGCCTGGCTCGATCGCGTCGTCAATCAGCCCGACTATGTGCCGATGGAGTTCCGGCCCGCGGCCGCCATGCCGGCCGTGTGAACACCGGAGTTGCCGGGACAGAAATTCATTCGGCCTTGATGCCGGCGGCCTTGATGATCGGCCACCATTTGTCGATCTCCGCTTTGTGATGGGCCGCCAGCGCCGCTGGATTCTGCTGGTCGCGCGGAAAGATCACTTGGCCGAGCGCTTCCAGCCGCTGCTGCACGGCGGGATTTGCCAACGCGTTCATAACAGCGCCATCCAAACGGTCGACCGCTTCCTTTGACGTCCCTTTGGTGGTCCACAAACCGTGCCAGAAATTGACGGCCGCTCCGGGTATGCCGGATTCGATCAGTGTCGGCGTGTCCGGGGATTTTGGCCAGCGCCGATCGCTCATCACGGCATAAGCTTTGAATTTGCCGGCCTGCACGTAGGCCAGACCAGAACTCGCTTCGAGGCAAGCGAGGTCGATCTGGCCGCCAATCAAATCCTGCATCGTCGGCCCGCCGCCGCGATAAGGCACATATTGCAGGCGCAATCCGGTTTTCTGCGCGAAATAAAGCCCGCAGAGGTGGGCGGCGCTGCCGGTGCCGACCGTGCCGAACGTCGTCGGATTCGGCCTTTCCTTCATCCACGCGATGAGTTCAGGCATGGTATTCGGCGGCAATGTCTCTCTGCCGATGATCCACAACGGCGAGGCAGCGAGCAGAGAAATAGGCTGAAGGTTGCGCGAGACATCGTAGTCGAGCGGATAGATCGCCGGTGAGGCGACATGACTCGACCAATTACCGATGCCGATCGTGTAACCATCCGGCCTGGCGTGGGCGACGCGGCCGGCCGCCAGCGTGCCACTGGCGCCGCTCAAGGTTTCGACCACGACGGTCTGGCCGAGCGGAGCTTGCATCCCATCGGCCAGTATGCGCGCCAGCGTGTCGGTCGGACCGCCCGGCGGAAAACCGACTATCATCGTCACTAGATGTGATGGGTAAGTTTCCGCAGACGCCAAGGCAGCGCTTGCGAGAACCGCGATCAGCGCGCCAGCGAGACGCATTCCTGCCATCGTTCGCCGTTTCATCGCGCGTGCCGGCATGGCCTATCCTCGTGCGAAATTTGGACTGCCCTCCGCGTTGGACGATGACACGTGTCGATAAAGGCGAAAAGGTCAGCAGTCCTGTCGTGATGGGTGGTTTGCGGCGCGCTAGAGGCGAAAAGGTCAGCGGTCCTGTCGTGATGGGTGGTTTGCGGCGCGCCGCGGTGATCGGCGCCCAGGCTGCGACAGCGAACAGGCTCTGCCGATTGACGGCGGCCATCCGCGGCCTGTAACCAACCGCAAATGTTGTCGCGCTTCGAACGATTCCTCACGCCCACCGCAGCGCCGGAGCATCCGGAACCGCCGCCCAGCCTGCTCGCGTTCCTCTGGCACTTCGCCCGCCAAGCCAAATGGCTGTTCGCAGCTTTGTTCGTGGTCGAATTGCTGGTGGCGCTGGGCGACAGCGCGGTGCCTTGGTTCATCGGCTGTGTCGTTACGGTCGTTACCAAAACCCCGCCCGAGCGGCTCGTTGCCGACGGCTGGCCATGGCTCCTCGGCATGGCAGCGGTGGTGCTCATCGCGCGACCGGCGGTAACCTTCACGCGCTATCTCATCACCAATCAGGCGATCGCGGCGCCGTTCACCGGCCTGATCCGCTGGCAGTCGCATTGGCACGTGGTGCGGCAGAGCTGGGCTTTTTTCCAGGACGACTTCGCCGGCCGCATTTCCAATCGCGTGATGCAGACCGGGCCGTCGGTGCGCTCGACGCTGACCGCGACCATCACCACGGTCTGGTACATTTTGGTTTACGCTGCCTCAGCCGTCGCGCTCACGGCCGCCGCCGACCGCTGGCTCGCCGCACCGATCGTGCTGTGGTTCGCCGCCTATACCGCGCTGCTCGTGTATTTTGTGCCGCGCATGCGCGACCGTTCCAAAGTGTCATCGGAAGCGCGCTCGACGCTGATGGGACGCATTGTCGACAGCTACACGAACATCCTGACCGTGAAGCTGTTCGCGCGCGCCAATGACGAAGATCAATATGTGCGCCGGGCGGTCGATCGCCATGTCGATCTGTTCTCGGCCGCGCAGCGGCTGCTCACCGCCTTCGGCACCATCCTCGACCTGCTCAATGCTTTGCTGATCGCCGGATCTGGCGCGCTTGCGCTGGTGCTGTGGCGCTACGGCGCAGTCGAAGTCGGCGCCATCGCCATGGTCCTGCCGCTGACTTTTCAGCTCACCAATATGTCGCGTCAGATCGCGATGCGGATCACCGAAATCTTCGAGGA
>WNGL01004365.1_pt1 | contig 17041 bp, 19 predicted proteins | sample 5400591 | NCBI WGS metagenome assembly WNGL01 (sample SAMN13153377, study PRJNA577476) | soil metagenome | isolation source: 80 cm soil or saprolite under Garry oak tree replicate 1 | place: USA:California | collected 2016-06-15
CTCGGCGTGGCACTTGTTCAATATGTGCCAATCGGCATTTTACGCCTGGTCGTGGGTATCATCTTGATTCTCTTTGGCCTGAAATGGCTTAAAAAGGCGATCCTGCGTTATAGCGGGCTCAAAGCCCTCCATGACGAGGAAGCTATCTTCGAGGAGACAATGGCAGAACTGCGCGCGCGCGGAGAAACCATCACACCGCGCCTGCAACCTTTTGGAGTAGCGCTAGCTTATAAAGCAGTGCTGCTCGAAGGGCTCGAGGTCGCTTTCATCGTCATTACCTTTGGCAGCAGTATATCAAAGACTGCCGTGGCGAGCGGTATAGGCTCGGCGGCTATTGGCGCCACTATTGCAGGCCTGCTGGTCATTCTTGTGGGGGCACTGGTGCGAGCGCCTCTCAAACAGGTGCCGGAGAACACGCTCAAGTTCGTTGTCGGCATTATGCTCACATCGTTCGGCACATTCTGGGCAGGCGAGGGTTTTCTCATCAACTGGCCACTGGCGGATGTTTTTATTCTCATCCTGGTAGCCCTTTACCTGGCAGCGTCTTTCATACTCATCACAGCGCTCAGACAGGCGAAGCAAAGGCAATTGGCCATGTCCAGCGCTGATAGCGCCTCCATTGTTGCGCACAAACAAGAGGAGGTCCTCCCATGAAAGCGATCAAGGCCATCTACAATTTTCTTGTAGGTGATATGATTATTCTCATAGGTATTACCATCACTGTAGTTGTGCTGGCACTAATTAACTTCGTCAACGCGCTGGCACCACTCAGTGGAGCCTCTGCATACATCCTGATCATTGCTGTGCTGGTGGTGCTCACTGCTACGCTCACGCGCGAAGCCCGTGGGAAGCGATAGATAAAGAGGAATTAGGAAAGACTACAAGGTACGCATATGGTAAATGAACCACAGACATGGCGCGAACTCCTGGGGTGGATCATGAGCGATCCGGAAGAAAAACAACGCCTTGTTGAAGAACTTGGTATGCGTACGATCACTTTGAGCCACTGGGCCACGGGCGATTCAGATCCACGCCCACAGAATCTTCATCGCCTGCTCGATGCCTTACCCAGGTATCGCGAGACGCTTTATGACCTGATCAGGGAGGAATACCCAGATTTCTCCGATCTAGAGACCGACGATACATCGAAAGAGATTCCTTCTGAGTTCTATGTCCGAGTATTTGCCTCTCTGGCGTCCAATGCTCCAACCCTGCGGTTCTGGTCAATCGGGAATCTCATCTTGCAGCAGGCGCTAGGGCAACTGGACCCGGATCGTCTTGGTATGGCCGTCACAGTTGCGCGCTGTATGCCTCCATCGCATGGCCAAAAGGTTCGCAGCCTGCGCGAGAGTATAGGGGTGGGGACATCTCCCTGGGCAGGCGACCTGGAACAGAAGGCGATGTTTCTTGGAGCAGAGTCCCTGGCAGGCTACGTTGCCACATCATGCCGGCCCGCCGTCAACCAGAACATCAAAGACGAGCCGAGCCTGCTCCCTACTCACCAGGTAGAGGGAGAAATCAGTGCCGCGATCTATCCCATTTTATATGGAGGCCGCACGGCGGGCTGCCTGCTGGTTTCCAGTACACAGCCCAACCATTTCCACCCGCAGGCCCGGCTCTCACTGATTCAACAGTATGCCGACCTGATAGCCATGGCATTCGAGCCTGAAGAGTTCTACGAGCCGCAGGACATCCAGTTGCGCGTTATGCCTTCCCACAGTATACAAAAGCTCTATTTTGCAGACTTCCGGCAGCGCGTGGCTAACACGCTGCGAGATAGCATCGGGACAGACCGGCCTCTCGACAATATCGAGGCTGAGCAATTGGTGTGGCAACAATTAGAAGAGGAGCTGATTGAGCTTTCAGTTGTCCTCCCAGTGGGCGAGCGCTAAGCAGCAAAACTATGCTTGATGATTTCAACCAGTCACTCGATCAACGCTGGAGACAAACGTGTATTGGTGGGGCTACGCTGCACATCAGTGATTCAGTCCTACACATGGCTTTCGAGTCAGCAGAGCAGGGACGGTATACGGACACGCAAATCGATGATTGCACCGGCCGGGCAAGGTCGGATTTTCCCTGGCGACCGCCACTGCGTATGGAAGTACGCGCACGCTCATCGCTGCCAGCAGCGACTTTGAACAGCACGAACGAGAGTAGCGGACGCCTTGCTATCCTGCGAGGTACGGCGGGCTTCGGCCTATGGAACTATCCTTTTTCGATCCGGGGCGATATCCTCATGCTGCCGGAGGCAATCTGGTTTTTTTACGCGTCTCCTCCGTCCAACATGGCGCTGGTTCCCGGTCTTCCGGGCTGGGGCTGGAAGGCACAGGTCATTCACAGTATGCGTCCAGGCGCGCTGGCGGCTGTCGGACCAATGGCCCTGGCAGGCGCCTGGGCACGGCTAACGGGCGAAACGCGACCCGCCGGGCGCTGGTTGCAGCGGCTGAGCGGAGCACAAGAAGCGATGCTACAGGTCGATATGACCGCCTGGCACACGTATGTGCTTGAGTGGAAACAGAGCGAAGCCCGCTTCTGGGTCGATGGTCGACTGGTACTGAACGCGCTTCAGCCACCAACCCGCCCCCTTGGCTTCGTTGCCTGGCTTGATAACCAGTACGCAGTCGCGACTCCACGCGGGGTCCTGCGTTTTGGTACCGTCGCCAGCGGACCCCAATGGTTCGAACTCGACAGTGTGAGGATTGAGCCAGCCGGGTGACCGTCAGCAGGGCGACCGCAAGGGTCGCCCCTACATTTCACGTGAACTTCGACAGAACATCAAGCTGCCTGTTACTTTTCGGCTAGCGACAGCACCTCATCGACCCCAGCAGGGCGACCGCAAGGGTCGCCCCTACATTTCACGTGAACTTCGACAGAGCAGCAGTTACTTTTCGGCCAGCGTTAGCACCTCATCGACGATGCCGTATTCCACTGCTTCCCGGGCGCTCATGAAGAAATCGCGTTCGGTATCGTGCCGGATGCGTTCGAGAGGCTGCCCGGTATGCTGCTGGATGATCTCGTTGAGCACATCACGGGTATGCAGAAGTTCGCGAGCATGGATATCGATGTCGGTAACCTGTCCGCCAATACCACTTTGAATCCATGGCTGGTGAATGTGAATGCGAGCATGTGGCAAGGCGCGGCGCCGTCCATGGTCGCCGGCCATCAGCAGGATGGTGCCGAAGCTGGCAGCGTAGCCTACACAGGTCGTGGCTATAGGACAGGATAGATGGCGCATGGTATCGTAGATCGCCAGGCCAGCGGCGACCGAGCCTCCCGGCGAGCTGATATACATGTTGACCTCACGTTCGCTATTCTCAGAGGCCAGGAAGAGCAATTGGGCTACAATCAGCCCGGCCATGCCCTCCTCGATCGGGCTGTTGATCATAATGATACGCTCGCGCAGGAGGCGCGAAAAAATGTCGTAGGCGCGTTCACCGCGCCCGGTGGTTTCGATGACGGTTGGTACAACCAAACTCGATGCCATAGTTTTTCTTCCCTTTCAAAGTCTATAGAATGTATGGCGTGCCGCTTGCAGGGCATTACCTGTCCCCCAGGCAGGGTTCCGGATAGGGCGACCCCGTAGAGAGCCGATTGATCGAGCACGTGGTCGTCCCTACATTTTCTGGCGTACGAAGTAATAATGGATCAACGAACTCTTGCCGGTGGCGCCCTGGTCTATGATTCCCACCAGCAGCCAGCCTTGGCGGCCTAGCTCGCTTAACCTGGCTGCATCTGGCAGGGTCTCCTCGCGCGCATCAATGGTCAGAACGTGGTACTCCCAGTTCGCGGGTTCCACGCGCACGTTTTCGTATACCATGGGTATAGGTAATGAATACCTGGTATTTGGCTGCTCGGACATAAGGTTGTGTGTATGACGAGGCGAAGCAATGAACATATTTCCTCCTTAGCTTTAAGGGACTAAACTGCTTTCTCCTCTTGAATATAACATGCTGATAGCTTATACTAATAGAGGTTATATATGCTAATAGCATACTTACTACATGGCTATGCCATAAGCATAGGAAGGGATAGCGGATTATGGCAGATTTGCAGGAAATTCTGGGCAGGGTCATCAGGAGAGAACGCCAGGGACGTGATATGACGATAAAGGAACTGGGTGATAAGGCGGGCCTCTCCGAAATTTATGTCGGGGAGATCGAACGCGGGCAGAAATATCCTTCGGCGAAAGTACTGGAGAGCCTGGCGAATGCGCTGGGGCTGGATGTAGCCGACCTGTTGGAGTTTATGGCGGAGGAGATTCGCAGGGAGCGCGAGCCCCAGATGACGCAGGCTATCGGATTTATTCTCCCAACTACTCCAGGTCAGCCCAACCGTCTGGCGGTAAAGAAAATCGTCAATATGCTTGATGAAGGTGACGTGGAGAGTGTGGCCAACTTCAGCGCCTTTCTGCTATCCAGGCACATAGGGCCACACTAAGGACTCGTTATGAACCTTCTCGAACGTGACCACTGTTTCGAACAGTTGTCGATACTTTATCGCACGGCCACAACTGGCAATGGGCGTACTGTGCTCGTCAGCGGTGAGGCCGGGATTGGCAAAACCGCGCTGGTGGAGCAGTTTGTGAGTCTGCATTGCAGAGCCGTCCGACGACTCTGGGGAGCCTGCGAAGCCTTATTTACCCCGCGCCCGCTTGGACCGCTGTACGATATTGCTGCTCAGGTGCATGGCAGCTTGTCTACGCTCATGAGTCGCGACACTCCGCGACCCATGGTGTTCTCGGCTTTGCTTGACGAACTGCAGAAGAGCGCCAGCCCCACCGTGGTGGTGATTGAAGATGTCCACTGGGCCGATGAAGCCACACTGGATCTGATCAAGTTTCTGGGGCGGCGCATCTCGTCTCTGGCTGTTTTGTTCATCGTCACGTACCGCGATGACGCACTCAGCCGCGACCATCCACTGTGGTCGGTTATTGGCGATCTGCCAGGCAAAGCCGTCACACGCCTGAGGCTCGTCCCCCTTTCAGAGCAAGCGGTCACGCACCTGGCCCACCAGAGGCATCAATCCGTCGAACAGCTCTATACCATCACGGGTGGGAACCCCTTCTTTGTCACCGAGGTCCTGGCCAGCGACACCCCCGGCATCCCCATGACGGTGCGTGATGCGGTCCTCGCTCGGGTTGCTCGCTTATCACCTGCCGCGCGTCCCCTCCTCGAACTGGCTTCCATTGTCCCCGGCAGAACCGAACGCTGGCTGCTAGAAGCGGTCCTGGGTGCAGCTACCTCGGCGTTGGAGGAATGTCTCACCAGCAGCATGCTGTCCCTGGATCAGACAACGGTGGCTTTCCGGCACGAGCTCGCGCGCCAGGCCGTCGAAAGCACACTTTCTTTGCTCCGGAAGCCTGCACTGCATGCACAGGTGCTGCAGGCCTTGCTCAACCACGGGGAAGACACGTCTCAAGCAGCCCGCCTGGTCCATCACGCGGCGGGGGCCCATGATGAGGCGCTGGTGCTACGCTATGCGCCCCTGGCGGCACAACAGGCCTCGGCGCAAGGTGCGCATCGCGAGGCGGCAGCCCACTATGCGGTGGCGCTGCGCTATGCTGACCAGTTTCCTCCTGAGCGCCAGGCCGAGCTATTCGAGGGATGTGCCCATGAATGTTATCTCACCGGCCAGGAGGAGGAAGCCATGCAGGCGCGCCAGGATGCTTTGCGGATCTGGCGGCAGCTCGACCGACCAGACAAAGTCGGTCAGACGCTGCGCTGGCTTTCCCGCATCAGTTGGATGCTTGGCAAGCCAGGCGATGCTGAGCAGTATGCAGTGGAAGCGGTGCGCCTGCTCGAAACCCTGCCGCCGAGTGCCGAGTTAGCGATGGCCTACAGCAACCGGGCGCAATTATACATGCTTGCTGAGGACAATGCTGAGGCGGTGCGATGGGGGGAGCGGGCTATTGCGCTGGCCGAGTCCCTGGGAGATGTCGAGACCCTGGTGCATGCGTTAAACAATGTGGGAAGTGCTCAACGCTATACCCAGGATGATGAGCGGGGGCGGGCCAATCTGGAACGGAGCTTGCGGCTCGCTCTGGAGCGAGGGTGGGAGGAACATGCCTCCCGTGCGTATGCCAATCTGGCCTCTGGCGCTGTCGAGGCCCGTGACTACTCACGGGCCGCCCGTTACCTGCGGGATGGTATCGCCTATTGCGCTGAGCATGATCTCGATCCCTGGGGGAGGTATATGATGGCCTGGCGGGCCCATATCAGTTTTGAGCAGGGTGCCTGGGAGGAGGCCGCGGAAGGGGCAACACGCCTGCTCGAGCTCTATCGACTGCCTCCCGGGGTCAAAATTCCGGCCCTGGTGGTCCTCGGCCGGGTACGGGTGCGGCGTGGCGATCCAGGCAGTGCAGCGGTACTCGATGAAGCCCGCACCCTGGCACTGGCCACCGGAGAACTGCAACGAATTGCCCCTGTGGCAGCAGCGCGTGCCGAGGCCGCCTGGCTCCAGGGAAACAAGGAGCGCTGCCTGGCTGAAGTGCACGTGGGCTACGACCTGGCGCTGGCGCATGAAGTGGACCCCTGGACGCTCGGCGAACTGTGTATCTGGATGTGGCGTGCGGGTGGACTGAGCAGTGCGCCCGGGCCAATCGCCGAGCCGTTTGCACGGCAGATCGCCGGGGATTGGCGGGGGGCAGCTGCGCTGTGGGCAGAGATTGGCTGCCCCTATGAGCAGGCGCTGGCACTCGCCGATGGGGATGCTCATACAAAGCTGAGCGCCCTTGCCTTCTTCGAACAGCTCAGCGCGCAGCCAGCTCTGGCTTTAGTGCGGCAGCGGATGCGGGAGCAGGGGATGCAGGGAATACCCCGAGGCCCGCGCCCCTCGACCCGCACCAATCAGGCCGGTCTCACCACCCGGCAACTGGAAGTTCTGCTGCTGATGGCAGAGGGCCTGCCCAACGCCGAGATCGCCAGCCGTCTCTCCACCTCGCTCAAGACAGTAGACCATCATGTCTCGGCCGTGTTGGCCAAACTGGGGGCGCATTCGCGTGCGCAGGCGATCTCCAGCGCCTATCAGTTAGGGATCATTCCCAAAATGGGGAACCCACACGCCTAATTTAGGCAATACCCCCGATGTGAAAAGTGGCGAGCGCGAGTATCCTTTCTTTGAGAGCGTTGTTGTGCAACGCTCACCACCAGTCAAAGAAAGGAGCAGGATATGCCACGCTATGTCGTCGAACGAACCTTTCCAGAGGGATTGATCCTTCCCATGGATGAGACCGGCGTAGAGGTCTGTCGAACAGTCGTGAGCAACAACGCGCAGGATCAGGTGACCTGGATCTATTCCTATGTCAGCGAGGACAAACAGAAGACCTTTTGCCTCTATGATGCGCCCTCACCGGAAGCCATCCGGCAAGCTGCACGGCGAAGTAAGCTGCCAGTGGATCGTATCACGGAAGTACGCGTCCTCGACCCGTACTTCTATACGTGAAAGCAAGGATGAGAGCCGAGTCCAGATTTGTTTGAATACGAGGTCTTTGTTGAGCGACAAAGCGGGTTGAGGGCAATGCCCTGAAAGGCGAAATACTTGTGTGGAGAAACAGGGCAGATGCCTCATGCAAGATCAGACCAGGTTGGATACAATGTGCTGCGAGCGTCAGCAAGAAAGGAGCTGTAGTATGGCACAAACGAGTGTCCATGTCCGAACCGTTCAAGATGCCTGCGTCGCTGTAGGGTGGACCGGGCATCGTACCCTCACTGTTGACCGTCCAGAGCAGGCTGGAGGCATGGGATTAGGCTTCAATGGAGGTGAGCTGCTGTTGCTGGCCATTGGCGGCTGTTATTGCAATGATATCTTCCGCGAGGCGGCGAAGCGGAGCATAGTGATCAAAAGCTCGCAAGTGGATGTGCAAGCCGACTGGGGAGGTGAGCCAGTTTGTACACAGCATGTCACCTACTCTACCCGGATTGAAGCGGAGGCCAGCGAAGCAGCTATTCTCGCCTTGATCGAGCAGACGGATCAAGTCGCCGAGATCCCCAATTCGCTGAGGTTAGGGACACCAGTGATGCTCGCGGAGGCCCAGGCCATCTCAATTGAGCCATCACTGAGAAGTGGGGGTAACGTTGTTGCTAGAACTGCGTTTCTAGCCCACATTTCGCACCTCAAGAAGCGAGAAGATGAGAACATAAAAAGGATGTACGTATGCGTATACTCCGTATGAATGTACCAACTCTTTTGTTCAGGTAATGCTTCATGGAGCAGCACAGGAGGTTACCATGCGCGAAGTGCTCATCGCCGCTGCGGAGCGGGCGATTCGGTATCAGGAGGGCCTGAATGGGCGAAGTGTGGCCCCTGATCCCACCGTTGTTGCCCGTCTCGCAGAGCTTGATATCCCGCTGCCTGACCATCCATCCGAGGCTGACGAAACCCTGGCGCTGCTCGATTCCTATGGGGCGGCGACGATGGCGATGACCGGACCACGCTTCTTTGGCTTCGTGATCGGTGGGGTGCTACCGGCAACGCTAGCAGCCAATTGGCTGGCCGGGGCCTGGGATCAAAATTCCGCTCTGGCAGGGGTCACTCCGCTTACCGCGAAGCTGGAGGAGGTCGCGCTGCGCTGGCTGCGTGACGTGCTCAACTTGCCACCCGAAACGGGTGTGGGGTTCGTCACTGGCGCGACGGTGGCGAACTTCACCTGCCTGGCCGCGGCGCGCCATGCCGTCCTGAAACAAGCAGGATGGGATGTGGAAGCCGATGGCCTGTTTGGCGCACCAGATGTCACCGTGGTCGTTGGCCAGGAGGCCCATGCCGCGCTGTTCAAGGCCCTGGGGCTGGCGGGGTTTGGTCGCAACCGCGTGGTGCGCATCCCGGTGGACAAGCAGGGCCGCATGCGTGCTGATGTGTTTCCGACCCTCTCCGGTCCGACCATCGTTTGCTTGCAGGCCGGGAATGTCAATACCGGGGCATTCGATCCCGCGTCTGAGATCATCCCCAAGGCGAAAGCAGCCCATGCCTGGGTGCATGTCGATGGCGCTTTTGGGCTGTGGGCAGCGGCAGCCCCCTCCAAAGCGCATCTGTTGGCGGGCTATGCCGAGGCCGATTCCTGGGCGACGGATGCGCATAAATATCTGAACACGCCCTATGACAGTGGCCTGGCCTTTGTCCGTTCTCCGGATGTGCTCCAGGCCGCGATGGCGGTTTCTGCGGCCTACCTGACCTCAAGCTCAACACGCGACCCGGCCAACTTCACGCCAGAACTCTCGCGCCGGGCACGCGGGATCGAAATCTGGGCGGCGTTGCACTCGCTGGGATGGTCAGGCCTCGCCGATCTCGTTGAGCACACCTGCCGCCATGCGGTGCGCTTTGCGGAGGGCTTGCAGGCTGCGGGGTACACCATTCTGAACGACGTTGTGCTCAACCAGGTGCTGGTGACGTTTGGGGATGCTGAGAGGACGCGGCGCGTGATTGCCGGCATTCAGCAGGATGGCACCTGTTGGTGCGGCGGGACCCTCTGGCAGGGGCAAGTAGCCATGCGCATCAGCGTGTCGTCCTGGGCCACGACCGAGGCGGACGTTGAGCGCAGCTTGGAAGCCATGATCCGCGTGGCACGCGAACTGGCATAGTAGAGCCGAGGGAGGCTATGCTATCCCCTATTCCGCTTCAATGTTGCGTTTCCACGTATGGCTCAATCTTTGTGAACACCGCTGTAGCGGTACTTTGTGGACTCGGGAAATCGCGCCTGATTTCGGGTGTATATCCTGAGCAATTTGAGCTCAGCCCATCAAATAATGATGGGCTTAAAACGAGACGAAATCCGGAATCAACAAACTACCGGTAGGTCTATACTCAATAGCCCTGGGTACACGGCTGCAGCGGTTCGGGCAGCGCGGTCAAGCCATTGAGTATCAGGCCGAATCCCGCTCATTAATGTGGGACTGGAGAGCTTCCATCACCATGTCCTCTCTTGCCCGGAACCGATTGGAATCGACAAGATGCGAGATAAGGAGGCCATCTTCCATGAGACAAACATACGTTGGTTCCTCTCAGAGAGAAGGAAGCGGACGGATGCTTCCCCATCGTGAGATCACGAGGTCACAGGTGCTGGTTGAGGAGAGCGTGGAACGAGGCAGCAGATCCGGTGGGAAGAGCAGGATTGCCTCCGTGCTTCCCCGGCTGATCCAGGAACTCGTTCTCCTGGGGCAGATGGCCCTCCACCAAGATGATATTGTCACTGCATGTTCCCTGCTCGAGGCGAGCGCGAGGCTCGCCAAGCTGGTGGGAGAGGGGCAGGACTGCGCCGAGCCCTTCTCTCTGCTCGCATGGGTGGCCGATCTACCGAGGAACGATCCAGGAGCCGATCTCCTCCCATGGGAGCATCCGATGGATACCAGGAAAGGTCCTGATGCGGAGGTGAGCGCCTCCGCGGGACGAGTTAGCATGTCTGCACTGCCCACCCGAAAACTGCAGGTGGTTCCTACTCCCAAGCTGTCAGTCGGCTCGCCTGCTGGACTCTCGGCACGAGAAGTGGAAGTGCTGCGGCTCGTCGCAGATGGACTGACAGACGCTCAGGTCGCCGAACAGCTGGTCATCAGTCCGCGCACTGTCAACTGGCATCTGAGCGTGATCTACAGCAAGCTAGGGGTCTCCTCGCGCGCTGCTGCCACCCGCTTTGCTCTTGTGCATGAACTTGTCTAACCAGGCCTTCATGTTTCTGACGGCCCTCTTCCCACATCCCTGCGCTATACGTTCTCGACGCGGTGAAATTCTTCAGCGTAGGCCACGCCGTGTCTGGCACCCTGCTCGGAACTAATCTTGCGCACCCGCTCTTCCATCTCAGGGAAACTGCTGACCTGGCTGGCATGGGCACGCAGGGCAGCCAGCTTCTGTTCCATCGTCGATGAAATATCGACCACGTAGTTCAAGACAGGGGCTCCCATAATGTAGATTTCGGATACTTTGTGGGGCAGCAAACCTTCTTCCATGAGTTCGGGAAAGGCCCAGGGATTTTGTGACGCGGGATAGATGGCCTCTATAGTTGCTTCACCGGCAGCAAGGTGATCTGGATGATAACGCCGGATCATGAGATTGGGTGTCCAGGTACGCTCGGGAGACTGGCAAATAACCCGAGCGGGGCGATAACGGCGTAAGGCGCGCACCAGGTCGCGCCGCAGCTCTATGGTAGGCTGTAGCTGGCCGTCAGGATAATCGAGGAAGTCGACACCCTTGATGCCAAGGACTTCGCCCGCGGCCCGCTGCTCGATCTTGCGGGTTCTTATCATCTCACGCTGCGCTTCTATCCCGACATCGGTGGCTTCGTCGGGACCACCACCGGCACCATCGGTACACAGCACATAGTACACATCCCAGCCCTCGCGCGCCCACAAGGCAATAGTGCCAGCGCAGCCGAACTCGGCATCATCTGGATGGGCGATAATCACCAGCGCGACTTTCTTTTGCTCCTGTTCGCTCACAGATTCTCTTTCCTTTTCTACTGTTATATGACTCTACCGACTCTCCACAGGGCTATTTCTCAAGCAGCATGATGAGAAGCCCACCAAGCAAACCAAGATTTTTCATGAATTGCGTCTGCTGGTTATTGCGGGTGTTAGCGTCGGTTTCACTCCAGAAGGGGTGTCCAACAATGGTAGTGGGCACCAGGCAGCCTATAAGGATGGTGGCAGCCAGCTTAGGCGCCAGGTCAAGGGCGAGCATGGCACCGCCAATGGTCATCGCCAGGCCGTTCATCTCTACGGCAAGTTTTGGTTCCGGTATACCGGCCTTCGCCACTGGATTGACGCGATACCCTGGATTCAGGAACGCTTTGAAACCGCCCGTGATAAAAATACCTGATAGAAACAGGTGACCCAGTCTTCTGATCATCGCTACAACTTCCTCCTTAATCTTCTTTATCTGGTACATCTTCAATAAGTTCGGTTGCAGGCACTTCTAACGCCTTAGCTATCCGCTCCAAAACGTAAAAATCAACACTTCGGTACGGATCGCGCCATAGCCGCCTAATCGTGTTTAAGCCTACATCGGCCTTGCGCGATAGTGTTGAAATATTAAATCCTTTGGACTCTGCTAACTCCTTGACGCGCAACCGTAACGCCATGTCTCTACCTTTTTGCGCGATTGTACTACTGAAGACGCCTTGACAGTGAGTGCCACGTGTGGTATGCCTTTAGAGGTATGCCACTAATGGCAATCGGCAAACAAGGAGGATAAACACAATGCGAAAAACACTGTACCTCGCTAGTCTGGATATAGGCTTAGGTTATGGCAGCTTGTTAGTCTTGTTCTATGCAGCAACGGAAGCGGAGGTCAAAAAAGCGGCAAGATCAACATCGAAGTACTCAGGTGATGATCTCGACGGTATCGCCATCCTGCACGCGGTGTTCGCGTCCAACCTGCTGGCCATCAAAGCGTGCTGACGGACCCCAGAGGCGCGCACCACGACAGGCTGCACCCATCTCTTTGTGTACTGCCATGGCAACATCGATGATGGTGGCCCCTGGCTGCATTGCTAGAGGTTCATCGTCCACCGATTTGTTGTGACGGAGATAGACGCGGATGAGGCCAGTGAGTTTCCATATGGCCTCTTTGAACGCGGCCAGGCTATCGTCATCGATGATGGAGACTCCCACAACGGGTAGATCCGGTACGGCTGCTTGCAGCGCTGCCAGGTCAGCCGCGTTTGCCTCGTCCATCTTTGTGGCCGCGAGCAGTGACGGTAGGTCGATGCCCGCGAGAGCTACTTCCTCCCTTACGTCTTTGAGTGCATCATGTGATGCGCGAACATCCTGGCAATAGACGATGGCATCGGCGGCTCGTAGAACGCCCAGGAGGGCTCGTCCTCCACCACGGTCTTCGCTGGCGCCCGCAATCAGTCCGGGGATCTCTACGAGTTGGACGAGCACTCCGCCGATGCGTGTAAGTGCGGCAACCGGGCGCAAGGTGGTGAAGGCGTAGTCACCAATCTTGATCTGCACATGCGAGAGAGCGTGAAGCAGCGATGATTTCCCTGCATTGGGCGCTCCCACGAGTGCTACCTGGGCCACTCCTTCACGGCGTACTGCAATGGTGTCACGATGTATAGTGTGAGAGCGAGTGTGCGTTTCTTCGATCTGGCTGAGCACCCATTTACGCAAGTCCGCGTAGGGGCCGCTGCGGTAACCGGGGAGTTCCTCGAGAATGGTGCGTAGTTCACGCACACGTTCAGAGCCTTCTTTACCGATGAGACGGCGCTTGATGATCTGCATAAAGGTTCGATGGGACATAGGCATAGCGATACATTCCTTTGTTGCTTTGAGAATATAGCAGGAGGTACGCTAACCTGATGGCTAAGGGGAGGCAGGTTGACGGCTGCCCTGTCCGAGCCGGGGAGAGGCGCGTCTGTCCCGCTGCTTACACACGACGCTGGAACGGTAAGCAGCAGATTAGCCGTTTTTCTGAGTTACGATCGAGCGCCAGGCGCTTATCCGAGAGGTGCCCATGTAGTGCTTTCCTTGTGTTTTTTAAGAAGAGTTTGTACTTTATGACTATAACACAGGGAAATCAGTGACGCAACTTTATTTTCCCGCCCAGCCAGGAAAATTTCCCGTTCAAACTTCCCGGCGCGACGGGAAATTCGCTCATGACATGGGAAGACCTCTCCAGCTATGCTTCAGGCAGAGAGTTCCCGTTGGACTCCCACGATAAATCTGGGAGCTACATGTATACGCAGGAATGTCCTGCAAGGAGGTTCTTCACCATGTCATCTGCAACGTTATATCGCTGGAGCGGGATCGTCCTGCTCATTGGAAGTCTGCTTGGCGTGATCGGCTCGATTCTGAGCTTCGTGCTCTATCCCGGCCACACTCTAACACCCCAGCAAGTCTTGAGTACTCCTTTTACCATTGCTGCCTTCCTGTTCCTCGCCTGGTCCCTGCTGCTGGCAATGGGTCTGCCAGGGCTCTACCTCCGGCAGGCGGCACGCGGCGGGAAGTTGGGTTTCGCCGGCTTCGTGCTGTTCTCGTTGGGCGTGCTGCTGGGGGGTGTGGCCTTTGCTAACGTCCAGGTCACCATCTATCCGTACCTGGCACAGTCGGCCCCAAAGCTGCTCCCATCGGGAGGGACAGGGCCGGATGCCGGGTTTCTACTGTGGATTCTCGGGCCGACGCTCCTGCTTGGCATCGGAGCTATCCTGCTTGGGATTGGCACCAGGCGTGCCCAGGTCTTCCCACGCTGGACAGGGACGCTCCTCATCATCTCCGGGGTCCTGTTTCTCCTCTCGATTCCTCCCATCCCTTCTCCCTTCGGTGATATCATCGATCTCGCCAGCAATGTAGCCTACTTCGTCGCGTTGGCGTGGTGCGGGTACCTGCTGATGACACAGAAGCAGGAGACGGCAGAGGTGGTAGCACGTCCTGCTACCGAAGCCGGGGTGAGCCGATGAAAGCGACTTTGGCGACGTGACGCGCTTTTAGGGAGTGGGCAGCCCGGGTATGCCTTTGGTTCCAGGCATGTCCCTTGTTGCTCACTTCCAGAAGCACGGCACATCAGGTAGAATAGAAGAGCAACAATTACCGGTGAGAGGCTGCCATCAACGAGACAGAGGTGAGAAGAGGGAGTGCCAAATGACACTGGAGCATGCACAACCAGACAGAGCCGCGCGTCCTCAGTCGACCAGCCAGGCTGATACACGTCTGCATGGAGGCTGGCTGATCCTGGGACGCGTGGCCTGGGGCGCGGTCGTCGTGCTGGCCCTCTTGCTCTTCCTGGTCAGCCTGCCAACGTACCTGACGTATCTACAGACCGTCTGTGTTCACCAGCCCTGCCCCTATCAGCAGCTCACCTCGAATAGCGTCCACTCGCTTCAGGTGCTGGGCATCTCAGTCGAGGGCTACGCAGTGCTCACGTTGACGCTTACCCTCGGCACGGCATTCGTCTGGGTGGTGATGGGTGGAGTGCTGGTCTGGCGCAGGTCTGATGATTGGATGGCCTTGCTGGTCGCGTTCATGCTCGTGGTGGGAGGGGCTAACAACGGCCTCTACGGTGGCTTTACCACTAGCCAGGCGGGATGGAGGGTGCCAGCCAACCTGCTGGGTTTCCTTTTTAGCCTGGCGCTCTTTGTGGTGTTCTCACTCTTTCCCAGTGGGCACTTCGCGCCTCGCTGGGTCCGCTGGCTCATACCCGCATTTCTCCTCAACAATTTCCTCTATCAGTTTTTCACCGATTGGTATGCCCATTTCCCAGGCTGGGCCAGCTTCCTTGGTCTTCTCGATTTCGTTGGCTCTCTCCTCCTCCTGGTCCTTGCTCAAATCTATCGCTATTGGCGCGTGTCCACCCCGGTCCAGCGCCAGCAAACCAAATGGATTCTCTTCAGCCTCACCATAGGGATTGTCTCCATGCTGGGATGGATCTTACTCGAGAATTTCTTCCCTTCCCTCAATGGCTCGCTCTATGATCCGGTAAATGCCTATCTGAATGATCTCGGCTCACTCCTCTTCCCCATTTCGTTTGCTATTGCCATCATGTGCTATCGGCTCTGGGATATCGACATCATCATCAACCGCACGCTGGTCTATGGGACGCTGACGGCCAGCATCATTGGCATATACATCCTGGTCGTTGGCTATTTGGGAGCGCTCTTTCGCACAGGCAACAATCTCCTGATCTCCTTGATTGCGACTGGCCTGGTCGCGGTGCTCTTCCAGCCCTTGAGAGAACTGCTGCAACGTGGTGTGAACCGGTTGTTCTACGGTCAGCGCGACGAGCCCTACAGGGTCGTCTCGCGCTTAGGGCAACGACTGGAAGCGACCCTGGCACCCGAGGCGGTGCTGCCGACGATTGTTGAGACAGTGGCTCAGGCCTTGAAACTCCCCTATGCTGCCATTACCTTGCAGCAGGATGGGACAATGGTCATTGCGGCGACCTTTGGGAAAGAGCCGGGCGGGGGCAAGCTCCGCCCCTACATTTCCGGAAATGTAGGGGCGGAGCTTGCGGATGCCCTGATACGTCTCCCACTCACCTATCAAACTGAGCAGATTGGCGAACTGGTGCTTGCTCCCCGTGGGCCTGGTGAGTCCTTCACGCCTGCTGATCGTGCGTTGCTCTCTGACCTGGCACGGCAGGCTGGGGTAGCCGCCCATGCGGTGCGGCTCACCACGGATCTGCAGCGCCTGACAGGCGAACTCCAGCAGTCGCGTACCGAGCTTGTCACCGCTCGCGAAGAGGAGCGCCGCCGCCTGCGCCGCGATCTGCATGATGGCCTGGGGTCGGCGCTGACCAGCGTGACGTTTCAACTCGATGCCGCCTGCAACCTGCTCGACCATGACCCCCAGGCTGTCAGAACGCTGCTCATGGAACTGAAAGGCCAGATGCAGACCTCGATTGCCGATATCCGGCGTCTGGTCTACAATCTGCGCCCGCCCATCCTCGATGAGTGGGGACTGGTGGCGGCACTGCGCGAGCAGGTCGTACAATACCAGTTGAACCAGGTCCAGGTGACGGTTGACGCACCTGAGTCATTGCCTGCGCTTCCCGCCGCCGTTGAGGTAGCCGCGTACCGCATTGCCATGGAAGCGCTGGCAAACGCCATCCGGCACGCTCAAGCCACGAGATGTACGATTTGCCTTGCTGTGTGCGATGATGCGCTGACGGTGGAAGTTCAGGATAATGGGAAAGGGTTGCCATCAGATTATCACGCTGGGGTTGGCATCAGCGCAATGCGCGAACGCGCCGCCGAACTGGGGGGATCGTGCGTGATAGAAGACGTCGCGACTGGCGGAACACGGGTGTATGCCCGGTTACCATTATTGAAGGAGTGATGATCTTATGCCAGGCGAAGCTCTGCGTATCCTGCTGGTTGATGACCACCCACTCGTCCGCAACGGTTTGCGGGCGCTGCTGGCTTCCGTGACAGACATGACAGTGGTTGGTGAAGCCTCAGGCGGCGAGGAAGCGATCACACAGGCCGCGGAACTGCAACCGGATATCATCCTGATGGATCTGCACATGCCAGGACTCAATGGTATTGAGGCGACGCGCCGCATCGTGCAGGCCCATCCACACATCGGCATTCTGGTACTCACCATGCTCGAAGATGACG
>WNGL01024257.1_pt1 | contig 17041 bp, 12 predicted proteins | sample 5400591 | NCBI WGS metagenome assembly WNGL01 (sample SAMN13153377, study PRJNA577476) | soil metagenome | isolation source: 80 cm soil or saprolite under Garry oak tree replicate 1 | place: USA:California | collected 2016-06-15
TAAAAGCACTGCCAAATAAGTTACGCAATCCTGAGAATGGAGAGACTGTTATCGAGCGCGTTTATCGCAAAGAAGAACTCTACTCTGGCGATTATCTTTTCTGTGCACCAGACCTCGTCGTGCTATTTAAGCCAGGCTATGCACCTTCACCCCGTAGCAGGCGCATAGAATTTGATGAGGCAACGTTTACTACGCCTGCTATTGGTGAGACGGTCGTGGCAGGCGTCAATCCTGCCATGGTAACTGGTTTCCTCATCGCTTGCGCCCCATCATTGGCTGTGCGGGTAACAGAGTATGAGCATGCTCCACTAACGGCTGTTGCTCCAACACTGCTGCATGCTCTTGGGGTGGAATACGTTGATATGGAAAGTTTAGCCATAGGTACACTGTTCTCATCCGATTACCTGGAAGAGCATCCTATTCGCTCCTCTATGAATAACCAGGAGCTTTCTGAGGAAGATGAAGAGCTTATTATTGGCCATTTACGCGATCTCGGCTACGTCTAGTCTAACAGGGAAATTTTCCCCCCTTTTGCTTTTGAAGGCAGTAGCATGAGCAACCAACTTGTACGTTCCTCTCAGGTACGTTCCTCTCAAGATTCCGCGCAGCGACGTCTGCGGCGGTTGAGTTTTCGGCCTCGCGTGGAGAAAACAACTGAAGAGGATGATCAAGCAACAGTGAAAGTGCCTGTGTCAACGCTTCATTATGTGAAGCGTCGTAGAGAATTTTTGGTTGCGCCACGGCCTACGCGGCAGGAAAAAGAGCCACAAGAAGGACAAAAAAAGTTACAACAATCACGGCAATTTGCGCAAGGACAACAAAACAAAGCACGACAGCTCTTGCCGGAAATCCAGGAGCGACCAGGAAATAACTCCAGGCTGCTTGTGACTAAACTGGGACAGGAAGAGCAGGTAGAGACCATGCGCCTTCCGGCCTCAGGATCAGAAGATGATATGTCACTACTTGAGACCCGGGCGCTACTTACCCCAGATCTTGAAACAACTCAAGTCCTCAGAACCCCTGATGACCCTGAATTTGAGAAACTTAAGACTCTACCCATGATGGTACTTACAGGTATTTCGGCACAGCAAGGCAAGCCACAACCTGAAATGAAGTCGGAAGTTTCCGGTGCCGCCGGTGCAGCAAGCCTCATGGGGCTGGGGAGTATTATTGGTAGTATACTTAAATATGTCAGCGCTTTTCTCATCCAATACGGTTTCGGGCCTGGAGGTTATGGGCTCTATACTCTGAGCCTATCCCTGGTCAATCTGATTGCTGCTACCTTCAACCTGGGTTTAGATGATGCCATGGTTCGCTATGTCGCCATCTATCGCGGCAAGCAGCAGCCGAAATCTCTGCGCGGGTTGTTGATTTTTTGCACGACCCTGGCAGGACTGGCCGGTATCGCAGGTGCATTACTTTTACTGTTTTTCACACCCGCCCTCGTTACGCATTGGATCACTTTAAAGCAGCATAATGTTGCCGATAAAGACCTGCTCAACCGTGCGATTGCACTCTTGCAGCTCATGGCGCCGTTGATCCCTCTCATGACCATGCAGGTGATGTGGTTTGCGGGTTTGCGGGGATTCAAGGCCTTCAAGTGGCGCGTGCTCACCACGGGCATTCTCCAGCCCTCATTGCAGATTGTCCTGCTGGCGCTGGTGCTTATCTTCTACCGTACGAAAGATGGCATAACCGCGGTTGCTGTAGCGCTCTTCATCAGTACGATGTTCAACACCGTACTTAACTTGTATTTTCTTTTCCGGCAGGTCGAGCGCGTTGCTACATCTGAACCTGAACATTATGAAGTACGCGAGTGGCTCACTTTCGCTTCATTCAACTTTTTGACGACCATCATTGATACGGTACTGGACTCAATTGATACTATCTTGCTCGCGGCCTTTGGCGTTACTGAAGTAGCCATTGGCCAGTACGGTGCAGCTATAAGGTTGGGCAATTTTATTGCCATGCCCCTACTTTCTATCAACAACGTCTTCGCGCCCACGATTGCAGAACTCCATAGCAAGGGAGAACTGCAAAAGTTGGAATCTATGTTTAAGCTTATGACCAGGTGGTCAGTAATGTTTAGTCTGCCGATATTTCTGATGATGGTTCTTTTCGCTCCATACTTACTTGCCTTGCCGGGTCCGGGCTTTGTTGCTGCCTGGCCGCTTCTCGTGGCATTCTCTGTAGGGAGTATGATCAATGCTGGAACGGGCGCCGTTGGCTACATGCTACTGATGACGGGCTATCAGCGCCTCTCATTCCTCAACTCGCTGGTGGCAGTGGTGGTCAACATTGTCTTTGGTATTCTGCTCACCCCGCGCTACGGCGCAATGGGCACAGCCATTAGCACTGGCCTGGCTATATGCGTGCTCAATTTCATGCGTGTGCTCCAGGTACGCGTCATACTCAAGATGCATCCGTATCGCTGGGATGTGCTCAAGCCAGTAGGTGCAGGCGTTATTAGCGCAGCACTGGTTGTCGCCCTATTGTATCTATTAAGAGTGAGTCACATCTATACAACTGCTCATATTGGCCATTCCATTTTATCTATTCAATTGTTGCTGATACCCGTTTTTCTCGCAAGTTATATTGCATTGATTAGACAGTTTAAGGGTAGCCCAGAAGACGAAATTGTAAAGCAAGCACTGCGTAAAAAGTTCCTGGGGGGTAATAAACATAAAAAGAAAGTGAAAGAGGCATAGTATGCGTACAGTCATATTCGGTGTCGATGGACTCGCTTTTCGCGTTTTATATCCGTTGATCAAACAAGGAGAACTGCCAAACTTTCGCAAGTTGAGCATAGAAGGCTGTGAAGCCATACTCAAATCGCAATATCCACCGCTGACTCCTCCTGCCTGGATGTCACTCTCGACAGGCTTAAAACCTTCCGGTCACGGCGTCTACGACTTCTGGGCGTACGATGACCAAGGTCAGGGAGCAGACCGCAAAGCTCACGTTCTTACACGCCGCAAGGGGGGAAAGGCAATTTGGAACATACTGAGCGAGTATGGCAAGCAGGTGCTGGTCATTAATGTGCCCACGACCTATCCACCGGAAGCCGTCAACGGCATAATGGTCAGCGGCTATACGACGCCGAGCGCCAATGTTGATTTTACCTACCCGGCCTCATTCAAGGATGAAGTTTTCCAGATCGTACCCACCTATCAAATCGACCTGGAGGTTGCCTTCCGCGAGCGGTTGAATGTAGCAGGCAAAGTTGGGCCGCTGACCAATGCAGTCTTGAGTATGACAGAAGAGCGCGTCAAGCTTATCATGTACATGCTCAAAGAGAAGCCCTGGGATTTCTGTTATCTTGCGTTTATCGGCGCAGACCGTTTACAGCATCCATTCTGGGAAGAAGTGAGTTCCCTTCATCCTCGCACCAATGCGTATTTTCGTATGCTCGATGACGCCTTGGGACAGATTTTAGCTCTGCTCGGAGCGGAAGATAGTCTGTTTGTGGTCTCCGACCATGGCTTTTGTGGACATGATACATACTTCGATATCAACGAATATCTTTATAGCAAAGGCCTTCTCTCGTTCTCTAACGAGTCATTTGAGCAGGATCGCCTTAAGGCGAGCCGCGGTGTACAAATCCGGCAACTGGCATCACGACTGGGGGTACGCTCAATAGCCCGTAAGATCAAGCGCACCCTTAAAACTGCCGGTCTCTGGCCTGCTTCAGAATTTGCTCCCGATGGGCTGGAACGGCCAACTCTGGAAAATGTTGACTGGGACAAGACATTGGCCTATGTGCCCTCTCTCTCTGGCATGCCGGGCGGATACGCGGACATCTTCTTGAGCCCTGCTATGACAGAGGAACAGATAGCTGAACTGATCGATGACCTGAGACGCCAGGTCCATCCAGGAACTGGCAAGCCATTGATTGATGCTATTTACACTAATGAAGTCTATGGAAATGGGCCCTATACACCTCGCGAGCCGCACTTGTTGCTGCTTCCTAACGAGGGTATTACCTTTCGCGTCGAGTTAGGGAACCAGTCCTTGTGGGAAGATCTTGGTAAATCCTTCGGGTCTCATCACAAAGATGGTGTCTTTTACGCTTATGGAGGGCCTTTCAGACGGGGCTTTAAGGCTCCAGATGCCCAGATTTATGACCTTGTGCCGACGCTGCTGCGGGCAATGGAACTGCCATTACCCCATGCTTTTGATGGCCGTATCCTGGATGAGTTGTTTGTTGAGAAGCAACAAGCTGAGCAACCATCTTCGCTTGAAGGTGGCCTGGCGCGGCGCAAACTCAAGAAATTGCTAGAAGTATAAACAGAATTAGCCGTTTGAGACATAGAAGGAAGAAGGAGATAACCCATGCGTTCAGTCATCTTTGGTGTTGATGGTCTGACATTTCGCATTATAAACCCACTGATCGAACGTGGAGAGCTTCCCAATTTTAAGAAATTGAGAGATGAGGGCTGCGAAGCCATACTCGAATCGAAATATCCACCCCTCACCCCGCCGGCATGGACCTCGCTTTCGACGGGTTTGAAACCTGCTCGCCATGGAGTCTATGACTACTGGGTCTATGCCGACGAAGCAAAACGGGGTGTTACCCGCAGCGTGCATGTACAGACGCAGCGTCGAGCGGAAAAGGCCATCTGGAACATTCTCAGCGAGTATGGCAAACAGGTGTTGATCATAAACATACCGGCAACCTATCCGCCAGAGACCGTGAATGGCATCATGGTAAGTGGCTATTTGACACCCAGCACTAACGTGGATTTTACCTATCCGCTCCCTTTCAAAGAAGAACTCTGGCGTGTCGCGCCCACCTATCAACTGAAACCGAATACGCCTGAATATGAGAAATTAAAATTGAAAGTAGCTGTGCGACCCATGGTTGACACGCTACTCCATATGACTGAGCAGCGCAGCAAACTGATCATGCATATGCTCAAAGAGAAACCCTGGGATTTCTGCTACCTGGCGTATGTTGGTGCAGATCGTCTACAGCACCAGCTGTGGGAAGAAGCTGTGGCCCTCGACTCTCGTACCAACGAGTATTACCAGATGCTCGATGACGCTCTTGGGCAGATTCTGGCCATGCTTGGGCCAGACGATACACTTTTCCTGGTCTCGGATCACGGTTTCCGCGGTCATAACAGCTACTTCGACATCAATGAGTATCTTTTGAGCAAAGGACTGCTTACCTTTGGCGCGAGCGTCCAGGGTAAACGTCGCAGTGCGAGGCGTTCCAGCAGCCTCAAGCATGTAGCCAATCGCCTCGGTTTGCGTCCACTGGCCCGCAAGCTGAAAAGGTCACTCAAAGCCGCGGGTGTGTGGGAAGAACAGGGCAATAGTGAAGAACGCCCTCTGCTTGAAGATATCGATTGGGATAAGACCCTGGCGTATGTTCCCTCTCTATCTGGCCTGCAAGGTGGCTATGCAGATATCTTCTTGAGTTCAGATATGCCTGCGGAGCAGGTAGCAGCACTCTGTGAAGACCTCAAGCGGCAAAAGGACCCAAAGAATGGCGAGACATTGATCAGCGAAATCTTCACTACCGAAGTATTCGGAACAGGGCAGTTTGCTCCTCGCGAGCCGCACCTGTTATTGCTGCCTAATGATGGCATCACTTTCCGCATGGATCTCGGCAATGAGCGCATCTGGGAAGATATCGGTAAGACGTTCGGCTCACACCATAAAGATGGTGTGCTCTATGCTTATGGTGCCGGTTTCAAGCGCGGCTTCAATGCTCCCAATGCTGAGATTTACGACCTGGTGCCAACGTTGTTGCACAGCATGGGCCTGCCTTTCCCTTACAACTTCGATGGCCGTGTACTGGATGAGCTTTTCGTAGAGGAGAAGCAGGCAGAACAGGGATTGGTCGGCGCTGGTAAAAGTGCCGAGAGTGGATTGACCCGGCGCAAACTCAAGAAACTGCTCGATGAAGAAGGAGCCATATAGTGCGTACAGTCATCTTTGGTGCTGATGGATTGGCATTTCGCATCATCCATCCCCTCATCGAGCGGGGAGACATGCCCAATTTCAAAAAATTGCGTGAGCAAGGATGTGAGGCTGTGCTTGAGTCGAAGTATCCGCCACTTACCCCGCCAGCATGGACCTCCCTCTCTACAGGCTTGAAACCTGCTCGTCACGGCGTCTATGACTTCTGGACGTACGAGGAACAACCGGAAAAGGGCAAAGCTCCTAAAGCGCATGTGCAGTCACAACGCAGGGGCGGGAAGGCCATCTGGAACATCCTCAGCGAATATGGCAAACAGGTGTTGGTGATTAACGTACCGGTCACCTATCCACCAGAGACCATCAATGGATACATGGTCTCCGGCTATTTAACACCCGGTGAAGATACGGATTTCACCTATCCAGCATCCTTCAAGGAAGAACTCTTTCGCGCGGTACCTGACTATAAAATTGATGTAGAGTACGCCGAAGTGTTCAAAGGAAACGTGGAAACACGAGTTAACCGGCTGGTCGATGAATTACTAGAGGTGACGGAGAAACGCATCAAACTCATCACCTATATGCTGAAGGAGAAGCCCTGGGATTTCTGCTACGTTGTCTTTGTTGGGCCCGATCGTTTGCAGCATTCACTGTGGGATGAAATCGTGGCTTTTGAGCCGCGGACGGTTGAATACCTCTTCGTCGTTTCTGACCATGGTTTTCAAGGCATCAGCCGCTCTTTTGACATCAATGAATACCTGTATAGCAAAGGACTCCTGAAGTTACACTCCAGCGCTCAACGGGATAAAGCCAGCCGTTTTGCTAATCTAAAGCATATCCTGGACCGGGCAGGCCTCCTGTCGCTGGCGCGCAAGGCCAAGAAGACGCTCAAGAGTGCCGGCATAATCAAGAAAAAACGCCATGGAGTATACAAGCCGCTCCTGGCCGATGCCGATTGGCAACATACGCTGGCCTATGTGCCTTCCATGTCCGGTTTTGGTGGTGCTTACGCAGATATCTTCCTGGATGGGAGCATGGAGGCCGGGCGTATCGCTGAATTAAGTGAGGATCTCAAACACCAGGTAGATCCAAAAACTGGCCAGTCATTGATCGATGCTATATATACAACAGAGGTCTACGGTAGCGGGCCATATGCTTCACCTGCGCAACACCTGTTGTTGCTACCCTCGGATGGTATTACTTTCAATATGAGCCTCGGTAACAAGTGGTTGTGGAATGATGAGTTTGTCGGCAGGGATAGCAAGAAACGGCGCGGTTCGCACCAGAAAGATGGTGTGTTGTATGCCTATGGCGCGGGTATCAAGCAGGGTTTCCAGGCCCCCAATGCAGAGGTTTATGACCTGGTGCCGACGGTGCTGCATAATATGGAGCTGCCATTGCCCTATGAATTCGATGGCCGCGTCCTCAACGATCTGTTTGTCGAGAAGGATAAGCAGGCCGAGCAGCCCCCGGCTAGTAATGCTAAGCAAGGAGGATTAGCGCGACGTAAACTGAAAAAACTCTTGGAAGTGTAGAACTTCTTAAACTAACTCTGCCTTTTAGGCACTAAATTAAATGATGTAGATGGGATGGAAGGGTATAAAAATATGCAAATGCTAAAGAAATATTGGCAAGGGACGCGAATATGGGTGGAAGTTGGGCTGCTGCTCCTTCTTGTAGTAGCCTCCGGCATCTCCACTTTCGCGCTTACAGCTCACCAGGTAAAGGCAAAGCAGTTCGATGCTACTGCTGGTGACTGGCCAACCTATATGGCTAACAAGCAGCGTAGCGGCTTCAATGGGACTGAGACCTTAATCAATTCAACAACAGCAGCTAACTTAAAGGTACACTGGACTTTCAAAGGAGGGGGTATGATCTTCTCCCAGCCAGTGATAGCCAATGGAATGGTCTACTGGGGTTCGTGGGATGGGTACGAGCACGCCACAAACTTGAATGGAGGTTCCATCTGGCGACAAAACTTAGGCCAAACAACCGCCAATTGCGGCACAACCGCTCCTTATGGTGTAATAAGTACAGCAGCGGTAGCCTCAGTATCGATCAATGGAACGATGACTCCGCTTGTCTTTGTTGGTGGAGGCGATGACCATCTCTACGCTCTCAATGCCTCTACTGGGGCCATCATTTGGCGTACCCCGTTGGGGGCGCCATCATCAAACACCTTCATCTGGGATTCACCCGTTGTGTACAATGGAAGTGTCTATATCGGCACAGCATCTCTTGGAGATTGTCCGCTCATACCGGGGCAACTCTTGCGCATAGATGCTTCGACAGGAAGCATTCAGAACACCTTCAACGTTGTCCCTGACGGCTGCATAGGTGGGGGAATATGGAGTTCACCAACCATTGATCAGGTGAATAATTTTGTTTACTTCACAACAGGCACCGCGGGCCGGTGCCCAACATCGGAAAAAAATGCCATTGCCATGGTAAAATTAAACGCTTCCAATTTGTCGTTTATCAGTTCCTGGCACATTCCAAAGCCTGAGCGGGTGTTGGATAGCGATTTTGGCGCCACTCCTACCCTTTTCCAGGCACCTATTGGGGGTAGCACGCACCAATTGGTAGGTGCTGCAAACAAGAATGGGGTATATTACGCCTTTGACCGTACAGATATTGGCAGCGGCCCACTATGGAGAGCTCAAATAGCTGTTGGAGGAGCTTGCCCGCAGTGCGGAAAGGGGAGTATCTCATCAAGTGCCTGGGATGGAACCATGCTCTATGTCGCTGGGGGCAACACGACTATCAACGGCAACAATTGTAAAGGCAGCTTACGAGCGCTTGATCCTGCTACTGGCCACTTCATTTGGGAGCATTGTCTGAACGAAGGAACAGTCCTTGGCGCTGTCACGGTCGTTCCAGGAGTGGTAGCGGCAGTTGAGGGGCCTGATCTTGTTCTAGTCGATGCAACAACGGGGAAGGCCTTGTTTGCCTATAGGGGCTTGAGTGTAAAGTCACATTTCTACGGCTCACCGTCTATTTCGAACGGAGTGCTGTATATAGGAAACAAAGACAGCAGGCTTTATGCTCTCAGAACTTAGTGCAAATGAGTGAGGTTGCAAAAGGGAATTCGCCAGTAGTATCGAATTTTGATACTACTGGCGAACCTCTTCATTGAGCACATATTCGGCGCGTTTTTGCTATCCAGGAACCGGGTGACTCATGTATGAACAAAGCTTACAGGTGGAAACTGTAGATGTTACCATCGGACGATCCGACAAAGACGATGCCATCTGACACAACAGGTGAAGCATCGATTTTCCCTCCTGTCGCAGAGCTCCATAGTTTGCTTCCACTCTTGACATCTATGGCATAGAGGCTGTTGTCTTCCGAACCCACATAGACGACTCCGTTGGCAGCAGCAGGAGTTGAATTGACGGCCCCTCCAGTAGGATAGCTCCACTTTGGGCTACCTGTCAGCGCATTGAAAGCGTAGAGTTTACCATCGTGCGATCCGATGTAAACATTGTTTTTGTCTACTGCCGGAGAGGAGGTGATAGGACCATTTGTAGTCTGGCTCCAGGCCAATGCTCCCGTTGTCGCATTAAGCGCATAGAGGGTATGATCAGATGACCCGACATAGACAAGCCCTTTGGCCACGGCCGGAGAGGAGGTGATGCTCCCTCCAGTAGGAAACTTCCAGAGAAGCGAACCGGTCTTACTTATGGCGTATACATTGTGGTCTTGCGAAGCCACGTAGACGGTACCCCCACTGCCCAGGGCTGGAGTGGCGCTAATAGGCCCTCCCGTCGTGTACGTCCACTTGATGTTGGGTGTCGTCATCGACTCAGCGCCAATCGCATACAGTTTGCTGTCCCCGGAGCCAAAGTAGGCGGTGCCAGCGGCGATGATGGTTGATGAGAGAATAGCTCCTCCCGTAGGCAACGTCCAGAGCAGGGCGCCTGTATTGTAATTGAACGCGTACATATTACCGTCGTCGGCCCCCACATACACAATGCCATAATAGACGGCTGGACCAATGGAGGAGATGGTCGTATTGATCGTCTTGCTCCACATCACACCGCCCTGCGGACGGAGAACAGTGACCTTGCCATTCTGTGAGGAAAAATACACGTTATCTTTGCGAACAATTGGTGTAGACGGGATGCTTTTGGTATTGTAAGTCCAATTGGACGCCAATTGGGAGGCATTGGTAGAGTTGATCACGTTCTCGTCAGGATTAAAATGCGTGTTTTGGGCATCGAAGCCAAACATGACCCACCAGGTCTGGGCAAGGAATTGGGCCGAAGCCGTCGAGCCGGTCGTTTGCCCTGTCGCGGTGACGGTATGAAAACCAGGAGTGGCTGAACCAGGCACGTTTACATTTTGGGAGAATTTCGTCTGCACTGCAGTGGCGGTTCCAATCCCCTTCGAATCAAAAGTGATCGTCACTGACTCACTTTGACCGAAGCCATTGCCACTGACCGTAAACGAGGAGAACGGTCGACCAAAGTTGTGATAGAGCGCGATGGTTGTGTTAGCTGCGTGCGCACGAGTCTGCGTCCTTCCAAGAAGGGTTACACTGACCACGAAGATCAATGTGAGCGAAAGAATGATAGGTGTGCATATACGTAAAAGCGATCGCACGAAGAAACCTCTCTTTCAAACAAATGAAACTCAAATTTTGTAGCATTTTAACTACTTTCCAGCTTATCGTAACATTTGCATGTACAGCATTAATAGAGCTATATGGTTAAGATGTGGTAATGATTCTTGTCTATAAGTTGCTGTTTCCACACGGATATATCCGGCTAGTTATTGGTAAATGGTAGTTTTATTACCTGATTAGCGCCTTGCAGGCTATTTTATTACAAAGTGCGTAGCAGGTGCTGTTCCACCTGTTTTGTATTCTTTTCAATCATGAAACGTTCTTGTATCGTAGTCCGTGCAGCCTCCACAAGCCGTTTACAGGTAGCTGGGTCGTCTAAAAGGTGGCTAATAGCGGAAACTAATGCTCTTTCGTCTCCTGGTTCAATGAGCAAGCCGTCTACTCCATGAGTGATAATTTCTGCTGGTCCCCCTAACTTCGATGCAATCACCGGCAGGCCACGTGCCATTGCCTCTGCTACTACCAGGCCGAAAGGTTCTTTCCAAAGCGATGGGACGAGCAGAATTTCTGAATTGTCGTAGTTCTCGATTAGTTCGTCTTGAGGAACTTTGCCGTGGAAAGTGACAAACTGCGTAAGATTCTTATCGCGTGTATAGGCTTGAAGCTCCCTGATGTATCCCTCATCTCCATCACCAAAAATGCTGAGATGAAGGTCTTGTTTGCCCTGCTCATTGAAAAGAATATTTAGTGCCTTGAAGATGACAAGAACGCCTTTTTCGACACATAAACGACCGACGTAGATTAAGCGCCTTCCTTTTGTCCCTGAGCTTGCACCGGCTTTCTTGGATTTTGGGATGTTCACAAAGCGGGAGTCGATCCCGTTGTAAATTACTTCGATACGTTCGGGGGGACAGCCCGCCTCTACATACGCTTGCTTCACAGCCTCACTGGCTGCGATGAGGGAAGTATAAGTCAACGAAGGAACGGTGCCGATCAGCAATTTTTTCAGTCGGCGAGTACGTAAATATGATTGTTCCGTCTCTGCTGAACGAGCATATTGCAGCCAGTAGCTTTCAAGGTGAAAAACGATAGGAATGTCGAGTTTGCCTAATGCAGACAGTATCGTGTTCACCCCTAAGCCTGTTATTTCCCATATATACAGTACATCTGGTTTGATTTCTGTGATTACACGTTGTAGTTCTTGCCCATTAGCAGGATTGTGGAAGTATTGGTAATAGTCACTTAACAGCTTAAGCTGTTTCCATGCCGGGCGATGCTGGTCAAAATGTGCTGGCGGAGTGTAGTGCATAGTGCGCAAGATACGCCCGTCTCGTTGAGCTTTGGGAAGGCCATAGGAACTAGTGAGCACCATCACTTCGTGTCCCAGTCCTTCCAATGCTACAGCAAAGTCTCTTGCTACAATTTCCGCTCCCCCTGATATATAGGGCCAATAGAGATTACTCAGAAAGAGAATACGCATACTTTACCCTCGCACAACTTCACTTGCCTCCGCCTATATCATCAATCCCCCGGGTCTGCACTATCATCTGGAGAGATAATAGTACCAATTAAAGCCTGACCATCGACGCTCGATATATGTACTGTCGCAATTTTCAAGACTGTCGAATAGGGCAGTTGATTAGGCAGGAACTCATCCATTCTCCCGCCGTCGATAGCCGCAAGCGCAGCCGGGCTCGTATGGTCGTTGTCTCCTTCCAGAGGATTGCTTGCATGTGGCTCCATAGCTCCATTGACGCCCGGAAATCTCCCAAACAAGTTGTCGAAGGAGTGATTCTCCATCATAATCACGATGACGTGTTTAATAGGTGAATTTGTGGCCTGCGTTTCAGGCGCCTTCGCCCAGTCACCTATTGGAAGTAACCAGGAGGCTGCGAGTGCAAAGAGTCCAAGTACGCTTCCACCAACGAGGAGGGGACGTCGTAAATATCTCCGCAATACTCTTCTCCTTGTATGAAATACTATAGTGATCTAAATGTGTGGTGGTACGTATATAATTTTTCCAAGCCGTAACAGCTATGAGTTTAGCTGATGAACGGCAATAGGTTGGTAGCAAAAAGAGTTAAGATATGATTATGAATGTGCCGCTATGGTTAAGATATCTTTTTGCAAACTTTTCCTTAGCATGGCTCGTTGCAAATGCTGCTCCACACGTTTCGCGTTCTCTTCAATCATGAACCGTTCTCGCACGGTGCTGCGTGCTGCCTGCCCAAGCTGCTTACATTTAGCCGGGTCTGCACTAAGTTGGAGAATAGCCGCGACGAGTGCCTGTACTTTTCCCGGCTCGATCAGTAGACCATCTACGTCGTGCGTAACAATTTCTGACGGCCCTCCCAGATTGGAGGCAATGATGGGTAAGCCCCGCGCCATGGCCTCTGCCACTACCAGGCCAAAGGGTTCTTTCCAGATCGATGGAACGAGCATAATGTCTGAGCGATCGTAGTGCTTGATCAATTCATCCTGGTTCTTTGACAAGTATATCAAGCGCCTGGAGAATCATCATGACACCTTTCTCCATATGCAGGCGGCCAACATAGATCAACTGTATATCTTCCGCTTTCGGCTCAGTCGTATCATGAGAGTTCTCTTCCTCGTTGCGCGGCGTGTTCAGAAAGCGAGCATCGATACCGTTGTAGATAACTTCGATGCGTTCAGCATCGCAACCTGCTCCAGCATACTCTTGTTTGACTGACTGGCTGACTGCAATCAGTGAAGTGTATGTCAAAGAAGGGACGCGGCCGATTAGCATTTTTTTGAGCCAGCGGGTGTGCAGGCGCGTCTGCTCGGTCTGCGGCGAGAGGGTATAGTGCAGCCAGTAGTTACCGAGGTGGAAGACAACGGGTAAATTGACAGCGTTCAATGCTTTGAGCATCGAGTTGAGACCAATGCCTGTGATTTCCCAGACGTAGAGAACGTCTGGTTTTGTTGCGGTGATCACGCGCTGCAACTCTTTTACATTAGCAGCATTGTGAAAGGATTGGTAGTAGTCGGGTAGCAGGTTGAGCTGTTGCCACAAACGGCGATTAGGATCAAAGTGCGCGGCCGGAGCATAATGCAACGTACGCCAGATATTCCCGTCTTGCTGCGCCGAAGGCAGTCCATATGAACTGGTCAGCACCACAACTTCATGCCCTAACTCTTCCAAATTTATTACATAGTCCCTGGCAAGAATTTCCGCACCCCCGAGCACATGAGGCGGATAGAGATTGCTAAGTAGCAGGATGCGCATATTTTAAAACCTTTTTAGATAGTGCAGCTAATGGTGAGCGGTTTGACTAAGCCTTAGCCAAGTGTACTTGACCCTTCACATATGGACAAGAGAGATCTGGTTAAGTTGCGAGAGAGAATTGGTTGAGAAACTGTTACCAACATGAATTCTTTATAACCTGGTCTTAACTGTTGCTTTGTCGCTTCTGCGTTAGCCCGCTGGTATACTTGCCCCTGTAAGAGGAATAGGGAGGGATAGGAAAAGGGGGTGCAGGGGATCTCCCCTTGCCTTTCCCTCTTTCCCAAAGGGGCTGTATTTATTGGTCTGAAACCAGCATGGCTTGAGATGGGCCAGTACGGAGAGGTTTTATGCGCATCTTGTTTGTTACACCTTATCCACCATCACGTATTCGTGTACGTGGCTATGGATTTCTCACGCAACTTCAGCGAGCACAAGAAGTAACTGTCATGGTGCAATGTGCCTCGGAGCAAGAACTTGCCGATGTAGAAAAGCTGCGAGGCCAGGGATATGAAGTGCTGGTAGTGCAGGAGTCAAAGATTCGTTCTGCGCGCCGGAGTGCAATGGCCCTGTTCAACTCACTCCCTCTCCAGGCAGCTTACGCCCGCTCGACACGTTTTACACAGGCGGTACACCAACTATGCACTCAACGTCCCTTCGATGTTGTTCATGTAGAGCACCTGCGCGGCATTGCCTCTATGCAGCAAATGGCTCACTCTCACCCGCTTGTGTGGGATGCCGTGGATTGCATTAGCTTGCTCTGTAAACATGCTATAGCAGCAGGTCCTAGCCGGGCCGTCCGCATGATGGCAGCGCTCGAGCACGAGCGCACTCGTCGCTATGAAGCGCAGATCCTTAGCCGCTTGAAGCATACGGTCGTGACCTCGGAGCGTGACCGCCAGGCGATGATCGAGCTACTCCGTACATACACGCGTAATCTCACCTGGGATGATGCAGAACTGGGTGCAGGCATAAGCGTGATCGCTAACGGCGTCGATCTGGAGTACTTCCGGCCTCTCCAACTAGAACCACGGCGCTTTAACCTGGTGTTCTCAGGGAAGATGAGCTATCACGCAAACGTGGCGACCGCTTTGTATCTCTATCACCAGATCATGCCTTTGATCTGGCAACGGCGACCGGAAGCTACCCTTACCATCGTTGGCAACAAGCCCCCAAAGACAATTCAAGCTCTGGGCAATGATCCCCGCGTGGAAGTGACCGGCTATGTAGAAGATATGCGACCGTATGTTGGCCAGGCCGAGATTATGTTGAGTCCAATGGTTTATAGCGTCGGTATCCAGAACAAAGTCCTGGAGGCAATGGCTCTCGGAACGCCCGTGGTTGTAGCTGCCCAGGCCGCAGGCGCACTTGGCACTGAACCAGGTCGAGATCTACTCGTAGCCACGTCAGCGCAGGATTTTGCCGAAGCCACTTTACGCCTCATGGATGATGCTGACTTACGTATGAGCTTGAGCCAGCATGGACGCACTTATGTAGAACAGCAGCACAATTGGCATACGGTAACTTCTCGCCTGGTCGATGTGTACCAGCAAGCAATTACTGCTTATGCAAGCAAAAGTCCTACCAGTGATAGCACAAAAATACTTGCCCCTGGTCTGACTCTTTAATGTATTAATTTAAGAAGAAAAAAGAAGCTATGCGCGTACTCATGCTGACTCAAGTCGTTGTCTATCCTGCTGACGCAGGTCCCAAGGTAAAAACCTTGCAGGTACTGCGCTACCTGGCCGCACATCATGAGGTTGTATACTGTACCTTCGTGCGCAGCGACCAGGAAGTGCAAGATGCTGAAAAACTTCGTGAGATATGTTCTCGGGTGTCAACCGTGCCTATAAAACGCTCGCGAGTGAGCGATGTGCGTTTTTTGCTTGAGAGCCTGGCAACAGGCGATTCATTTATATTGCGCCGTGACGACCGTGCAGCTATGCGCACGATGGTGCGTCAACTCTTAGACGAAGAGCGTATCGATGTCCTGCATGTCGATCAACTTAACATGATGCGCTTTGTTCCTCCTGACTGGCATGGAACGGTCATCCTTGATGAGCATAATGCCGTCTGGCAAGTGGTTGAGCGTCTCCGGAAGGGTGTAAGCAACCCTTTTGCCCGTTGGCTCTTGAGCCGCGAAGTACGCCTTATGCGCAACATAGAGGGCGAGGCTTGCCGGCGTGCGCAGGTGGTCCTGGCTGTGAGCGAACACGATCAGCAGGCGTTATACGAGGTCGCAGGGGAACGTGTAAAGATAGAAGTTGTGCCCATCACCGTAGATGCCGAGCGTTTTACCTCGATTTGGGAAGCTCGTGACCCTCAACCCAACCGCCTATTCACGATTGGCACCATGTTCTGGCCCCCTAATAGCGAAGGAGTAATCTGGTGGCTGCACGAAGGCTACCAACACCTGCGCACGCTTTGCCCAGGGGTAACCTATGATATTGTGGGCGCGCGGCCTCCACAGGCGCTAAAGACACTGGCCGGGCAATGTGCGGGAGTATGCCTCCATGGATACGTTGCCGACGCCGTTCCCTTCTGGACGCACACTACGGCATTGGCTGTGCCGCTTTTATCAGGCGGCGGCGTAAGAGTAAAGATTTTGGAAGCCATGGCCATGGGCTTGCCCGTAGTTTCAACGACGGTTGGGTGTGAGGGATTGGAGGTGCAGGATGGTGTACATCTGCTCATCGCCGATACTCCCAATGATTTTGCTCGTGCCTGTGCAGCAGTTCTCCAGGACAAAGAACTGGCGCGCAAGCTTGCTCAAAATGCTCGTCAGCTAATCCTTGAGCGTTATGATGCGAAAATTGCCCTTCGCCCGCTCGATCTTGCCTACGAGCGGAGAGCTATTTAAAAGTCACACGCGCCAAAAAATCTAATTTTGTAAAGGGAAATAACTATGGTTATGAGTAACGAAAATAAACGGTTAAAGCTTGCCTTCTTAAATACACTCATATTACAAGACAAACGAACATCATGGAAGATAACGAATGAGTATATCGCCCAGGCTCTACAAAAGCGCTGTGGTGACATTACCTATATCGACCCAATACAGCTTCGGCTATTACTACTGGGAAAAATCGTCAATAAGAGTGCGCAACTTTTGCTGAAAAAGAGTTTCATGTACTATCATAGCTTTCTTGTAGCCAGAAGATATGGGAAAATCATGACTCAAAAACTGGCAACAAGCGATTTTGATGTAATTGTTGCACCCAGTTGCGCGACAGAGATAGCCTACCTGGAGACAGATATTCCCATTGTACTCATAGAGGATGCAAATTTTGCTGTGTTGCATGACT
>WNGL01004366.1_pt1 | contig 17038 bp, 12 predicted proteins | sample 5400591 | NCBI WGS metagenome assembly WNGL01 (sample SAMN13153377, study PRJNA577476) | soil metagenome | isolation source: 80 cm soil or saprolite under Garry oak tree replicate 1 | place: USA:California | collected 2016-06-15
CAGGTCCATCCGCGGGTGTACGACGCGAGCGGCACGCAGATCCTGGGGGATGCCGACTTCCTGCAACAGGACCCCGGCTCGGCGGTCTGGAACGGGCGCAGCGACTGGACCTTGGCGTCCCTCTACGCGACCGGGTTCAGCTACTGCGTCAACCCGGGCCCGCTGCAAAGCTTCGCCGTGGGAAACAACGGGCAGCAGGCCTCGGTGAATACGGGCCTCTCCTGGTACTACGCAGGCGTGCAGATTCGCACCGACCGCTGGCCCGGCCCGTAACCGCGTACCTGCGGAGAGCCTCGGCCTGCTCCCGCCCGATGATGTCACTGGCGGGCGGGAGCAGGTGGTAGTCGAAGGAGTTGTACAGTCGATCGGGTCCCTTGTACGCCTGGAGCGGGCGCAGGTTGTCGGCAAACAGCCAGCCGGTTTCCTGCGCCAGGACGCGCAGGCTGTCGTACAGCGCCCGTTCCTCCCGCAGGCCGCCCTCGTACGTGATCGGCAGTCGCGCGATCGTGCGGAGCAGTGCACTGTCGACGGGTTGTTGTTGTGCCAACTCGTAGGAGGGCAGCGGGCTGAGCAGCAGAACCATACCGGGGTTTTCCAGCCGGATCAGCTGTAACAGCGCGCGCACCCGCCGGATCGATTCGGCACGGCTGTCAGGAAACCGGTGGAAGAAGAGCTGTTGGTTGAGCATCTGGGCGGAGAACGCGGCGGGATAGCCGAGACTTGGTGCCGTCGACTTGCGCAGGTCGTTCATGTAGGCCACTACCGTGGCGAGCCCTTTGCCTTGCTCTGCCGCGAGCGCGCGCAGCTGTTGAATGCGCTCGATGAATCCCTGAACCCCGGTCCGCTTGGCGAGCGAGCGAAGCGCAAACAGAACGCGGCTGCGCCGCCGCGCTCCCGGCGCATCGTACAAGTACCACACCGGCGGGGCGATCGCGTATCCGGCGTCGGTACGAACGAAGTGCGGGCGGTCGTCTACGCGGAGCATATCGTAGAAGTCGTTCCCCGTGTACAGGTTGAGCACGAACGCCTGAGGGTGGTACTTCAGCAGGGCCTTCTTGAACACGAGGTAGTCCTGGAGTGGCGAATATCGGCCGGCCCCGTACGCCAGCACGACGGCGCGCCCGCCGCTCGCGTTCAAGGTCTTTTCGAGCACGCCCGCGTGGGTCTGCGCGTTGGGCGCGCACAGCTCGGTTTGCGAGTCTCCCGTCACCCCGATGAGATAGCTCTGGCTGTCGGCCAACAGCTCCGCGGCCCTGTGGGGGGTGCGGACGCCGTCCTCGTTGCGGGTGTAGGTGTAGGTCGTGCCCGTGGTGTAGTCGACGCAGCGATCTTCGTGCATGACCCCCGTCGGCGGTGACGCCACCCAGCCGACGTCGGGCAGGCCGTACTCGTACGTCGGTGGGAACACCCCCAGGACGATGCAGGCGACGTCGAGCGCAACCAGCGTCGCGAGGACGATGCCACCGTATTGCGCGGTGGTCAGCAACAGTCGCTTGATTTGGGCAGCGAGGGGCACGGGAACGCCAGGATCGGGCGTTTCAAGCCGGTCGCAGGATGTGTGCCGCCCTGCCGTTCGAGGGCCCGTCCGCACCGTCTGTGGCATCCGCGCAACGAGTTAAGGAGCGCTCCACGAGTGCACGAGGTTTGCAGGGGATGGGGTCATGGTCGTGGATGTGCGGCGCACGGCTGGGTCCTCACGGCGGTGGCGGAGTCCGGCGCTCGTTGGCGCCGGGGCCTTGCTGCTAGGCCTTGGCGCGGCACTGGTCCGCCTGGCAGGCTGTCTGGCCGCGGCGGACGCCCACGACCCCAACGTGGTCTTCGAGAGCGACTGGAGCACCGACACTGGCACCTCGCGTCGTGCCGTGACCGATGGCGGTCGCTGGAAGAACTACTGGGAATTCAACAACGGCGCACCGGTCCAGCTGATGTCGGTCGTGCCCGGCGGGCCGGGCGGCGGCAATGCCTTGCGAGTCATGCAGCGCGGATCGAACCCGGGCTACGCCGCGTTCGTGCAGCAGGACAACGTCGTCCGGCCCTCGACGGACTACTTTGTCCGCTACTACATGCGCAACGACGACACCTCCTCTGTCGGCGATCACATCGTGACGGCGGACATGCAGGCGTACGCGAACCTCACCTACATGCGGCGGCTCAGCGGGAGCACCGGCTGGCGCTTCGTCATCAGCCTGTACGGTTGCGAGGCCACCTACCCCCTTATCCATTGGGGCCCTATCAAGCCCCTTGCGCTCGGTGCGTGGTACCGCTTCGAGTACTACGTGGACTTCGTGGATCGGACCCACGTGCAGGTTCACGTGCGCGTGTACGACGCGAGCGGCACCCAGATCCTGGGCGACGAGGATTTCCGGCAACAGGGATGGGGCGAGGCGCTGTGGAACGGGCGCAGCGATTGGACGCTGAAATCCTATTACGCCGCCGACCACAGGTTCTGCGTCGACCCGGCTGCGCTCCGGCAGTTTGGGATGGGGAACAACGGGCAGAAGGATGCGGTCGACAGCCGGCTCCCGTGGTACTTCGCGCGAGTACAAATCCGCACCGACTGGTGGCCGGGCCCCTGAGTTGCTACCGACCGAGGATCTCGTCGTAGGCTGAGCGGATCCGCTGACCGACGGCGCACCAGTCGTAGCTCGCGGTCGCCGTGCGTCGCGCGTTGCGCTCGAGGCGAGCGCGCAACTCGTCGTCCCGCAGGACCTGTAAGACGGCACTGGCGATGGCGTCCGGCGTGTCCCGGATCAGGATGTTCTCTCCATCCACCGCGTCGAGGCCCTCACAGCCGATCGCCGTGGACACGACGGCCTTCCCCATGGCCCAAGCGTCCAAGATCTTAAGGCGCGTACCCCCGCCGATGCGGATCGGCACGACGCAGCAGCGCGCCGCGGCGAGCGCCGGCCGCATGTCGGGGAGGTAGCCCAGCGCGGTTACGCCGGGCTCGGCGTCGTATCGCGCGCGGTCCTCCGGGCTATTGTAGCCAATCAACCGCATGGAGACGGATCGCTCGGCGCCGCGGATCTTCGGCCAGATCTCTTGTAACAAGAACTCCACCGCGTCCCGATTCGGGTGGCTGTGGGTCGGTCCCACGAAGGCGACGCGGCCAGCGACCGACACGACGCCGTTCGGCCGGAAGTACTCGGTGTCGGTGCCGTTCGGCACCACTGCCGTAATGACGCCGGGGGCCAGCGCCCGGAGTCTCTGCGCGTCGACGTCGGACATCACCACGTTGAGGGCCAGCTGCGGGCACAGGTCCCGCTCCAACCGTTCGACGCGGGCAGCCTGGAGCAGCATGTAGTGCCGCAATACGGCCCGGTCCAGACGCCGCGCCCGCAGTCGGAGCAGTTCGGACTCGATGTCGTGATGGGTGCACGCGATCGGCACACGCGGCAATTCGGGCAACCAGCGATGGAAATCGAGGCTGTCCAAATGCACGAGGTCCGGCGTCCGCGTGCGCAGCACGGCGCGGAGCCGGGTTGCGAATGCCCGGCTGTGGTACTGGTAGTAGGTGTAGGCGCGCCCGCTGACGACGCTGCGGAGGTGGTCCCAAATCTTGCGCGATGCCGAGTGCTCGTTGGGAATCGGCGTCGGCTCGGCGACGAAAGCGACCACGCTCCGCAACGCGTCCCGGGCCGCTTCCCGCGCGGCGCGATCGGCCTGGTGGCATACACGGGAGAACGCCACCAGATCGACATCATACTCGACCTGGAGTTGCCTCAGCACATTGAAGGTGCGATTGAGTACGCCGCTATGCGGCGGGTAGGGAAGGCTTTGCGAAAGAAAGAGGACACGCGGTCGGGCAGCCATCAGGCCTGCACTTGCTGGCTCCGGGCGTGGTCAGCGCGCGCGACCTTCTGCAGCCCGACGACAAACGCCGCGAGCGTATACACGATGTCCGTATAGGCCAGCGACAGGAAGAAGGCCCCGACGGCGAAGCCGAGCAGCGCCGCCATGAGGGTCTGGGCAAGCCGCGACACGTCACCAGCTGGAGGACTCATGCTGCGAGTGTGTCGCGCGACGCGCCGCAGGGACACGAACGCCGTCGCGAACAGCCCGATGAACAACAGCAGGCCCGGCACGCCGAGTTCGGCGCCCGTTTGAATGAACGTGTTATGAGGTGCCGTCCAGTAGACCGCGAGCCCGCGCTCGCCACGCCTGGCCAAGGGCGAGAGTGTGCCCTCGGCCGTCTGGAAGTTGCTGATGCCGACGCCGAGCACGGGGCGATCCGCCAGGTAGCCGAGGCCACGCTCCCAGACCTTCAGGCGTCCCTGGTCGGACGTCACGTTGTAGTCTTGATGGGCGTTGAAGATGGTTTGCATTTGAGCCCAATACCGGTCACTCGCGGTTGCCAGGACGACTGTGAGGACCACGACGAGGCCCACCACCCTCGAACGCGCCCGCAGCGTGGTGAACCCCAGCAGGATGAACCCCACGACCGCGAGAAAAGCGAGGAACCCTCCCCGCGAGCCTGAGCGCGTCAGTCCCACCGCCAAGACGACGAGCCCGAGCGCAGCGCATAGCCGCACGAGGGGGCGTCGCTGCCCCAGCACGAAGTACAGCCCACAGGGCATGGCGCTGACGATCAAGGTCGCCAGATCGTTCGCGTCGTAGTAGTAGAGATCGCCGAGGCGCCAATTGTCGGGGCTGAGTTGAAACCGTGAGAGCACTACCGCCACGTACAGGACGGTCACACCGAAGTAGACGAGGACCAGCCGCTCGACATCGCGCACAGAGCGGACACAGCCGGCGATCACGAGAAACATCGCGATGGTCCACGCGAAATCAATCCAGGCGCGAAAGGCGAGCCCCGGGTACAGCGCCCCGGGGACGGACACGCCGCTCCACAGCAGCAGCCCGAGCACGCAGGTCGTCGTCGGCGACCGCAGCAGACCCAGGCGTCGCTGTCCGGACTGGTGGAGCAGGTAGAGCCCAATGGCCACTACCTTCGCCACCGGCGCGGGCTTCAGGAGGTCCAGCGCGGGGAACAACTGCGGCACACGCCCGATGTAATTGGCGATGTGTATCGACACGCACACGAGCAACAGATCCCATCGGGCGAGCCGCGCAGGTGCGCCCAGCGCGAACCCCCCGGGCGCCGAGGGCCACGTCGGCCAGGCGTCGACGTGATCGGGGGAGTGCGCGGCCTCAGCCATACGCCCTGCTCACCCCGGCCGCCTTCATGGCCCGGAGCGGCGGCTGGACGCGTGCGGTGTCCGCACTCGCTGCGGCGAGGATGCGAGTGGCGACGGCAGGATCATAGCGCCGGGGCCGCAGGATGGACCATACAGCCAGCGGCCCCGCCGGCTCGCGGCGGATGAGCGCTACCAGGTGGCGCATAAGAATGGCGGCGCCCGCCAGCAGGCTGATCGGCACCCACACGACCCGCCCGCGCCAGCCGTGCTCGTGGAACAGGTTGAGGAGCTGTCCACGCGTGCGGATTGCCGGATCGATCAAGTTGACGATTGGAGGGGCCTCGGCGAACTGGTCCGCACACCACGCGACCGCAGCACCCGCCCGCCCAACATCGCAGACCGCGATCGGCAGGCCGGGGCGGCCGAGGCCCAACTGCCACTGGCCGAAGAGTCGGCGCCCGAGTAGCCCCGGAAGCTCGAGCTGTTCCCAGTCGATGAGCGCCCCGGGTCGAATGATTCGGGCCTGAATCTCCCCCCGCGCTTGGGCCGCCGTAACCAGCTCCTCGGCGACGCACTTGCCCCAGGTGTAGGGACCGAGCCGCTCAGGGCGAGCCGCGCGGGGTGTTTGCTCCGTCTGCCGCTCCCAGAACGCTTGTGGCGGACGCAGCACTGAGATGGTGCTCACGTAGACAAGTCTGCGGACTTCGGCGGCAACCATCGCGCGGAGCAACTGGCGTGTCGTGCCCACCGTGTTGCGCTCGTGACCTTCGAATCCGCCGGCTGTCTCGGCCGCGGCGTGCACGACGACCGCGGCACCAGCGATGGCGCCCGGCGCGATGTCCTCGGCGAGGTCGGCGCGGACCCACTCGTGCACGTGCGGATCGTCGGGCCGCTCCGACCGGCCGATGCCCCGCACCCGAAAGCCGCGACGCGCAAGCTCGCGACTGATGGCGCGGCCGAAGAATCCGCCGGCGCCGGTTACCACCGCGAGGGGACCCGAGGATATCGCTTCGGCCACAGGTGCTGGGACGGCTCGAGCCGGCGTGAACGCGCTCCGAACGTTCGCCGCGAGCTGCTCGTACACGGTCGTGACGCGCCGCAGGTGATCAACGCTGAGCGGCGCGCGGCCACCCGCGGCAGCGGCGGCGTAGAAATCGCCAAGCAGCTCCACGAGCCCCGGATAATCGGCGCCGCGCAGCAACCGCCTGATGAGGCTTGCCGCGGTCCGCCAGGCGAGCTGTCGCGCCTCGACGAAGGGATTGATCACCTTCTCGATTGGGGTCGTACCATCGTTCGCCGCCCCGAACACGATCGCGCGGACGAAATCGGCGGTCAGCGACCCATGCGCCCCCGCAACCGTGAGCGTCGACGCCACCGGACGGGCACGCAGACTGATGCAGAGGCGCCCGGTTACGTCGCCCGCCCGCAGCAGCGCGTGGAGTACCGTCGACGTGGCGGACACACTGACGATCTCGAGCACCGCCCCCGAGCCGAAGCTCTCGAGCGCCGCCACGAGCGTGGACAGGGGGTGCGGGAGAACGTCTAGCAGCTGCTCAGCGAGTGCTCGAGCGGTCGAGCGATAGGGATCGAGCCGCGGTGGACGAAACGCAAAGTCGCTGTCGACGAGCGTGACCGGTCGCAGTGCCGCGGCGCGCTGGATCAACCCGCGGAACGCCGGGTCCCGGACCAGTTGGTGCCCGGCGCAGATGAGCAAGGCCCGCTCCCGGGCGAGCGCGAAGAGCGTCTCGGCTTCCTGCGCCGTCTCTACGAACGGCTTCTCGACGTACACGTGCGCTCCGGCCACGAGCGCCTCCTGAGCGGGCTCGAAGTGCGTACCCGCGGGTGTGCAGATGTGCACGAGGTCCGGCCGCGTTTCCTGAAGCAAGGCGGGCACGCTGGCGTACGCCCGAACTCCAGCACGCCTGGCGAAAGCCTGTGCAACGACGTCTCTCACGTCATGAACACCGACGACGTTGTGTGCGGTCGTGACCCGTCGGAGCGAGAGGAGATGGTGGCCGGCCATCGTGCCGGCGCCGATGAATGCGATTCGCAGCGGTCGAGAGTCGCGCCGGCCGATCATGGGCCCACTCGTGTGCAAGACTGGAGCCAAAGGCCGGGCGGGAGTGTTGCGTCGGCGCCACGCTCCAGGCTTGGGCTCGGTCCGGCGGCAGGTGGACAGCCATCAGGCCGCCCGGCGCGCATGTTGCACCAGCAGGAGGGATCACCATGCGCATCCTGATCACCGACGGGAACGAGCGGGCCGCGTTGGCCGCCGCTCGATCCTTGGTACGCGCGGGACACGAAGTATGGGTGGCCGCCGCGACTCGCGTGTCTCTCGCGGGCGTGTCGCGCGGTGTGCGGGAGCGTCTACTCGCGGCGGATCCCCTCACCGACCCCGAGAGCTACGTAGCGGAGGTGGGCTGCATCGCTCGCCAAGAGGGCTGCGGCGTGCTGTTACCGATAACCGACGCGTCCTTGGAAGCGGTGCTGGAGCGCCGGGTCGCGCTACCCGCGACGCTCGCACTGCCGTTCCCTGACCTCTCGGTCTACCGGGCCGCCTCGGACAAAGCGCATATCCTTGAACTCGCCGGGGCCTGCGGGTTCGCAGTGCCCGTAACGCGGACCATCGCTACGCCAAAAGACATAACAGGCGCGATCCCCGACGCCGCGTTCTTTCCGGCGGTCGTCAAGCCGCACCGCTCGGTGGTGACCGTGGGCGGCATACGGCGAAAGCTGGACGTCATACGCGTCGCGGACTCCGTGGAGTGCCACCGGGCGCTGACCGCGCTTCCCTTGGCAGCGTTCCCCGTTCTCGTTCAGCAGCGCGTCTCGGGTGTGGGCGAAGGATTCTTCGCGCTGCGCTGGGGCGGACGGACGGTTGCCATGTTCGCCCATCGCCGTCTGCGGGAAAAGCCGCCCGCCGGCGGCGTCAGCGCGTATCGTGAAAGCATCCAGCTCGACCCGGCGCTGGTGGGACCCGGACTGCGCCTGCTAGAGGCCCTGGACTGGCAGGGCGTGGCCATGATCGAATGCAAGCGGGACCAGGCGACAGGGCGCCAGGTGATCATGGAGGTGAACGGCCGATTCTGGGGGTCGCTGCAGCTGGCGATCGACGCCGGGGTCGACTTCCCCGCGTTGCTCGTGCGCTGCGCGGCGGGAGAGCCCGTGCCCGAATACCGGGACTACGACGTCGGCGTCCGCAGTCGCTGGTTTTGGGGTGACGTAGACCACCTCTACCTGCGCTTTCGTGAAGGTTCGGGGCTCCGGGCGCTCGTCGACTTCCTCCGTGTTTCGCCGGGCCGCGACCGCAGCGAGGTCTGGCGCTGGCGCGATCCGGGTCCGTTCGTTGTGGAGACCCTGCAGTGGCTCGGCGTTATTCCACGTACAGCCGATGCCAGGTCGAGAAGCAGAGTAATGCCAATAGAATCCGCTCCTGATTCTGGCGTCCCGTGAGGTGGTCCCGAAGCAAGGTCTCCACCACAGCTGGCTCGAAGTGACCAAGGCGACGCTGGCGCTCCGGCGACAGCTCGTCGGTCAGCATGTCACGCAGCTCGTGCCGGAGCCACGCTGCGGTCGGGCCGACGAAGCCGCGCTTGGGCGCCCGGAAGTGGGCAGCCGGCAGGCGGGGGCGCAGCGCGCGTCGCAGCAGCCGTTTGTTTTGCCACCACGTGCCGATCTTCACGCGTTGCGGCAGCGGGAAGATGGCTTCGACCAGGACATGGTCCACGAAGGGCACGCGCACCTCGAGCGAATGCGCCATCGACAGCCGGTCGCCGAGCGCCAGGATGTCGTCGGGGAGAAACGTTGCGTAATCCAGATACAATCCGGCAGCCAACCCCGTGTACCGGCCCTGAGCGCCGAATAGCTCGCGGAACCGGGTGGTTGCGGCACGGCCGCTGACGCGAGCCCGGAGGCACGGCGCGTACAGCGTCAGGCGCTCGTCATTGGAGAGCCGGCTCATCATCCCGAGGAATCGATCCGGCACGGCGCCGTTGCCAGTCCGCAGGAAGCGCTTCAACCGGTCGACGCCGAGAGTGCCGTCGTGGGGCTCCGGGATGAGCCTGCTCACCGCGCCGGCGATGCGCCGCAGGCCCGCCGGCAACTTGGCATAATGCTCGGTGGCGAGTAGACCGATGTGGCGCCGGTACCCGGCAAACAGCTCGTCACCTCCGATGCCCGTCAACGCCACCTTGTAGCGGCTCGCCACGGCCTGCGAGAGCAGCCATGTGGGGATCGCGGAATCATCGGCGTGAGGCTCGTCGAGGGCCCGGACGATCGGCTCGAAGATGTCCCGGATGTTCGGTTGGATGTCAATCAGCGTGAGATCGGCGCGATGCCGGACTGCGAGGGCACGCGCGAGGTCAGTCTCGTCGGCCGCGCTTGCCCCGGATCCCGAGTAGCGCGCCGTGAACGCATGTGGCGTGTCGCCCGCTAGCGCCATACTCGCCACTACTGCGGAGGAGTCGAGGCCGCCACTCAAAAAGGCGGCCACCGGCACGTCACTCACCAGGTGCGCTGCCACCGACTCGTCGAGCAGCTCACGAACGTGTGCCTCGGGGTCGGCCGTTGCGGGACCATCCTGTGTCGGAAAGCGCCAATACCGCCGCCTCGCAACGCCCGCATCCCGCCGCCACACGAGGGTGTGGCCAGGCTCCAGCTCGCGCACGTCCACGAACGGGGAGGCGGGCGCGGGGATGTACCCCAGCTGGAAATACGCATCGAGCGCCTCCCAGTCGAGCTCTCGCGACGTCAAGCCGGCTGCGTGCAGCGCCTTGAGCTCGGAGGCGAACGCGATGCCCCACGGAGCGGTGACGACATAGAGCGGCTTGATCCCGAGCCGGTCGCGGGCCAGACACAGTGTCTCCGTCGCTGCGTCCCAGATGGCGAAGGCGAACATGCCACGGAGGGGGATGACGCAGTCGGCGCCCCGCTCTTCGTACAGATGGAGGACCGTCTCGGTGTCGCCGGTCGAGCGGAGGGTATGACCGCGGGCGACGAGGCCGCGCCGCAGGTCCTGGTAGTTGTAGATCTCGCCGTTGAAGACGATCGCCTTGGACCCGTCTTCGTTGAAGATCGGCTGCCGGCCGCCGCTCAGGTCGATGATGCTGAGGCGCCGCATCCCGAGGCCAACGGCGCCGTGCACGTATCGTCCCTCGTCATCCGGGCCACGCGGCTTCAGTGCACCGCACATGCGTCGCACCAGAGCCTCCGGCACGGGACGGTCCCGGTCCCGGTTCACGATGCCCGCGATGCCACACATGTCGCTTGGCGCTAGAGCAAGAGTGGCGCCACGTGCGCGACGCTCGGTTGTACTGACCCAGCGTCGCGACTGCTGTAGTAGCAACGCTACAGGTGGTCGCGAGCCCATCCTTGGCGTGAGTTTTGCGCCGTGGCTCAGTCGCGCTCCTATGGCCACGCCGTCGGCCTCCCAGCCCCCTCTGCTCCGCGCCCTCGGCGGCTCGCGACTCCCCGCGCTCGACGGGCTCCGGGCGGTCGCTGTGGGCGTGGTGATGGTCTACCACTTCGGGATCAACGCGGTTCCGGGGGACTTGGGCGTCAGCGCGTTTTTCGTCCTCAGCGGCTTCCTGATCACGTGGCTGCTGCTCAAGGAGCACCGTGCAACGGGCGGCATGTCGCTCCGCCAGTTCTACACACGACGCGTCCTCCGGATATTCCCCGCGTATTACGCGTTCATCGCGCTGACCTATGCCGGCGACCACGTCCGGGGCCAGGCCTGGCCGCCCGGACTCGCGCCGTCCGCGCTGGTCTATCTGGTGAATTACTTCAATGCCCTGAACGGCCATCCCACGACTTCGATCGCGCACGCATGGTCGCTCGGCATCGAGGAGCAGTTTTACTTGCTGTGGCCGCTGCTGCTCCTGGTGCTCTTGCGGGGCGGGGTGGCGCGCGTGGCGCGCGCGCTGGCGGTGATGGTCGTGGCGGTCGTGGCGTGGCGCTGCGTACTGCTCTTTGGACTCCATGTCGACCGCGCCTACCTCTACAACGCCTTCGACACACGGTTCGATAACCTCGCCGTCGGCTGCATCCTCGCGACCATCGCCGCCGCGCCGCGCTTCCAGGGCATCGCGGGGCAGCTCGCCGCATCGCCGCTCGCGCCGCTGGCCACGCTCGCACTCCTGCTGGTGTCACGGTCCGGCCTCGGCGCGACGTATCACTACACCCTGGGCTTCACAGTCGATGCGGTCTTGGTCGCCGTTTTCATCGTGCAGATGCTGCAGCGGCACCAGTCGGTCCTCTGGTCCTGGCTCGAATCGCCCGTCGCGCGCTATCTCGGCGTGATCTCCTATCCGTTGTACCTGTGGCACCAATGGGGATTGAGCGCCGGACATCACCTTCGCGGGGCGGGCGCGCTCGGAGAGTTTGTCGCGGGGATCGGCGTGAGCATCCTGCTGGCGTCGGGTTCTTACTACGTCATCGAGCGGCCGTTCCTCGCGCTCAAGAAGCGGTTCGGGGAGCCGACCCTGGCGCCCGCGGCTGCCCGCCGAGCCGGCGGAACGGTCGGGACGCTCGCGTGACGGCCGTTCGTACTGCGCCCGCGTCGCGATCCGTACCGATCACTGGCCCGATCCCTGATGTGGTGTCCACGCCACAACTGGGCTGTGCAGGGCCCAATGGCGGCGCGTCGGGATGCCGAAATGCTTGCGGGCCTTGAGGTTGCATCGGATAGGCGCAAGCGAGCCGGAATTGCGCGCCTCTTGCAGACGAGTGGTTGGTGTCGGCACTGACCCCACACGTGTTGGGAGGGACCGAGTTGTGAGTCTGGCGTTCGCGGCGGCTGCAGTGACACGGATGTCTTTGACGGATGCGCTGGCGCTGGGATCTGAGGTGTGGGATCCGCTGCTGGCGCTGTCCGCCGCCGCTGCGCCGTTCAGCGGCTGGGCGTGGCACCGTGCGTGGGCCGATTCCGCGACGGCGGCGGACGTGGGGGCGAGCGAGGCGTTCGTGCTCAACGGCGCCGACGGTGCGCCCCAGGCCATCCTCCCGGTCGCGCTGCGGCGCACGCGCTGGCGCCGGTTGGCGGTGTCGGCGCTGACCTGGGCTGTCGGAGACGCCGGATGCCCCGATCACTTGGACTTCTTGGCGGCGCCTGGTGCCGAAGTGGAGACCTTCGCCGCGGCGCTCGAGGCTCTGCCGTGGCAGGTCGCGATCTTCGGCAACGTGGCGGACCCGGCTCCCAACATCGCCGCGATCTGCGATGCGTTGGTAGCACGCGGGCACGCCGTGCGGCAGTCGCCGCTGTGGGTGTGTCCTCGTCTCGCGCTGCCTAATTCGTGGGAGACCTACCTCGGCTCCCTGAGCGCCACGCGGCGCCAGACGGTGCGCCGCAAAGAACGCGCGCTGTTCCGCGACCACGCAGCCACGCTCACGGACTATGCGGATCGGGTGGATGAAGGGTGGGGTCACCTGATGCGCCTTCACGAACAGCGCTGGCAGGGCGAGGGCGCGTTCCGCGATCCCCGCATCGAGAGCCTGCAGCTGGCCTTTGCGCACGAGATGGCGCAGCGGCGACGGCTCTGGCTCACGACGCTCGATCTGAACGGGCAGCCCGCCGCGGCCTGGTACGGATTCTCCTCGCACGACACGGTCTACTTCTATCAGAGCGGCCGCGCGCCGCAATGGGAGAGCGCCAGCGTTGGTGCCGTGCTGATGGGCATGATGATTCGCCGCGCGATCGAGCAGGGCTACAAGTGGTTCGACTTCCTGCGCGGCGAAGACGCGTACAAGCGCGCCTGGACCAGCACGCAGCGGATGACGCGCGAGGTCGTCGTGTTTCGCGCCGGGTGGCGTGGCGGCTGGGCGCGGGCGCTCGACTGGTTGGCGGAGCGCCGTCGCCATGCGTGAAGTCATCGTCATCGTCTCCCTCGACACCGAGGAGGACAACTGGCAACGCAGCCGTCACGACGTGACGGTTGAGAACATTCACGAGCTCCGGCCCCAGGCGGCATTGTTCAACCGCTTGGGGGTCCGGGCGACGTACTTTACAACTTATCAGGTCGCAGCCGATCCGAAGGCCGCGGAGGTGATGCGCGAGGTGACTGAGGGAGGCCGCGCGGAAATCGGCGCGCACTTGCATCCCTGGAACACGCCTCCCCTTTCCGAGGCATTCGTCCCTCGGAATTCCATGCTCAAGAACCTGCCGGCCGAGCTGCAGCGGGCGAAGGTGGAGCAGCTCACGGCGATCCTGGAGGAGACGTTCGGTCATCGGCCGACCGCGTTTCGTGCCGGGCGCTATGGCCTCGGGCCCGACACGGTCGCGGCTCTGCTGAGCTGCGGCTACTGCGTCGATTCGAGTGTCAGCCCGTTCGTTAGTCTGGAGACGGTTGACGATGGTCCGACGTTTGTCGGAGCCCCGATTGTGCCGTATCGGCTCGCGCCGAACCGCGACGTGCGGGAGCCCGCGCCGGATGGACAGCTCCTCGAGATCCCCCTCTCCTACGGTTTCAGCCGCGGGCCGTTCAGTTTCTGGCACCCCGCGCGGCGCTTGCTCGAAGCGGCGCCCCTGCGCTGGCTGCACCTGGCGGGCATCGCCGATCGGGTGGGCCTGCTGAAGCGCGTGTCGCTCTCTCCGGAGTACCAAGGGGTCGGCGAAATGCTGACGTTGTCGCGCCGGCTGCTCGAGCACGGCGTGCGCCATCTCCAAATCGCCTGGCACAGTCCGACGCTCAAACCGGGACTGAGTCCCTTCGCCGCCACCGCGGCGGATGTCGCGCGCCTGCACGCCTCGATCGAAGATTTCCTCGAGGGCCTGTCGCGCATCACGCCATTCACGTTCGCTACGGTCAGCGAGGCCGCGGCGATGCTCGGGACGGTGCCCCGTGATTAAGAACGTCGGCAGCAGCTGGATCGCGACGGTGGTGACCGTGGTCGCGGTCTACTTTATCACGCCGTTCACGATCCACAAACTGGGCGACCAGGGCTACGGCACCTGGAATCTCATCAACTCGATCACCGGGTATCTGGGTCTACTCGTGTTGGGCGTGCCGATGGCGTCGGTGCGGTATTTCGCCCAGCACGTCGCGAAGGGCGATACGAAGAAGCTGAACGAAGCCATCGGCAGCTGCACGGCGCTGTACCTGGTGTTAGGCGGGATCGCGCTCGTCGTGGGCGTGGGTCTGTACTTCTTTTTTACGCACGCCTACACCATCCCGGCGGGCCTGCAGGGGGACGCGCATTCGGCCTACGCGGTGATGGTGCTCTTCGTGTCCATCGGATTCATTGCGCTGCTCCCCAACGGTGTCCTGTCGGCGCACGACGACTTCGTCCAACGCAACATCATCCGCTTGTGGGGAGTGCTGCTCCGGCTCGGGCTCACGCTGGGCCTGCTGGCGCTGCACGCGTCGCTTACGGTCCTCGCCCTCGTGCAGCTGGTCTGCCTCGTGTTCGATTTCGCATTGTGCTGGCTGCTGGTGCGGCGCCGGTACCCCGCGACGCGAGTGCGGCTGTCGGACTTCGACTGGGGCATGACGCGGGCCATCTTCGCCTTCAGCATGTATGTGCTGATACTGAACGCCGGCTCCCGGCTGTCGTTCGAGACGGACTCGATGGTCATCGGCGCGTTCATGGACGTCGGCTCCATTCCCTACTTCACCGTCGCCAACAGCTTCATCATCTACCTCATGGAGTTCCTCATCGCCATCGCGGCGGTCGTCATGCCAGCCGCGACGCGGCTGCAAGCGCAAGGCAAGCACGCGGAGCTGCGGGAGATCTTCTTGAGGTGGTCCAAGATCGCGCTGTCGCTCACACTCGCGGCCGGCATCTTTCTCATCGTCATGGGGCCGAGATTCATCGCGTGGTGGGTTGATCCGACCTTCGAGCAACCCGCGGGCCAGGTGCTGCAGATCCTGATGGTGTCGTATCTCGTGTTCCTGCCCGTGCGCGGCGTGGCGCTCCCGATTCTCATGGGCCTGGGCAAGGCGGGCCTGCCGACCATCGGTTTCCTGGTGGCCGGCGTGCTGAACCTGGTGTTGAGCATCGTGCTGGTGCGCCCGATGGGACTGGCCGGCGTGGCACTGGGCACCGCCATCCCGAACGTGCTGTTCGCCGGGGCGGTGCTGTGGCAGGCATGCCGGGAGCTCGACGTATCGATTCTCCAGTTCTTCCGGTACGTCGTCCCGCGGGCCATGCTGGGGGCCTTGCCGGTCGGGGCTCTGCTGCTGTGGTTCAAGCTCCATCTCGACGTGCGGGGTATCGCCGCGCTCGTCGGGGCGGGACTTGCGATGACGCTGGTGTTCGCCGTGACGTGGGTGTTCTTCGTCTACCGGAAGGATCCCTACGTCGACGTACGCGGCTGGCTGCCGCGGCTCCGGTCCTGGGTCCGCGTCTGATGCCCCCCGTCGTGATCGCCGCCCTCGCGGTCGGGTCTGCGCTCCTCGTCGTCGCCGAGTTGGGAACTCGCCGCTGGATGCGCCGGCGCATGCGCTACGCCGTGTGGCCTCCGGGTTTGCGGCTCGAAGTGCGACAGGACCCCGCGGTCTTTCCGGAGATGGAGCCACGCGTGCGCTTCGAGGTCAACGCCGACGGCGAGCGAGGCGGCGAGGTGCGTCGTAACGAAGCGGGGCTGTACCGGATTCTGGTGGCCGGGGGCAGCTCGGTCGAATGCTTCGCACTGGACCAGGCCACGAGCTGGCCCGGAGCGCTCGAGCGGCTCCTCAACGCACCGGACATGTGCGGCGCCTTCAGCAGCGGCGCCGGGAGGATTCGCCGAGTGCACGTGGGCAATATCGGCCACTCGGGCGTCGGCGCGGCGGACCTCGATCTCATTCTTGAGCGCGTCTTGCCCCAGTACGGCCGACTCGACGCGATTGTGATCATGGTCGCCGCCAGCACCGTATACCACTGGCTGGAGGACGGGGCACCGCCGGCGTCTCCGCCCTCGGTGGTGCCGGAGTCGATGCTGTTCGCCTGTCACCCCGGGCAACCGTTCGGGTGGACGCCACGTGAATGGGCCTTAGTCGAGGCGGCCCGGCGGCTGCGCCGCTTGTGGCTGCATCCGGTCGAAGTGAAAGAGCGCGCTGGAGCCTGGCTCGTGGCGGGACGGAAAATGCGCCGCGACGCGAAACAGATTCGCTCGACCGTGCCCGACCCGAGCACCGTGCTGGCCCACTTCGAGCACCATTTCCGGCGGCTGTTACATCGGGCGCTAGACCATGCGGATCGGGTGCTCGTGGTACGCCAGCCGTGGTTTGAGAAGGACTATACGCCTGACGAAGCGGCGCGCTTTTGGCACGGCGGCGTCGGCCGGCCCTGGAAGGAACAGGTCAGCGAGTATTTCAGTCTGGAGCTCATCAATCGGCTGCTGGGGCTCGTCGATGGACGCGTCGCCGACGTGGCCAACGAGCTCGGCGTCCCGCACCTCAACGTGCGGAACCTGTTGTCCGAGGGCCTGCGCCATTACTACGATCACGACCACTTCACCCCCGAGGGCGCCGCGGTTGTGGCGCACGCCGTGGCGAGCGCGCTGACCCGAAGGGGTCCTGAAGCTCCCCAGTGTCGCGCCGGCGCAGCGGTTGAGGCTGTCACGTAACAGCACTGCTGACGACCTTTTCGGGCACTCAACGTGCAGTGGCAACGGGCATGATCGTTGGGATTGGGATCGACGTCGTCGATCCGGAGCGCCTGTCGCGCGTCCTGGACAGCATCGGGGAGCGCGTTTTCACCGCCCGCGAACTCGCGGCCTGCGCGGGCCGTGCAGATCGGATACAAGCGCTCGCGGCGCGGTTCGCCGCCAAGGAAGCCTGCCTCAAGGCGCTGGGGACTGGTGTGGACGAGGGTGCCCTCCGGCACGTTGAAATCGTGCCCGGCGACGGCGGGCCGCCCCAATTGCGCGTATCGGGCGCGCTCGCGGCGCGAGCGCGCGAGCGGCGTGTGCGCACCGCGCA
>WNGL01013189.1_pt1 | contig 17037 bp, 15 predicted proteins | sample 5400591 | NCBI WGS metagenome assembly WNGL01 (sample SAMN13153377, study PRJNA577476) | soil metagenome | isolation source: 80 cm soil or saprolite under Garry oak tree replicate 1 | place: USA:California | collected 2016-06-15
CAAAGCGAGTGTCTTCGTGCGGCTCGCGCGCGAATGCTTTGATTTGCCGCACGCCTTGCAGGTTGTCCATGAGCAGCGCATTGAGCGCGCTGGCCGCCTCGCGCTGAAGCCGATAGCGGCGATGGGCCGTGAGCGTGTAGCACAATGCGCCGCCCGCCAGAATGGGCAGCGGAGCCATGGCGGCCGCGGCCAGCGTCGCATTGGTGGCAAACATGATCGCGCTCACCCCAATGATGGTTAGCAAGGCGACGCTCCCCTGCTCGGTGCCGTCAATGAGCACCCGCTCAAGCGAATTGACGTCTTCGACGATGCGCGTCATCAGATCGCCCGAAGCGCGCTGGTCGAAGTAGTTGACCGGCAACCGCTGCAACCGCGCATAAACGTCGCGCCGCATGTCGTACACGACGTTTTGTTCGAAGGTGTTGTTGATGCGGATGCGCAAACTGTTGAAGAGATCGCGCAGCAGGAAGGCGCCAAGCAGCCCCAGCATCATCGGCGTGAGCAACTCCAGTCGCTTCCGGCCGATAACTTCATCAATGACGAATTGTGCGAGTTTGGGGTAAGCCAGCGAAAAAGCCAGCGAGAACAGCGCGCAGCCCATCGTGGCGGCAGCCATGAGTTTGTAAGGGCGCAGGTATCCGGCGACCCGCTTCAGCACCTCTCGGGTCGAACGCGATTTCGCCGTGAATGTTGGATCGTTGTGGATCGGGTGGCCGTGTTTCATTGACAAATATCAGCAATGCTGCATCGTTACTTATTCTCCAAAAGCGGGCCGGGAACAAGTTTTTACAAGTTTTCACAAAAATGCGTGCATTTCCATGGGCATCGCGCTAGGATGAGCTTTAAATGTATCCACCGGTCACAACCAAGGACCCAGCCGCCGTCGAGGTTGAAGTCCAGACGGCCTACCTCATGATGTTTCCTGCGGCCGACCCAATGTACATCCCGCGTGCTTTCGGTTGGGTGATCCAATGTTTTACGGGCAACTACAAGGATTACCAACCGGTGGATGCGCGTTATCACGATTTCGAGCACACCCTTCAGGGCACCCTTTGCATGGCGCGTATCTTACGGGGCCGGCATGTGGCCGGGGCGGAGCCGCCACTGACCCAACGCCTGTTTGAGCTCGGGCTGCTGGCGATGCTGCTTCACGATACCGGCTATCTCAAGAGACGCGGCGACACCGAAGGCACGGGCGCGAAATACACTATGGTTCATGTCAGTCGAAGCACCGATTTTGCCGCGGAACTCCTCGCTGAAAAGGCGTTCAGTCCGGCCGAGATCCGAGCGGTGCAGAACATGATTCGCTGCACCGGCGTGGATGCGACCCTCAGTGTCATTCCGTTCCAGAGCGAGTTGGAAAAGATCCTCGGCTTCGCTTTGGGTACGGCGGACCTGCTTGGCCAAATGGCGGCGGACGATTACGTGGACAAGCTGCCGATTCTTTATTCCGAGTTTGCAGAAGCAGCGCGCTTCACCAAAGGCAAGGCGCATTTTATCGGGATGTTTTCCAGCGCGGCCGACTTGATGCAGAAGACGCCGACGTTCTGGGACAAGTTTGTCCAGATGAAACTGGACCGCGATTTTGGAGGCCTCCACCGCTTTCTGAACGAGCCGTATCCGGATGGTCCCAACCAATACCTGGAACGCATCGAGGCGAATATGGAGCGACTGCGCGGGCGCGTGGCCGCCGCCACCGCCTGACCATACAAGGCCAGTCAGGACGGTTTGGCATCCTGCGAAGCCAGGCTCGCCAGCCCTTGTTGGTTGGCTACCGTCTCAACCAACGCTGCCAGAGACCTTTCGTACTCCTGCCGCTCCTCCTCCAACGCCCAGAAAACCAGTGGAAGCAAAATCAAACTCAACCAAATCCACGGCGTAGTGGTTGCCAGCCCCAGAATCAGTGCCGCTACAGTAACGGCAACGCCGCCAAAAACGATTTTGCCTGCCAGAGACCACGAGCCACGAATCCGGCAACGGAAGTTCATTTTACCTTGCTCCAATTCTTCGCTGACTGTGGTAATTCTTAGCCGGGCCCAGAACAGGGCTGGAATCTCCACGTCGTAGGTAGTCCAGCCCGTATCGGTTCTGAAACCCCAACCGGCTTGATCGAGCTTCGCGAGGATCTCCTTCAGGAAGGCGTATCGAGTTACGCTGCCCTTGGACCAATAGACTGCGGTATCGGGCAGCTCGACGGCGGAACCGACTGGTGGCGGCTCAGGCACGACCCGCCTTTCCGTGGACAGGAGGTCCAGCCGCCGCTTGAAGCGTGCCCAACCGCGCACAACCGGCTGCAGCAAAAACAGCAGCGCCACCAATGGTCTTGACCAGAATCGCCGTTTCTTTGCGGGCAAATTGGCTTGGGCTGCCGCCAGCACGCAAGCGCCTGCCGAGACGCCAACGCAGGCCACAGCCAGCGGAACGAAAGCAGGGAAATAAGCGGCTAGCACCAGGGCAGGAAGGTTGATAAAGACATGGTAGCCCAGCGAAGTACAGAACATTAAGGGTTGCACGGGATCCGGCGCATAGAGCCGCTGAAAAAATCCGCTGGCGAAAATGCCGTGGTAGATGACCGCCGACCGCAGCAACAGGCCGCTATAAGAAGGAGCGTAGATGCGCCCGCGCCATAACCCGCCGCCGTACGAATTGAAGTGTTCGGGATGCTTGGCCAGGAGCAGCGCCTCGGCCTCGCCGTATCCAGCTTGTTGTTTCAGATAGGCCCGCACCGTTGACCGCCGGTAGTGCCAGACAAAACCTGCAGGACTGAATCCGATTTTTAGGTTGTGATCGTGCAGCCGCCAACACAGGTCAACGTCGTCTCCCGCCTTGCGGAAAATCGGATCGAACATCCCGATTTGCTCCAGCGCCCACTTATGCAAGGCCATGTTGCAGCCCGGAATGTGCTCGGCCTCCCGATCCGTCAGCATGACGTGGGCGGGGCCGCCGGGGGACACCACCACCGCTGCGGCCACGCACGAGTCTTCCGGCGGTAGAAAGTTGTGTCCGCCGATGCCGGCAAAGTCGCCGCGTTCCAGATCGTTTACCAGGTAGTAAAGCCAGTCTTCGTCGGCGCGGCAATCGTCGTCGGTGAAGGCCACAACCTCGCCGGTTGCGGCCCGGATGCCGCTGTTGCGCGCGGCTGAGAGGCCCTGGTTGGTCTGACGCACGTAGCGAACTGACGGGAAGAGGCTGGCGATGTCCGGCGTCTTATCCGTTGACCCGTCGTCCACGAGGATGATTTCGTAGTCTGGGTAATTCAGCCGCCCGAGCGATTCAAGGCAGGTCTGGAGCGTGCGCGCGCCGTTGTAAGTGGCGACGACGACCGAGACCCGCGGCGCGCGCGGCAAAGGGAAGTAAGGCGCCAGGCGGTATTGGCGCCGGACCACTTGAAAGGATTCCTTGGGACGCCGGTCGGGCGCGGTCAGTCCGAAGCCCCAATCGCTAATCACCCTTCCGCCGCGAAACCAGTCATCGGTGAAGCTGAACACCACAGTCCCCGCGAGCCCAGCGCGGCAAGCCGATTCAATCTGCCATTCCAGGAATTCGCACTTGCGCGCCTCCCCTTCGCGGATGGAGTCCATCCCGAATTCACCCAGCACCAGCGGCTTGGCCCCGGCCAGGTTCTGCAGTCTCTCAAGGTAGCCTTCAAACTGTCTTGGATGATGCAGATAAACGTTGAAACAAACAAAATCAATGCTCTCCGGTCCAAGAAACTCTGTCGGCGGAAATGAGCTGAAAGTACATAGACAATCGGGGTCTATGGTTTTGGCCTCCCGCACCAACTCGTCAATGAATTTTTCGACTCGCCCCACGCCGCTCCAACGCACGATCTCGGCGGAGATCTCATTGACGACGCTGTAGGCGAAGACTGCGGGATGGCCTTTGGCAGCCAGCACTGCCTGCCGGACCCTTTGGCGAGCTTGCTGCTGAGTTTGCTCTGAATCCAGAAAACAAAGGTGCTTGGGCCAGGGTATGTCAATGAGGGTTTTGAGGTCGTGTTCCAACGCCAGATCCAGGAACCACCTTGGCGGTTCGTAATAGAGCCTCAGGACATTGGCGCCAAGTTCGTTGAGATGCTCGAAGTCGCGAGTCGTCTGTTCGGGCGAGGCAAACATTTCGCCCGCAGCGTTCGGAGCGAATGGGCCGTAGGTGACTCCCTTGACATGGAACTTCCGGCCACCAAGCCGGAAGAATTTTCCGTCCACGGTCACGCGTTGGGAGGTTTGCGTTGAAGGGGCCATTGCGAATCATGCGTTGGGTGCCAGCGCTGCAACCTGGGGCGGCTTATGGCTCTCCGGCTTCTTTCAGCGCCCGCTCGACACGACGCTCGGCTCTTTTTTGTAGCTCATTTTTCACACTCACGTAATACTTCCACACCAGGTTGTCGAGGTCCGGCGTCTTTGGGTCCACCAGCAGGCTGGTGCGCTCTAGGTCATCCACCAGGCTCCGGTCGCTGAGGTCGGGGAATTCCTGGATGAGCAGTTGATAAAGCCGTTCACAGGCCTTTTTCTCAGCCCGATCATGAAGCAGAATAAAATCCTCCCGCCGTTGGACGTGCGCGGACTGGTTGGCCATGAACTGCTGCAGCACCATCACGCAAGAGAGAACCAGAACGCCCAAGAAACATAGCAGATACTGATTCCGGCGAAGAAATCGCATCTCATTTATTTACGTCAGCCTGGTGGCTGCTGCAATTCATTTTGAACTTCCAGGTGAATCCCCTGGATCTTTTCCGGCATTTCTCCCAATTGCACGCGGCCCGCAGCCCTGGCACCATAAGGTCCAGGGATTATTGTGCCTGTAATCCTTCGGCGATTGGCGGAGCCAAAAGCGTTCGTGGTTCCAAGCCGCAGCCGCAAAGGCCACCGACTATTGATCGCGGTGGTCACAAAGTTGCCTTTCATGGTTGGAAAGTTACCCGATGTGGCAAGAGGGCTGGGTGCTGCGACACGGTGTTAAGCCGCGCAGATTTAAAATGGTATATTTCTTGCGTGCAATACCGCCGATTGCATGGTAGAGTGGTTGCATTCCGGAGAATTGTGGGCCTGGCTGAAGAATCAGGAAGTAGTACGCGGACGTTTTGTTTATGATGTTGAAAAAAAGTTGTGCTCGGACGGCGAGTCCCACAAGGACTTTCGCTTTCACCTTGATTGAACTGCTGGTAGTCATCGCCATCATCGCCATTCTGGCGGCGATGCTGCTGCCGGCGCTGGCGCGGGCCAAGCAGAAGGCCTACGCGACCCAATGCCTTTCAAACCTCAAGCAGACCGGTGTCGCGCTGCAAATGTACGTTGACGATAACCGGCAAAGCCTGCCGGGGCCGGTCTGGGCCGGGGCGATGGCCAGCTACAACAAGGATTCGTCCTACGAACTGATATATTACGTTGCGACCTACCTGGGGTCGCCCGCGCCGGGCGCACAGACGGTGGTTGCCCGGGCCTTTGTTTGTCCCGGCTACGAACGGTTGGCGCCGGCGGCGACCTCGCTGGTTGGCCGCAAGATTTATCTGCTCAATGACGATTTAGATCCCAATCCGCTGAACCGGGTGCCGCCGTTTGGCTACCCGTCCTCGGTTAGCGGCCCAGCGGTTGGCCCACTAAGATACACTGCGCTGGACAGTTTCGTCCCGCCTTCCCAGATTTTCGCCATTACGGACGTGGACCAGGCAATTCCGAGTTTGAATCCTTCGGTGACGTGGTGGGACGACTTGCCGAACAAGCCGGTCCACGGAGCAGTGCGGAACAAATTGTTCTTCGACTGGCATGTCCAGGCCGTCAAGTGGTGAGCCGTGCCTTCGGGCGCAAGCGACAGATTTTTCGGTAACCTTTCTCTCCAATGACGGCGCTAACGATTGTGGCGCTGGCGAGTTGTTTTGTCCAGGATCTCGGGGCAGGAACTCTCACGGGAACGTTCAGTCGGGTCGTGGTGGAAAAGATGCATTGATTCTTGAACGATGAACTCCGGACCTACTCGCCGGGTTAGCCGTCGGCCGACTCGACGATTTCAGCCGCGCTTGGGCGCAGCCAGCCGGCCGCGGCGAACCCAGAACCGCAATGCCATTGCGCCGGGCCTTCTTCGAGCTTTCACCCTGGTCGAGCTGTTGGTGGTGATCGCGGTGATGGGAATCCTCGCCAGTCTTTTGATGGCGACCCTGAGCCGGTCCAAAGACAAGGCCTGGCAAGCGTCCTGCCGGAACAATCTCCATGAGCTCGGGTTGGCCTTTCACCTTTATCATGGGGATTTTGAAGATCAATTCCCCGGCCCGGGCTCCAAGTACGAGTATGGGCCGCAACTGGAAGATTGGATTTGGTGGCAATACGGTCGCGAGGTGGCCAAGAGCGCGATCGGGAAATATGCCGGTGAGTTCAACTCGAAGCTTTTCACTTGCCCTGCTGACAGACGGGCCAAGTCCCTGCAAGAGAGGGGCTACTTGCCAGACGAACCGTACCGCTACAGTTATGCGCTGACCAGCTATGATTTGACCAATAACCTCAATCCGGGATTGGCCACGATCATAACCCAAGAGCGCCGGGTGTTTCCGTTCAAGGCCCACGCGATTCGAAATCCCGCCCACAAGCTGATGCTCGAAGAGGAAGATGACAAGACTATCGATGACCCCCGTTGGGTTCCCGTCGGTCAACAGCCGAATCTAATTTCACCGCGCCACGGCGGCAAGGGCGACGTTGCGTTCGCCGACGGGCATATAGAGCCGGTCACACCGCAGTTCGGCCAAAACTTAAGCAACTCGGATCCGGGGTTGTAAGGTTTCGAGGTTTTTGCGTATGAAGGTATGGCCCGGAAGCAGTCGGTTTCACCAGACTCGCTCGTCAGTCCGGACATTAGCCGTCGCGATGCTGCTGTGGTGGGACAGCGACGCGCTTGCAGCAGGCACGCTCACGGGGTCCGTCAGTCCGGTGACGACAGGATCGAATGTGGACTTAACGATAGCGGGCAAAAGCGATTGGATTCATTGGGGGTTGTACACCGCGACAAGTCTCAATCGGAAGTCCGGTGTGGCATCGCAGATCAGCGACTTCTCAGTGATCGGCACCGGGGTTGTGGACGTTTACCAATACAGCAATAATTACAACGGATACACCTGGCACGACGGCTGGCCGACGGTGAGCATCACCAACACCACCAACGGAGTCTGGGCCTACCAAGCGTATCCAGTCAACCTTACGGGAGGGGGCTTCCAGATCACGACGCCCGCCGATAGCACCCAGCGTGTGCTTCAAGTGTTTGTCGGCGCCTTTGCCGCGCGCGGCAAATTCCACGCGACCTTAAGCGACGCGAGCGCAAGCCCCTACCTGGATACGTCCCTGTTCAACGCCTCCAATGGGCCCGGGGCGGTTTATACCTTGACCTACGCGGCAAACACCAACGGGCAGAATCTGAGTGTTCAATGGACACTGGACCAACGGGCGCCCGGCCCGGATTCGACTACGGCCAACGTGACTTTGCAGGCAGCCACCTTGACTGAGGCGGGAGCGGACAACCCGCCTTTCGTGACCTTGACAAGCCCGGTGGATCAAGGGGCATTTGCGGCTCCGGCAGAGATTACGCTCAATGCCTCCGCCCAGGACTTTGATGGCACTGTGACGAATGTTGCGTTTTATGCCGGCGCCAACAAGCTGGGGCAGTCCGCCGATAGCCCCTACAGTTTCACCTGGGTCGGCGCGCGCACCCATCGGCCATTACTTTCTGACCGCTTTAGCGACGGACGACGGCGGCGCCTCGCGTTCTTCGGTGCCGGTGGAGATTTTCGTCTATGGCGGTGGAGGCCGCTTGGACGGTTCGGTGGCTGGGCCGCCGCAGGCGGTCGATTTGACTGCGGAGGGCACGGCCGATTGGGCGCATTGGGGGTTGGCGACAAACACCAGTTTTGATTACAAGAAACTGGTTCCGCGCCAAATCAGCAACTTCACTCCGCTCGGTACGAACGCAGTCCAGCGGTATGCGGATAATTTTACGTCTTTCTCATGGGCGGATGGCACACCGACCTTAAGCACCAACGGCACGACGACCGGCGTATTCATCACCGGCATCACCAACGGCTTCACGCTGACCGCGCCAGCCGACACCAATTCACGGACCTTGCAGGTTTACGTTGGCGGTTATGGGGCGCAGGCCATCTTTGAATCCTACCTCAGTGATTTGAGCGCGCCGCCTTACACGGATACATCCGTCAGCAGCACTTACGACAACGATTACGCCCTTTACACGCTGAGCTACGCCGCCGCCTCGGCCGGGCAGAAGCTGAGGGTCATTTACCACGTGCTGACCTTGTTTGATTACGATTTTGGGAACGTGACCTTGCAGGCCGCCGCGCTGCAAGGGACCATTCCAACAGTCTCACTGCCTGTTCATCTCACCAATGCGCTGTTCCAAGGCAGCGATTTCGTCTTCTCTTTCCCAACGGAAACAAGTTTTAGTTACGCGATTCAATCCGCCGACTCGCTGCCGTCAACCAACTGGACAACGCTGAGCGTCCTGAGCGGTACCGGTGCAACCGTGACCGTGACCAATCAAAATACCGGGGCGGGGCAAAGATATTACCGTGTGCAGACGCAGTAAGCGCCAGGGCTTTTCTTCAATTCGAAGGGTGGACTCAAGATGTGAAAGAAGAGGTCGTGCCAGCGCTATTCCAACGCCCGCACACAGCACACTTCATCCTCGCGGAGCGGTTCAAGCGCCGATTCAGGCACGGTGATAAGCGTCAGCGTCTCACCCAGCGCGTTGAACACTTCGGCGCTGTAGCCGTCCTCGCCATCGGGGGCGATGTGGTGTTCCACGAGCTTCACAATATCGCCGCGCTTTAACCGTTCCTTCGGAATATCGCGCGTCAACACCATTTCTTTGTATAGCTCGAACTTCATCATGTTATCCGTTGATCCGGCAGCAGTGTAACAAACTTGGTGACGCCCGACAAGTGTTCGGTCATCCAAACGGTGCGCACCGCCGGCGTGACGCCTTTCGGCCCGGTCACGCTGCCCCGAATCTCGTAGTATTGGCCGAACTTGTTGGATTTTGTGGGCACGGCGTCCAGTGGCAGTTGCAGACGCAAGTCCCGCAACAGTCGGTCGGCGTCTTCCAGCGTGTAACCGCCACGCTCCAGAAATGCCGACTTGCCGCCACGGGCCTGCGGCATGAGCAAGTAGCGGGTCGTCCAGGCATGTGGCGAATGCGAAGAGATCAACGACGACGAGGAGAGGGCGCCGTCCAAGCGAATCGAAAAACTGTTGCCAGCCTACCTGAAGGGCAGCGGAATCAGGGCGCACGCGCCAATCATTCTCAAGCGCATCGGCCTGGATCGGCTACGACAGGCGTGCCCGCATTTCAACGAGTGGATTGCCGCTCTTGAGGGGATTGGCTCTTAAACTCCCAAGAATCCACCCCGTCCAATTTGCGCGCGCGGGGTTGTGTCATTGGCCGGATTGTGTTAAACCATCTCGCAGCAGCGCATGTATAATGTTTTTCGGCTTCTGCAGTACGCTCGGCGCCAGCGCGTTTTTTTCGTCCTGATCCCGGTCCTGACGATGATCGCCGCGGGCCTGTCGGCTTTGCAACCCTGGCCGATGGCACTGCTCATAGACCAAGTGCTGGGCAAGAGGCCGCTTCCTCCGGTGCTGCTGGCTGGCTTCCACGCCGTCGGCCTTGGTCCAAAGCAGTCAACGTTGCTGGTTGTTATTGTGATTAGCGGGTTGGCTCTCTTCGCTTTGAACAGCGCTGTCGATGCCTGGTTGACGTGGGCGTGGACAGCGGCCGGTCGCCGGATGGTGTACGACCTGGCCGGGGACCTCTTCGCGCGCCTTCAACGTTGCTCGCTGCTCTTTCACAAGCGCCACGCCGTGGGCGATACGATGAGCCGTGTTACGGTGGACAGTTGGTGCGTCTATCAGGTGGTGGACACCTTTGTGTTCGCGCCCGGCCATGCGCTGCTGACCATTGCGGGAATGATTTTTCTTATGGCCAAACTGGACGCGACGATGACAATTCTGGCGTTGGTGGTGGCGCCGCTCATGGTAGCGGCTTCGTTGGGGATGGGCAAACCGCTGCGCACAGCCGCCAGGATCAAGCGCGAAATTGAGGGCCGCATCCAGGCACACATCCAGCAGACGCTGACCGGCATTCCCGTGGTGCAAACCTTCGCACAGGAGGAACGCGAAAGCCTGCGGTTTCGGACGCTGGCAGACGCCGTCATCCGCTCCCAGCGTCGCAGCGCCGTGCTGGGCAGCATCAACAGCCTCAGTTCGGGCCTGATCACGACGCTAGGTTCGGGCATCATTCTCTGGGTCGGCGCCCGCCACGTCGTGCTGGCCGGAAGCCTGAGCGTCGGCGGCATCCTGATTTTCCTCGTCTATCTCAATTCTTTGCAGACCCAAACCAAAGTCCTGGCTGGCCTTTACACGGCGCTCCTGGGCTTGACCGCAAGCATGCGCCGGGCAGTGGAGGTTCTGGACGCCGTGCCGGAAGTGGCCGACAAGCCGGCCGCTCCGCCTCTGCCGCCGGTGCGTCAAAACATCCGCTTCCAAAACGTGACGGCAGGCTATGAGCCTGGCCGACCGGTGCTTCAAAATATCTCGCTCGATGTTGAGGTTGGACAGACTATCGCTATTGTTGGACCCACGGGGTCGGGCAAAACGACCCTGGTGAATTTGCTCCCGCGTTTCATGGATCCCTGGGAAGGGGCCGTCCTCATTGATGGCCACGACCTGCGCGAGGTCCGCCTCAGGAGTCTGCGCCGCCAGATTGCCCTGGTGCTTCAGGAATCTTTTCTGTTTCCGATCTCGATAGCGGAAAATATCGCCTACGGTCGTCCGGGCGCGAAACGCGAAGAGATCGAAGAGGCGGCTCGCGCGGCAAATGCGCACGGCTTCATAACCGCCCTGCCCGATGGCTACGACACGATCATCGGCGAGCGCGGCGCCACCTTGTCAGGCGGCGAACGCCAGCGGTTGGCCATTGCTCGCGCCTTTCTCAAGGATGCTCCGGTGCTGATTCTGGATGAGCCGACCAGCGCGCTGGATTCGGAAACCGAGCGGCAGATCCTCAATGCGTTGCAGCGCCTGATGGCTGGCCGGACCACCTTCGTGGTAGCCCATCGTCTTTCGACGGCGCGCTGCGCAGACCGCATCGTGGTCCTCAAGGATGGTCGAATCGCCGAAGGCGGCACGCATGAAGAATTGCTGGCGCGCGGCGGCCCATACGCTCACTTGCATGACATCCAGAAGCAGTTCGGTTCGCCGGCGGCAGCCGCCTCACCTTAGCCCCGCCAAGTCATTCCATCTATTTAACGACATACCGATTCGACTCCCGTGTCATCCAAACTTACCAATCACAACCTGACCCTGCCGCGTCTTTGCCGCTGGGCCACGGGTTATGCATTGCGCCGCAGCGCGAGTCTAGCGGTGGTGGTGGGCAGTCTTCTTGTGAGAGTCGGCCTGGATGTGCTCAAGCCCTGGCCGATGGTGTTCCTGATCGATTACGTGCTGCGTGGCAAAGAAATGCCGCCAGCCCTGGCCAGGCTGGCGCACTGGCTGCCCGGGGACGCAGTGCCGCTGAATCTAGCGGGCTGGAGTATCGCTGTTACAGTCCTGATCTTTCTGTTGAGTTGGGCCGTTGGCCTGGCTGCCGCCTATGGCAACATTGATCTCGGCCAGCGCATGACCTACGACCTGGCGGGTGATTTGTTCGCCAAGCTGCAACAGCTTTCTTTGGACTTCCACGTCCGGAAATCCGTCGGTGACAGCATCCGCCGCGTAACTGCCGATTGCGCCTGCGCCTCGATTATCGTCAAGGACGCGTTGCTCCCGATTTTTTCGTCGGTGGTCAGTTTGCTGGCGATGTTTTACATTCTCTGGCGGATCGACCGCACATTGGCGCTGCTGTCGCTGGCGGTCGTGCCGTTGATGATGTGGGTCCTGGGACGTTACGCCGGGCCGATGATGGAAAGGAGCTACGACCAGCAGGAGGCGGAGGGCAAAATCTACGAAGTCGTCGAGCAAACCTTCTCGGCCATTCCCGTCGTTCAGGCCTTTGGCCGCGAGGAGCTCAACGATCAATGGCTGGCGCGGACAATGCGGTCCAGCCTGGCGGCCACTCTGACTCTGACGAGCGTCCAGGTTCAGTTCAAGATCCTGATGGGCCTGGCCACTGCGCTGGGCACCGCCGGGATTCTCTGGTTTGGGGCGCAGCACGCTTTGGCTGGGCGCCTGGACGCGGGACCAATCATTCTTTTTCTTTCTTACCTGGGTTCCCTTTACGCGCCGTTGGAATCAATCATGTACACGGGTTCGACTATTCAGGGCGCGGCAGGCAGCGGACGCCGAGTGTGGGAAATCTTGCGAACGGAAACCAAGGTGGCCGATCGGCCAGGGGCCAAGCCGCTGAGCGCGCCCCGCGGCCATGTGCGTCTGGAGAACGTCACTTTCGGCTACGATGCTGGCCGGCCAGTATTGCGGAATATTTCTATGGACGTGCCTGCCGGCCAGACGTTGGCGCTGGTCGGGGCCACCGGAGAAGGCAAGAGCACGCTTGCCAGCCTGGTGCCGCGCTTCTTCGACCCTTGGGAAGGCCGGGTTTTATTGGATGGACATGACTTGCGTGACATCCAGTTGAAAAGTCTGCGCCGGAACGTCGCGCTGGTGTTGCAGGAACCTTTCCTGTTTCCAATTTCCGTGGGGGAGAACATCGCCTACGGATGTCCGCAGGCCAGTCGGAAACAGGTCGAGGACGCGGCGCGCGCAGCCAATGCCCATCAATTCATCGTGCGCCTGCCGGACGGCTACGACACAATCATCGGCGAACGAGGCGCGACTCTTTCGGGCGGCGAGCGCCAGCGGCTTTCCATCGCGCGGGCGCTGTTGAAGAACGCGCCGGTGCTCATCCTGGACGAACCGACCAGCGCGCTGGATTTGGAGACGGAAAAGGCCCTGCTGGAGGCCTTGGACCGGCTGACCTCAGGCCGCACGACTTTCATCATTGCCCACCGTCTGTCCACCATCCGGGGGGCGGACCACATCCTGGTTCTTCAGGGCGGCAGGATAGCCGAAAGCGGAACGCACCAGGATCTGCTCCGGCAAGGTGGGCTCTACGCCAAGTTCCACCACATTCAGCATGAAGCACTAATGACCCACGCGCAAAACCCGCAACTTCAATGAAAGCAATTCTCCGCCTGGATTTCGCGCCATGTCGCCGACGCGTTCGCAGCGAGTTGCAGGCCCTACGTTTGGCTAATCTTCGAGGCCGGCTAGGTCAGGCTGTGGTTGCTGCCGTGGCTGTCATGGTTCCGCTGAGCGGGTCGAGCGCAGATTTGTCCGGCGCTTTTGCGCCGGTTGCAACCGGGACAGTCATTAACTTGAGCGCCGAGGGAAACCTCGACTGGGCGCAGTGGGGGCTGGTTGCCACGAATATTCTTAACCGCAAGAACGGCGCTCCTCCGCAGATCAGCGATGTTTCGGTCGTCGGCGCCAACGGCTTCGCGCCGTACACCACCAACCTGCTCGGCTATGCCTGGACCAACGGCACACCTGTTCCCAACGCGACCAACACTACAACCGGATTAGCGATCACCGGCATGAGCAACGGCTTTGCCATCACCGTCCTGGCCGGAACCACGGAGGAAAGGCTCAAGGTGTATTTGGGCGTGACAGCGGCCCAGGGCCAATTCCAAGCGACTCTGAGCGACCTGAGCGCCCCGGACTTCATAGACAATTCCCTGGACAGCCCAGGCGAGACGATCAATGGGGTTTATACGATCCACTTCGCGGCCGCCTCGACCAATCAGGCACTAACGGTGACGTTCACGACCGCAACAGTATATGATCCAAGTCTGGGCAACATTACCTTGCAAGCGGCGGCCCTGGCGACGAACTTGCCGCCGTCAGTTGCGCTGACCAACCCCGTCAACAACGCATTGTTCTTCGCTGGTCAAGACATCCTGCTCAGCGCCGACGCTTCCGACGGCGATGGAACGGTGACGAATGTGGAATTTTTCGCCGGGAGTTTCAGTCTTGGCCAGGCAACCAACAGGCCTTACAGCATTACCTGGAGCAATGTCGCTCCGGGCAATTACTCTTTGACAGCCCGCGCGACTGATGACGAGGGTGCGACGACGGCGTCTGCGCCAGTGAACGTCCGTATCAGCACGAACACGCCACCGACGGTCGCCATCACCAGTCCGCTTGACGAGTCGGAGTTTGTTGCCCCTGCCTCAATCATCATCATCGCAGCGGCCTTGGATACCAACGGGAGCGTCAGCAAGGTGGAGTTTTTTCAGGGCCCGACCAAGCTCGGCGAAGCCACCAATAGTAATAATAGTACTTATAGCCTGACTTGGAGCAATGTGATGGCGGGCAATTACACGCTGACGGCCAAGGCAACGGACAATCAGGGAGCATCTACTATTTCCACTCCGGTCACTGTGTTTGTAACCACTACGGGTGGGCGGCTCACCGGCAGCGTGGCTGCCGTGGCGCAAGGCACGGTGGTGGACTTGGCCTGTGAGGGAGTGGCGGACTGGGCGCACTGGGGGCTGGTTACGGAGAACAGCTTCGATCATAAGGCGGGTGTCGTTCCCCTGGTAAGCAACTACTCAGTGATCGGAGCCGAGCCAGCGTACCCTTACGCGGATAATTTCAATGGCTACACCTGGACCAATGGCACGCCCACTGCAACCGCCACAAACACAATCACCGGCGTCTATGTCGTGGGCCTCGGTGACGGCTTTCAAGTCACCGCGCCGGCAGACACGACCTCAAAGACGCTCAAGTTGTATGTCGGCACTTACGGCGCCCGGGGAAAACTGCTGGCGTTCTTGAGCGATCTCACAGCCCCAACCTACCAGGACTATTCCTTGGATAACGCCGGCAATGGACCCGGCGCGGTTTATACCTTCCACTATTCGGCCGCTTCGGCCGGCAGAACGATCGTCGTGAGATTTAAGGTGTCGAACATGCACGATGCCAGCTATGGGAATGTCACCTTGCAGGCCGCAACCCTGGTCACTGCCAACAAACCCCCGTTCGCAGCCATCCGCGCGCCAACAAATTCCAGCGTTTTCCTCTACCCGGCGAACATCACCATCCAGGCCGCAGCAACGGACAGCGACGGCACTATCAGCAAGATCGAGTTCTTCGACGGAGCGACCAAGCTAGGCCAAGTGACCAGCAGCCTCAGTCCTTTCACGTGGACGAATGCCGCTTTAGGAGGCCATAGCTTGACTGCCCGCGCTACCGACAACGGCGGCGTCACCTTCACGTCAGAGCCAATAAGCCTGTATGTAACCCGTGGCGGGGGTTTGCTCAGCGGCAGCGTGAACACTCCGTCTTCCCAGGTGGATTTATCTGCAGAGGGCCGGACGGATTGGGCGCACTGGGGGTTGACCACCGCCAACAGCTTCGATCACCGCCGTCTGACTCCCCAACGCATCAACAATTTCGTCCGGATTGGCGTCGGACCCGGCAAGCGGCTTACTGACAATGCCACAGGTTTTACCTGGACCAACGGCACGCCCACCTTAAGCGCCACCGCCACTGCCACTGGCGTTTATCTGATCGGCCTAAGTAATGGCTTCCAGGTAACGGTCGCCGCTGACACGGTGCAGCGGCGGCTGAATCTGTACCTGGGACTCTATGGCGCGCAGGGTGATCTTGAAGTGTCGTTAAGCGATTTCAGCGCAGCGTCTTACACGGATACCTCGCTAGCCAGCGTCTATGACAATGCCTATGCCGAATATACGATTGATTTCGCCGCCGCCTCGACCAACCAGTCACTTTTGGTGCGGTACACTTCCGGAGCGCTTTATGATTTGCAATACGGCAATGTGACCCTGGAAGCGGCGACGCTGGCCACGCCGAGCTTTTATCTGCGCAACCTGCTGCGGGGCGCAAACATTTTCCGATTCTCCTTTCCCAGTGAGCCAGGGACCATTTATGACGTGCTCTATTCGGATCTGCTGAGCGCGACGAATTGGCTGACCCTCACGCGTCTGACGGGCAGCGGCGGAGAAATGTTCGTCACCAACTCCGCGCCGCCTATTGAGCAACGGTGGTATCGGGTGCAATCCGAATGATTTGAGGTTCATGGGCGAATCGGATCTGAAGCCGTCATCCTCCGCCGGCCAGTCGGGCTGGATGCAGGGGACGTTGCCGGCCAACGTGCGGCTTGGGGCCCAGACGCTTATCACCGCGGACTACGCCTTCAAACGGTTCCGCAGCAAACAGGCGCAGGCCCTCACCATCGGATCGCGGTGCACGATGGATGGCGTCCATTTTGCCGTTGGCGAAACCGGGCGCGTCAGCATCGGCGATTACTGTTACTTCACCAACGCGGTCCTGTTGTGCGAACTCGAACTACGGATCGGCAACTATGTCGTTATCGGTTGGAACGCAACCATCGCGGATAGCGATTTTCATCCCCTGGCACCGGCGGAACGCATAGCTGATGCGATTGCCTGCTCGCCCCTGGGCGGGGGCCGGCCACGCCCGGAAATCCCCTGCCGGCCAGTCATCATCGAAGACGACGTTTGGATCGGCCCCAACGCCACGATCTTGAAGGGAGTGCGCGTTGGCGCGGGTTCATGGATTGAGGCAGGCTCGCTGGTCACGCGCGATGTTCCCCCCGCGAGCCGTGTGCTGGGCAACCCTGCCCAAATCACCAGCCAACCCACTTAACGCTTCAACGTCTCTCACGATCACGCCCCACGCATCCCGTCCCATGAATCCTGACCGCACAATACCTGGAGATTGGTATCCGGGCAGAGTCCCCGAGAATGTCCTTTTGGATCCGACCGCCTATTTGGAAACCACTTACAGTTTCCTGCTGTTTACCAGCCGGCGACCCGGCGCCATCGAAATCGGCCCTGGCTCCTCCCTCTATTTGGGCGTCATGTTCGACCTCGGGGCCAATGCCCGGTTCAAAGTGGGCAGTTACGTGCTGATGAATGGAGCGCGCATCATCTGCGACTCAGAAATCACCATCGGCGATTACTCGCTGATTTCCTGGAATGTGGTTTTGATGGACACTTATCGCCTG
>WNGL01005471.1_pt1 | contig 17036 bp, 8 predicted proteins | sample 5400591 | NCBI WGS metagenome assembly WNGL01 (sample SAMN13153377, study PRJNA577476) | soil metagenome | isolation source: 80 cm soil or saprolite under Garry oak tree replicate 1 | place: USA:California | collected 2016-06-15
GTGGGAGCTGGAGCAGTATCTGAACGAATTGACGGCTTATCCGGAACGCGATTTCTATCGCCCGAATTTCTTCGTCAATACGCCTGACATCCTGCCCTACCATTTGCAGAGTGGCGAGACCTGGATGTTCAAATCGCGCGTCGCGCTTGCCGCCACGCTGTCGAGCACCTACGGCATCTACAACGGGTTCGAGCTGCTGGAACACGATCCAATACCCGGCAAGGAAGAATATCTCGATTCCGAAAAATACGAGATCAAGGTGCGGGATTGGGACCAGCCCGGCAACATCAAGCCCTACATCCGCGATCTCAACCGTACCCGGCGCGAAAACGCCGCGCTGCAACAGACCAGCCAATTGCGCTTCATTCCGATCGATGACGGCAACGTCATCGGCTTTGTCAAGGAATCGGTCGATCAGACCAACACAGTCGTCGCGGCCATCGCGCTGTCGCGCGAGGTGCACGAATTCTGGTTTCCGCTCGGCGACGTCGAGGTCGGCGTCGCCGGCGATCGCCGCCACGTCGCCGCGGTTGAGAACCTGATCACCGGCGAGCGATACCCCGTCGAGTGGGGCGGCATTCGCCTGCGGATCGACCCGGTGCGCGATCCCGCGCTGCTGTTTCGCTGTCTGGCGTGAGGGACGCCATGAACCTGATGCCATCCATCGACGAAAACGAGTTGCCGGTCGCCGACCTCGATGGCGATGAGCTCTGGTACAAAGACGCCATCATCTATCAGCTTCACGTCAAAGCCTTTGCCGACAGCAACAATGACGGCATCGGCGATTTCGCGGGACTGACCGAGAAACTCGGTTATCTGCAGGAGCTGGGCGTTACCGCGCTGTGGCTGCTGCCGTTCTACCCGTCGCCCGGGCGCGATGACGGCTATGACATCGCCGACTACGGCGCCATCAATCCCGACTTCGGCACGATGAAGGACTTTCGCCGCTTCATCGTCGAAGCCAAACGGCGCGGCCTGCGGGTCATCACCGAGCTCGTCATCAATCATACCTCCGACCAGCATAACTGGTTCAAGCGCGCCCAGCGCAGCGATCCGAAGTCGAGCGCGCGCAACTGGTATGTGTGGAGCGACACCGACCAGAAATATGCCGGCACGCGGATTATCTTCACCGACACCGAGAAGTCGAACTGGACGTGGGACCCGGAAGCCGGCCAATTCTACTGGCACCGCTTCTTCTCGCACCAGCCGGATCTCAATTTCGACAATCCGCGCGTAGTCAGCGCTCTCGTGCAGGTGATGAAGCGCTGGCTCGATACCGGCGTCGATGGTTTCCGTCTCGACGCCATCCCCTATCTGTGCGAGCGCGATGGCACCAATAACGAGAACCTGCCGGAAACCCACGCCATCATCAGGAAGCTGCGCGCCCAACTCGACGCCTATGCCAAGGGCAAGTTGCTGCTGGCGGAAGCCAATCAATGGCCGGAGGATGTTCAGGAATATTTCGGCCAGGGCGACGAATGCCACATGGCCTATCATTTCCCGCTGATGCCGCGGATCTACATGGCGATCGCACAGGAGGATCGTTTTCCGATTACCGACATCCTGCGCCAGACGCCGGATATCCCGAGCAATTGCCAATGGGCGCTGTTTCTGCGCAACCACGACGAACTGACGCTTGAAATGGTCACCGATGTCGAGCGCGACTATCTGTGGTCGACCTACGCCAACGATCCCCGCGCACGCATCAATGTCGGCATTCGCCGCCGGCTGGCGCCGCTGATGGACAATGACCGGCGCAAGATCGAGCTGATGAATTCGATGCTGCTGTCGTTTCCGGGTACTCCGATCATCTATTACGGCGACGAAATCGGTATGGGCGACAATATCTATCTCGGCGACCGCAACGGCGTGCGCACGCCGATGCAATGGACGCCGGACCGCAACGGCGGCTTCTCCCGCGCCGATCCGGCACGGCTTTACGCCCCGACTATCATGGATCCGGTCTATGGCTATGAGTCGGTCAATGTCGAAGCCCAGTCGCGCAGCCTGTCTTCGTTGCTCAGTGCAACCAAGCGGCTGATCTCGGTGCGAAAGTCGACGCTTGCGTTCGGCCGCGGCACCATGGCGTTCATCCGCCCGGTCAATCGCTCGGTGCTTGCCTATATCAGGCAGCATGGCGACGAGGTGATCCTCTGCGTCGCCAACCTGTCTCGATCCGCGCAAGCCACCGAACTCGACCTTTCGGCCTGGAAGGATCGCATTCCGCTGGAAATGCTCGGCCGCACCCGCTTCCCGGCGATCGGCGAACTGCCCTACATGATCACGCTGGCGCCGTACGGCTTCTACTGGTTTCAGCTTCACGAGCGCGACAAATCGGAACATGTCGAACCGACCATCGTTCCCGAGTTCGAGACTCTGGTCGTGCCGCTGGGCGCGACGTGGATGTCGCTGGCTCGCACCCGGGGCGTTTTCGAACGCGACGTATTGCCGGGATATTTGGCGCGCACCCGCTGGTATCCGGAGCGTTCGGCACACGAGATTCGTCCGACAGTGACCTCGGCGGTTCCGTTCTGCGATATCGGCGACAACCGGCCCTGGCTTGCCTTTTTTGAAGCGACGACGGAGCGCGGCGCGAGCGCGCGTTATGTATTGCCGATGCAGATCGAGTGGGTGCGGTTCGATCGCGAACGCTATAACCCCCGGGCATTTGCGGCGGTACGTCAGGGCGCGCGGGAAGGAACGCTGCTGGACGTTGCGACCGACCAGATTTTCATCGCGCTGTTGTTGCGCAATGTCCGCGAGGCCTTGACGGTTGAAGAAGCGGGCTTGCGCCTTGAATTCCGGCCAACCAGCAAGCTTTCGGATACGCCGATCAAGCCGCCCGAGCATATCCGCGCGGTGGAGACCGAACAATCCAACAGCACGGCGCTGGTGGATAACGACTATGTGGTCAAGATCTATCGAAAACTCGTATCCGGCATCAATCCCGAGATCGAAATCGGTCGCTTTCTGACCGAGGTCGCGGGCTTTGTTAACACGCCGGCGCTGCTCGGCAGCGTCGAACTGGTCGAAGGCAGCAACAGAAGTGCGATCGCGATTGTTCACGCCTTCGTCCAGAATCAGGGCGACGCCTGGACCGTGACATCGGCCTATCTCGATCGCTTCGTCGAGGAGCAACGTCTGCTGGCGAGCAGCGAACATCCCGGCGAAAGCGAGGAGCAGGTCCCCTATCTGCGTTATATGTCGCAGACCGGAAGGCGCGTCGCCGAAATGCACCTCGCGCTCGCCGGCAGCAACGAGTTTGCCGATTTTGCGCCCGAACCGACCCGACCCGAGCACGTCCGGCTCTGGATCGATGACGCGGTCGCCCGTGCGGAGCATGTCTTCGACACCTTGAAGCAAAGGCGCGACACGCTAAAAGAAGCCGATCGTCTGCTGGTCGATCAAATCCTGGCACAACGCACCGCCTTGCATGATCGATTGTGTGCGCTGCTTCCACAGGATATCGACTGCCTGAACATCCGGCACCACGGCGATTTCCATCTCGGACAGATGCTGATCGTCAAGGACGATATCTTCATCATCGATTTCGAGGGCGAGCCCCGCCGGCCGCTGGCCGAACGGCGGCGCAAGGCGCCCGCGGCGCGCGATGTCGCCGGCCTGATCCGTTCGATCGATTATTCGGCGACCGCGGCGCTGGAGCGTGCGCTCAAGGTGGCGCCCGACGAGCAAGGCAAGCTTGGCGCGGCGCTGGCGGAATGGCGCGATCGCGCAGCAGCGGCGTTCCTGGACACCTATCACGAGATCATGACCAATCAACGTCCATGGCCGGCTGACCCGCATGCCGCCGAACAGATGCTGAATTTCTTCCTGCTCGAAAAAGCGCTCTACGAGATCGAGTATGAATTGGCCCACAGGCCCGAATGGCTGCGCGTCCCGCTGACCGGCGTGCTTCGAATACTGTCGCAGCAAACTCAGCATACCAACGAGGCCTCATGACCAAACTGTCCGCCGAGGCCTACGCGATTGTCGAAGGCCGCCACTCCGATCCCTTTCATTATCTCGGCGTCCATACCGAGGGCGACAAGACCGTGGTGCGCGCGTTCCTGCCGGAAGCGTCGAAGGTCGAAGCGATCGGCGAACATGGTGAAACAGCCGCGCTGGCGCGCATTCATGACGCCGGGCTGTTCGCCGGCGCGCTGCCGAACGGCTCCAAGCGCTATCAATTACGCGCCCGCTTCGGCGAGAACGTGGTCGATCTCGACGACCCCTACCGCTTTCCGCCTGTTTTGACCGACTTTGATCTGTATCTGCTCGGCGAGGGCACCCACCAGCGGATTTACGACAAGCTTGGCGCACATCCGATGACGCTGGACGGCGTCAACGGCGTGGCTTTCGTGGTGCTCGCCCCCAACGCGCGGCGGGTCAGCGTGGTCGGCGATTTCAATTTCTGGAATCCGCGGCGGCATCCGATGCGGGTGCGTGGCGTCGGCTATTGGGAGCTGTTCGTGCCCCATGCCGCAGCAGGCGATCATTATAAATTCGATATCATCGGCCCGCAGGGCCAGCACCTGGCACTGAAATCCGATCCGGTGGCGTTTGCCGCGGAAATGCGCCCGAGCACCGCATCCATTGTCGTTGACGAGACCAGGCTGCCGCATCCGCGGCCCGCACCCGCTGGTATCAACGCGCTGGGCGCGCCGATGTCGATCTACGAAATCCATCTCGGCTCGTGGCGGCGCAAGGGCAACAATGAATGGCTGAGCTATCGGGATCTGGCCGAGCAGCTTCCGCGGTATGTCCGCGATCTCGGTTTCACCCATGTTGAATTTCTGCCGGTCAGCGAACATCCGTTCGACGGCTCATGGGGCTATCAGCCGACCGGCATGTACGCCCCTACCAGCCGGTTCGGCTCGCCGGAGGATTTTTCCGCGTTGGTCGATGCCTGCCACCGCGAAGGTCTCGGCGTGATGCTGGACTGGGTGCCCGGGCATTTCCCCGACGATCCGCACGGCCTTGGCAATTTCGACGGTACCGCGCTCTACGAGCACGCTAATCCCCTGCAGGGACGTCACCTCGACTGGGGCACGCTGATCTACAATTACGGCCGCACCGAAGTCGTCAATTTCCTGGTGTCGAACGCGCTGTTTTGGCTGGAGCGCTATGGCATCGACGGTCTGCGCGTCGATGCGGTGGCTTCGATGCTTTATCTTGACTATAGCCGGCCCGCCGGAGGCTGGATTCCGAACAAATTTGGCGGCCGCGAAAATCTCGAGGCCATCGATTTCCTGCGCCGCTTCAATACCGAAGTGTTCGCCCGTTTTCCGCAGGCCACCACGGCCGCGGAAGAGTCAACCTCATGGCCGCAGGTGTCGCGGCCGGTCGATTATGGCGGGCTCGGCTTTGGCTACAAATGGAATATGGGCTGGATGCACGACACGCTGAATTACGTCAGCAAGGATCCGATCCATCGCAAGCACCATCACGGCGACATCCTGTTCGGCCTGCACTATGCCTTCTCGGAAAATTTCATCCTGCCGCTGTCGCATGACGAAGTTGTCCATGGCAAACGCTCCCTGCTCGGCCGGATGCCCGGCGACGACTGGCAGCGCTTCGCCAATCTGCGCGCTTATTACGCCTTCATGTTCGGACACCCCGGCAAGAAGCTGATGTTCATGGGCTGCGAGTTCGGCCAGGAGCGCGAATGGAATCACGATCGCTCGCTTGACTGGCATTTACTCGAACAAAAAAAACACGCAGGCGTCCAGTCGCTGATCCGCGATCTCAACAGGCTCTATCGCACGTTGCCGGCGCTGCACGAGATGGATTGCGATCAATCCGGTTTCGAATGGGTCGTCAACGACGACGCCGGCGGCAACGTGTTCGCCTGGATCCGCAAAGGCAGCGACGCCCGCGCACGCTGCCTGGTGGTCGTGAATTTTTCGCCGAATGTTTATTACAACTATCGCGTCCGCGTAACGTTCGCCGGCAAGTGGCGCGAGGTTCTCAATTCGGACTCCGCGCATTATGGCGGCAGCAATGTCGGGAACGTCGGCGAAGTCCAGACGTTGGACGGCCTGGTGCCCGAACTCAATCTCACCGTCCCGCCTCTGGCCGCCATATTTCTAGTACCGGAAAGCTGAGAAAGCTGAATATGCGATTGTCCGCTGGAACGTCCTCACGTCTCGGCGCAAGCTGGGACGGCCGGGGCACCAACTTTGCGCTGTTCTCCGCCAACGCGCAAAAGGTCGAGCTTTGCCTGTTCGACAGTCAGGGCCGCCGCGAACTCGAACGCATCGAATTGCCCGAGCATACCGAGGATGTCTGGCACGGCTACCTGAATGACGTGTCGCCCGGGCAGCTTTATGGCTATCGGGTTCATGGACCCTATGAGCCCGAACACGGCCACCGCTTCAACGCCAACAAACTGCTGCTCGATCCCTATGCCAGGCGCCTTGCCGGACGGCTGGTATGGAGCGATGCGCATTTCGCCTATCGCACCGGGAGCGCACGCGAAGACCTGTCGTTCGATCGGCGTGACAATGCGCGCGGCATGCCGAAGGCCGTCGTCGTCGACGAAACCTTCAATTGGGGACGCCGCGAACTGCGCCCCAACATCCCCTGGGAAGACACCATCATCTATGAAGCGCACGTCAAGGGCCTGACGCAGAAACGCAGTGACGTGCCGCCAAATCTGCGCGGCACCTATGGCGGGCTGTCATCGCGCGCGATGATCGAACACCTCAAGCGGCTCGGCGTTACCACCATCGAGCTGTTGCCGGTCCACGGCCTCGTGGACGACAGAATGCTGGTCGAAAAGAAGCTTTCGAATTACTGGGGCTACAATACCCTCTCGTTCTTCGCGCCGGAACCGCGCTACTCGCAGGACAACCCGCTCGATGCCTTCCGCACTACGGTCGCGCGGCTGCACGACGCCGGCATCGAGGTGATGCTCGACGTCGTCTACAATCACACCGCGGAAGGCAACCACATGGGCCCGACGCTGTCGTTCCGCGGCATCGACAACGCCTCCTACTACTGGCTGAAGCCGGACAATCCGCGGTTCTACGACGATTTCACCGGCTGCGGCAGTTCGGTCAACCTCACCCACCCGCGCGTTCTGCAGATGGTGATGGATTCGCTGCGCTACTGGGTCGAGGTCTGCCATGTCGATGGCTTCCGGTTCGATCTCGCCACCACGCTGGCGCGCGGGCCGAACGGCTTCGACCGCAACAGTGGATTCCTGACCGCGCTCCGGCAAGACCCGGTGCTGTCATCGGTGAAGCTGGTCGCTGAACCGTGGGACCTCGGCATGGGCGGCTATCAGGTCGGCGCCTTTCCGTCGCAATGGTCGGAATGGAATGACCGTTATCGTAGCGCGATGCGGCGCTACTGGAGCGGTGAAGGCAGCCTGATCGGCGAAGTGTCCAGCCGCATGACCGGCTCATCCGACCTGTTCAACCACGATGGCCGCGCGCCGCGCGCCGGCGTCAACCACATCACCGTGCATGACGGCTTCACGCTGGCGGATCTGTTCAGCTATAACGAAAAGCACAACCAGGCCAATGGCGAGGAAAATCGCGACGGCTCCAGCGACAACCACAGCAACAATTGCGGCCATGAAGGCCCGACCGATGACCCCACGATAACAGCACTTCGACGCCAGCTTCGGAAGAACCAGCTCGCATGTCTGCTGCTGGCGCAGGGCCTGCCGCTGATTCTGGCCGGCGATGAAGTCGGCAACAGCCAGACCGGCAACAACAATGCCTATTGCCAGGACAACGAGATCGGCTGGGTCGGCTGGGAGGGCCTCAACCGCGAGGGCGACGACCTCACCGATTTCGTCGGCCACATGACCGATCTGCGAAAACGCTTTCCGCAGATCCGCTCGCACCGCTGGCTCGACGGGCGGCGCGCGGATGGATCCTACGGCGTATTATGGCTGACGCCGGAGGCCGAGGAGATGCAGGAGCAGGACTGGAATTTTCCCGAGGGGCGATTTCTCGCCTATGTGCTGGGGTCCACCGAGGAAGGACAGGCGCCGATTTTCATCGTGCTCAACGCAGCACCCGAGGCGATCGCGTTCAAACTGCCGAAGATGCGGGAACACAGGAACTGGCAGCAGGTGCTGAACACGGCGGACAGCAAACAGACGGTCGCGGACTTTGCGCCAGGCAGCGACGCAAACGCGCCTCCCCGCACGGTGCTTGCCTTTGCGGGTTCGGCATGAATGAGCGGCAATTCGGCGCAAGGCTGACAGCGGACGGCACGTCATTTCGTCTGTGGGCGCCGGCGGCCAAACGCGTCGATCTGCTGCTGGAAAAACCGCAGCCCCTGCAGCGCGGCGAAGACGGCTGGTTTTGCGCCGACCTGACAGGCGTGAAGGCCGGCGTACGTTACAAATTCCGGATCGACGACGAGATCGATGTGCCCGATCCGGCGTCAGCGTTTCAGCCCGAGGATGTTTCGGGCCCCAGCGAGGTAATCGATCACGCCAGCTACCGATGGCGCGCCACGGATTGGCGCGGACGCCCGTGGCAGGAAACCGTCGCGATCGAAACCCATGTCGGCACCTTCACACCAGAAGGCACCTGCCGCGCCATGATCGGCAAGCTCGATCATCTGGTGGCGACCGGCATCACCGCGCTGGAATTGATGCCGCTGGCGGATTTCGCAGGGCAGCGCAATTGGGGCTATGACGGCGTGTTGTGGTACGCGCCCGACAGCGTCTATGGCCGCCCCGACGATCTCAAAGCCCTGATCGACGAAGCACATCTGCGCGGGCTGATGGTATTTCTCGACGTGGTCTATAACCACTTCGGCCCCGAAGGAAATTATCTCGGCCGATATGCGCCAGGCTTTTTCATGGAGGCGCAGACCCCCTGGGGCAGCGCGATCGATTACCGGGTGCCGCAAGTGCGCGCCTTCGCCATCGAAAATGCGTTGTATTGGCTGCGCGAGTATCGTTTCGACGGGCTGCGGCTCGACGCGGTGCACGCCATCCCTGAGCTCGGTGAAATCTCGATGCTGCACGATCTCAGCGTCGCGGTAGGTAAGCTTGCCGCTGAAACCCGCCGCCACATCCATCTGGTGCTGGAGAACGACGACAATTCCGCCAGCGCGCTGGACGCCGGGCAAGATCCGCCGCGCGGCAAATACCGCGCGCAGTGGAACGACGATTATCACCACGCCTGGCATGTATGGCTGACCGGCGAGACGCAGGGCTATTACCGCGACTACACGACGTCACCGATGGCTGATGTCGCGCGTGCGCTTGCGTCCGGCTTTGTCTATCAGGGCGAAGCGTCCGCGCATCGCGGCGGGCAGTTGCGCGGCGAGCCGAGCGGCAAACTTCATCCGACCGCCTTCGTCAACTTCCTGCAGAACCACGACCAGATCGGCAACCGCGCGCTCGGTGACCGGCTCGAAAGCAATGTGAGCGCCAGCGCGATCGAAGCCGTACTGGCCATTACGCTATTGGCGCCGATGGTCCCGATGCTGTTCATGGGCGAGGAATGGGGCTCGAAAGCACCATTCCCGTTCTTCTGCGATTTCGAGGGCGACCTCGCGGAGGCCGTACGCAACGGCCGGCGCCGGGAATTCGCAGGCGTTTATGCGAAATATGGCGACGAGATTCCCGACCCGCTGGATCCCCTGACGTTTCAATCCGCCATGCTGGATTGGCAATCCCTCAACGAGGAGGCGGGACGCAAGCGGCTCGCGCTGGTACAGAGCCTTCTCGCGATACGCCGGCGCGAGATCGTTCCCCGGCTCGCGGACACGACCTTTGGCGGGGCGCATGCGACGGATGGCGATTTACTGACGGCCGACTGGCGCATGGGTGACGGCGCAACGCTCCGCCTGCTGGCCAATCTGTCGGCCGGCGAGATCGCCCGCGAGCAAAGCGAAACGACCGGCACGCCAATCTGGGGCGATGAGACCAGCGGGCTCGTGCCGCCATGGTCGGTGTTCTGGCGTCTGGAAGCGCGATAATGCCTGCCGCCATTCCGGTCGCAACCTACCGCGTGCAACTCACCGCGAATTTCGATTTCGACGCGGCTGCTTCCATCGTCCCCTATCTGAAGGCGCTCGGCATCACGCATCTCTATGCATCGCCCTTCATGAAGTCGCGCAAGGGCAGTACCCACGGCTATGACGTCGTCGATCATGCCCAGATCAATCCGGAGCTCGGCGGCGACGCCGGCTTCGAGCGATTGAGCCGGGCGTTGAAGCAGCACGACCTCGGTCTGATTCTCGATTTCGTTCCCAACCATGTCGGCGTGCATTTCGCCGACAATCCATGGTGGCTCGATGTGCTGGAATGGGGTTCGGCCTCGCCGCACGCGGTATCGTTCGACATCGACTGGGACCTGTTGCCGTACCGCGCAAGGGGTGGGGTACTGCTGCCGATCATCGGCTCGTCCTATGGGCAGGCGCTGGAAAAGGGCGAGATCGAACTTCGCTACGACGCCGACGAAGGCAGTTTCTCGGCATGGTATTTCGAACATCGCCTGCCGATCGCACCCGAGCGCTACCGCGAGATTTTGCGTAGCCTCGTCAAGGAAGCCGGAGCTGAAGCTGACACGGCCGGAAAACGCATCCTGGACCTCGCCTCGCGCGCCAAGGGGTTGCGTCATCCCAATCGCAAGGAAGCGCCCGCCTTCAAGGCCGAATTGAAAAGCATCGCCGGCGGTGCCGACCTCATCGCCCGCGGACTCGACGCCTACCGCGCAGGACCGGATCGCCCTGCGCAGGTCCTGGCGCTGCATCATCTGCTGGAACGCCAGCACTACAAGCTCGGGCATTGGCGATTGGCGTCCAGCGACATCAACTATCGGCGCTTCTTCGACGTCAATACGCTGGCCGGATTGCGTGTCGAGGATCCCGGCACGTTCGACGCCATCCATCGCCTGGTCAAAAAGCTGATCGCGGAAAACGGCCTGCAGGGCTTGCGGCTCGACCACATCGACGGCCTGCGCGATCCCGCGCAATATTTTCAGCGCCTGCGCCGCCTGATCCGGCAAGCGCAGGGAAAAGACGCCAGGCCGTTCTACATGGTGATCGAGAAGATTCTCGGCGAACAGGAAAAGCTGCATGCTTTTAGCGGCGTGCACGGCACCACCGGCTATGAGTGGCTGAATGTCATCACCCAGGTGCTGATCGATGGCAAAGGTCTCGAACCGCTCGACGAGGTGTGGCGGCAAGTCAGCAATATGCGACCCAGGCTCGAACCGGTCTTGAAGGACGCCAAACGCCGGGTTCTGGAAACTTTGCTGACCAGCGAATTCACGGTACTGACGCGGCTGCTGGCGCGGATCGCCAGCGGACATTATTCCACTCGCGACTATTCCGCCGACAGTTTGCGGCAGGCGCTCGAACTCTACGTTCTGCATTTCCCGGTCTATCGCACCTATCTGACTTCGGCTGGTCCTTCGCCGCACGACCGTACGCTGATTTCGGAAGCGATCGAAAAGGCCCGCGCCGACTGGTTCGCCGCCGACGAGGGCATCTTTGAGTTCTTGCGCGATGCGCTGACCATGGACCTGATCAAGCCGGGAGGGCCAGCGCACAGTGCGCCGCGGGTGCGCCGCTTCGCATCGAAGGTGCAGCAGTTTACCGGCCCCATGATGGCGAAGTCGCTCGAGGACACCGCGTTCTATCGCTATCACCGCCTGCTCGCGCTTAACGAGGTCGGCGGCGATCCCTCGGCCAAGGCACTTTCGGCCGACGCCTTTCACGAGGCCATGAAAGCCCGCGCCAAAGAATGGCCGCACGGTATGACGGCGACGGCGACCCACGACACCAAACGCGGCGAGGATGCCCGCGCGCGGTTGATGGCGCTTGCGGAGCTGCCCGGCGAATGGGCCAGCGCCGTGGCGCGGTGGAAAATCCTGAACGCACCGCACCTCGTCATCGCGGGTGAGATGCGCGCGCCCTCCGCGGCGTTCGAATACATGTTGTACCAGGCCCTGCTCGGCGCGTGGCCATCGGGCCAGCGTGACGATGCGTTTCTGGAGCGGATGCAGGCCTATGCGCTAAAGGCGGCGCGCGAGGGCAAACAGGAAACCAGCTGGCTCAATCCCAACCCGGCCTATGAGGCGGGATTGCAGACGTTCATCGAACGCATCCTGGATCACGCGGCCTCGGCTGAATTTCTGAATTCGCTGGAAACGCTGGCGCAGCGTGTCTCGCGGTTGGGTGCGCTGAATTCGCTCAGTCAGATCACGTTGAAGGCCATGATGCCCGGCGTGCCCGATTTCTATCAGGGGACCGAGTTCTGGGATCTGTCGCTGGTCGATCCCGATAACCGGCGACCGGTGGATTTTGCGGAGCGCGCTGCCGTGCTGGCCTCATTGGCAGCTCCCGATTGGGAACGTCTCGCGCAAAACTGGTCGAATGGTCATCTGAAGCTGGCGTGGACGCGGCGTTTGCTGAAACTGCGGACCGAACTTGCCGACGTGTTCGCCCATGGCGATTATCAACCGCTCGAAATTACCGGGCCACACCGTGACCACGTCATCGCCTTCGCCCGGCGCCGTGGCCGCGATGCTGTCATAACGGCCGTCGCAAAGTCATTCGCGCCGATGTCGCAAGGCGGCCGGGTCTGGCCCCGCGCGGAGGCCTTTGACGGTGCGCTCAACCTGAAAGGCTATTCCGTGGAAGGTATCGTCAGCGAGGCCGGCGCAATGCAAGTGCAGCTCTCGGCTCTGTTCCGGCATCTGCCGGTCGCAGTGTTGAAGGCCGGATTCGAAGGTGCTTTGAAGCCTCCGCGTAAGCGCAATCGAGTGAAGCTTGCTTAGATCATGATCCGATTAGATTGAATCGGATCATGATCTCATCCTTTTGTTGGAGCATGTTCTTTTCCGAAAACCGGTTCCCGCTTTTCCGAATCATGCTCTAAAAAATAAAGGCCGCCCGGGATCGACGGCCGGGCGGCCTGGCGGACGTCGTGCCGACTCAAACTAGAGAGGTCGGTTCCCTTCCCCCGCGCAGGGTTGGATATTCCGGCGAATTCGTTACCAACAAGCTTAAGCTGTGAAAAATCTTCTCACAATTGGTGCGAGGCAACATACTCTGTTGCACAGCAATATCGATGGCTGTTGGTCAGCTCCGTTTGGTCAGCAGCAGGTTGCCGCGATTCCGGATCGCGACTTGCGCTACTTCCGCAAATCGCTGCAACAGCCACGGCAATGTCACTTCGAGCCGGACGTGATCGTCCGCCACATCGAGATGACCTGAAGCGGCCTGCCCGAGCGCGCGGACGCGGAAGATCATGCGATCCTCCTCCCATCTTTCTTCATCGACTTTCAACACCGGAATGCTGGAGGCGGCGCGCGTCAATCCAGTCTTGAGCCGGCGAGTCGCCTCTTCGCGGCCCAGACGATGCGGAATCGAAACGACAAGAGGTGCGGACATTTTGCAAATCCCAAATTGATTCAACATCATGTAATTGCACATCGTTCCGAAAAAAGAGTCGCGCGAATCTATAGCGTTGCAAAATTGGAACCTTATGGGTTCCGGTTGGTTTTTTCGGCTGGCAGCGTAACGGGCGCCCACCTGCCGGGCGGGAGGAATGCTACATGTCTATCGGAACTATCATCCTGATCATTCTCGTTATCGCGTTGCTCGGGGGCTTCAGCGGCGTCGGCGGCGGACCGTTCTACGGCACCGGCTATTATGGCGGCGGCGGACTCGGCCTCGTCGTCGTTATCCTGCTGATTCTGCTACTGCTCGGACGACTTTAAGTTTTCGTAGCCAAATGGCGCGGGATTCAGCGATGCCGAGTCTCGCTCATTTTTTGCAGCGCGCGACGACGGACCGCGCTTTTCAACGACTCCCCGTCATACTCCGCGAAAGCGGAGTATCCAGTATTCAAGAGCATTCGCGTTTTTTCACCAGCGCTGCGGCGTACTGGATCACCCGCCGGAGCCTGTCATCGGGCGGCCATTCGGCCGACCCGTTGGCGGGTGATGACGACCAGGGTCAACCGTTCTGCGGTCAACTTCATCATCATTTGCGCGCACCGAGCTTCTTGATCGCAGCCCTTATCGATGACGCAGCATCATCATAGCCTTCCCACGCCTTGGTCTTGGCGAGCAGCGCCGGCACGGTGCGAACTGTATAGCGTTTCGGGTCGAGATCGCCGCGCACCTGCGCCCATGTCAGCGGCATCGAAACGGTGGCGCCCTCGCGCGCCCGTGGCGACAGCACGGCGACCGCCGTGGCCATGCGATCATTGCGGAGATAATCGAGGAAGATCTTTCCCTTGCGCAGCTTCTTCGACATGTTGACCAGATAACGATCGGGGGCTTCATCGGCCATCCACTGGCAAACGCCTTGCGCGAAGGCTTTTGCTTCCTTCCACGTCACCTTGTCTTTCGCGCCGTACGCCAGCGGCGCCACTACATGAAGCCCTTTGCCGCCGGTGGTCTTGCAGAAACTGTCCAGGCCAATGTCCGTCAAACGCTGCCGCATATCCTTGGCAGCCTCAATGATATCGGCAAATTCCACCTCGGGCGCGGGGTCGAGATCGAATACCAGCCGCCCCGGCACATCAGGCGCATCCGGCGCGCAATTCCACGGATGCAGTTCGAGACCGCCGATCTGCGCCACGGCCGCGAGACCCTCGACGCGATCGATCTGCAAATACGGTTTGCGGTCGCCGGCGACCTTGACCAGCTCCAGCAGGTTCGAGGTGCCAGGCATCGCGTGGCGCTGAAAGAATTTTTCGCCGGCGATGCCATCGGGCGCGCGCACAACCGAACAAGGCCGTCCCTTCAAATGGCCGATCATCCAGCCGCCGACCGCTTCGAAATAGCGGGCCAGATCGCGCTTGGTCACGCCTTCGCCGTCACCGCCGTCTGGCCACAGCTCCTTATCGGGTTTGGAGATAACTACGCCCATCACGGCGCCGGATTTGCCGTCCGCCGGCTTTGGCCGCGTTTTGTCCGGCTTGCCGGACTGCGTCTCGGCAGATTTGGCCGCGGCCTTCCCGGCGGCCGGCTTGGCGATTTTGGTCATGGCCGGCCTTTCTGCTTTTACCTCGTCGGCCGGCTTGTCCTGGCGCAGCCCCTTGAACGCGGCCTGTCGTATATTCCCGGCGTCGGTCCAGCCGGCGAATTCGATCACGCCCGCCATCAGCGAGCGGAATTTGCCGTTGGTGGTTTTCCATCCCCCCAGCACGACCTCGTGCCCGGCGCGGCATTTCGCCTTGGTCCAGTTCTCGGAACGGCCCGAATGATAGGGCGCGCCAAGCTTCTTGGACACGATGCCTTCCAGCGACAGCTTGCAGGCCGATTGCAGAATGGCATCGCCGCCGGTTTCGAAGTGTTCGACATAGCGGATCAATTTGGCTTTGCCCTTGGCCCGCGCCTCCAGCAATTGCTTCAGTCGCTGCTTGCGTTCGCCGAGCGGGATGCGGCGAAGATCTTCCCCATCGGCAAACAGCAGATCGAACGCGTAGAAGATGAGATGATCGGTCTTGCCGTCGGAAAGGGCGGCCTGCAGCGTCGAAAAATCCGGCGCGCCGTTGTGGTCGAGCGCGACGATCTCGCCATCGATCAGCACGTCCGGAAGTGAGCTCCCCTCTTTCGCGATGGCCCGAAACTTGTCGGTCCAGTCCAGACCCTTGCGGGTCTTGAGCGTGGCCTCGCCGTCCTCGACGCGCAACTGCACCCGGTAGCCGTCGAATTTGATCTCGTGGCACCATCCCTCCCCGCCCGGCGGGCGATCGACCAAGGTGCAAAGCTGCGGCGCAATAAAATCGGGCAGCGCGCTGACCTTCCTGCCTTTGGACGGCTCCTTTGCAGCCGGCGCGGGCCGCGAAGTGGTCGCCTTGTTCTCCGCGCGCCCTTCGGCGGCATCGCCCCGGTTTGAATTCCAGACCGCGTCGGCCCTGACGCGACCGGACTTCGCCGTCATGAACGGCTTCGGCGCTTTTCCTTTGCCTTCGGCAATCTGCTTCATCGTCCGTCCCGACGCCACCGATTGATCGGCGTCCAGGATGTCGTTGGCGTTGCCCTGCTTGGCGAATTCATCGCGGTGCTTGATCAAGAGCCAGTTGGTGCGCTTGCCACCGTTGCGGTCGTTGCGCATCCGCACCAGCACCCAGCTGCCGTGAAGCTTGTCGCCGCGCAGCGTGAATTTCAGATCGCCTTTCTTGAATCCGCGCTCGGGATCGTCGGATTCCCAATAGCCGCGATCCCAAAGCTGCACGGTGCCGCCGCCATACTGGCCCTTGGGAATGGTGCCTTCGAAATCGCCGTAATCCAGCGGATGATCTTCCACCTCCACCGCCAGTCGCTTGTCGTGCGGATCGAGCGACGGGCCGCGTGCGACCGCCCATGACTTGAAGACGCCGTCGAACTCCAGCCGCAGATCGTAGTGCAGCCGGGTCGCGTCGTGCTTCTGGATCACGAACCGCCGTTGCTTCGAAGGCGCAACCTTGGCGTCGCCGCTGGGCTCCGCGGTCTTTTCGAAATCGCGCTTTTTTCGATAGGTGGAGAGGTTTCTAAGAGACACGATCAAATCCCACGCCATTAAGTATCGGTGCCGTCTCGCACGCCAGCAGGGGCTCGGAACCAAAACCCTCAATATCAGTTGAAGTTCCCGAATTCGTTTAACCCATAACAAGCCAGAGATTGTAATGGCCGTTCGCGCCTATTGGAAAGGCTCCTTGAAACTTTCCCTCGTGTCATGCCCGGTGTTGCTTTATCCGGCCTCGACGCCACGAAGCAATCCATGCATTTCCGATTCAATTTTCAAACAGCCCGCGACGATTCAGGTGGAGAGCCGTCATTGCGAGCGAAGCGAAGCAATCCATCGCGCCGCAAAGAAAGAATGGATTGCTTCGCTGCGCTCGCAATGACGGCTAAACGCACGTTCGCGCCCTCGCGGCGCCATGCGCCCGAGGCGTTGATAAATCTTCCGCCCAAAGAGGGCGTGGGGAACGCCGGATGCCCGTTGCACCCGCGGCCTCGTGTGCACTTGGTAGTGGTAGAACGCACACGAGTAACAACGAGTACCCCGGAATCACCCGACGTTCCCGCACGCAATGGTTTTAACGGTTTCCTTCG
>WNGL01009650.1_pt1 | contig 17036 bp, 12 predicted proteins | sample 5400591 | NCBI WGS metagenome assembly WNGL01 (sample SAMN13153377, study PRJNA577476) | soil metagenome | isolation source: 80 cm soil or saprolite under Garry oak tree replicate 1 | place: USA:California | collected 2016-06-15
ACCCAGCTCACTCTCAACTTCGATGGAACCATTATGCCTTCTGACAATGCCGAAGCTGACAGCGAGACCCATTCCGGTTCCTGCCTTCCCTTTGGTCGTAAAGAAGGGATCGAACAAGCGGGATTTTACTTCCGGAGGCATTCCCGTTCCTGTGTCTGTAACTGTTAGGATCACGCGCTCGTTAGTTTCCTGCGCGCTCATTCGAATCTCGCCACCTCCTGGCATCGCGTCAAGCGCGTTGTAGATTATGTTCACCAGAACTTCGCGTAGTTCAACTGGATCGCCCAGCACCAAGGCCTTGCAGCCGGCATTATGCGCCACACGTATGGCTGCTCTCTCAGGTCGGGATTCCCAACGCGGACGAGTCATCTCGCAGACGTCCTTCAACAACTCTGCCACGGAGACGACTTCGAAATCGCGGTTGGGACGCTGACGAGCAAAATTTTGTATTCGCTTGATGATCTGCGCACCATCCTCGGCACTCTTGACAATAAGCTGTATTCCGGCGGCCATTTTTTCTCGATCTGTCGTGCGCAGTAGTAGCTGAGCGCGGCCAAGAATGCCGGTTAGCGTGTTGTTAACGTTGTGGGCCACGCCAAAAGAAAGTTCACCAAGGGCCGCCATTTTCTCAGCGTGCGCCGCCTTTTCGCGTTGCTGTTCGTGCTCGGCATGGGCCGCCGCAATCTTGCTGAGACAATTGTGAAGGCGTTCGCGGGTTGAGGCCTGTTGCGAATTCGCCAACAACTGGTTCAGTCGTGCGCCGATTTCGCGCCGTTCGTCATCGCCAAGGTGTTCACACATCTCCTCGATCAGAATTAACAAAGACTTGCCCGCGCCTTCACGATCTCCGCATCGCTCGGCGACTCGTTGCGCACGCTCAAGAGTGGGTTTGGCTTCATACCGGCGCCCCAACCTGCACAGAACCAGACCCTGTGTACTCAGCGCCTCCGCCAGCAATGCGTCTTCCCCGCTCATTTCCAAAGTATCAACTGCAAGTCTGATAGAGCGCTCCGCTAGTTCGTACCGTTCAGAGGCGAGATAGAGTTGTGCCAAAGTCTCGTCAACTTGCGCGCAGCCAACCCCATCGCCAAAGCCGTCAAAGAGCTTACGCGCGCGTTGCAAATGACGCTGCGCTTCCTCAAACCTCTTCAACGTTAAGAGCAGGTAACCATGATTGTTTTCCACCGCCGCGGCGTAGCGAAAGTTGCCGATATGTTCAAATTGCAGCAAGGCTTCCTGGTAGTGACCCAGTGCTCTGTCGAAATAAGGTTGTCTACTCTCGGCAGCACCCAGATCCTTCAAGGTGTTGGCCAGCTCGGTGTGGAAGCGGGCTTTGGTCCAGGGGCTTGCCTCGTCGGAGAGAGGAGCAGCTTCGTTCAGGAGATTAAGCGCTTCGCCCAAGCGACCGGAGTGTCGCTCAATGATCGCCAGGCGAATCAAAGCTACCGCTTTCAGTTCGCGATCGTTATCGGAAAGGGCAACGAGGCTCGAGCCCAGTGTGGCGTGGGCAAGATCAAAAAGTCCCTGATGGTAGTAGCAAGATCCCAACTCAATGCGACCCTCGGCAGCTCGGGCTTCGTCTCCCAAGTGCTCGAACAAGGCGATGGCGCCGTTGAGCAGCGCTTCAGCCAGCCTTTGCCCGCCGGCGACTTGTCTTGTCCTTGCGACTGCGTCACTCAGAGTGCCTGCGGTTAAGAGAAGTTCGGCGGCCGCGCGCTGGCTTAGCCCTTGTTGGCGCGGCCATTCACCAATCTTCCACCAGGATCGTAGGGCAGCACATCCCGCATCGTAGTCGCCTGCCTCAAGTTTTTCCCGGGCGATGGTGCAGCACGCCTGGACCTGCTCGCTAAATGTTAATGGCGAGGTTTCGATACTCCGAATCGATTTGGCTTTGGTTACTAACTTCATTTTCATTCGCTTCCGTGAGGAGTTGTCGAGGTCCACGGGGAAGGCGTTCTGCTGTAGGTGCTTAGCGATTCATAGCAATCGAGTGGTTCCCCTATCTTGGTTGGTACGCTGAATACCAGATATCCACTGTATACCGCCGTGGCAATCACTTAGTCGCTTGCTTAATGTTGCAGGAAGATAGGATAAGTTTAATTCATCTACTCCGACGCTCTGGTCTGTGTACCTAGTACTCATTTTTGGATCGGCTCCACTTTGAGTGCCTCGGCCTCATTGAGAATTGAATAACTGTCAATGTGTCAATCGCTTACACCCTTCAGGGATTCCTAAGCGCCTCGTGGCACAAGCATTGATAAGAGAACTGGCGAAACGGTTGTAAACGGTCAGCGGGACGGGGACGAGACTTCCCCAAGTAGCATCCGCCATCCAACTGACCATCCCCAGTAAACGCTCTGTTCACCAGGAGAATTTGATCATGAAGCGCTTTCAATCAATCTTTTACGCATCGATTTTGACATTGTCTGTAACCTCTATTGCATTGGGCAGGACCGGGACGATCTCGACCACGGCAGCCGGGACGATCTCGACCACTGCGGCAGGGACCATTTCGACCACCGCAGCCGGGACGATCTCGACCACTGCGGCGGGGACCATTTCGACCACCGCAGCCGGGACGATCTCAACTACCGCGGCCGGGACCATTTCGACCACTGCGGCCGGGACCATCTCAACCACCGCGGCCGGGACCATCTCGACCACCGGTACAGGGTTCATTTCGAATTCGTCGCCGGACTACCTGATGGATTACTTCGTCCGAATGTTTGCGACGGCGATCTGGTGGTAAATAAGCCTCGCTTTGGTCAATTTGAGCGGCCTCGGTCAATCTGGCAAGCTCTACATCCAAAGATCGGTCAACGCGCCAGAAAACAGCTTATCTCAGCGCTTGTTGGTGTTCGGCCGCAAATGATATGCCGCTAGCCGGGGTACCCGTTCTCTTCAAGTTGTAAATCCGCTCTCGCCAGTAATCTTGACGAGTATGGACGTCCTTTTCCAGGTTGTTGTGCCGAGAGTGATCGAGGCTGTTGGCCTGGAAAGACATGATGGACCCTACAAATGGGATGGAAACAATTCTGAAGAGGCGAACGCTTACCGGTGGGGCCAGTATGTTGAACTCCATCCCTCCAAGCTTCAACCGTGGATATTAGAGATCTTGCCCAAAGGCTATATTGGCGAGAACTGGAGCGTCTTTGAGATTTGCGGTGACGGGCTGGCCTTGTGGGGTCATGAGATAAATGGCGGAGCGGTTGAGTGGATGGGTCGTCCGATGGACACCGTTCTTCAGCTCTTGTTAACCGTTGAAAAATGGGTTGTGATCTTCGAGCCCCACTTCCGCCAGACTGATCATATCCTCCAGTGTTCAGTCGACGAATGTCTTGAAAGACTCAAACGCAACTTGGCAGACCGAGCTACCAACGAAGGCTTCATCGCAATAGCCCCCGCATCAGATCCCCAAGTCAATTGCCAGTATGACTCCTCGCCGGGGCTCTTCGAGCGGTTTCGAAAATAGGATCGTTGTCTCCAAAGAGTTTCTAGCCTCAACTTGAAAGATCAATCCACAGGGTTTTGCGCCCAAGAAAGAATAAGACACCCACTCACAGAGACAGCAAGCTGAAAGGCGCCTTCGAACAAAGCATTCGAGCGTACCGTAGGGCGAAGTGGGCCGCGCCAGGATATTTTATTTCAAGCTTTCAACGTGAGTAGTCGTCAATCTTCAGCCTCGTTTGTCTCTCGACGACCAAGCTCAGCCCCATGATCAAATAGAAGATCATGACAACTTCAGAGTCGCCCCAGTTGTAGTGGAACAGTCCGCTTATGAAGAAGCCTGCGAGTCCGCCAAGCGCGCCGAGCATGATGCCGCGGTCGATCCATGTGCCATTTGTTAGTGAATGCGGTTCGGCGTCTCCCTTCTCTTTTCGACGCTGTTCAGCGCTCTCCGTGTCTCCGTGGGTATTCTTTCTAATTTCGAGCTCACGAAAGCCGCGCCACAGAATGCGCGCGTAAATCCCGAGCAACATCAACCAGACGATCAGCGCCGGCACTCCGCGCTCGAGCGCAATTTGCAGCAGATTGGAATGCATGTGACCCACGGGCAGCCGGCCGTTGTCGAACAGTCCCCACTGACGCCAGTGCGCTTTGATCGAATCCATGCCGACGCCCACCAACAAATGTCGAGGCTTGCTGACCAGCAGGTCAAGGCCTTCGCGCCAGACGGTTTCACGCCAAGTAGTTGAAGCATCCAGGCGGTCGAAAAAGCCGACGTTGCGTTTCTGATGAAGAATGAACAGACCGGCGAGAACGATTGGGATCACGCAGGCTCCAACAATTAGAATGGTGCACCGCGATGCACCAAGGACAAGCATCACGACGGCCGAAACAAGAAAAGCCAACCACGATGCGCGCGTCACAGTCAGTAGCAATGCGAAAGCCAATCCCGCGATAGCGAAAACGAGCAGACCACCATTCCGGCTCCGCTTCATCGGCAAGCAGATAAACAGTCCGAGCGCCAGTGAGGCGATCAATTGCAGCGCCTCCGCATACGTAACGTAGTGTCCATAGAACCCGGTAGCCCGCCAATCGCGATCCCTGGACCAGCCTGAAATGCCGAGCCGCTGTTCCGGCGTTGCACCGGAAAGTAAACGTCCCCGCGAAACCAAAACCGTTCCCGACAGCTCGCCGCGGTAAATCTGCACATGAGCGAGCGGAGAGCCAGGCGTGGCATCAAGCGCTGCTGCAAGCTGTTCTGCATCGCGTGCGCGTAGGCCATCAACCTCAAGCACCGTGTCACCGCCACTGATCGCGAAGGGTAGTCTCTTTCCCTGCCACAGCAGCACGCCGGCAGACAATGGACTGTCAGCCCTGACTGCCTGGACTTTTACTCCGCGACCAACAATGCGCGCGCCGGCGGTGTAGATGACGTTGATCATGCAGGACGCAATTAACGTCACCGCGAGCAGCCGCACAACACGGCGCGATTGAAGGTTTTCGGCAGACAGGTAGACCACTGTGAACAGGCTTGCAGCCCGCAGCTTGCCAATGGATACCATCGGTTCATAGGACAGCAGCGCAGAGAGCCCGGTAAGAATGAAAAATCCGAGGAGCGCGTAATCGACCGGCGTGCGGTAGGTCCTCGGAGCGGGGAAAACAAATAACCGGATGACCCACAGCAGCAGGCCGATCATCCACGCGCCTTGGGTTACGGCGATCGAGTGAGGCGCAAACAGTGCGAACACGAAGAGCCAGAAAATGATTGCACGGTCAAGCCAGATGTTGAGTTGAAGTGCGTCCTTAGCCCTATTCATTCAAGTGCTGCTCGTTCTGAGTTGTCAAAGTGCCGAGAGTGACAATGTTGCCACTGTCACGATCGTATTCGATTGGAAACAACACCCGCTTTTCTAACGAGTCTTGGGCAACGTCACACGCCTTCGGTATCAATACCGGTCCTAGTCAAATTCGAACAGCGCTGCAGCTTGCTGCGCGCCAACGCGGCCCGCTTCGATCTTGGCGATGGAATAATTCTCCCCTCGAATCGGCGCGCCGGCGATACGACGTAGCATTGTGAGTTGGCCCACGTGCGTAAATGAATCGGCGATTGCTCCCTGAAACAGACGCTCGCAGGTACCACCGAGTTCATTGCCCGCAGCGAGGTATTGATCGAGGTGCCCGAGTGCGGTGTGAAAGCGTTCGATTTCCTGTGGCCATGGTTTTGGTTCTGCATTCTGCCAGGTCTCGGCGCCTTTCGCGATTGACAGCGCCCAATCGAGCAGATCACTGATGTGTGCCAGAATCTCCACAGGGGTGCGCGTTGTTTCCGAAGCTCGAAAAGACGCAAACGAATCAGGAGCATCACGTACCGCTTTACCGCCGCGGTATGCCAGGGTTGCCACTGTGTGGCGAAGCAGGTCTCGTTTAGGATCTGAGCTTTCCATAATGAACTCCTTTGTTGCGACGCTCACGCTTTTCAAATCCAACAGCAACGACCAATTCTCGATGTAAAAAAGATCCAGTCGCACCATCTCATCAAAAGGCAATCGATTGCGTCCTGACACCTGCCACAGACCCGTTATGCCCGGTTTCATATCAAGTCGCTTACGGTGCCACAGGGCATAGCTCTCCACTTCATAAGGAATTGGCGGGCGCGGGCCAACGATGCTCATCTCGCCGTGCAAGACATTGAGCAGTTGCGGGAGTTCGTCCAGGCTTGCTTTCCTCAGAACGCGTCCGCTGCGCGTGATACGTGGATCTGCATGCAGCTTGTAGATTGGCTGCCCGCCGTCACCGAGGTTTGAGTCGGGCTCTCCGGCAATGTAGCGACGTTGAAAGTCGCGATGCGCATGGTCATCACCTTCAGCATGCATCGTGCGAAACTTGTAGCACAGGAAGATGCGACCATCCATCCCGACGCGTTCCTGCTTGTAGAACACCGGACCATGCGAGTCCAGCTTGATCAACACGGCGATTACCAACCAGAACGGGAGCAACAGGAGCGTCGCTACTAAACTGATGATCAGATCCGAAGTTCGTTTGATTACCCGAGCAACACTCGAAAGCGGAGAGCGGAAAAGCGTAATCATCGGCAGCGCGCCGATCTGATCGACTTCCGTCTTGCGCGGCAGAAAGTTGAACAGGCTGGGCGCAATTCGAAACTCCACGCCGCGCCCGCGACCAACACGCATCATCACATCAAACAGCGCATCACCGGGCACGCTCGGGTCAGCGATAATGACTTCATTCGCGCCTGACTCGCGAATCGCGTCTGGTAGTCCGCTTAGATCGCTGATGACTTGTACGCCCTCAAACGCTGCGGGCTCGGCGACGGACAAAGTGTTTTCGGCTACTCCGATGACCCGATAGCCAAGCTCAGGACGTTCCCGCATCTCTTTGATGAAAAGACCTGCTTCCGCGCCGCGCCCCACCACGAGCGTAGGGATCAAGTTAAGATCGCGCCGGCGCGCGAACATCTGCGCGCCGCGCACAATAAATCGCAGCAGCACATAGCACCCCAGCGCGAGCAGAAAGTCGATCACAAACACACCGCGCGCGTAGGAGAACGCGCGAAACTGAAAGCCACCGCGATAAAGAAAGGCTCCCGCTACGATTAGCAACGTACCGATCGCCGTGGCTTTGAATACTCGTATCCCGTCTTCAACAAATGAGAATTCGCCGCGTAGTCGGTAGAGATCATAGTAGGCGAGAGTGATCACGCGGATCGGCGCGACCAGCACAAGAAGCGCTCCGTATGGCGCGAAAGCCGGCGTCCAATTCCAAGAACGATCCAGCCCGTGCTGCAAAATTGAAGCGCCTTCCCGCAGATAGAAGGCACCCACGAAAGCAGTGAAAGCGAGCGCGAGATCGATGGCTACCAGTGCCAGCTTGACCGACGGTATAGCCCACGTCGGCGCACGCGCCGGAACGCGGACAGTACTGGCGTCGGTCAGCGATTGTTTGATGCGTTCGGGTTTCATTGATCAGAGAAGACCGTCTTTTGCTCCAGCTAAGATCAGCTCCACCACTTTATCGCGCACATGCGTGGCCAGACGAGGGCGTGCGCCGCTTTTCTTTTCAATCGGAATCAACTGCAGATCTTCGCGCGTGGCAATGCGGCGCAGCCGGCCCTCACGCACCAGTTCTTCATCGATGGCCGCCCATTCGCCAGCATAGATCGTTGCCGTGGGCACTCCAAGCGCCGCCGCCTCGCGATTCATGGTGCCGCCGGCGCTGATCACCAGATCAGAAGCCGCGATCAGGTTCGCTCCATCGAGTGCCTTGCGTGGAAGAATCAGACCTCGTTTCGACACGGATTCATATTCCGCACGTTGCTTGTCAGTGCGCGCCAACAGAATTACTTTCACGCCGGAGTGCGCGCATAGGCGTTCCAGAAGATCTGAGAACAACTCATTTTCAAACCGGTGATAAAGCGCCTCGCTCGCCGGCGGCCGAACGACAACCAGAATATCATTCGCAGCCGCCCCGAGCGCGCGCAATGTTTCAGTGAAGTTTGGATCGGGACTGAAGTCGGCCAGGTAAACGTCCTCTTTCGTTCCCTCGTAGCGCCTAACCTTTCCTCTTGACGCTCCATACCGGCGCAATGCTTCCTCGGGAAAAGCGCGCGGGACAATCACACGCGATGCAAGCCGAAACGCAAGATGATTCGCTGGCTGGTGTTCGTAGTCCATCAGCGTGACGCTCTTAATCCCGAGTCCGCTCGCGGCTGCAATCTGCGCGTAGGAATTGTGGCTGAGTGCCAAATCAAAGCCGCGTCCGCGCGCCCACTTTCCGAGCGCCGCTGCGCGGCCAACGAGACTTCCCGCCTTGCCCGTAAGCTTTCCGCCGCCATGACCGCCGATCACCACCGGCATCAAGCCGGCCGTCGTCGCCAACTCAACCGTCTGCGCATAGTCACGCGCCGTCACTTCCGTCTGATGTCCGCGCTCTTTGAATTCCGGGATCAACGCGCGAAAGAACGGCACGTGCGGCGAGTTTGCTAAGTCGATCCAGATGCGCATAAGTAACCAAGAGGGTAAATGGCGAAGGGGGAAAGGGCAAAACTTGAAAGCTTCAAAGCTTTTCAACGCTTACCCCTTCCCCTTTTCCCTTTGCCAACGGTCTTCCAACAGCCGCGCGAGTCCGTACGCCATCCATCCTTCTGACCAGCGCATGTAGGGAATGCGAACTGTGTAGAAGCGCCGGCGTTGATAATAGAAGAAACCGCGCGGACTGCGGAGATTTTGCATCGCCCAGCAAGCAATTTTCTCAGCAAAACCAATAGTGTCCAAATCCAACGACCGTAAATCAACCAGCGCGACGATCGCCGCGCCAGCTGAGTGGGCGTCCGCAGGATAGAGCCGGTTGTCATAGTATTTCGGCCAGCCGTTGCTGAGAAAAAAGCGCTCCCGCCAGAATAGGTTCCCTCGTCGCAAGGCTGGCTCGAACTCTTCCTTTGCCGACTCCCACGAGTTGATAATGCGAGACAAACTGCTCGAGACAAACGCAGTGTGAAAATTATCGGCCCACGCCTGGTACACATCAGCGCCATAGGCCCAAGAGCCATCGTCTCGCTGCCGGCGCACAACGTAGCGCGTCGCGCGCTGGGCCCACTCGCAAAGACTTGCTTCACGTGTAAGCTGGCCGACTGATGCGAGTATTTCCGCGGCAAGCAGATTCGCATTGAACACGCGGGTGCGGTCCAGCGGCGAGTAGCTAAAGCAAACTTCGTGTTTCGATTCTTCCGATCGGTTCAAATCGCTGAGAATGAAATCACAGGCAGTGCGCGCAAACGGCAAGTACTCTCGGTCTCCGAACGTCTGCGCGGCTTCGCACAACGCGCGTGCGGCAAATGCCGTCGGCACGACGGTGGGAGTTCCGCGTGGCGCAAAGAACGAGCGCCCTTGCCAGTCGAAGTCGTAGCCCCATGCCGCGCCGCTGAAGCCGCTCAAACGCATCGCCATCAGATCGTCGAGCAGCGCGCGGGATTCATTCTCCGCTTCCTCGGTTCTAACACGGCGATAGTTCGACAAAGCCGCGAGCGCAAACAGCGCCAACCCTTTTGCGTTTTGTTCGTGCGGCACACGCGCGAGCGGGCGCAGGTTAATTGGCGAGCGCTTGAAGAGTTGCGTCCAGGCGAGGCGCGCGGCGCGCGAGTGTTTCAGCGGCGTGGCTCGAAACAGACGGCTGTTCAGGCCATCGAACGGATCAAAGCCGGCGAAGTCGCGTTCGCGGCACCACGCGAAGAGATCCGCAAATGCTTGCTCAAGATTGGATTCGTGCATTGAGACGGTGGGCAACGCCCGCCTGTAAACGAAACTGGATCGATATTGGCGATTGCTTACTGCCTACTGGTCACCGACGTTTCGATCAATCGCGGGGTTTCCACAAAACTCTCGTGCCAAAGCTCAAACGTCAGCAGGGTCCAGAGTAGTTTGCGATGATTGGCCACACCGCGCTCATGCTCGTTTTGCAACCGCGCTACATACTCGGGATTGAAAACGCCGGCCCGGCGCACTCTTTCGGGCGACAGTAGGTCACGAGCCAGGGGTCGCAGTTTGTCTTTCAACCATTCTGCAAAGGGAACGCCAAAGCCTTTCTTGCGACGACGCGCAACAAATCCCGGCAGCAGACCTGACACAGCACATTTCAAAATGTATTTTGATTTGCGACCGTGCAGTTTGTAGTTGGGCGGCAGCGACGCTGCATACTCGGCAACGCGCGGATCGAGAAACGGCGCGCGCACTTCGAGAGAGACGGCCATGCTTGCGCGATCGACTTTCGTCAGGATGTCTTCGGCCAGATATAGTTGCGTGTCGAGATTCTGCATGCGCTCGATGACATCAGTCGAATCGCAGTCTTGAAACATGCGGCGCGCGTCGCGATAGACGTCACCGTCGCTGGCGCGCTGCACGTCGGCCGTTAACAGCTCTTTTTGCTCGTCAGGTGTAAACGAACCAAACCAGACGTGATGACGGGACACAGGGTCACGGTCAGCTCCGCTTACAAATCGCCGCGCGCGATAATCGAACGAAAGATTTTTCGTCTTCACCGGCAACATTCTTACCATTGGTTCAACCAGTCCGCGCCGCAAGGCACGCGGCACCTGGTTGTAGAAGTCCGCCAGCCGGTGGCCCAGGTACATCGGATAGCCCGCAAAGAGTTCGTCACTGCCATCACCCCCCAGCGCCACTGTCACATGTTTGCGCGTGAAGCGAGACAACAGATAAGTAGGAACAAGTGACGGATCGCTCAGCGGCTCGTCCATCCACGAGCCAATCTCACTGACGAGATTCGCCGCGAGGTCCGCGCTAAAACGTTCCTCGTGATGATCGGTACCGAAAAACTTCGCAACCGCGCGCGCATATGACGATTCGTCGAACGAAGACTCGGCGAATGAGATCGAAAACGTCTTTACCGTTTCGGAGGAAGCCCGCACGGCAAGTGCAGTGACCGTTGAAGAATCGATCCCACCGGAGAGCAACACGCCTAGCGGCACGTCTGAAACCAGTCTCATGCGCACCGAATCGGCGAGCAGTGCGCGCAGATGCTCCTCGGCTTGAGACTCGCTCGGAACCGGCTCGCGCTTCTGGTAACTCAGACGCCAATAAGGTCGGACATCGATGCGACCATCCTCCAGTGTCAGCAGGTGGGCCGCGGTTAGCTTGTTGATGCCCTCGTAGATCGAGAGCGGCGCGGGAACGTAGTCAAACGACAGATATTGCCGCAGTGCTTGAAGATTGAGCGACGGCCGCACCGCAGGGTGCGCGAGCAAGACTTTCGGCTCCGACGCGAAGAGCAAGGTTTTATCAAAAACGCCCCAATAAAGCGGCTTCTCGCCGAAGCGATCGCGCGCCAGCAACAGCCGGCGACGCTTCGCGTCCCACAGCGCAAAAGCGAACATTCCATTGAGATGTTGGAGCATATCCGCGCCGTGTTCTTCGTAAAGATGTGGGAGGACTTCTGTGTCCGACGCGCTGCGAAATGAATGGCCGCGCTTTTCCAGATCGTCACGCAGCTCGCGATAGTTGTAGATCTCGCCGTTGAGGACTACAGCAATGCTTCGGTCTTCGTTGTAAACCGGCTGTTCGCCGGTGACGAGATCGATAATCGCCAGCCGGCGCATGCCCAGCGCAGCGCCATTCGTGACCATCAAGCCTTCCGAATCAGGACCGCGATGCACCATTCGCTCGCACATCGCGTGCAATAGATCTTCTGCGCCTTCGGGAGGCGGCATTCGGGAATCTAAATTGGCCCAGCCAGTGATGCCGCACATAATCTAAACGCGGAACGAGGAACGTTGAATGAAAGACAACCTTAGTTCATCGTTCAGGGTCCATAGTTCATCCCTGCCCTTCAAACCCGATCCGCTCGCGCACAGCGTAGATCGCTTTTGACTGCGACTCGTGATACGTGCGCACAAGCATCTCAGCCAGCAATCCCATCAGCAAAAACTGAATGCCCAGCGCCAGCATTACCATTGCCATTACCGGCAAGGGCGTCTGGACCAGATCGGCATGCTTCGGCCAGGAAGCAAATTTCATCAGGAGCGCTAACAGGCCGGACAAAATCGAGATTGCAATACTTAGCGCACCTGCCGAACCGAAGACGTAGATGGGCTTGGTCTGATACGAGGCCATGAACTTGATCGTCATGAGATCAAACACGACCTTCAGCGTGCGCGACAGACCATACTTCGACTTGCCCATCGTGCGCGCGTAGTGTTCGACCGGAATCTCCGTCACGCGCGCCCCGGCCCATGAAGCATAGATTGGAATGAAGCGGTGCATCTCGCCGTAAAGATGAACGTCCCTTAGCGATTCGCGCCGATACGCTTTCAACGAACAGCCGTAGTCGTGCAGCGGCACGCCGCCAATCCAGGAGATCAGCCGGTTGGCGATCATCGAAGGAATCTTGCGTGTGATTAAGTTATCCTGACGATTCTTGCGCCAGCCGGAAACAACGTCATAGCCTTCGTCGAGCTTTTCCAGGAGGTGCGCGATGTCCGCCGGATCGTTTTGCTGATCCGCATCCATCGGAATCAAAACGTTGCCGCGAGCGGCATCGATCCCCGCAGCCATCGCCGGCGTCTGCCCGTAGTTGCGACGCAAGGCCACTATGCGCACGCGTCGATCCAACCGCGCTAATTCTTTGAGTACTTCAAGACTGCCATCGGTTGAGCCGTCGTCGACGTAGACGATCTCCGCCGACCGACCCAGCGCCCTGAGTGCTTCGTCCATCTTCAAGTGCAAAGGCCTTAGATTTGGCTCTTCGTTGTACACGGGCAGAAACACCGAGACTTCGGGCGCTGTTCCATCTCCCGCCGGCACAGCGGGCTGATCTTGCAGAGTCGCGTCTTGTTCGTCGTAGAGCTTCATCTAATCAACCCGCCGCGCTACGCAGATTGCAGAAACGCCGAGAGGCAAATTCATGTGGCGGAGTATTGAGCTTTCCGCGCCGAGGATGTAACCGAGTAGTTTGTTCAAAGCGCTGACATTTATATTGTTTTCCGACGCCGGACGGAAGCCCGTGGCGCGCATCACCAAACGGCCCAGCAGAATCGGAGCAAAGAAGGTGATGTTCGCATAGGTGGCCCGCTCAATTTCAAAGCCCGCCTCGCAGACGGCTCGCTTCAGGCCTTCAAGTGTATAACGACGACGATGATGGCTGACGTCATCCTGCACGCCCCACAGGAATTTGAAAGCCGGGACAAATAACACCGCTCGGCCACCCGTCCGCAGCACGCGCCGCATCTCGCGCAAACCCTCGACGTCATCATCGAGATGTTCGACCACGTCGAGTGCCGTGACGAGATCAAACGAGCCGTCTTCATAAGGAAGATGCTCGGCCTCGCCCTGACGCACGTTCTGCAATCCGCGCTCGCGACAGAAAGCGAGTGCTTCTGTCGAAACGTCGACGCCTTCAGCTTCACCAAACCGGGAAAGCATTTCGAGATTTGCGCCGGTGCCGCAACCGATGTCGAGGATGCGGGAGCGATTGCTTTCCAAATTTGAACAGACGGGCTCGAGAAAGCTTTCAATAATCCGGCGCCGGCCGACAAACCACCAGTGACGCTCCTCGATCTGATACATGATCGAGTATGTGTGCTGCTGCATCTCTCGCGGCAGCGGATCGCCAATGATTTTTGCCGTGCTGGACATTAAGCGTTCTTGGTCATGGCGCGCAGTAGGGCCTCTAAACATCAGCATTGTAGACCATTCGCTCGCGAGTGTAGATACGCGGGGGAAATTTCAGGGTGACAACGGTCAGAAAACCCGATCAGGAACCAGCGGAGCTTGCCCTGCTGCTTTTTTTAGAAGCGGCTCAATCCATACCGGCAACGCGGTTCTTTCCAAACCACTCCACAAACCGGCGAATACCATCTTCAATTTGCGTTTGAGGATTGTAGCCCAACAGCCGGCGCGCCTTTGAGATGTCGGCAAAGGTCTGCGGGACGTCGCCAGGTTGCAGCGGTTGGCGATCGATGATCGCGCGTTGGCCCAGTTCCTGTTCCAGTAGCGAGATCATTTCCCGCAATTCAACGGTGCGCGATTCGCCGAGATTGATGACTTCGAAGTCACTCGCCGCGTAATCAGCCGAGTAATCAATAGCGGCGCGCACACCCGAAATACAGTCATCGATGTAGGTGTAATCGCGATGCGTGGTCCCGTCACCAAACACCGGAATCGGTTTGCCCGCGCTAATCAATCGCGCGAATTTGTGGATGGCGAGATCTGGGCGCTGCCGCGCGCCGTAGACGGTAAAGAACCGCAGACAGATGCAGCGCATGGCATACAAATGTGAATACGTGTGACAGAGCAACTCGCCGGCGGCCTTGGTCGCGGCGTAAGGAGAGATTGGCTGACCTGTGGGATAGTCTTCACTGAACGGCACATTCATGTTGCTGCCATAGACGGAAGACGACGAACCAAAGATGAACTGCTTTACGCCGCGTTCGCGCGCCAGTTCGAGCAGATTCAGCGTGCCGTTGATGTTTGTTTCGGCGTAGAGCTGCGGTTGTCTCAGCGAAGGTCGCACTCCGGCGCGCGCGGCCAGATGAACGACGCAATCAAACTCGTTTTCAGCGAAGACTCGTTTGAGTGCGGACTGATCGCGAATGTCAACTTCGTGGAGCCGATACGCCGGATTCTGCAAATGCGCGGCAATGTTCTCGCGCTTGATCGCAGGTTCGTAGAAGTCGTTGAAATCATCCAAGACAAATAATTGCCAGCCGCCTTCAGCCATTAAACGATCTGCGAGATGCGAGCCAATGAACCCAGCGCCGCCGGTAATGAGAATGTTCTTCATTGCCTTAAGGTCATTTGGAGTGCGGTGGCAAGCGTAGCGCGACACCGCTTTGGGATCACCAGGAGATCTCTTCAATTGGCGCTATTTAAAGCGCCGTCGCCGCTTCGCTCTGCCGGCGCACTCCAAATACTATTTCCGCGCATAGATCCACAAGTGCCAACCCCAGCGAGCGGCAAGTTGAGATTCAATCGACCGCGGCAAGAGACTACCAATCACCGGAAGAAAACGCTTGTTCAGAAAAAACGTGCGGAGCTTCACTTCAGAAAAGTCTCTGAACAGCTCGCGTGCTTCGCGTCGCGAATAGACGCGCGCCAGAGGATTGCCGGCGCCATCCGTGTTCTGGCTTAGGAATTCGTCAGCGCTTAGATAACCATTGCGCTCTTCGCGCAGCTTGCGCGCGTGTTCGCGCAAAGAGTCAACCGGCTCGCCGGTAATCCGATGAACAAAACGGACTCCAGAATCGAAACGCAGCAAGTGCACGCCACCTCGCCGCAAGCCGCGGATGTTCACCCGATAATTATACGAGTTGCGATGATAGAGCATCACTACAGCGCGCCCGCTCGTCCGCAGCACGCGATGAATCTCGCGCACGGCCCGCGCGGTGTCGGGGGTGTGATGCAGCACCCCATGCGAATAGACCAGATCGAAAGAGTGGTCGTTGAAGTCGAGATTCTCTGCGTCGCCCGCGCGAAACGTTCCTGGAAGGTTGAGGAACTCAAAGTTCTTTCGCGCCAGCTCGACCGCTGCTTCAGTTAGATCGACTCCGGTGTAATCAGCTCCGGCTCTAGCGAACTGAACGCCATCGGTTCCCAATCCACAGCCAATTTCCAACACTTTCAAACCGCGTGCGCCGGAAAAGTCAGCAGCCAGCGGAATGTGCCACTCCTTTTCGTAGCGATGCTTTTCAACCAGCTCATAAAAGCGACGCGTGCCCGGCTCGGCATCGGCAAACTTCGTCCCGCAGGGATGCGCTTGCCAGAAAGATCGCACACGTTCTTTCAATTCCGCATCAGACATCAAACGCATTTCACCACAAAGGCACAAAGGACACAAAGAATCTCAGATAACAAGTCTGTGCGGAGACGCAAGAATAGGAGAATGCTGGTAGCGACACTCTCGCAACAGTGGTTGGGTTGCTTAGGTTCGGTTCCGGGCTTTTAGGTTTTTCGCGGTGGCGGACCTTGAATCCGGTTGCTGCCGTCTGCGGGAACTGTACTGTGTTGCCGTTGTGCCTTTGTATCTTTGTGGTGAGAGATCTACCGCTTGTACCTGCCCATCAATTGACCCTGTGCGACGATGTGCGCTTCCATTGCCTTTAACAACTGATCCTTCGTCGCTCCCGGCTTGAGAGATGTGTCCGTATCGAGAGCGTAAAGCTTGAAGTAGTAACGGTGCGTGCCGCTGGGCGGGCAGGGTCCGCCATAACCGATCTTCTTGAAGTCGTTGGCTCCTTGCTTGCCCCCGCCAGTGAGTTCGTTGGCCGTCCCAATATTCTCCTTCAAAGAAGTCAGGCTCGCGGGCAGATCATAAACAACCCAATGCACCCAGGTCTTGCCAGGCGCATCCGGATCGTCGCAGATTAATGCCAGCGCCTTTGCACTGGCAGGTACGCCTGACCAGGAAAGCGGCGGCGACACATTGGCGCCATCGCAGGTGTATTGCTTCGGCATCATCTCGCCGTCAGCGAAAGCTGTGCTGGTAACTTTGATAGACATCTTTTCACCCCCAGGCTCAGAACGCTTTTCTGCCGGCGTCGTTTCAGGACGAGATTGGTTTGCGTCAACGCGATTCTGATTTGCGTCCCGGCAAGAGCAAAGAAAGATGAGCGCGAATAACGACAGACAGATTCTTTGAATCACACTTCATTCCCCAAAGAACGTTCCCCGGCATGAACTGACGCGTAAAACCGGCGGAGTCAGCTAATATAGACGCCGTAGAGGTCAAGCACTTCGACGCTAACAAGCTTGCGGCCCTCATAGTTGAAGATCAGACCATGTTCCACATCATCTTTGGTATTGGTCGGCTCGGGATGCTCTTTCAACCCGATCCAAAGCAGGTCAACGTCAGGTTGGTACTTGAGCCACAACTTGCCTGCCGGCAGATCGACGCGCTCTCTTGCCAGCCGGAGCAGCTCCTCTTCCTGACTCTCTATCGCTAGTCTCTTGGCCATCATCACAACTGCGATCAGAGATCCTCTGTGACCAGGGAAAATATACTCCGGGTTGTACACGGCATCAAGCAAGTCCTCATAATATTGAGTCATATAAGGGTGAGCATCAACG
>WNGL01020541.1_pt1 | contig 17035 bp, 12 predicted proteins | sample 5400591 | NCBI WGS metagenome assembly WNGL01 (sample SAMN13153377, study PRJNA577476) | soil metagenome | isolation source: 80 cm soil or saprolite under Garry oak tree replicate 1 | place: USA:California | collected 2016-06-15
CACGTCAAGTAGCGCATTAGCGAATTCATCTGCGCCTGATTTGCACGACTAGCGTTCCGGAGCCGAGGCGCTGGGAAGGTTATACTTCCGCGAGCGCGCGTTGAGTTCTTCAACTTGCTCAACCTTCGCCGCCGTCTCCCGGCCCAGAGACCCCTTTCCCGCTGCAGTCATTTGTCCCGTGGCCTTCAACTCGACCAGGGCTTTGTCGATGGCGCCCAACGCAATGTTTACCATACTCCCGACATTGCCCACGGCGATTCGAGCTGCCTTCATGGCGGCTGCAGTTGCCGGCATTGTCCCACCGCCGATCGTAGTCATGAGCGGCTTCTTGACCATGTCGGCAGCCTTTACGTAGTCTTGCGCGGTTGGCAATCCAAGCCACACAGCGTCAGCACCGGCTTCGGCATAGGCGACGGCCCGGTCCAGCATCTCGGTGTACGAATTGTTCGGAGTCGGAGCAAGGCAGCGCGCGATAAGAACCATATCCGTACGCGCGTCGGCCGCGGCATGAATATTGTCGATCATCCGAGCCTTGGGGTGGACACCCGGAACCGAATAGGCGGTGGCGCGGTTGAGCGGCATTCGGTCATCGAAGGCCGCGCAGCCGATCCCGCGTCTTTCAGCCTCTTTCGCGAAGCGGTAAATATTCAGAGGAGTGGCGCCAAAGTCGTCCACATCCGCGAGCACGGGAATATCCACGTTCGAGGCGATGATACTGTCATAGTTGATGATCTCGGACACCGTGACGACCGCCTGGTCCGGCAGAGCGAGCAGGGCCTGATTGACGGCGCTGCTGCCGATAAACATGCTTTTGAACCCGTGAATTTCAATCAGACGAGCCGTAAGGACATCGTAAGCGCCGGGGCATACTAACGGCTCCGGCCCATTCAGCAATGCGCGAAAGCGTGCACCCATTGTTCTCGGCGCCGGTCGCGCCTGCGGCTCAGGAACGGCCCCGGCCAGCGGACGGGCAGTCGCCATCAATCCCGACGCCGCCAGTCCAGCTACCTGGACAAACTCGCGTCTATTCGTTTTTCTAGCCATAATCGCTCCTCAAAACTTGTAGTAATCACGTTAATGTTCACTGTGCCTGAGCCGCCGGCTTCAGCCTACGGGTTCAGGATTTGAGTCCGAGACTGGAGTGAGGCGAGGCTCCCCAGTGGCCTCGCCTTCGTCAACAATGAGCAGAGCCGGGTCAGAACTCGAGCCGCAGCGCGAACTGGATCTGGCGCTCGCGGTTCGCCGTTGATGGAATGACTCCGGCCGAGCCGGCAATGTCATTGCCCGAGAAAATGATCAACTCGGGGTATCTGAAGTTCGCATGATTGAGGACGTTGAAGGCCTCAACCCGGAACTGCATGTTCAGCCTCTCCTTCAGAGGAATCCGCTTGAACAACGAGGTGTTCATGTTGAAGAAACCGGGTCCCCGAAGCGCGCCGCGCGCGACGTTTCCGTAGGTCCCGGCGAGCGGCAGCACGAACGCGTTGGGATCTAAGTAGTGGCCGCTTTTCTTGAACTCGTCCACACCCAGAATCACCTTGCCTTTGAAGTTGGGATTCCAGTTAGGCACATCCGGATTGCGGCCGTTTCCGTCGCCGGATCGGTTGGAGCCAACCAGAGGCGTGATGGGAAAGCCGCTCTGCACACTGACGATGCCATTCCACTGCCAGTTGCCGATCAGTTTCTCCACAAGTCCCGTGGCGCCGCTGCCGAAAGCCCGGCCGTTCCCGAACGGCAACTGATAGAGGAAGTTGGTGTTGAACTGGTGCGCGATACTGTAGGACGCAATTCCCTTGTTGAGCTTCAGATTGTACCGATTCAGGATAATCGGCGGCTCATTCTGATGCTGGCCGGAGAGCAGGCCGGAATTCATATCCAGAACTTTCGAAAACGTGTAACTGGCTTTATACGTCAATCCGGACCGGGCGCGCTTGGTGAGCGAGACAGTCCCTCCGTGGTAGCTGCTGGTGCCAAAATACATCCAGGTTTGACCCGAGCCGACAAAGCGGTTCGGACGCGTCGCGCCTGCCGGGATGTAGTCGACTCCCTGAGGGACCGTATTCCACTGAGAAGCCGCCAGAGTTCCCCCGGCGAGGCATCCCGCGGGATTTTCACACCTCAACGGCCGAACAGTATTCATATCCGTTGCGGCCGGAAGGTGATAGGACTGGCTGCCCACATAACTCACTTCCAGCGCGAGTTCTTGCGTGATCCCGCGTTGCACCTCCAGGCTCCATTCCTGAGTCGTGGGAGTGTGCATATCCGGATCGATACCACCGGGCGCGTAGATGGAACAGGCCGGCGACTGCAACGGCGACTCGGCGCTGCAACTGGGCGCGCCCGGCGAGTCGCTGGGCAGCGGGCCGTTTCTGAGGATGGTCAAAAGCGGTGTATTCGGAATCACCAGCCGCACGTTGAACGGAGGATTGGAGTTCATCCGGTTCGCGAGATTATCCTGGAGGTCGTTGTGGATCCCAAAGCCGGCACGCACCGCCCAACGTCCCGTGCCGGTCGGATCCCACGCCAAGCCCACTCGCGGCTGCAAGAGCGCGCGGGCATTGTTCCGAATCAATACCGACTTGCCCACGTTCGGTTGCGTGAAGATGAACCCGGCCTGGTCATAGCGGTAATTGGCGCCGCGCCCGTTGACTTCATTCCATCCCGTGGTCATCTCGTCCCGCAGGCCCAAGCGCACCGTGAGATTCGGGCGGAGCTTGAATTCATCCTGGAAATACCAGGCGGCTTCCGTGCTGCGGAAGTTCAACGGAACCGGACCTGGGGCCGCCTGCAATTGGGTCGGCCGGTCCTGAAGCATGGCCAGCAAGGTGGGATAGGTGAGCGTGCCCGCGTTATTCTGAACCGAGGAAAACACGCCTTGCTGGACCCATTGGAACCACACGCCCATGCTCAAGCTGTGACGGCCTTTCGTCATGCGGAGGTCATTCGACGCGTTGAAGTTCTGTCTGGAACTGTTCAGGGGGTTCTGGCCGTTGGCTGCCGTGAAGGTCGACGCCTGGGCCGTGGAAGTGCCGCCTCCAATGATCAACGCCCCCGGATTGTTTCGGTTTCCTCCTTTCAGAAAGAGCAGGCTATCGGGGAATGGCTCGCTGGGAACTGCATCCTGGTCTGCCCAGGCGCGGGCCCATCCAAACGTCGCGGTATTCACCAGAGTGGCGGAGAAAATATGCGTTTCTTGTCCGCTGAGTGTATAGAGAGCGTTGGATTGCCTTTGGACCATAACCGGATTTGCCTGCGGATCGGCCCGGTTCCCCTTGTCCGCGTTGAAACTGGCCGAGATGGAATCCTTCGTGGACAAGTTGTAGTCACCCCGTGTCAGTCCGAAATCTTCATTTACGGGCCGCCAGGGATTGCTGTAACTGTAGGCGGAGCCGGTGGGCAAGCCGTTCTGAAGCAACTCCGGGCCATTGGGCGCCGGCCAGTACCGGAAAAACGGCAGAATGCCCGGCACCAGATTTGGAGCGGGGACGTAGGCGCCGCGGTTCGGGCAAGCTGTCGCCGTATTTGTAGGATTGGCCAGGTAGCACGGAATCAAGCCCTGCCGGGCCTGCGCGCTGGGGACAATGGTGGTGGTGTCGTCGTTTAAGCGCTCCCGGAACCCTTCATAAGTTCCGAAGATGAAAATTTTGTCCCGAACGATGGGACCGCCCAGCGAGCCGCCAAACTGGTTCCGTTTGAACGGCGGCGCGCCTTCCGTGTTACTGAAGAAGTTCCGGCCGTCCAATTTGTTGTTGCGCAGGTATTCGAAGGCGGCGCCGTGCCACTGGTTCGTTCCCGAAGTGGTGACCACGGTGACCTGTCCGCCCGATCGTTTGCCATATTCGGCGCCATAAGTGTGGCCAAGGACGTTGTATTCCCGCACGGCGTCCACGCCAAGCAACTGGTCGCTCATCCCATTCGGCGCATTCGCAGTACCCTGCGAGTTGGTGCCGACGTAGTCCATTCCGTTGATCGTCCAGCGATTGGTTTCCTGCCGCTTGCCCGATATCGAGAACGCGGGCCCGCCCGCCGCAGTGTTCGACCGGTTATCATTGACGGTCGTGTTGAGCACCAGAAGGTCGTTGAAGCTCCTCCCATTTAACGGCATATCCTTGATCTGTTGCTGGTTGATCAATCCGGACACAGAACTGAGCGTCGTGTTCACAATCGAGGTCTCCTCCGTCACCGTGATTTGATCTTTGAGGTCTCCTACATCCAGCGTCAGATTCACCACGGCTTCCTGCGCCACAACCAGATTGATGCCGCGCCTCACCTGCTGCTTGAAGCCCGATAGTTCTGCGGTCACTTCATATGCGCCTACCGGAAGCGCCGGCATTCGATAGTCGCCGGTCTCGTTGGTGATAACCGTACGCGTCAGCCCGGTCTCGGTATGCTTGGCCGTAACACTCACTCCCGGCAGCACCGCTCCGGTGGCGTCGCGCACGACGCCTGAGATCGCCGCCGAGAAATTTTGCCCAAACACCAAGCCACTCGCCAATGCGATCACTCCGAAAATTCCTATTAGCGTTGTGGCCAGCTTGGTGAAACCTCTTTGTCTCCAATTGAACATGACTCTCCTCTCTTTGATTGGGGTTGCGGCTGATTTGCCGAAACCGCGTCGCCGCCGCGTGGACTAGGGATGCCCCCTACGAACTGCAGCAAATTTTTGCCGCTGGAAGCATCGTCTAACCGCTCCTGTCTTTTTGTGAGGGCACGACTACGATCGTGCGCCTTGCTGGTTCCTCTTTGGACAGGCTTCAGCCCTGAGGGATCATGGAGGTCAAAGGCATCTCAGCGGCTAAAGCCGGTTGAAACAAAACTCTTCGTTTCGACATGGCTGAAAAGCCATGTCCGGGCGGGACAACTTACCCGCAAAGATCCTGCGAAACGCAAAAGTCCGATCTCATAGCTTTTGGAAAAATGCATGTAAAATCCCTCCGACTCTGCAAAATCGTGCCGTAAGTCGTAATCGTCGTCGCTCACCCTCTTGACGAGGACATGCGAAATTTAGAGACGGGTTGTCGTTTTAATAATTGTGCCGACTCTACGACCGTTTCCTGGACTTGTCAAGTCGCGCGCAACAGGCCACGTATCTCTCGCGCGCCATGTATTGTCGTTAGCACACGAGTTGGCCGGTTGGCTTTTTCTTGCGACATGTTAGAACGCATTTTCAGCGAAGATCCGGGTTTCTTCAGTTGCGGTTTAGACAGCAGCCCCTCGCTGGCTAACTCGACAAGGTGGATGTGATCGGCTTCTGAAACTTCGAAGTGGCACGCGTTCCATATGCCCGAGAACCGGCTACTGTAGTTGTGCTTTTGGAGCGCGGATAGTTGGGAAGGCACTCGTAGGAATACGCCGATAAACGCCGCTTGGTTTACCGATCTCTAACTACATGAGGCGGAAAGAGACTCTGCAAACGAGCAAGGCAGGAGTAAGATATCACCTGAGCCGGCGGCGAAATTCAACAACGAATGGCAATCCAGCCTGGGATGAATTGCGGGCGTTACGATGCTCTGTTCATGGACAAGAGACTCGGGCTGATCGATAAGGGAGGATTTCAATGCGCGGATGCTTGTTGCTGTCAATCGGGTTTGCCTTGCTCGTGTCCGTAGCGGCCACAGAGACGGCGCAGCAAACTCAGCAATCGCCAGCTCTGAGCTTCGACTTTTATCGGACACACATCGAACCCATCTTCCTCAAACAGCGTGATGCCGGGCAGGGCGCCGGCAGAGCCTGCGCGAGCTGCCATACGAGCGTGGCGAGCCGTCTCCGCCTCCAGCCTGTGTCGCCTGGGGCTGTCGCCTGGACGGAAGAGCAGTCGCGCCAGAATTTTCAGTTAGCGGCCGCGCTGGTGACCGCCGGCGAGCCGCTCAGAAGCCGCCTGTTGCTGCACCCGCTCGCGGCGGAAGCTGGCGGCGATCCGGCGCACACCGGCGGAAAGTTCTGGCAATCTCAGAATGATCCGGAGTGGCAGACGCTGGCCGCGTGGGTGCAGGGAGCGTCCGGCACCGGCGCCAGTCCGGGCCGAACGGCTGCGCAATCCACACCCGCAACACGCCTGTCTTTGGACTACGAATTTTTCAGAGCGCGTGTGGAGCCGATCTTTCTGGCCAGGCGCCTGGGCCACGCCCGCTGCTACGCCTGCCATGCACTTGGGGCCGGCGAGGGCAATGCGCCGAATGCGATGCGCCTCGAACGGCTTTCGCCCGGAAGCGCGACCTGGAATGAAGACCAATCACGCAAGAACTTCGAGGCGGTCCGGGAAAAGGTGGTTCCCGGCCATCCGCTCGCAAGCCCGCTGCTTATTCACCCGCTAAGGTACGAAGCGGGCGGCGACCAATGGCATGGTGGAGGCGCGCAGTTTACTTCGGCAAACGAGCCAGAGTGGCAGACGATTGCGGCATGGGTCCAGGGAAAAAACGCCTTCAGTGAAGGGACCCTCACCAACAAGGGGTTGACGAAGCCTGATGACGACACACGCGCTTCGTCGCTCGCAAGCGCCACGGGGAATTCTGGAAATCCAGTTCATCGGCATTGAGGCGAACCACGGGGTGGCGGCGGCTCCCGATGGAAGCCGGCTGTATGTTTCCAATGAAGCCGATCGCACAGTGGACGTGGTCGATACGAGGATGCTCAAGGTGTTCAAACAGATTCCGCTCAGTGGACCGCCCAACAACATTGCGATCAGCAAGGATGGACGAAGACTGTATCAGGCCATCCACGGAGAGCCCTACGGCGTGGACGTCATCGACACAGCAACGCTGGTAAACGCAAAAAGGCTGCCGTTGGACGGAATGCAGATCCACAACACATATGTCACGCCCGACGGGAAGTACGTCATCGCCGCTTCGGACGATCAGACGTTTACGATTGCAGTCATCGATCAGAAGACCGAAGAGCACGTGCGTTCGATCAAATTCACCAACCGTCCCCGTCCACTCGCGTTCTACACAAATACGGACGGCTCGACGAAATGGGTGTTGGCGGGACTCAGCGAGCTTCACGGGTTTGTGGTAGCCGATTTCGCGACCGGCAAGGAAATCCACAGGATCAAGTTCCCGGATCTGGGTGGGCCGGTGAAGATGCAGGTGGTCCGCGCGGCAACAGGAAACCCCAACCACGGCATCGGCGTCCAGCCAGACAACAAAGCCGTGTGGGTCACCGACAGGTTGTACAACGTGGTCCACGCGTACTCGCTGCCCGAGCTTAAATATCTCGGCGCGGTGCCCGTGGCCGTGGACCCGTTCTGGATGACGTTCACACCGGACAGTAAATTCGTCTACGTAGCAAACGACTCCTCGGCCTCTGTTTCCGCCATTGACACTCAGTCAATGAAAGAGGTGGCTCGCATCCCCGTCGGACAGGTGCCGAAGAGGAACATTACGGCAATGCTGCCTTGATAGTGCCGGCGAAACACCAGACGAAAGGATATGGAGTCATGAACACTACAAATAACCCAGAAGAAAATAGTAATTCAGAACAAAATTCCGTGGATCGCCGCAAGTTCCTGCAGCTTGCTGCCAGCGGAGCAGCGGCATTGGTCGGCAGCAGCACGACGATGGCCGCGCAGCAGGCGGCGCCTCCAGGCGCGGAACCTGCTGTCAAGGATACGGGGGCGCTGGCTCCGGTCCGGGCCGGGTCGGACTTCATGCTCGATGTGATTAAATCGCTCGGGTTCGAATATGTCGCCGCCAATCCGGGCTCCAGTTACCGCAGTCTGCATGAATCCACCATTAATTACGGAATGAACCGCAACCCGGAGCTTTTGACCTGCCTTCATGAAGAGGCTGCCGTTGCGATGGCACACGGTTACTTCAAGATTGAAGGCAAGCCTATGGCGGTTTACGCCTACGGCTCTGTCGGCTTGCAACACGCCTCGATGGCGGTTTACAGCGCTTTTTGTGACCGCGTGCCGGTCGTTCTGTTCGTCGGGAATGACACTGATGCCATGAAGCGCGTGTCCAGGACCGATATCAACCATACCGCTCAGGATGTCGCGGCTATCGTGCGCGACTTTACGAAGTGGGACGATGCTCCCGCCTCACACGGTCATTTTGCCGAGTCCGCAGTGCGAGCTTATAAAATCGCAATGACCCCTCCAACGCTGCCAGTAGTGCTATCGGTGGACAAGTACCTGCAGGAATTGCCGCTGCCGGAAGGCGCCGCGCTGCGCATTCCTAAGCTTTCCCCGACCTTGCCGCCACAGGGCGACTTGGCCGCTGTCAAAGAGGTTGCGAAAATGCTCGTCAACGCGGAGTTTCCGGTGCTGGCCGTAGAGCGTGCCGCCCGCACACCGGCTGGGCTCAAGTATCTCGTGGAACTGGCTGAGCTTCTGCAAGCTGCAGTGCTCGATACCATCCAACGGATGAACTTTCCGTCGCGCCATCCTCTCAACCAGGTTGAGGGCAGGGGCCCTGATCTCTCGGTGGTTTCCGAAGCGGACGTTATTCTCGCTCTGGAGCATCCACTGCTTTGGAGCGTCGTCCACGAAGGAGGTGAGGACGGTGCGCCATCGCGATCAAGACTGAAGCCCGGCGCCAAGCTGATCAGCATTAGTTCGCTCGACCTGTTTAGTCGCAGCAACTATCAGGATTTCGGGCGCTATCAGGAAGTGGACATGGCACTCGCCGCCGATGCCGAAGAGACGCTTCCGCTGCTGATCGAGGAGGTCCGGCGCCTGATCACCAGCGACCGCAGGAGAGTCTTCGAGGCACGGGGAGCCAAGCTGGCTGCGGCCAGCCGACGGAGAATGGAACAAAATCGTGTTCGCGCGACCTACGGATGGGATGACAGTCCCATTAGCACCGCCCGAATTGCGGTCGAGTTATGGTCCCAAATTAGGAACAAGGACTGGTCGCTGGTTTCACGAAGTGATGTACTGAACGGCTGGCCGCAGAGGTTTTGGAAATTCGAGAAGTACTACCACCACATCGGCCAATCCGGATCGGTTGCCATCGGCTACAGTGCTCCGGCTTCGGTGGGCGCAGCGCTTGCGAACCGGAAGTACGGCAGGCTGTCGATCAATCTTCAGACCGACGGCGACTTGATGTATCTGCCAGGAGTGCTATGGACGGCCGCCCATCACCGGATTCCGATGCTGACTATCATGCACAACAACCGGGCATACAACACCGAAGTGATGCAAGTGCAGCGCATCGCCGGCCTGCACCATCGCGACATCGGCAGGTGCCGTATCGGAACCGCGATTGATGATCCCAACATCGATTACGCTAAATTGGCACAAAGTATGGGTTGGTATGCTGAAGGCCCTATCACCGATCCGAAGGAACTGGGCCCGGCTATCCGTCGAGCACTGGCAGTCGTGGAAAAAGGCGAGCCCGCTTTGCTGGATGCTGTTACGCAACCGGTGTAAAGGGCAGTGACATGGAAATCCGAGATCTTGAAATTGGGGCCCTTCGGGACTTTGTCCCAAAGCAGTGGTGTCGAAATTAGCCGAAATGGAGGCTCGTGTCCTTCTCCCTCTGGGAGAAGGTGGCCCGAAGGGCCGGATGAGGTGCATTTCCTGCCCTCACCCGGCGCTTCGCGCCACCCTCTCCCAAAGGGAGAGGGACATGCCCGAAACAGGTTTCCAAATAGGGAATCCTATGAAATGGCTCGTAAGGAGGTCCAGGTGAAGCGCATATTCGTGCTGGCAATTTTAGGAACGCTTCTGAGCCTCGCGGTTCCAGTACTCCGAGGGCAGGCTTCGCAGCAGCCTCGGCGAGCGGAGGGTACTCCTGCGGGCAATATCGAAAACGGAAAGAAACAATTCAAGGAGCACGGCTGCACAAGCTGCCACAGCTATTCGGGTCAGGGAGGAGCGGGCGCGCGGCTGGCCCAGAACCCGATCACGTTCCAGGCCTTTGTGAATTACGTCCGCATGCCAAGAGGTTCGATGCCCCCATTCGGAAACCAGGTGACGGAGGCCGAGCTTGCGGACATCTATGCTTTTTTAAAATCGGTACCGCCTTCACCCGATCCTAAAAGCATTCCGCTGCTGAGCCAAATTGACTAGTTCAAATGAGCGGCTGCGAATGCAAGCCGCCATGCGACATTCGTCAAATCAACGGCGGTTGATTCTACTCGCAGGCATCTTTTTGCTGATCGCAACGTTCTGGATGGGAGGAAGCTTTTGGTTCGGAACAGCGGTCGCTCAGGAAGCCGGCAAAACCGCCGGGAGAACTCCGATTGTTTTAAATACCAAGCCGGTTCGCGTGGTTTCGGACTCGGCCCCCGTCTTAAGCGGGATCGCGATTGACACTCAGCGTGATGAAGTGTTTATGACGAACGATAAGGAGTCTGCTGGTCCCAGCGTTATGGTCTATCCCACGCAGTTCCAGCCCACGGATAGACTGATGGAGCCGCGCCGCAGACTGGCCGGACCGAAAACCAATTTAGCGCTCCCTTGCGGAGTGGCCGTTTCTCCCGAATTCCAGGAGATGTTTGCGGTCAGCGGTGACGGGCAGGACATCAACATCTTCCCCCTGAAGGCGGAAGGGGATTCGACTCCATCGAGAGAGATCCATGTGCCGCATGCTTCCGGCGGAGTCTCCTTCGATAACAAGCATGACGAAATCTATATCACCACGGAACATGCCAACCGGATCAGCGTGTATTCGAGAAAAGCGGATGGAGACGACGACCCGTTGCGGATTATTCAGGGTCCCAATACGTCGCTGGCCGATCCGCATGGAATCTATGTGGATGCGGAGAGGAACGAGATTCTGGTCACCAATCACGGAAACTGGCGCAAGACGCGAACCGGGGAAGCCTTTGCGCTTTCAGGCGACTCGAAATTCGCTTATATGCGCGGCAGTTTCAGCCATCCCGGCATCGTCGAGCCGCTCGGCCCTTCCAGCGGCAAATTTATGCCGCCCTCCATTATGATTTTTTCCAGGACGGCCAACGGAGACGTGGGACCGCTGCGGACCATTCAGGGTCCTCATACCCGGCTGAACATAGCGGTGGGCATTACTCGCGATCCGGACAGCGGGGAAATTGTCGTCGCCAATAGCGGAGACAATTCCATCCTCTTTTTTGACGCCAACGCCAATGGTGATGTAGCGCCGGTGCGGGTGCTCGCGGGCCCGGCCACAAACCTGAAAGGCGCCACCGGAGTCGCTATTGACACCAAGCACAACGAGCTGTGGGTCACCAGTTGGGAAAACCATATCGCCGCAGTATTTCCTAGAAAGGCTCAAGGCAACATCGCGCCGCTGCGGATGATCCACAGCGCCCCCAAGGGCGCTCCGCTGGCCACCATGGGAAGACTGGGCGCTGTGGCCTTTGATCCCAAACGGCAAGAGATTCTGACACCCAACTGAGTGAGCTATCCGAGGATCTCGGTATTCGCCGGTTCGGCGAATGGAACTGCCAGCCCCACCCGGGTGATTGAAGGTCAGGACACGCTGCAGGCCCGCACCAGCCACGATATATCCGTGGACTCCCTCCATGACGAAATCGCTGTTCCCAACCCGTTCGCGCAAGCGATTCTGTTCTACAGCGGCGGAGCAAAAGGCGATGAAGGACCTATTCGCATCATTCAGGGTCCTAAAACGATGTTGAATTACTCTGACAACGTGACGCTCGATCCCGTCCACCGCGAAGCCTACGTCGCGCAACTGATGAACGATGCGATCCTGGTATTTCGCAGCGACATGGGTGGCGATGTGGCGCCGATCCGGGTCATCCACGGTCCTAAGACGAAACTGGACCGTCCGGTGCGGGTCTCAGTCGATCCCGTAAATAACCTCATGGCCGTTACCACGATCCAGGGTGTTTGGCTTTTTAACCGCACCGACAATGGAGACGTGGCACCGCGCGGGACCATTTCGGGTCCCAAAACAGGGCTCGGCGTAGTATTCGGTACCCGGAAAGTCATCTTTTCTCCGCAGGGAAAAAAGATTATCGCCACAGGACGAAGGGGAGGGGTGCCCACTGGAGAGCTCTTCAGCCGGGCACCGGGCTCCCAGCCGTTCATTGGAATTTGGAACTATGGAGACAATGGCGACGTGGCTCCCTGGGCGATCATGCCAGATACTGCCGCCTACTCCATGGACCTGAACGCCGCCGCGAAGGAATTGATAACGGTAGACCGCGGGAAACTGGTCGTCTATAGGATGCCGGAGTTGTTTCAGTGAATCAGTGAATCCAGAGCAAGGAGGAAAAGAAGATGGCCAGAAGGCCCGATCGATCAAGGATTCGGTGGAGTGTAGTGGCAGCCATTATGCTCACGGCGACGTGGTGGATGCAAACTCGACATTGGTCTGGCGCGGCGGTCGCACAAGAGGCCAACAAGACATCCGAGAGGCGTCCTTTAGTCTTAGATCGGGCGCCAGCACGCAACATCGCGGACCCAAACCCGGTGTTTCGCGCAGTTGTGATTGACGCGGAGCATGGGGAGGTCTTTATGGCCAACGACAAGGAATCGGCCGGCACCAGCATCCTCGTCTATCCCACACAGTTCCCGCCCACGAATAGAATTATGGAACCGCGTCGAAGAATAGCCGGCCCCAAAACCGATCTCGGCATGGTTTGCGGATTGGCTCTATCGGTGGAGCATGGGGAAATGTATTCAGTCAGCGGCGAGACCGGGACTTTGAACGTATACCCGCTAGACGGTCGCGGCAATGTTGGTCCCGGAAGACAACTCCGAGGTGTGATTCCCCGCGCCAGCGCAGGTGTCTTTCTGGATGTCAAGAATGACGAATTGTTTATCACGACAGAGCATGTCAACAGGATCAGCGTCTATCCGAGAACGTTCCAGCAAGACCAGGAGCCGCTGCGGTATATACAAGGTCCGACGACGGGGCTGGCCGATCCCCATGGAATCTATGTGGACAGCGAAACGAATGAGATTTTCGTGAGCAATCATGGAAATTGGCGCAAGACCGAGACCGGAGAAGGCGAGGTTCGGGGGCCCGACAGTCTCACCAGAACATCCCTTGGTTACAACATACCTGGGCGCGTGTTGCCGCTCGCTCCCTCCACAGGCAAGTTCCTGCCGCCTTCGATTACGGTCCATTCGCGGACGGCCAGCGGGAATGCAGCGCTATTACGCACGATTCAAGGTCCTCACACTCTGCTCAATCTGCCCGATGGGCTCTACCGGGACCCGGTGAGCGGCGAGATCATTGTCGCTAACACGGGAGACGATTCCGTTCTCTTCTTCGATAAGGACGCATCAGGAGACGCGGCGCCGGTCCGAGTACTGAAGGGAACGGCCACGAAGTTGAAAGGTCCCGCAGGAGTCTCGATCGACGCAAAGCGCAACGAGCTCTGGGTGGCGAGTTGGGACGGTCACATCGCTGGTGTGTTCCCGAAAGCAGCGAACGGAAACGTAGCCCCGCTGCGCGTGATCCGCACTGCCGCGGAAAGCGCTCCCTTGGCCAGTATGGGAAGAATAGGCGCTGTCGCCTATGACCCGAAACGGAAAGAAATACTGGCTCCGAACTGAGTGAGCCAACCGAGAATCTCGGCATACGCCAGTTTGGCGAATGGAAATGCTCTTCCCACCAGAGTGATTCAAGGTGCAAAAACGCTTCAGGCGCGCACGAGCCACTACATCGCCGTGGATGCGGTCCATGATGAGCTCGCGGTTCCCAATCCCTTTGCCCAGGCGATTCTGTTTTTCCGCGGCGGCGCCAACGGCAATGAAGCGCCCATTCGGATCATTCAGGGACCGAAAACGCTGTTGAATGCACCCGATAACGTGGCTGTGGATCCCGTCCACCGTGAAGTATTCACAGCCTCATTCCCCACCGATTCGATCCTGGTGTTTCGCGGCGACGCCAGTGGCGACGCGGAGCCGGTCCGCATCCTGCACGGTCCCAATACGAAACTGGACCGCCCGATACGAGTGGAAGTGGATCCAATGAATAACGTTCTGGCCGTTGTCACAGACCATGCCATTCTGGTTTTCAACCGCACCGACAATGGAGATGCGGCTCCGAAGTGGGTCATTTCCGGCCCGAAGACAGGAGTCGGAACAAGATTCGGCACCCGAGATGTGAGACTTTTTTCAGCCGGAAAAAAAATCATTGCAGGAGCGGCAATCCGAGGGCCGGGCAACACGCGCTCTACGGAACGAAACGAAGAGGACGGCGAGGGACGCCGTGGCGGGCAACGCTTTATTGGAGTGTGGAAGTATGGGGACAATGGGGACATTGCACCCTGGGCCCTCCTTAATGCTACGCCAATCACCAAAATACCCGGCAGCCGACTGGCCCTAAATCCTGAAGGTGGGGACCTGGTGGTAGGCGGTGATGGACAAGTAAGTGTTTACCATCTACCCGAGATATTTCAGCGAAGAGATTGACGGGGTGGGCAAAGGGGAATGCAACCTCGAACTCTGAATTCTTCGGGATTGTTGATGACGGTTTCGTCTCGGCCGGAAGCTTTGACGCGCTGCCGACGCGGGAATCACGAGCGCGATATACCTCGCCCATGCCTCCCGCGTCGAGCTTCAAAGGTACCGACAACCGTCCCCTGAATAACCTTTATTCCGTGATCCCTTTGTCGGATAGGGCCACAGTGAATACCATCTCACCGAGAGCGTTTGTCCGCGTTGCGTCATAAACCTGGACTCTCCACAAACCCACCATCCCCGGGGTTAGCGTTTTTGAACTTCGCAGTTTGTACCGCTCAGATGCGGAAGCAGTCATCTTGACGATGACCCGGGCGCCTTCGATGTTCCGTTCTTTCAGCCAGGCCAGTTCAGAGGCGTCGGCCTCTCGGAGAGTTTTTGTTGTGGAGTCGTAAACCAGTACTTTGCTCGATGATTTTCCGAAGATCCAAACATGATAGATCTCTTCGTCCTTGGACGTTTTCACCGCTGTTAAGAATTGAAGGGAATCGATCTTGGAGGGATCAATCCGAATCGAGTTGCCTTCCAATCCTTTTCCAGCCGCGCACTCCCGAGCGGTCGAGTCGTAATCTTTTGTCGGGCAGAGCTTCATTGAAACCAGATCCGCGGCGAAGCCACTCGCCGCGAAAACCACGATCACCGCGAACACCGCAATCATGCGTAACATCTTGTTCTCCTTTTGAGGAGCTTTTGCTCCGTCGTGAGCAAGGAACGCAACGTTGATGCCAAGTGGAATCAACGGAGCGGGGTGTCAGCCGTCGTCTAGACCATGCTGGGGTTAATGAAACTCCGCTACTGGCGTGGCTTTCCCGTCGGTGGGTCAGAACCGCGAAAGCATGGAGTTTCTGCCGGAAGCTTCTGTCTGCCTAACGAAGTTGCTGGTGTTTCCTTAAAACCGTGTCCAGCCTGGACAAGAGTAGTCCACGAATTTGCGTTTTAGGCCACATTGCCATTCGTATCGACGGGCAATTTGACCCTTGTATTAGTAGCCGGTGAATTCTTCAGAGCGGATGTGACTCATCGGGACGCCGCCCCTGCCGAGCATTTCAAGCATGGCCGCAACCATCGCCGGAGGACCGGCTGTGTAGTAGATTGCAGACGTTAACTCGCCGAGATACTTCTCGAGCATCGCAGTGTTGATGTAGCCGGTTTCTCCGGTCCAGATCTGCCGCGATCTTTCGGGTTCCGTCAGTGTCGCGATGAGCCTGTAGTTCGAGTTGTTCTTCTGGATTTCCACTAGCTCCCCGAGGAACGGCGCATCCTCCGGCCGCCGATTCGAGTAGAACAGCCAGAGGTGCTGGCGCGAATTTTGCTTTGAAGCTTTGAGGATCATGCTGCGAAACGGCGTAATCCCGATGCCGCCGGCCAGAAACACCGCTGGACGTGATTCCGCTTTGTCGAGTGTCATCCCGCCGAACGGGCCTTCCAGTTGGAGATCGGTTCCGAGGGGAAGGGTCCGGAGAACGCGTTTAAACGCTGTATCGCGCATGCGAGTCGCAAACATAAGCCTTTCCTCATGGGGCGCGGACGCGATCGAGAACGTTCTCCTGTTACCCTCAGCGTCGGTTTCCGGCGGATCGATCAACCTCAGATCAGCGAACTGACCGGGCTCGAATTGAAAGTCTTTGGGCTTTTCAAAGTAAAAGGCCATCGTGCGCTCGGCCACTTCGCTTCTGTGCTGTAGCTTCATGATGTCAGTGATCTCATCAAAGCTCAACCTTAAGCTCATCGCCATCCACGACAACTCGATAGGAGCGAACGTCTGCTGGAGCAGGAGGACTCAAGACCTTGCCAGTCCGAATATCGTACCTTGCTCCGTGCCATGGGCACGTAACGACCGTACCTTCCACCTTTCCCTGAGACAAGGGTCCCCCTCGATGCGTGCATGTATCGCCGATGGCATGGAATTCGCCGTTGGCATTGAAAATCGCGATGCGTTGTCCTTCTGCCTCAACCGCGATCCCTTGACCTGGAGCAACATCCCTGATCGACGCCACTCTCGTCAGTTGTCCCATAGGTGCCTCCTCTATTCTTATATAGAGTCATGTAATCCGAATTGGTTGCATTGTTCTAGAACGACTAGCCACCGAAAGAGACAATCGCGGCCAGTTGGTTCAGGCCGATCCCGCAAGGCGAGGGACATCCGTTTTAATCTCGGGAAGACTTTCTTCCCGCACTCGATCCGCTGTCACTCCCCTCAATTCTGGCCATCACGCGGGCGACGACTTGGTCGCATTGTGCTCCGAGGAACTGGAATACTGTCTTGGCTGTTGCACCGGCTGCCGAGTACAGCTCACGCTGGAGGAACTCACGAGCGCGATGGAGGCGCGTCTTCACGTTCTCTTCGCTGATATCCAAACATTCGGCTGTTTCGGCAGTACTCAATCCTTCAATTTCCCGAAGCATGAAGACCGATCTGTAATCGCTCGGTAGCGCGTCAAAGGCTCTTTCAAGCAGCAGCTTTATTTCACCGTCGAAGGTCTGCCGTTCTGGGTCGCGTTCGTTGGATTTCATATACGGACCCTGTTCCTCCCGTTCCGAAATGCTGTCCACGTTTTGATAGTCGAAACGGCGCAGACGAGCGTAAGCCTCATAGATGGCAATCTTCGTTAGCCATGTCGAAAACTTCGCACGGCCTTCAAACTGAGACAAGTGCTCGTAGGCGCGGACGTA
>WNGL01005222.1_pt1 | contig 17034 bp, 14 predicted proteins | sample 5400591 | NCBI WGS metagenome assembly WNGL01 (sample SAMN13153377, study PRJNA577476) | soil metagenome | isolation source: 80 cm soil or saprolite under Garry oak tree replicate 1 | place: USA:California | collected 2016-06-15
ACAGTCGCTGAGGCAAACCTGCTGGCGGCGCTCGCGCACCGCGCACTCGGCGACCAGCGCGCTGCCACCACGGCCACCGAGAACGCACTGGCCCTAGCGGAGGCAGACCGGCTTGTCCTGCCGTTCGCGATGACGGGCTCACTTAAGCTGCTCGAGGCCATGCCGCCGCACGAGACGGCGCACGCGGCCCTGCTGGCCGACATCCTCGACGTCATGCGCGGATCATCCATACCGGCGGGCAATGAGTCTTCGCTGGTAGAGATTGAGCAACTCAGTCCGAGCGAGCTGCGGGTACTGCGGTACCTCCCGACGAACCTCTCCCGGCCGGAGATCGCCAGCGCGCTATCGGTCTCGGTGAACACCGTCAACACCCACATCCGCAACATCTACGCCAAGCTCCAGGCTCAGGATCGTTCCTCAGCGGTACAGCGCGCCAGAGAGATGCGGCTGCTCTCGGTCGGCCCGACCAGCTAGGCGACGTGCCCCGACATCGTGCAGGGCGCAGCAGCACGGGAGGTTCGTGGCCTCGGCGGGCTAGCGCAGCGACTCGTTAGGGATCCGCCTTCTCGCGCGGCACGCCGCGGCAGCCGACGCGGTGCCAGTATGCAGAGCTGCCGCGCCGACTCTTAATCCGCAGGCACGCCGCCGCAGGTTAGCGGGGCATTGGCGGTGAATATCTCCAGGTGACAGTTCTCTTTGACCTTCTGCCACCCCTGTGCCCCGTCCGCGAGGTACACGCTAGGTCCATCGCAGGTATACGGGGGGTCAATCAGAAGTGCGGAGACCGCCCCGCGATGGGCTGGGAGGGAGTGAGTGCCCCGCGGCCGACCGCGGCGGCCTGCGCCGGCCAAGGCACTGGTGACCTGGCCCCGCCCGATGGCGCACCGGCCGACGTGGTTCCAGCCAAAAATGCTCTTCCTGAGGCCAAGGCAGCGGCGCGGCTGGCCGCGGGTTCCTGTGGGCCATGCGTGGGCCAGAACAGGGGGTCATCAATGATCTTCCAGCGGGCACAGGACACCGCCACGGCTCCTTGCCCGACCGGTTTAGCAAGAACAACCGGTTCCACGGCCCCTGCCGGGCCCGGACGCTGTCCGCTATATGTCCGTGCACAGCTGGAAACAGCCGGACTCGAATGGACACAACGGGACCTCACAGCGCCCAAGCAGCGGCCCGCAAGTCCGGGAAACCCCAGGCCACGGGCCGTTTTCGCAGGTGGTGGCAGGTGTTGGGTTCGAACCAACGTAGGCTAAGCCGACGGTTTTACAGACCGTTGCTCCCCGGCTACCGGAATGGCCTCTGACCTGGCGAAACTCCTTTGACAATCAGGTGAAGACCGTGCCCTGTCCGTCATATGTCCGTGCGTGCAGCCGTCTCGGTGGCTGTCGGCACGGGCAGGCACGGGCAGCGTCCGTACGAGCCGTCTGGCCTGCGGTTTCGCAATCCTGGCCAGCCTCGCACTCCAAATGAGCACCCCAAAGGATCCGGTCGAGGCGCTCGCGGTGCGTTCGATGTGGCACCGTGCCCAGTCGCAGCGTGACTGTGTCCGCATGCCGGTGCTGGTCAGGAATGCCCTACCGGTCGTGTTGATCTCTCTCAGGAGACGGCGGTTCGCGGTGTGGTCGCCGTGGCGGAGGCGGAGGCGACCGTGGCAGGTCCGGCTTCAAGCCGGGAATCTGCAGCAAGATCCTGGCAGGCGCCAGCGGCGGGGAAGCCGGGCTGACGCTGACGGGCGGATTATGATGCCCTCATGACCGCTCAGCCTGCCGAGCGCGAGGATCCGCTGGACCCGCAGCGGATCCTGGACGAGCTGCCCGAGGGCGAGCGCGGGTTTTTCTTGTCGCAGTACCGCGAGGCGGTTGAAGGAGCCCGTGACCCCGCCGGGTGAACGCAGCTGCGGCGCGTCCTGCGGCTGTGGAGGTACCACGCCGAAGCCACCAAGGACCCCGGCTACTGGCAAGCACTGGACGCCGCCCGTGGCCCGGTCAGCGGCGGCATGCTGCTAAAGGAGGCCGTGCGACAGTACCGCCCGGCCTGGTGAGCTGGCGGCCGTGGCTCGAGGATCGCGCCCCTGCTCCAGATGCGCAGACTGCCGACCGAGGCGTTCGACATGCTGGTGCAGACGCTGGCCAGGATCTGTGACGACCCGTACGATCCGGTGTTCAGCGCTCCTGCGCCGCCCGTACCGGGCAGGCGCGTCGCCGACCTCGGCGACTCCGGGTTCATCGATTTCACCGTGGACGAGGATGCGGGCCTGGTCCGCGTCTACCACCTGGTATGGACCGGCTGATCAGTGCCTCCCAGCGGCCGGTTCATGACTTTCGAGATCATCTGAGGCCAAGTGTGGACTCACTGATGAACGAGGCGCTCGCCGGCGCGTGGCCCAGCCCGGCCGACGCACTCGCCCCGGTCGCTGACTTCGGCGATCCCGTCGAGCGCATCACGTTCGCCTGCGAGTTCCTGCTCCGCGGCGTGCTCGCCTACCAGGGAGGAGTACCGGCCACTATCTCGGCCGCCTCGTCCGCCCGGGTCGGCCGCCCGCCGCCCGGGCATCCGGTTCGGGCTGATCGATCATGCCCTCGCTCCGCTGAACGACACGCTGGGCACCGCCGATCCCGAGCGGCTCGCCCAGCTCAAGCACAATCTCGCCGCCGCGGTCAGCGCGGAGGCTTTCTGCTCGCTGACCACCTGTGCGGGCTCTCCCCCGACGACGCGATCGCCGGTCTCGTCCGGACCGCGACAGCGGTCACCGAGGCGGCGACATCCGCCCGGCCGCGGTGGCCTCAGGCCTTGAGCGGGCAGCGGCACTGACGCGGGCCCGGCAGGCGCCGCCCGTGGCTCACCCGTGACCGTGCGTTTCGCGTCGCTGCTGCCGAACGCACGGCCACCACAGCGGGGAACCTATCCGAACAGGACCGGGCCGCCAGCCGCCAGCATCCCGAAATGAGCCGGATCGCACGGGGCCATCGCCTTGCGGCTAGGGTAATGACCGTGGCGAGCGACCGGGTCGATGCGACGCTGAAGGGCTTTACCCGCTGGGCCAGGGCCGCACCGCAGAAGCTCAGCGGTGACCCCGACGCGGATGCCGAGGAACTGCGGCTGCTGCTCGGCATGCTGCGCGATCACGTCAGCGTGGACGACCCGGCCGACCTAGGCCCTGGCGACCTTCGCGAACTGCTGCTGGTGGTGTACCCGCGCAAGGTGACGGTGCTGGACGCCGAGGGAACCGCGGACACCGTCCCGGCCCTTCGTGACCTGCTGGCGTTCCTGGCCGACATCGGCGCGGTCGGCGCCAAGACCGCGAAACGGCTAGGGCGCGAGCTAGACGAGGTAGCGCCGCGGTTCGCCGGCGCGGTCATGGACCCGAGGAACTGGGGGACGGCGCGCTCGATCGCCCAGGCGATGGCCTCGGACGGCGTGGACTTCACCGACCGGGACGCAGTAGATCGCTGGATCGCGGGCTACAACCACCGGGCGGACGCGGGCCGGGCGGACGGCGAGGACCTGTTCGGTGACGACGGCGATGACGACGAGAAACGCGAGGACTTCAACCCGGACGACCTCGAGCTGAACGACTTTGTCTTGGACGATGAGGACCTCGACTTGAAGGACGCCTTCGGGCTGCCCGACCGCATGCCGCCGGTGCGCCTGCCTCCCGAGCCGGAGCTGGCCGCGATGAGCCGGGCCGCGCCGCTGCTCGGGCGGGCGTGCATACTCGCCCAATGGGTCGCCCCAGGCCGCGACATCACCAAGGACGCAGAGCTGACCGCTGAGGGCACGATCGCTGCGGCGCGCGAGCTGGGCATCCCGGTTCCGGTCAAGGCCGATCCGGGTCCCGAGGCGCTGCCGGGCATGCCGGACCTGCCTGCAGTCAGGAGCATGGACGACGTGCCGGAGCTGGCCCGGCTGTGGGACATCGCATTCGACGCTGGCTTCCTGGAGCTGGACCTCGACGGCGACCGCATGAAGCCGGGCGTGGACATAGGCTGCTGGCCAGGCGGGACAGACGAGGAGGTCCTGGAGGTCTGGTCCACGACCCTCCCGTGCGTGCTCAGCCGACTGGAGGACGATGCCGACCTCGACGACCGCCTAGGCGAGCTGCTTGACTTCACTGACGCTGGCTGGGCGCTGATGGTGACGCTGTTCCTGGCCAATGGCGAGGGCGTGCCCGTCCGCGAAGCCTCCGGGATGATCCGCCAAGCCGCCACGGACGAGCTGGCGCCGGACCAGGCGGAAGAGGCGTGGCAGGCCTGGACCCGGGCGCATGGGGATTCCGCGGAGTACCTGCTGGGCATGCTGCAGGAGCTGGGTGCGGTCTCGCTGGCGGACCAGCCGCCGGGTGAGGGCGCCGAGGACGAACCGGTAGCGCGGCTGACCCCGCTGGGCACCTGGGCGATGCGCGAGCTGCTCATCGAGAACGACGTGGAGATCCCGCTGCTTGCGCCGACGGACCAGATGACCGCGGCGGATCTGCTGACCGCGGCGGAAGGCCTCGACGAGGAGGAGTTCGAGGCCGAGACGGCGGCCTGGCTGGAGCTGCGGGCCCCGGACGCCGCGGCGGGCGAACTGCTCGCGGCCGCGGCCGATGGCGGCCCCGCGGAGCGGCTGCTCGCGGTCGCAGCCGCGCAGAAGCTGGGCGCGGCCGCCGAGCCCGCCTGGCGGGACTGGCTCGGCCGGCCCGAGCTGCGGCCGTACGCGAAGATCGCGCTGACCGAGATCGCCGGCGGCGAGCCGGGGGTCACCGTCCTGGCCGGCCTGGAGCCGGATGCCGCCGACGTCGGCTGGATGCTCACAGACACGCTGGCGGCCACGTCCGGCCCCGACGAGCTGCCGCAGCAGGTCCGCGACGCGATCCCGGCCGGCCAGGAGCAGCAGGCGTTCGACGTCATCTCGCTGTCACCACACCCGGACGCGGCCGGCGTGCTGTCAATGATCGGCAAGCATCACCCCGACAAGCGGATCGCCAAGGCGGCGCGCAGGTCCTCCTATCAGGCGGCAAGCCGACGCAGGCCCGCCCGCTGAGGCGCCGACCACTCAGCCGCCGCCACAGATCCTGCGCTGTGCCGTAACTCGCTCATACCCGCTGACCAGCAGCTTTGCGATCGCTAATTAACGACGCCGCAGTGTGGGTGCCGAAAACCTATGCCACCAGGCGATATTCGTGGATGACGCCCCCCGCGCGGTCATGCCGCCGGACCCGGAAATGATCCAAGTTGGTGACGCCGTCCGGCAGCGACCGCAGTGGCGCGGCCTGGTGCAGGGCGCGGTGCGGCCGGTGGGAGTTGTAGAAGTCCTCGTACTCCCGCAGCACCATCATCAGATGGCGCTGGTTCCAGATCAGGGTCCGGTCCAGCAGCTCACGCCGGCAGCTGCCAATCCACCGCTCCATGATCGAATTCATTCGCGGCGCCTGAACGGCGGAGCGGATGACACCGATCCCGGCCGCCTGGAACACGGCATCGAACGGCTGCGTGAAGCTGGCGTCCCGGTCACGCGGCACGAACTTCGCTCGTGCCCCGGCGTCCCCCCAGGTCCATGAGCAGGTTGCGGGCTTGCTGGACGACCCAGGACTGGACCGGGTGCTCCGTGGCGCCCAGGACCCGGACGCGCCGACTGCCGTGCTCGGTCACCGCAAGGACGTACACCTTCGTGTCATTGAGCAGGTCAGCGGTGAAGAAGCCCAGCGCCAGGATCCCCTGCGCCTGGGATCGCAGGAACTCCGCCCACCCGGGGCCGTCCCGGCGCGGAGCCGGGCCGGTCCGCGGCGTCCTTGAGGATCTGCCACACCGTCGACGGCGCCACGATGATGCCGAGCCCGGCAAGCTCACCGTGGATCCGCCGGTACCCCCATGACTCGTTCTCCCGCGCCAGCCGGAGCACCACCGACCGCACAGTGCGGCGCACCGGCGGCCGGCCGGAACGTCCTTGGCGGGACAACCGCGCCCACCGGCGGCGGACAATGTCGCGGTGCCAGCGCAAAATCGTGGCCGGGTCACGATCAGCCGCAACTCGGCCAAGCGCCCGGCCGGCAGCGTCCCGGCGAGCAACGCCAGCCACGCCCGGTCCGGCCACGTCAACCGCGAATGAGCCCTCGGCCGCTCACGCAAGGCCACCGCGAGCTGATGGCGCAACATCAGGATCTCGGCGTCCTTCCACCATGCCTCCCGCCGCGACAGGCCCAGTACCGACACGGACCGGGTCACGACGAGGAAGATCAGATTCAAGCCCACAAGCCGAAGATCATCGCACGCCAGCCCGAACAGACCTGCCCGCCAAGCACCCTTCGCGTGACCGAGCCGACGGCGACCCGCAAAGCATCTGCCCAGGTGGCGCAGGTTTTCGGCACCCACAGGTGGACCCGGCGGGGCGGCCGACGCGCTTCGCGCGGAGCAAGCCCTGGCGGCAGAGAACGCCCGGGCTCGTTTCCTGCGGGAGGTGCAGACCACCGCCGCGCTGGCCCACCCCGGAATCCCGGCCGTGCATGACACCGGAACCGACGAGAGCACCGGCGACCTGTACCTGGTGATGCAGCTTCTCACCGGGGCGGAACTCGCCGACCTCATCGCCGAATACGACTACGAGGACCGTCCCCCGCCGCTCGCATGGGCAACCGCCATAGGCGCGCAGGTCGCCACCGTGCTCACCGAGGTACACCGGCTGTCAGTGGTGCACCGCGACATCAAGCCCCGGAACCTGTTCCTCACCCCCGGCGGCGTCGTCAAGGTGCTCGACTTCGGAGTTGCGGCGTTCCTTGGCGCCGGTGAGCTGGCCAAGCTCACCATGGTCGAGCAGACAGTGGGCACCCCGCCTTATATGGCTCCGGAGCAGGCCCTCGCCAACGCCGTCGGACCACCCGCTGACCTGTATGCCATTGGCTGTTCCTGCACGAAATGCTCACATGCAAGCTGCCATTCACGGCGGCCGGCGGCATGTCCGTCCAGTGGCATCACGTGCACACACCACCCGTTCCGCTAACGCGGATTTCCACGCAGGGGGTTCGGCGCAACGTCAGGAGATTTCGTAGCGGATGACCTTGTCGCCCCACCAGGGGACGGGGGTAGCGGCGGGGAGGTCTGCTTTGCGGAGGACGGGTGAGAAGGCGCGGCGTTCGAGGCGGACGGTGACCGCGTCGGGGGTGGTGGTGATCTGGCCGGGGGTTTCCAGGAAGCGCCGCTGGATGGTGTCGGGGGTGACGGTGGCGTAGCCGGGCAGGCGGGCGCGCAGCCCGGCGGTGAGGGCCTGGGCGAGGACGGCGAGCATGACGTCGAGGTCGACGTTGAGGTTGACGGTGGATGAGAGGGCATCGGCGCAGAACGCGCGGATGATCTCGGCGAGGCGCTGTTCGATGGTCATCCGGCGGGCGTACTGCTGGATGAGCGCGCGGGTCTTGATCTGGTCGTCGTTGGTGATGATGACGGTGGGGGCGTCGCGGCCCAGGCCGGTGACGACCAGCTGGCGGACGGTGCCGGGGTAGCTGGTCAGTTTGACGGCGGGGTCTTCGTGGACGTGGGGGCGGTTGTGCGGGCCGGGCCGGTCCAGGGTGATGGTCGTGTAGTCCGTGGGGGCCAGGCGGCTGATGTATTTGATCAGGGACGCCGACCGCATGCGCAGGGTGGCGAACTTGACGCCGCGCTCGTCCATCTCGCCGAGGATTTGCTGGGTGGTGACCTTCTCACTGACGGACCTCACTCACTGACGGACCTCACTGGTGACCGTTGCCCGGGGCGGTGCGGGGGAACGGCATCTTGCCGGACGTGACCTGTATGTGACGTTCTTGTTGCCAGATGTGCATTGTGCGGGATGTGGCTGGAGGTCCACAGTTAGCGGGTCGGTGGCCATGATCACCGATGCACCCCAGGTGCCATCAGTCACCGCCTTGACCTTCTAGACCCTTCAGTGAGGTCCAGGATCAGTTCTGCGGGGCTGGTGGTTGCCCGGGACGCGCGGATCGTCTACAGAGCCATGCGCTTCGAGCGCCGAACAGTGAGCTGACGACGGCGTCCCGGTTTCCGTCAGGTAAAGGGTGCCTCCCCACTGAGCAAGCAGCGAGGAGGCTGTGATGAAGTATGCCCTAATTCAGGTTCTGCCTGATGCCCCGGCCGGGCGGGTGTTCGCCGGCATTGACTGGGCCACCGCTGATCACGTGGCGTGCGTGGTCGACATGGCCGGGCGGGTGATAGACCGGTTCAGTGCCGTTCATGACAAGGCGGGGCTCGAGGCGCTGATCTCGCGGCTGCGCCGGGGCGGGGTCAGCGAGGTCGCGATCGAGCGGGGCGACGGCGTGCTCGTCGCGGCGCTGCTGGCCGCGGGCCTGACGGTGGTGGTGATCGCCTCCCGGCAGGTGAAGAACCTGCGGTCGCGGTACGGGTCCGCTGGCGCCAAGGACGACAGGTTCGATGCGTTCGTGCTGGCCGACACGCTGCGCACTGACCGGGCGCGGCTGCGGCCGCTGATCCCGGATACGCCCGCGACCCTGGCGCTGCGGGCGGCGGTGCGCGCCCGCAGGAACCTGGTCGCGCACCGGGTGGCGGCATGCAGCCAGCTGCGCGCCCACCTGGCCGTGGCGTTCCCCGCCGCGATCGGGCTGTTCTGCGATCTGGGCAGCCCGGTCAGCCTGGCGTTCCTGGAGCGCTTCGGCAGCCAGGACGCCGCCCTCCAGCTCGATGAGCAGGCCATCGCCGCCTGGCTGAAGACCGTCCCGGTGCGGGGCCGCCCGGCCCCGGTCAGCGTGCTGTGCGCGCGGCTGCGGGCCGCGCCTGGCGGAGTGACCGGGGAGGACGGGGCCGCCCTGGCAGGCGTCACCGCTGCCTTGACCGCGACGGTGGCCATGCTGGCCGCCCAGATCAAGACCCTGGAGACCGTGATCGGCGTCCGGCTGGCCGCCCACCCCGACGCGCACATCTTCACGTCCTTGCCTCGCACCCGGGCACTGCGCGCCGCCCGGCTGCTGGCCGAGATCGGGGATTGCCGGGCCCGGTTCCCCGACCCGGATTCCCTCGCCGGGCTAGCCGGGGTCTCCCCGGTCACCCGCCAGTCCGGCACGCACACCTCCCACACCTTCCGGTGGGCGGTCAGCCGCCAGCTCCGCGACGCCGTCTGCGACTTCGCTGACGGCTCCCGGCACGCCAGCGCCTGGGCCGCGGGCATCTACGACGCCGCACGCGCCCGCGGCAAGGACCACCCGCACGCCGTGCGCATCCTGGCCCGCGCCTGGATCTACGTCATCTGGCGCTGCTGGCAGGCCGGCACCGCCTACGACCCCGCCAAGCACAACGCCCTCCAGCAGATCCTGGACCGGCAGCAAGCCGCCCGGGCCGCGGCAGCCGGCCCCGGACCGGAGATGACCCGGTGACCACCCAGATCACCGCCGCGCTGCGCGCCTGCGCGGCCGGCTTCTACTCAGACGAAGCCGGCACCGAACTGCTGATCAGTCACGGCGGGTTCCTGCACCGGCCCGACTTCAGCCGCTTCGTGGACACCTTCGCGTCCGTCACCGACGGCACCCCGATGGCCCAGATCGACTGGGAGTCCGTGCACAGTGCCCGCTACGAAGGGCAGCTGCCCCTGTCCGGCGGCTTCTCTGAACTATGCAAGCCGAGTTGCAAGATTGGGATGTCGCACCAGGTCACGGTAGCTACATGGGCGCACAAGGCCCGCCGTGGCTGACGTTAAAGATCGGCAGCGAGGAGAAGCTGCGCAGGTGGTTGAGCATCGTATGTCCGGTTTCTGCGGCGATCAGGCTGCGACATGGCGCCACGGCCTGGCGATCGGGATCTTTTGGACACCCCGATGATCGGCCGCGGGGACATCTGGGCCTCCTGAGCTGCGGCAACGTCCGGCAGTTCAGTTAACGGGGCGAATGGCGCATTCTCAAGATCGCCGCCAGCCTCGCGGCAGGCACCGGCGTCAGCCTCCGCGACACCCTCCCCGGCCTCGATGACCGGAACCTGGAACTAGTAACCACAGCCATCCGGCACGCCGCCGGACACCGCCCCCCGCACCCCTAGCGTCACAAACACCAGATCAGACCAGACCAGGCCCCGCCGACCATCCCGGCGGGGCCTGACTCACTTCAGCGAAGCGGCAAACCCCCGCCTGACGCCAAGGTCCATACAGAGCTACTGGTCCATGATCAGCATCTTCGGGTCGGCCCCGGAGACGGCCTTCCAGTGGTCGCAGAACGCGATGGCCTCCCGCGCCTGGGTGGCCTTGGAGATGTCGGCATTGGCGTAGACGAGGTTATGGGTTCCGCTGTCCTGAGCGAAGAAGGTCAGGACGGAGCGGGCGCGCTGGGAGCGGGTGGGCACGTAGTGCTTTTCCAGCACCGGGTCGCGACCCCAGTGCATCACGGCGTGAAAATCAAGGTCGAAAATTGCCTCCCCGGCGGTGGCCAGGCCGTGGCTGATCATCTGCTGGTCGAGGGCGGCGAGGAATTTCTGCTGGTGGTCGTGGGACAGCCGGTAGGAGTAGTCGGTGAGCGCGGATTTCTTCGGCAGCACGGCCATCCCGGCGAACAATGCGGCGGCCGGGTCCGATAGCAGGTCATCGACGTGGGAGACGCGCCGGGTGCGGGTGAGCTTGAGCGCGAGCAGGGACAGCAGCCAGGAGACGGCGGGGATGACCCGGGTGCCGGGGTAGCCGGCGTCTTTGACCAGGGCGGGCAGGCCGAGCGTGACCAGGTCGGGGACGGCCAGCAGCAGCCCGGCGCGGGTGGTCTCCAGCTGCTGCGGCCAGGCGCCGAAGTCGATGACTTTCGCGGCGGGCAGGCTCGTGTCCCGGCCCGGGGTGGCCGCCGAGATGCTGGCCTGGGGTCCGGGGCGGCGCAGCAGCCGCCCGAACCCTTCCTCGGCGAGGATCTCCCCGACGGAGGTGCGGTTCAGCGGGGTGCCCTCCGCGGCCAGCCGCCCGGAGATCTCATACGTCGAATATCCCTGCCGGCGCAGCTCGATGACACGGCCGCGGGCCCGGTCCTTGGCCGGGGCCACTCCGGGGGGCGGGCCGGGCCTGCGCGGCGGGGCGAACAGCTGCAGCTTCCCGGCCCGGTGCTGGCGGACCAGGTCGACCATGGCCCACCGGGTGTAGCCGAACTTCGCCCCTGCCTGCTCGTAGGTCAGCCCGTCCAGGTAGTAGGCGCGCAGAGCCTCATACCGGCGCTGGTTGACCTGCTCCGGGGTGGTGAAGAACGCCGCCTCCTCCGCATGTTGCGGTGATCTGGCTGCCATGTGGCCGTTTTAGCACAAGGTCTGCTCATCTGGCCAGCGGCAGGCACTGCCCGTTCCGTGCCCTGGAGTTCCCGTCCGTGTCGCCTTGTCCCGCGCGGAATCCGGCAAACCGGGCATCCGAGGACCCTGTCTCGGATCGATAACGAATTACAAACATGTGATTCAGCATCCTGATACCCGCTATCCGGTGAGATCCCGGAAATCAGCCTCGACCGTGTTCGCGCAGGTAACAGCCGCGCACACCAGTCATGCCGACGCGAGACCCGGTCAGTGGATTGCGCCGAACCTCCTGTGCGGAAATCCGCGCTAAGAACTATCCGTCCGGACCTGCCCGAATCCGTTGAGGCGCTCGTTCTCAAGTTGCTGGCCAAGAGCCCAGAGGAACGTGCTCACCCGGACGAGGTCTACGACACGCTGCTACCCCACGCCCGGGCAGGCACCGAGAGCACCCTGCGCGGCGAGCTAGACCTGACGCTCCCATTCACCCGGCCGATGGCAGCCTCGCCCCGGCGTGCCGCACCGCTACCTGTTCCAGCAGCCGCAGGCCCGACGTCGATGTCTTCGGCCGAGGCCGATGCCGTGATGGCACAGGCAGCTGATCTCGCCGAGGCCGGACAGTTCTCCCAGGCCACCGATGTACTTGCCGCCGCAATCGCGCGCTGCGCCGCCGGCGACATCCTCGCGGACGAACTGCGCTTCAGGCTGGCCAACGTGCTGTTCCTGGCCGGCTCCTACCGCAGCGCACTCGCCGAATTCGAGGCGGCAGGCAACCGATTCGCCGAGCATTACGGCCCAGACGACAACGCCCCCTGGAATGCCGCTACTACGCGGCGACCTGCAAGGCGGCGATCGGGGAGAACACTGAAGCGCTCGCCGCGTTCCGCGCGTTCCTCTCCGACTGGTCAGCGGCAGCCGGTGATGGGGACGAACGCACACTCGATGTCCGCCGCCAGATCGGCCTGCTGCTGGCCAGCATCGGCCACCACGACGAAGCCCTCATGTCCCTGAGCGAACTGCGCCGTGACCTGGTTGCCACGTACGGCGAAGACTCCCCCGAGGTCGCAGATGTCACCACACTGCTGACTCGCATCAGACACTACGACGGATCCGCCCGACTCGGCGCCTCCCCGGCCTCGGCCGCTCGCTTGCGCGCCGCGTCGTCGAGGCGCCAGTACCCCCACCGGCTCAGCCAGGTAAGGATCTCGCCGCCAGCACGCCGGAACGAACGCCACATAGGGTCTTCCTCCGGACAGGCCGCCGAGGCAAGCTGAATGCCCAGCTGTACCGCAGAGCAAGCGGTTCGGCGAACCGCTCCTCCTGCCCCGATTCCGTCCGCTATATGTCCGTAAACATCGTGGTGCAGTGACGTCTCCTGACCAACGATGACACAAGATGACACAAAGCACGACGGCCCGCGAGATCAGGAAATCCCCAGCTCACGGGCCGTTTCGCAGGTAGTGGCAGGTGTTGGGTTCGAACCAACGTAGGCTAAGCCGACGGTTTTACAGACCGCTTTAGCCCAAGTGGGAATATGCCACTTGACCTGCTCATTCTTCCCTAACGATCATCGTCTGGCTCGCGCCTGTCCCGTCATGCGTCCGTAGCGGAACCGGTATAACGTGGCGAATCCACGGACGGCCACGGACAGGCACATCGGTGCAGGTAGAAGCGCTGACGGCCCCTCCGCGAATAGGGGAGGCGGCCCGGCACCCACCGGCCGGACCGGACGCTGAAGCAATTCCGCGTGCCGGGCGAACCGATCCGCCGCCCGAACATACAGCTGTCCGCTTGTCGCGGCGGGACCGGCCCGCGGCCCGGTCTGTCACATGAGGTGACCTGGTTTAGCCACCACGCCGAATCCCGAATGGACGCGATAGCGTCGCGGGGGATCGTCATCGGAGCCTGCTACCTGCGCTCAGCCGCCCGCCCTCAGTGGGCTGCATCGCCCTCGGGTGGCCTACTCCAGTACTCCTGCATCCGTGCGATGGCATCAGCCTTGCTCATCTTGGCTATCTCAGGGTCGCTGAGGCCGAGACGGGTGATGAGCAGGTGGACCAGTTCGGCGGGAAGAGCCTCTGCGGGCACCCTGGGTTCGCCCCGGTCCGGTTTTACCTTGTCCTGTACACATGCCCAGAACTCAGCTTCGCTGACGTCGAGCTGGTCCCTCAGAATGTGCGCCCAGATCGACTTTCCATAGGTGCTCCGGTCTGGCGGATGCGAGATCCGGGTTCGCAGGATGCGCCCGTCGTGAAGGTGAAGCTCATATGTGACATGGTGCGTGCCGGTTCTGCCCTGAGAATCGCGCACTTGTTGCCAGCCTTCCGTGGTACAGAAGGCCTCGTGATCACTACGGGTGGGGGCTGGCCATGTCACCGTGGTGAGCCCCTGAGCCAGTCGCGTAGCTGGTCGTCATCGCTCAGGCCAACAAGCTGGACGATTCCCCAGTTCTCGCTGTGGTTGGGGGCGTGCTGCAACCGATCGTGCCAGTCGTGCGCGTATTCACGAATCGCGATGGCTAGCTCGTCAATCGCCTCCTCAAAGGTGGCGCCATCGGCAGCGACTGGCAAGCCTGGGATGAACGCGGACCAGCCGCCGCCCTCGGCGACTACCTTGGCGGCTGACGCCACGCAGGTAGCCAGGAAGTGCCGCAGCCTATCGGCATCAAGGACCGCCGCCTGCCGGGATTCGCGGCGGACGGTTACCAGTTGGCCGCTCTCCGCAGCGTCGAGGACTTCCTTAAGATGTGCGCGGGCCTCGGAGTAGCTGTCGTAGTGCAGGGCAGGCATGGATGGTGGTCCTCCTTGGTGGTGTGTGGTGGTGAATCCAGTCAACCCGATGTCTTTACGTACGTCAAGTACTCAACGTACCTACCGGCTGAGCATTCCTTACCTCCACAGGGTGGCGCTGGCCCGAGGCGGCACTGGCGCGCGCCAAAGCCCCCATGATCAAGCCCTGAAGCGTTCGTGAGAGGTGCAGTTCGGCGCTGCATTGTCCTGACACTGTGTGGGCTGACGTTTGGCAGCCTTCAGCCTGCTCATGGCCCCCTGGCGCTGGCATATAGCAACGGGCGCCAGCACGGCCCGCAAGGCACTGACATGATTCGACTGTCCCGCCTGTCAGCATGACGGAAGGATGCGAGGTTCGAACTCGCGGGGGTGGCCTGCGCGGGGGCAGTACAGGACCTGGGGCAAAGTGCCTGACCGTCAGCTCCCTGGCCGCGCCGAGCCCGGCCCGGGGAGCCTAAGGTTGCGATGTGCGCAGTGACGGCCAGGGGTGGGAGCAGGTGCATCGGTGCCTGCAGGCGTGGTCTGAGTTTCCGGCAGACCGCGACCCCCGCCCGCTGGTGCTGCTCGGCCCCATGGTGCGGGCGGGTCCCTTCCCGGTGGACGGGAGAGCGAAGCTGGCGTTCGTGCGCGGCCTGGTCGAGGCCGCACCCGGGGTCCCCGCCGAGGTACTGCAGGCCCTGCGCCCTCGTCCCCAGGAGGCCGGTCCGCCGGTGGAGCCGCTGCTGGTGACCACGGCCACGCTTGGCTCGGCTGAGTTCCTTACCGACCGCGGGCAGCAGCAGTTGCCCGCTTGGGAAGTTCATGCGCGCAGTGTCCCCGAGCCGATCTGGGTCCTCGATCCCGAGACCGGCCGGCACGCCTGGCGGCCACACGGACTGGACGACCACGAGCTGTCCTGGCACGGTAGCAGGGCAGAACTCGGCGGCGACGAGCGGGCCATTACCCTGAGCTTCACCGGTATCCCGCGAGCCTACGCCGACTACCGGAACGCGGAAGTGCTGGAAGCCGGGACCATTTCCGCGAGCGTTTCCTGCACAGCTGCGCGAGCGTCGTCGCGGGTGACGGCCACCAGGCCCAGGCCAGCCGCGCGCGCGGCGCCAGCAAGATCGCGCAGCAGGCTGACGGCACCTTCCTGCACGGACCTCGGCGCCGTCGAGGATGACGAGGCGGACGGGCGCGGCGGCGGTCGCAGCGAGTGCGGTAGCAAGAGTGTCCAGGTCGGCGAAGACCGCGCGTACCGGGGCGCGGAGCAGCTGGCCCACGGTCAGCGCAGAACCGGGCACCAGGTCACGCAAGCTGAGTGCGACCACGGCGCCACCGTCGCGGCGGATCCCTTCTGCCGCGTCTAGTACCAGGGCCGATTTGCCAACGCCGGGCTCGCCGTGTATCACCAGCCGGCCGGCGTTCCCACCAGCCGTGCCCATCGCCTTGACCAGCTTCGGCTGCCCAGCGGTCAAGACCCGGCGTGTCCGGGAGTGAAGCGAATCCTCGAGCGACTGGAGCGCCTCCCACGATGCGCGGAACGCCGGCGAGGCAGCTACGTTGATTCGGCCCGGAGAGATCGCGCCGCAGGTTTCCCTCCTTGACAACGGCGGCGCCTACCGCGTAGCCGGCGGGCAGCTCGTTGAGGTGCCGCCGCAGGTCCTCAGCTGCCGCCGCGTCGCCGGCGAGCGGTACCAGCCGGGCAACAAGGTCTGTTCGTCCAGCGGCGTCATCACCTTCCAGCCGCAGGTCAATAATGTGCAGGGACCGCAGCAGCCGCCATGAAAGCTCATCGCGTGCGGCCGTATCGATCAGAGTGATCCCGGCTAGCGGCGCCGCGGCCGCGACGGTCTCGTCGACCTTGGTCAACCGGTTCCGCACTTTGCACGTGGTGGCCTTCGCGGCGTTGACAGCCATGCGGAACGCCTCAGGATCGGGCTGTCGGCGAGCGAAGTACGCCAGCTTTGCCAGCTCGTCGGTGGGCGTATGAGGTGCTGCCACCGCAAGGCCCAGCCGCCACAAGCCGACCTCGAGTTCGGCTCCGTGATCATTGACGACCCGCAGGTAGTCCGCCACCAGCTTGACAGTGGGCTTCTGGCTGGCACCAATGCTGGGCTTGCGGCGAACACCGACGAACAGGGTCCGCGAACCGCCCGGCCCGTCCCCGACGACCTTGAGATCATCTACGGGGCTGTGGACGCTCTGCTGGAACCCGACGGCCGTGGGCGTGACATCATCGCCGAGACCAATCAACCGGACCACCCAGCAACAGCTCGGCCAGCAGGACGCCCCCGTAGGCGTGTTCCAGAACCACGCCGCCGCCTGTGGCATAGGCGCTGGCATTCCCGCCCGTGTCTACCTCGTCGCCCATGGTGATCTCGGTCTGTGTCCCCGCTCGTGAGGCGGTCCAGAAGACCGCGCTTGATCATTACCGACGTCAGGGTAGTGGCCCGCACGCACACTTTGGTTACGCACCCGGAATGAGACAGTCTTGTGCGGTAATTCACCCGCTGGTGCCATTTACTACCGGTGCTGCTGGCTTGCCTGGCGGACATGGCTGCTGGCTGCCTGGCCTTCCTCAGCAGTCACTTTCTCCCGGGCCACATCAGCCTGTGATGAGTTTATCGCTCATAGTCTTCTTCGCCGCTGCGCGCGGCCGGGTTGGGCGCTCGGGCAGCTTGGCATGCCCTGCAGCCCTGCTGGGCATCTGTGCCTGGCGGACAAGAAGGATGGGTGTGCGCCCCCAGGGCGCGCCTGGAGGTGTTCGCGACCGGCGATGGGTCAGGATGGGTGCTGGGAGACCGCCGCCCAGAGGGCCGGGCGGGACTCCGTTGCAGGACCGTGTACCTCCTCCTTAAGGCCGAGGAGCGGAAACAGCGGCACGCCGTGGCAATGACCGCGAATCGGGGTCAGCACCAACTCAGCACGCGGTTCGGAAACAACCGGAAATGACGAGGGCTAACCGGCATGCAGCTCAGGCGCCAGCCATCGCTTGCCGCCTCCACAGGCCATCTGACTGACCCGGCTTACCAGGGAAAATGCCCACA
>WNGL01006606.1_pt1 | contig 17034 bp, 14 predicted proteins | sample 5400591 | NCBI WGS metagenome assembly WNGL01 (sample SAMN13153377, study PRJNA577476) | soil metagenome | isolation source: 80 cm soil or saprolite under Garry oak tree replicate 1 | place: USA:California | collected 2016-06-15
GTGCTGTTCACCTATGAACTGGCGCGCAGGCTGCAAGGAATGGGGGTGACGGTCAACTGCCTGCATCCCGGCTTCGTGGCGACGAATTTCGCGCAGAGTGACGGAGGGCCCGCCGTTCGCCTGCTCGTGAAGGTGCTCGGGAGCTTTGGCACCAGCCCGCAAGAGGGGGCGAAAACATCGATCTCCCTGGCCTCTTCACCCGGCGTGGAGGGCATGACGGGAAAGTATTTCTTCGACTCGCATGTGACCCCAACAGCACCACAAGCCACCGATATGGCGGTTGCCAGGAAAATATGGGATGTGAGTACCGAGATGGTTCATCGACAAGCGGGGCGATCAGCGATTTCTGCAAGTGATGACAAGAAGTGATATCCCCCTATGCGCGACACTGGTGACAGGGTTTACTGGCCGTCTTGTAACGCATCAGTTATCGCCTGCTCCTGGATCATCGCCTGCCCCGCGCGGAGTCCAGCCTCAAATGTCGCTGCATCCAGCTTCACACGAGATGCAGCGACACGTCCGTTCACGTCCTGCCGCTCCAGACTGTCGGACGGGAGCAGGTGAGCCGCAGCCCCAAAGAGTCGTCCTGCGCGCTCTGCTTTTCCTTGAGCGGCGGCCACCTCTGCCAATCCAGCCAGCGCCTTGAGGATGCCGATCCCCTGCCCTCCCTGCTGCATGTCCCGCCACAGGCTCAGGCCCAGCCTGTAGAGCACCTGCGCCAGTGGCTCGTCTCCGTAGGAATGGAGCCACATCTCCCCGTTGTTGATCAGGAACAGCCCGAGCGCCCCCGGGTTCCTGGCCTGCTGCATGAGCGTCAGGCTCTGCTGATACAGGGAGCGTACCATCTCCTCGTCACCCTGGCTCGCGACGATCACCAGCAAGAAACTCAACGCCAATGATGCGTGCCGCGCCTCCCCGAGCTTGCGGAAGAGCCGCAAACTTTCCTCAAAGTGGGCGCGTGCCGCAGCAGGATCGCCAGAGTGATAGGCGATCATGCCCCTGTCGTAGAGCGTGAACGCTTCGTCCCAGGCATCATCCCCGAGGCCTTTGAGCCGGGTGTGGCTCTCTTCCGACAAGTGACGCGCCTGCACGTTGTTCCCCTGACGCGACAGAATATTGCCTACGATCATTTCCGCGTAGCTGGTGTAGCGCCTGTCTCCCGCTTCGCGGCAAATGGACAGGCTCTCCTCAAGACAACGGGTAGCGGCTTCGACGTCGCCTTCGGCCCAGGCCAGCAGCCCCGCGCCGAAGAGGGCTCGGCCTCGTGCGGCGCTGCGATCCGTGCTCCCGGTCCGCGCCAGCATGGCCTCCAGCCACGTGCGCCCCTCGCGGAGAGAGCTTTGCAGGAACCAGTAATAGCAGAGCGCTCCAGCCAGGCGCAGCCCCATCTCGACCGCGTCCGGCGTGGCCTTGCACCAGGCCAGGGCAGCGCGCAGGTTGGCCTCTTCGCGAGAGAGCCGCTCCTGCCAGACCTCCTGCTCCGGGCGGGTCAAGTGGAGCTCCGCCTCCTCGGCCACCGTCAGAAAATAGTGCGCATGCCGCTCGTACACGGCCGCCTCCTCGCCGCTGCCCGCCAGGCACTCCAACCCGTATTCGCGCACCGTCTCCAACATGAGCAGGCGCGCTTCCTCCCCCTGCCGCTCCATCTGCACCAGCAGACTCGTATCCAACAGAGACGTCACTGCGTCCAGGACCGAAACGGAAGCACGGTCAGGTGGCCGATGGGCGTTTCCCACGACCTCGGCCGCCTCCACTGTCCAGCCTCCGACGAAGACCGAGAGCCGCCGGAAGACCTGCTGCTCCTCGTGCTCTAAGAGCTCATAGCTCCACGTGAGCGTGTTGCGCAGCGTTTGCTGGCGCACGGGCAGGTTGCGTGGCCCACTCGTCAGGATGGCCAGACGCTGCGAGAGGCGGCCCAGGAGCGCCTGGGGTGAGAACAGGCGAATGCGGGCCGCCGCCAGTTCAATGGCCAGCGGCAGTCCATCGAGCCGCACACAGATCTCGGCCACCGCCCGCGCATTGGTGGCCGTGAGCTGAAAGCCGGGCTGCATCGCCCGCGCCTGTTGCAGAAAGAGGGCCACCGCCGCGTAGTGGACGAGCGCTTCGCTTGCGGGGAGGTGCAAGAGATCGGGCAGCGACAAGGGGGGCACCGGGAAGATCTGTTCGGCCTGCACATGCAGAGTCGCACGACTGGTCACCAGCAGCTTCAGGTGTGGGCAAGCCGCCAGCAGTTCCTCCAGGTGGGGAGCCACCGTCACCACCTGCTCAACGTTGTCCAGCAGCAGCAGCTGCTGCCGGTGGCGCAGGGCTTCCTTCAGCTGCTCCAACAGCGGTCGGGCTCCACTCTCTCGGATGTCAAGAACCTGGGCGATGGCCGATAGCACCAATGCAGGATCGCGAATGGGAGCGAGCGGCACGAAGCAGACACCATCGGCAAACTGGTCGCGCATCTGCGTGGCCACCTGCAGGCTTAGGCGCGTCTTGCCGATGCCGCCCGCGCCCAGCAGCGTCAGCAGACGCACCGTGGGATGCGCAAGCTCGGCGCACACCGCCGCGACTTCCTGCTCACGCCCGATCAGCGGCGTGAGCAAGACCGGAAGCAGAAAGGGAGCAACAGTGGACGGTTCCTCTGGAGCCTGAGCCGTATTTCCTCTGAACGCTTCACCTGGTCCAGCGGAGGCAGGGTGAAGTAAGCCAAGTTCTCTGGGTGTCTTGTCAAAGAGCAGACAGAGTTGCTCAATGTAGTGCGATCGAGGAAAGGCGGTGCCACTCTCCCAACGACTGATATTGAGGGGGTGCGGCGCCCCAATGCGATCGGCGACATCCTTCTGGGTCCAGCCTCGTTCCTCGCGCGCATCTCTCAGCAAGAGATTGGGCGTGGCCTGTGCGGCTTTCTTGACCATGGTTGCCCGGTGCTTTCTTTGTGTGCATGCGGTTCATGACCCTTCTCAGAGGTGAAGAATCACCCGCCTCCAACGCTCCGTCTCCAGAGAAGAGAGCAATGCGCTCTCTACGCAGCTCTCGCACGCCTACGCCCAAAGAGCCAAATGAAGGGAAATCCCATAGCAGTATATCACACAAGTGATATGGAAGCGATACAGACTTGTTATTCATTTTCCCAGTAAAGAGAAGTATCCTTTACATAGGAAATGTTGCTGGACAGGAAACGTGACCTGGCAGCGTGAGAAAGAGGAGCATCGTTATGACACAGACCGATCCAAAGACCCCACGAGGAGACCAGTTTCAAGGATTCCGTGAAGAGTTTCATGTAGCGAGTGGAGACATGGTCGATACCGTGAAGAGTCTTATTTACGAGGGGAACGTCCGCCGCATCATCATCAAGCACGAGGGGCACAGTGTCCTCGAGATACCATTGACCGTTGCCCTCATCGGGACGCTTCTTGTCCCATGGCTGGCTGCAGTAGGAGCCATCAGTGGGGTCATAACTCACTGTACCCTCGAGGTCGTTCGAATGGAACACGCCTCCGAAGCCTCCTGTAGCCTAGAGCAAGCAGTTGAAAATGTCTATCCTGCACCGAGCACACCATGCTCGTCTATCACTTGAATACGCGAGGAAGACACCTCATGTTGTGAGCATTCTCGCAGAAGGCTCACGTCGTATTGGAAATGTTGCTGGACAGGAAACGTGACCTGGCAGCGTGAGAAAGAGAAGCATTGTTATGACACAGACCGAACCAAAGACCCCACGAGGAGACCGTGAAGAGCTGCATGTACCGAGTGGAGACACCATGAAAGCCATTGTCTACACACAATACGGACCACCGGATGTGCTTCAGCTCAAAGAGGTAGAAAAACCTACTCCCAGGGACAATGAAGTCTTACTAAAAGTGTATGCAACATCCGTCAATGCGGGTGACTTGCATGTCCTGAGAGCTGACCCGTTCCTTATCCGCCTGATGGGCTATGGGCTTCTCAAGCCCAAAAACAAGATACTCGGAGCTGCCATCGCAGGGCGGATTGAAGCCATTGGCGGAAACGTCAAGCAGTTTCAGCCGGGTGATGACGTATTCGGGGACTTATCAGAGTCTGGTAAAAGGGGCGGGTTTGCCGAGTATGTATGCGCAAGTGCAGATGCATTGGTGCTGAAACCGAGCAGACTATCATTCGAGGAAGCAGCCGCTGTACCGGTGGCGGCAGTCACTGCCTTGCAGGGGCTTCGTGATAAGGGCCATATTCAGGCGGGACAAAAGGTGTTGATTAATGGTGCCTCTGGTGGTGTAGGCACGTTTGCGGTGCAGATTGCCAAATCATTTGGGGCTGAAGTCACGGCCGTGTGCAGTACCAGTAATGTGGACGCGGCACGCTCGATGGGTGCCGACCATGTCATTGATTACACCAAGGAAGACTTCACGCAAAATGGGCAGCATTACGACTTGATTGTTGCTGCGAACGGCAATCGTTCTATTTCAGAGTACAAGCGTGCATTACGTCCCAACGGAACGTATGTCGTGACCGGCGGTTCCAAGAAGCAAACGTACCAAGCCATGCTCCTAGGGCCATGGATATCAATGACCGGGACGAAGAAAATGGGCAACTTGATGGCGAAACCAAACACCAAGGATTTGGGTTTTGTGAAAGAACTTCTTGAAGCTGGCAAAGTCATTCCTGTGATCGATAGACGTTACCCGTTAAGTGAGACTGCTGAAGCTCTCCGGTATCTTGAAGCAGGACGCGCCCGAGGAAAAGTCGTCATCACGGTGGGCCAGAACACCCACACCTGATAAAGCGCTACACCTCACCACTCTTCGTAGCTTAGACAGCGTATTTCAGACATCGTATGCCCATTGATCTCGCGGAAAAAGATGTCAGGAGAGCACTTGTTCCCATTTCCGCTCGCAACACCCTCTCAATGCAGAGCAACTCTGACGAACTACTGAGAGCATGAGCGACCCGTGAGAGTCGCATTCAAAAAAAGGAGCACGAAAGATGAATTCAACCAAAATTATATTCGGAATGGATCCGAAAGGAACACTTCGAGGATCGGACCGCGGCTCGCTCGTGGCCGGTTCTACCGAAGGAGAGAGCACGGTGAACTCACCGAAGCGACTCGCGAGAATCGTCGGCGTCCTCTACCTGCTCAACGCCATCACCGCCGGCTTTGCCTATGGCTTTGTGGAAATCAAGATGTACGTCCCCGGCAACGCGGCGACTACGGCTGGCAACGTCATCGCGAACTCCGGACTTGTGCGTCTCGGCGTCGTCTCCGACCTGTTCCAGGCGACGGTCTGGGTCTTCCTCGCGATGACCCTCTACCTGCTGCTCAAGCACGTGAACAAGAGCGCGGCGAGCGCCATGGTCGTCTTCGTCGCAATCGGGACCAGCATCGTCTGCCTCAACGCGGTCTTCGAGTTTGAAGGCTTGCGGGTCGCCACCGGTGCAATCAACCTGGCTGCTTTGGGCACCACGGGTTCGAATGCCCTGGTGCTGCTCTTGCTCGACGCCCAGCACTATGGGATCCTCATCGCGCAGATCTTCTATGGCCTGTGGCTGGTGCCGCTGGGGTATCTCGCCTATAAATCAGCAGGGTGGTTTCCCAGGTGGTTGGGCGTCCTGCTCATCGTGGGGGGCGTCTGCTACCTCGTGGACCTACTCGCGCTGTTCCTGGTCCCCGACTTCGCCCAAAATATCCACCTCTTCGTCGGAGTCATCCCGACAACCATCGCGGAGGTCTCAATGGTCATCTACCTGCTCGTGATCGGTGTGAAGACCTCAAGGCCGGAGAACCGCATCCTCGCCGCGGAGTGAACGCTATCGCACCCGGCGGCGGCCTCTCTCCTGGCCGCCGTCGGTGTGCGGAGTGCCGACCTGGTTTGCCAGCTCGGTACTCCATGACCAATGCATCTGGTGAGCATGCTCGCGGCATACTCACGTCTTGATGGAAATGTTGCTGCACAGGAAGTGTGACCTGGCAGCGTGAGTAAGAGGAGCATCGTGATGACGCAGACCGATTCAAAGACCCCACCAGCAGACCAGTTGCATGGAGGAAGACTCATGAAAGCCATTGTCTACACACACTACGGACCACCGGATGTGCTTCAGCTCACTGAGGTGGAGAAACCTACTCCCAGGGACCATGAAGTCCTGATACGCATAGAGGCGACAACCGTCACCACAGCGGACTGTGAGCTGCGCAGTTTACACCTCCCCATGTGGCTCCGGCTTCCCATCCGACTCTATCTGGGTCTTATCAGGCCAAGAAACATCATCCTGGGACAGGAGCTCGCCGGAGAAATTGAAGCCGTCGGCAGTCGCGTCACACGATTAAGGAAAGGAGACCAGGTGTTTGCCTGGACCGGTTTGCGTTTGGGTGCGTATGCCCAGTACACCTGCCTGCCTGAAAAAGGGATGCTGGCCATCAAACCGGCCACGATGACCTATGAAGAAGCCGCCGCCGTTCCTCTTGGGGGACTGAATGCCTGGCATTTTCTTAGGCAAGGAAATATCCAGAGCGGACAAAAGGTCTTGATCTTTGGTGCAGGTGGAAGTATCGGGACCTTTGCCGTGCAGATTGCCAGCTCCTTCGGAGCTGACGTGACGGCCGTGGACAGCACGGGGAAATTGGAGATGCTGCGCTCGATTGGCGCAGACCAGGTCATTGATTACACGCAGGAAGATTTCACCACCAACGGGGAGACCTATGATGTGATTTTTGATGTAGTCGGCAAGAGTTCGTTTCCCCGCAGTCTACGATCGCTCAAGCCCGATGGACGCTATCTGTTAGCGAACCCTGGGCTCTCACAGATGGTTCGAGGGCGATGGACTTCCAGGAGAAGCAGCAAGCAAGTCATAATTGGGGCAGCAAGCGAAAAGACTGAAGATTTAAAATTCCTCAAAGAGCTGATTGAGGCGGGAAAGATAAAACCGGTCATTGATAGACGCTATCCGTTGGAACAGATCGCCGAGGCTCACCGGTATGTCGACACAGGACACAAAAAGGGCAATGTCGTCATCACGGTGCAACAGAACAACCACACCTGGTGACACTCCCACTCCCGTCAACAGAAGGAGTCATAATTGATTTAGCCGAAGTGAACGAATTTGGCGCATGCCTGGTTCATACTGACATGCCGTATCGCTTGAAATGAATTCTTTGGAGGTCATAGACACATGGATAGAGCCTACGCCGCTCTGGGGCGTTTTGATGTGCGCTTTCGCTACCTCATCGTGGTCGCCTGGGTTGCTATCACGATTTTTTGCTTCGTTGCTTTCCCCTCTCTGGCAGCGTGATTTCCGACACGAGCTTTTGGTTCCAATCTTGGGCAAACCCCTAATATCAGCACGAAGGCCAATTCGGCTTGATTTATCTTTGAGCTCATCTTATTCTCGCTCTTGCGTCAAGAATCGTGGCAAACCCTTGACAAAACTTTCTCCATATAACGCCTCCCGCGTCAGGGAACCGTTCATCGAACCCGCCCACCTGGGCCAGGGCCTGCCGCCACACGAGCGCGTTGGCGGTAATCAGGTACGCGGGACGCTCTCTTCCCTGATGCCACACCGGCGGGGGAGAGAAGATCCCCTGGGTGTCATAATAGCGTGACAGTGGGTCACCCCGTGCTGCACGCACCACCCCGGCATAGGCCACCGCGCCGTCCATGGCGCGCTTGTAGCCCTCGATGAGGGTGGGCGTCGGCAGGCAATCGCTATCCAGAAAGAGAAGCCACTCGCCTGTCGCGGTGCGGGCACCAAGATTGCGCGCCGCAGCGGCACCTGGCCGAGGACACGCCAGCACCTGCAGCGGAAGACCCCAGGAAGCGAAGCGGGGAACAGTGAGCAGAGGAAACGAAAGACTATCGACGATGATGATCTCTTTCGGGCAGCGGCGTGGCGAAAACACGTCCAGGCACGCTGCCAGCAGACGCTCCGTCCCCTGTCTGTTGTTGTGGACTGGCACCACCAAAGAGACCTCTGAAAGATCCAGGTGCCGGGGAGCCTGCCCATGGCCGAGCCGCACGGGCTTGATCGCGAAGGAACTCAGAAACGTCATCCCTTTTCTCCTCGTGTGCTTGCCTCTCTCGCGCGTCGAGTCCAAAGCCAGTCACCACAAACAGAGTGCTTGCCTCCGCTCTTCACCAGCGCAGGTCCGTTTGCTTTGCAGGAGAGCTGTTTGTCGAACAGACGGTTCAGAGAAACGGCAGATCAAGCGTAAAGCTAAAGAGGTGTTCCTGATAGGCAATGCTCACCTCATTGCGCAGAGAGATAGGGTGGTCCCCGCCAGGCAACCAGAGCCGAGAAGCAACAAGGGTCGTGTTGACGCGAGCGGTCGCTTCCCCTGCCTGCCATGCCTGGTAGGAAAGAAACGGTAAGGGATCGTGTCCGGACCGGTCTGGAAGCTGCTGAAAGGCTGCCAGTGAGAGGGGCGTAAGCAGGTCGTAGCAACAGCCAAAGAGCACGTCATAGATGGTGAGGCGGTGATAGCGTTCGGCCAGCCGCCGATTTCGCGCCAGAACCGGTTGCACCCGCTGCCCCTGGTACTGCAGAAATAACAAAAAGGTGCGCGCCCACTCCCACACGGCATCAGGCAGACCGGCAATCTGCTCATACTGCCGGAACGCCCTCAGGCGAAGAGGATACAGCGCCGCGAGCATTTCAATGTCGGATGAGCGTGTCTCCCCGTTGTCCAGGGTGACCCGCAGTGGGGAGTCGGTCACCACAGGCTCGAGCAGATACCGCAACAGGTCTGGATCTGGCTCCTTTTGTAAGGCCCAGATGTCGGTCAGCTCATTGATGAAGGCTAATTTTCCAGAAGCCCCTCGCCCCTGCAGCTTCTCCACCCCTTTGCGCACTTCCTTGCGCTCGCGCTCGGTGGTCGTGCTCTTGACGGAAGCAACCCAGGTCTCCATGGCACGCTTGACTTGCGGAAGTGCCACGCCTCCACGCTCCCTCCAGTAGACCCATCTCCATGCCGGAAAAGCGCATAATTGGCCAATCCGGAGCTTCCCGAGCTTTCGCGCTTTTAGACATTCGACAAACAACGTGAATTGCGCCGAAGACCACCAGGCGACCGAGCCGCGCCCGCGCCCAAGCCCGGCTCGTTCAGCACGCCCAACCAACCCTTTCTTGATCCAATCGTCCAAGAGCGCCTCCGTTGCCTCATAGCCATAAGCACGGGCGGCTTCGACCATCTCCTGTTTCTCATACCAGGGTTGAGCAAGAATAGCGGAAAACTGGTCGGTCTTCCAAAAGGGCTCCATCTCGTCTCCCTCCTCTTTCTCTCACGTTGATGAGACAAGCATAACTGAAATAGCCGCGGGAATCGAGAGCAAACACGGCAAATTTTTTCCGTGTTCTATTGAACGGTTCTCTTCGCACAGCCTCTCATGGACAGGACTTGTGTGCTGGACCTGCTCTCCCGGGTGGTGTTGTTCGTTGTAGCGATGGAGAGACGTTGACGAAACGAAACAAGCAAAGGAAAAGGGCATGAGCAAACAGAAGCATCGAGACAGAGGGAAGCAAGGCCTCACGGTCAAAAAGCGAGCCGGGCGGCGTACATTCGGTTACCAGGTCTCGCCAGAAGTGGCTGACCAGCTTCCGCCCGGAACCACGGTGACGGTGGTTTCTTTGACCAAAGCCGAGATTGACGCTCTGGCCCGGCGAGTAGAACCGGAGGTGACGCGCTGGCTTGCCGAGAAGCCCGCGAAAAACGCGCTGGAAGCCCTGCTCTTGATGACGCAGGCGATCTATGCCCTCTTACAGCCGCCAGAACTGCCCATTCATACAGTAAGACCCTTTGTAATATGTAGTCTCTAAACCTTGCCTTGTACTCCTTCTTGCTACATACTGGTAGTCATTACGCTACCTCGCGTAGCTAGAAGGACGTTTTGTAGAAAAATGGTTCAGTATTGGTATGCTCGACGCCCACAAACTGTCGAGCACCGGCACCCCTTTCTCGTCTTCGATTGTCAGGACCGGTTACATCTTCCTCTCACTACCTTTGCGAAAGAAGCATGCTCGCGGCTCGGCCCGAAGACCCCGCAGACCTATCTGTACGCAGTACTGCCCTACTTCACCTGGCTCGACACGGATCTCTGGCAGGTGCGTATGGGCCACACGTGGAATACTCCGCCTCAGCAGGTGCGACGTTCTATTGATGATTACCTGGTCCAGAAGCTGCAGTGCCAGCTCCTGCCGCAGCAACAAGGCTGGAAGTACGTGGCAATCACCGCTGGGACACAGAGCACGCTCCGTATTTTTCTGGCGGCCATGAAGCTGTTCTACCAGGTGATGCGGGAGCGAGGGGTGTACTCTTTCGCGAATCCGCTGGTGGACTCCATGAGCGTCACTATTGCCGCGGCACTCGCTCACCTGGAGCAAGAGGAGCGTGAACAAGCGCCACCCAGGATGCCCGATCAGAGTGGAGTCGAGGCTCCACGTCCCAAACCAAAACATCGACTGACGGATTCGTACTACAAATTGGAACACGACGAGTGGCGGCCCCAGATCATTGATGATTCCAAACTCCCAGGATATATCCTGAGAGGGGGGCGAAGATTGCCGCTCAAGTACACGAGATTGCGCGACGAAGTCGTGACCTGGCTGCTCTTTGAAACAGGTGCAAGAATATCCGAAGTGTGTGGCCTCATGCTAGGCGACTGGGCAGTGCTTGGCACAAAGAACAGAGCGAAGGCATTCAGCAAAAGGAGTGCTGGCAGGCGCATCAAAACCATCAGTTTTGCCGAGGATACCGTGATCCTGCTCCGGCGCTACTTTGATGAAGAGCGTGTGCGTTTCGACCCCCATGGCTACCAGTTAGAAGACTACCTTTTGCTTGACAAACAAAAGCAGATGGATTTGTCCACCATTCCTCTGTTTCTGAGTAGCCAGGAAAGCCAACTTTCTCCGAAAGAATACCGGGAACATTACTGGAATCCTGCCTGCCAGGCGGCGGGAATTGAAGCAGATGTCCATCAAGCGAGACATTGGCATGTGACGCGTGAAGTCCGTGATATTTACGAGACAGCCAAAAATGCTACAGAGCTGGAACATCGGCTTCGTGATCTCATTGAGTATATGAAATGGAAAAGCGAGGAGACGCTCGCTGCCTACGAGCATTACTTCAATGCGCAGCGAAACGCCGATACCCGCGATAACTTGCAACAGCGGATGCATGCAGCGACCCAACAGTATCTGAACGAACGGCAACGAAGCAAACGCGAGAAACAGACACCATCTCAAACGAAGCAGGGATCATCCGCTGTTCCGTGCCAGTTTGAGGATGAACCCAATCTGGCGTTCCTCTACGGTCTGGCAGGGGAGAGCAAGCATGAGTAGACTGAGAGATCTTGACCATATCTATGTCTGGAACGACCTTGAGGGAAAGATCGCCCCAGCAATCCTCTGTGCGCCAAGAACGGGTGGCGACCCGAGTGGCAAATGGTCACATGTCGATGCGCGCGGGATCAGGTATTTGGTTCGCAACGTGGTAGGGAACCCCTGGGGCGACTTCCTGACACTCTTCGTCGCCATCCTTTCTGCACAACGTCGCGACGTGGCGACGGTGGAGCACCAGTTGCAGTCGCTTCATACACGTTTCTCGTCACTGTTTTCTTTCTTTGAGTTGGATGATATTTGCCAGTGGAGTGTTGATCGGCATCTTGTCCCCTATGTACAAGGAGAAATTCTTTTCCAAGATTCTCTCTCTGCTCGTGTCGATTTTTTTAAAATGTATATGGGTGCAAGCAATCTCGTCGCCGCCTGGTTCGGTCTCCTACCTGTTGCTCAACAAGACGAGTATCGACCGTTTCTCCTGCCCACGATCAATCCTTTTGTGGCAGAGACGTTAAACAACGTCTGGAGAGAAGTGGATCAACAGCGGCGAGATCATCGAAAGGAAGAGACAGAAGCCGTTGTCCCGGAATTTACCACATTACGTGCTGAAGCCCATTTTCGCTACAACCGCATGAAAAGACTCCAGCAAGCCTATCAGCAAGCGATTTCCCAGGTGTTCCCCGATCATACTAACCTCCCACTTGACTTCAGCTATGAGGAAGGAGATCCGCCTGTTGAACGGATTGTATGTAGACTGTGGGACCGGCGAAGCTTTGTCTTGCATCCAGAGCATATTGACCAGTATTCTGAGCACACCATCAGGTGTGCTCGAAAAGGACAAGATGGGTTTACGGATACTCGCAATGATATGTTTCTCGAATTCATTACTGCCGAACGTCTGGAGGGGAACGTCCCAGTAGATAGCTTCTGGTTTATTGAGTTGCTCAAGCATGGGGTGCTTGGGCATAAAGCGCGCAAAGGACCAACACAGCAAATCGCGGAAAAACAAGCGTGGCTCCGGCAGTGGGGATATGGAGAGGACAACGCTAAGGTGAGTCCGTTTGCTTCTCAACACCAAGGGTTACTTTCCTGGCCTGATTCAGGAGCCGCGGGACGTGGAAGCAGTACCTTTATCAAGGTAGCACAAAAACATACGAATAGGATACTGGTCCCTGTAGAGTCCCTCTATGCAGCAACCACCTTTGGACTTCTCGCGTTGGAGCTACTGACAACAACCGGTATGCGCGTCAATGAATTGATGCAGGTGAGTCTTTTGCCTGAGTGCATCATTCGGATGGTCGATGATCCTCCTCCTGGTGCTACTGATCAACGATCACGTATTCGCTACCTGCTTCGTCTGCTTCCGAAAGGAGAGCGGACCGACAAACGGCATCATTACGGCATTGGTAAAGAGGCCCTGTATCTCATCGAGCAAACGGCGCAGATGTTGTGCGCTCACTACCATCTCCAACCAGGGGAATTGTTGCCGCGTGTGCCGTTTGCAGAGCGTCATGCTCGGCGCCATCGCTTTGAAGGAGAAAAGATCCCCTACATCTTTCAATATTCCCATCAGCACTTAGATGACGGTGCCATCATTGCCTGCTTGCGCTTTTTGATGCACGGGATGACATTCCAGACCAGTGCAGGTGGGCCAGTCATCCTCAAGCCTCATCTCCTCCGACACGCCTTCGCCACGTTTGCCGTTCAGGTCGAGGGACTCCCGATCGACTTGGTAGCCGAATGGCTCAAGCAGAAGAACCTGGACACGACGCGGTACTACAGCCAGAAAGGCCAGCAAGACGTGGCCGAGGAGCATTCATCCTTCGTGGAGCGCCTGGCGACTGAAATCAACATCCGCGAGGCCATCGTGCGCTCTCCAGAAGAGATTCGGAAGCTGGCGGAGGGTGCAAGACAGCGCGTAGGTACCCTCGTTCCGGTCTGCGGCGGAGAATGCACTTTTGATGGCTATTGCCACAACCAGTTCGATTGTATTCGCTGCCCCTCCAAAGCGCCGGAGCCGGAAAAGCGCTACCAGGTAGAGGAAAAGCAACGCTGGGCAGAAGAACGCCTCGCCTACTACGAACGCGAGGGTTTGGTGCTGGAAGCCGAAAAGATGCGTCAACTCCTCCGCAATTGTGCGCTGGAGCTGCGCGAAATGGATATGATGGTAGCTTACCGAAAGGATGCGCAACGTGTTATCCAAATCCAGCCGCGAAAACGTTCCTGATGCACCACAGGAAGCCCATCCCTGGCTCGAAGAAAAGGTCTACGCGCGACTGCGGCAGCGCACGGTGGATCTGGTCAAACGCAGCGTTGACGGGCTTCGCAAGGACAAGCAACGCGTTTCCCACGGTAGCGGCCAAGTCCAAAGAGCTCGATCCGGAGCATCGAGGAATCTCCGAGAGTGCCATCCTTGACAACCAGGAAGCCAGGGCCTACTACGAACAGCATCGGAGCTGGCGAGACTCACCGAGAAAGCGAGCGAAACCGGTCGCCGGAGTGTCACCTGCTTCGTCGGGATTGGTCAAACCTGACCGGAATGAGCAGCGCGTGCGCCAGCGCTACCTACGCATGAGCAAGGAAGCACTCGTGGTCCGTCTGATCACCGCCGAGCGAACATTGGCCGAGCAACGAGAACGCTGGCTTGTGCAGCAGGATGAAATGCTTACTTGGCGGCTCAGAGCAGAGGCTGCTGAGGTCCAGCTTCAGCAGGGCAAAGAAAACACCCAGCGAAACAAGGAGGAGTGAACGGGAAGGAGGTGGACGCTCAGATTCACCATCCCATCCCCCAATGATCTGCTTTGCCATCATCGCTTCCATCGTAACAGGCGGGAGGCATTGAGCGCCACACCCACATCAGGAACTGATTGCGAGGCGGCCGCGATGATGGAGCTGATCAGCCCAAACGACGCCAGCCCCATGACCAGCATGGTGAAGCCCACCCCAAAGAAGATATTTTGCCTGATGGTTCGCGCGGTTCGCCGCCCCAACTGGATCGCTTCGGGAACCTGGTGCCAGTCATCGCGCAACAGGGCGACATCGGCGGCCTCTTGCGCCACCGCCGTTCCGATGGTGCCCATGGCTATGCCAACGCTGGCCGCGGTGAGCGCGGGGGCGTCATTGATCCCATCCCCCACCATGAGGACGCGACACCCCTCGGTTTGCAGGCGACGAACCAGCGTGATTTTGTCTTCGGGCAGGAGGTTGGCATGCACCTCGGCGATCCCCGCAGCCTGGGCCATGGCCTGCGCCGCTCGCTCATTGTCCCCAGTCAGCACGATGAGGCGGGTGATGCCCAGCTTACGGACTTGGGCCAAGGCAGGTCGGACCTCCGGGCGCAGGGTATCCGCTACCGCCACCGCGCCCAACACCTGGCCGCTGCGCACCAGAACGAGCACGGTCTGCCCGGCCTCTTCCAGAGTGGTAAGGTGCTGGTGTTGGTGCGGAGAAAGCCGAACACCTTCTTCTTCCAGTAATCGCCAAGCTCCGAGGAGCCAGGTCTCACCGTGCGCCTGCCCCACGATGCCGCGACTTGGCCGCACTTCCACCTGGTCGATTTCCGGGACAGGGACACCGCGCTCTGCCGCCGCTTGCAGGATGGCTGATGCCAGAGGGTGCGAAGCCGTGTGTTCAAGCGCCGCCGCCCAGGCGAGCAGGTCATCCTCACTCCACAGCTCGTCAAAACTGACCAGTTCAGTCACCTGTGCGCGTCCGGTGGTCAGCGTTCCCGTTTTGTCCACGACGAGCGTATCCACCTTCGCCAACTGCTCTAAGACCAGGCCACCTTTGATGAGGAGGCCGCGGCGCGCTCCGGCTCCAACAGCGGCAACCACCGAGAGGGGGGTCGCCAGACCAACCGCGCACGGGCAGGCCGCTACCAGCACGGCAACGGCCGCCTCCAGGTGGTGGCTGATGAGGAAGGTCAAACCGGCCAGGGTCAACACACCTGGCAGAAAGACAGCCGAAAAGCGATCAGCGAACTTCTGGACCGGCGATTTTTGTGTTTCGGCCTCTTCCACCAAATGGATGATGCGTCCGAGCGCCGTCTGCGCGCCTGTGCGCTGAACCGTGACTTCCAGGTGGCCCCGCTCTGTGAGCGTGCCGACAAAGACCTCGTCGCCGGTATTCTTTTCCACGGGTAACGATTCGCCGGTAATGGGCGCCTGGTTGACAATGGCCTGACCAAGCAGGACCAGTCCATCAATGGGGATCTGCTCCCCCTCGCGAACGATGACCTGGTCGCCCAGCCGTAACGCTGCCACTGCAATCGTTTCCTCACGCCCCTCGCGTTTCACGCGCGCGGTTTTGGGGGCCAGTTCTGCCAGTTCGGCGATGGCGCGACGCGCTCGTCCCGTCGTTTTCCCTTCCAGGAAGCGCGCGATCAGCATGAAGAAGACAATGAGCGCTGCTGACACCACCTCGCCAGTCGCTGCGGCGGCAAGAATGCCGACGCTCATCACCGCATTGATGGTGATGTGTCGCCTGCGCACGCCCTGCAGCGCACTCCAAAAGATCGGATAGCCCCACGGGTTGCGCAACGAGATAATCTCAAGGAAAGAAGAGAGAAAAGCCCGTCATGCGGGCAAAGCACGATGGGCTTGCCTTTTCCAATCTCCGCACTCACTTGATGCCGATGCGGATTTGGTAACTCACATACCAGGGGATGGGTTGGGACCCAAGAGATTGGAATGCAGCGCGGCTTCGGCGATCAAAACCGATCTCTTGTTTGGTGAACTGGAACTGGTGGCTCAACGCATTGCTCCACATCATCTCAAGAAACCGTGCCGCGTCTCCTTGCTCGATCTGATGAAGCAACACCTCACGGGTGAAGCGGAAGTGAGCGCTCTCGCGCATGCGGTCCAGATGCCTGTCCTTCGACCACATCTTGAGGGAATGCGCCAGCCCGCGAGCCCGGACATTCTCCACTAAGCGCGAACCTACCTCCTGGGCGAGCCGATCAAGCTCCCAATGGAGTGTGGGTGGCCAATCATAGTCATACGAGGTTGGCCCCCATCACTGCGAGGCCGACCACGCCGATATTGGCCCGTTCGGTGTGCGTTTGTTCATTGCTCATGTCTTTTTCTCTCAGTCGATGAGAGCTGATATAGGGCGCCAAGTGCTGGTCGTCTCGACCAGCTCGTCCTTGCTCAGCCGGTGAACGGATGGGGTGTCAGCGGCCGAGGCACGCGACAACTCAAGCGTGCGTGCCCCGGCCGGTGTCATCTCCATAGGGTGGTCAGCGGTCGATGGCGGCCATGTGCACTTCGTCGTGGCGTTCCCCGGCAGCCGGAGTGAGGTTGTTCAGCCGTTCGATCTGCTCGGCGCTGAGCTCGATGCCGTCGGCGGCGGTGTTCTCCTCGACGCGGGCGACTCGCTTTGTGCCGGGGATCGGGGCGATGTCGTCGCCCTGGGTGAGCAACCAGGCCAGAGCAATCTGTGCCGGTGTGGCACCCACCTCGGCGGCAACGGCTTCGACCTCATCGACGATGCGCAGGTTGCGCTGGAAGTTCTCTCCGGTGAAGCGCGGGTTGGTCTTGCGCCAGTCGTCGTCGGCGAAGTCGTCAACGGAGCGGATCTGGCCGGTGAGAAAGCCGTGACCGAGCGGGGAGTAGGGAACGAAGCCGATGCCCAGCTCGCGCAGCAACGGCAGCAGGTCGGCCTCTGGGTCGCGGGTCCACAGGGAGTACTCCGTCTGCAGCGCTGCGACCGGGTGCACGGCGTGGGCGCGGCGGATCGTGTCGGGGCTTG
>WNGL01006232.1_pt1 | contig 17032 bp, 17 predicted proteins | sample 5400591 | NCBI WGS metagenome assembly WNGL01 (sample SAMN13153377, study PRJNA577476) | soil metagenome | isolation source: 80 cm soil or saprolite under Garry oak tree replicate 1 | place: USA:California | collected 2016-06-15
TAGCCGGTTTTACCATCTTAGCTCCTGATTTTAAACCAATTTCCTATAATGGGTACAATTTTAGCGTGATAACTTTCTGGCTCTCTTTTGTCGTCATAGTTATTTCAAACTTGATCAAGACCCGGGGTACGTAGTGTTTTTTAACCATACTACGGAAAGACAGCATAGAGGTACACTGCAAGCTATGTACCTCTACGAAATGGTAGTTTGTAATTTCCTTGTTTAGAGGTAAGGCTAGGATCTCTGCGAAAATCTATCACAAACCAGCCTTGTGATAGATTTTCGCAGAGATCCTAGCCTTACCTCGTTTAGACTCCAGGTTTTTCCTTGGACTTCTGAAGTTGAGTTTCAGCCGCCTCTGCTCGCAATCGCCAGGTGAGTACCTCATCTTGTTGGCTGAGCCACCGTTCTCGCTGCTCGGCCAGGGTTCGTTCAGTGGTAATCAGGCGCTCGACCAGTGACTCCTTGCCCATGCGTAGATAGCGCTGGCGCACACGCAGTTCATCCCGGCCAAGCTTGACTACCCCTGGCAAAGCTGATGTTGCTACAGCAAGCGGTTTGGCTCGCTTTTTCGATGACCCACGCCAACTCCGATACTGTTCGTAGTAGGCTCTGGCCTCCTGGTTGTCGAGAATGGCACTCTCAGAGATTCCCTTCCCGCCGCCATCGGCGTCCAGTTCCTTCGACTTGGCAGCGACCGTTGCCAGCGAGACCCGCTGCTTGTCCTTGCAGAGTGCATCGACACTCTGCTTCACCAAGTCAACAGTCCGCTGGCGCAGCTTGGTGTAGACCTTTTCCTCCAACCAGGGATGCGGTTCATGCCTGTCGTTTGGGGCGTGGTTGGATCTGAATGATTGGGGCAATTTGCTCATCCTTTCTGTAGTTGCTGATCATATCCATCTCACGTAGCTCCAGGGCACATTTGCGCAAGAATTGTTTCAAGCGCTCTGTTTCGAGTACCAATCCTTCTTGCTCATAGTATTCGAGTTGTCCTTCTGCCCAACGCATTTTTTCCTCGACCTGGTGACGCTTGGCAGGCTCTGGCACCTTTGCCGGACAATGAATGCAGTTCCCAAGTTGCTCAGGACAGTAAGCATCCAGTGTGCATTCACCACCAACCACAGACACGAGCGTGCCGATTCTTTTTCTCGCATCCTCAGCCTGCTTTCGCAGCTCTTCGGGTGAGCGAAGGATGGCTTCACGAATGTTGATCTTCGTCGCCAATCGGTCAACAAACGCATCATGCTCTGAGGCCACCATCTCCGGGGTTGGTCTACTGTAGTAGCGCGTCGTGTCGAGATTTTTCTGCTTGAGCCATTCGGCCACCAGGTCAACGGGTAATCCTTCGACCTGAACGGCGTAGGTCGCAAATGAATGACGCAAGAGATGCGCCTTGAGAATGACTGGTTTTCCAGTACTGGTCTGAAAGCTCATGCCATGCAGAAGGAACCGCATGCAGGCCGTAATAGCTTGATCTTGAAGGTGCCAGTGAGCATATTGGAAAAGATAAGGAGCCTTCCCAAAACGATGACTTCTCCCATTGTGGGGATGATACGCCACATGCGGGAGGGCATCGCCTGCTTGTAGTCTGTAGTGATCGCACAACATGCGTGCCACTTTTTCAATGAGCCGGACTGTCTCCTTCCCAATACCATAGTTGTGAAGTGTATCTGTCCGCTCGCCCTTTGGCAGGAGGCGTAAGAGCTAGCGAATACGAGGTGATGGATCTTTTGCGCCTGGCGGGGCATCATCGATGAGTTGAATGAGACAGTCCGGTGACAAGTTCACCTGGTGTAATTCATTCATCCGCATGCCGGTAGATGTCAGCAGTTCAATCGAAAGCAGCCCAAAGGTGGCGGCAGCGTACAATGACTCTACGGGGAGAAAAACGCCGTCTGTCTTGGTATGTGCATCAGAAAGAAACTGCCCATCACCGTCTTCTTTGTCCCCCCAGGCCAACAATCCAGGAACTTGGGTGTAAAATGGTTCAATGAAGGCGTGAGGATCATCCTCACCGTATCCCCATGCCCGGAGCCAGGCTTGCCGTTCTGCTATCGCTGCCTCATTGCCTGCAAAATCGGTTGCAATGTGGCCAATGAGGCGTTTTTGAAGCAATTCAATGAACCAGAAACTTTCGGGTAGAACATGGGCGTCGAGTCGTTCTGCTTTCACAAACTCAAGCAGGAAGCTGTTACGTTCATCGGAAAAAGCCCCATGCTTGTGTTTTGCTCGACTTCGTGCGCCCGGAGAATACAGTTCCCGATGTTCATGGACAAAGCTGCGTCGATCCCAGAGCCGAAAATGCAGCCGTTCCTGGGGAGGATTACCCTCCTCGTAAGAGAAGTCCAATGGCAGATTCGAGCGATCAGGGAGCACTTGCTTTAAGACCTGTTGATACACTTGGCGAAGACGTGCCAGCCGATTGTAGCGAAAATGCGCTTCTGCCCTCAACTGGGCAAAGCTTGGGACAATGGCGGCAGTTTCTAACTTACGCGCTTCCTGTTGCTGACGTGTGACCTCTTTCTTTTTGTCCAGTCCTTCGATAGCCAGTGGTTTGACGATTGGGAGCACAAAACGCTGATAGATCTCCTGTTCAGGGAGAGGAAGGGCATCCAACCAGTTCTGCACTTGCCTGGTAGCACTGAGATACTTGTTCAAGAAGGATTGTCGGGTGTAGAGACTGTCTTCTTGAATGATAGCCCCCTTGAGGTAGGCAGGCAGATAAAGGTCTGGTTTCCAGTCAGAGATCGCCTGGAGTGAAAGCTCTGGGAAGAGCGCACGGAAACGCCTATGAAGTTCCTGCACAACGAGTACCACCGTTTGGACATCGCGTCGCCTCGCGGTGAGCACGGCGGCGATGAGCGCCACATGATTGGCCCAGGGAGTTCCGAGCAGATTGCGTCTAATGTATCCAGCGACTCGTTCATGAACAACGGGCCATTCCCCATGCGGATCACCACCCGTCTTTGGAGCAGTCATTACCTCTGGGGCCAGATGGCTTGCCAGATCTCCCCAGGTGTAGCGGGTTCCCTTCTCAGACATATCACACCTCTCCCGCCAAACTGTAGAGAAAAGCGAGATCAGGCTCGGCGAAGTCGGGCTTTTCAGCCTGAGAAAACGGCTCTGTTGCCTTACCTTGATGCTTCCGCATTCTCTCGTTCCTTTGCTTCCCTGATTGACGTGCTTGGAGGTACTGCTCGACGGCTTCATGCATGCGTCGATGGAAGTCGTCACGGGTATCAGCATCCACTTTTTCATCAAAGTAGTGCTGGTAGGCGGCTAGCGTCTCCTCACTCCGCCATTTCATGTACTCGATGACCCCTCGCAGTCGCCGTTCGATTTCTTCCTTGCTTTTCGCCGTCTCGTAAATATCCCGAACTTCTAAGGTGACATGCCAGTGCCTTGCCTGATGAACGTCAGCCTCGATGCCTGCGGCAGCACAGGCTGGATTCCAATAGTGCTCTCGGTATGCTTTGGGGGTGAGCTGGGTCCCCTGCGTGCTCAAAAACAGCGGAATCGTCTGCAAGTCCATCTGCTTCCGCTTCGCCAGTAGCAGGTAATCTTCCAGCCGATAGCCGCTTCGATCAAAGCAAATGCGCTCTTGGTCAAAGTAGCGCTTCAAAAGCACGACGGTATCGTCGTAGAAGCTAATGGTTTTGACCCGCCGCCCAAAGCTCCCTTTGCTGAAAGCCCTTGCTTTTGTGTGGGTTCCCAGAGCTACCCAGTCACCGAGCATGAGTCCACAGATCTCGGAGACGCGAGCGCCAGTATCAAAGAGCAACCAGGTCACTACCTCATCACGCTGTCTGGTGTGCTTGAGCGAGAGCTTTTGTCCACCTTCCAGGATCAGCCCTGGAAGTTTGGGATCATCAATGATGCGAGGAACCCATTCATCTCGCTCCAGCTTGTAGTAATTGTCAGTCAATCGATGCGACGGCTTGTTTCTCGGTGCTTCCACTCCACTCTCTTGAGGCATGGAGGGAGCCTGTTGCTCAGCTTCCTCGCGCTCCAGATGAGCGATAGCAGCGGCAATGGTCGCGTTCATGGAATCTACGAGCGGGTTGGAAAAACCGTAGAGATCCTGCTGCCGCATGATTTGGTAGAACATCTTCAATGCCGCCAGGAAAATCCGCAAGGTACTCCGTGTTCCTGCTGTGATGGCGACATACTTCCAGCCCTGCTGATGCGGCAACACTTTACACTGGAGTTGACTTACCAGGTAATCATCGATGGCGTGGCGTACTTGCTTTGGAGGGGCATCCCATGTGTGGCCAGCTCGTATCTGCCAGAGATCAGTATCTAACCAGGAGAAAAATGGCTGTAACGAGTACAGATAGGTTTGAACGGTCTTCGGGCTGACCCGAGCGCATGCTTCTTTCGCGAAGGTCGTCAATGGGAAATGAAGACGGTCATGGCCATCGAAGACGAGAAAAGGGTGCTGATGCTCGACCGTTTTTGGTCGAGGAGCAAACCAATACGAGGACATATTCTACAAAACTCCTTCTAGCTACGGGAAGTATCGTACTGGCTACCAGTATGTAGCTAAAAGGAGCTTTCGACAATGAGCAATGTGTCTACTTTACTAAGGTTCTTACTGTTGTACGTACCTCAGGTCTTGATCAAGTTTGATGCGCTACAAGATGCATCATCAGTTCGAGGGAGAAGCGCTTTACCCCCCTGCCATCAGATTGTCGTTAGGGATGCGGCGCACTGGCCGTTCAGGTTGTGTGGCAAGGTCAGCGTTGCCTGCACGCCTGGGCGTCGATGCTCTCAGAGTGGAGGCGCGCTGGTACAGGGTATTGGCAGCCCGCGCGGCGTCATAATGGAAGTTCTTACTGGCCTCCGGGTCATTGGCGATTGCGCGAAAACGTCCTGCCAGGTCAAAAATCGTATCCGGATCACTGACTACCCCGGTGCGTACCAGGTTATACGTCTCGATCAGCGCTTCAAACATGGACTCTTTGGGAACAGGTGCTGTAGTGTCGGGTGGAGGAAGCGGGATGGGCGCGGGTGCGGGCGCTTGTACCGGCATCTGCACTGGCACTTGCACCGGCCTGGCTGGCTGTGCCTGCGGGGGGACTTGCGGCACTGCGCCGCGCGCCATACCCATATCCACGGGCCGCGCCATCGCGCCAGGAGGTGGTCCCCCGGCTGGTGCCAGGTGCGGTATCAACGTAATATCCTCGACATGTACCAGATTCACCTGTATGCCGCGCGTTGCCACTTGATCCTGTAAGCGTCTCCGCAATACAGCATTCAATCGATCCCAACGTGTCTCCGTGGCAAGGTCGGTGATATCTTCCATAGACGATGACATGCGCGAATGTACATGATGCGCCCATGCCACAAAATCGGCTGGCGCGAGTTCATGCACCACGCTTTTGATCGTGCCCACGAAGTGCTTGCGCAGGTCCTCTTCCCAGTTCTTGATGCTGAGCGCGGCTATGTGCGCGTCTTCCGGCAACAACTGGTAGGTGATGGTTGCAACAATATCTATATCCTGGTCGCGCGAGATGTTGCTTACCCGTATCGCCGGGGTGGTCCAGGTTGTCTCCTTTGTATCTAAGCGGCTATAAATTTTTTCCCAGGGCCACAAAAAGTTGAGGCCTGGAAAAAGTGTGCGCTCATATCTACCAAAGGCCAGCACGATATCAGCATGTCCCTCCGGTACCTGGCGGATAGCGCGTCCGCCCATAATTGCGCCAACGACAAGTATAACAACGAATAAAAGCAGGCTGCCTCCCAGGCCAAAGAGAGCATAGGCTCCGACAAGCACGAAGAGGAGATAGCCAGCAATGGTGAACAGGGTCCAGAGACTATCGTTTGAACCCGCATAGTAGAGACATGTCCCCTGGACGACGACCAGCCCCAGCAGGATAATTGCTAGAGGTACAAGGGGCAGATTTCTCGAAGGCGCCGGTAATGCAAAGAGGAAGATAAGGAGAGCAAAAGGCACCGGCACAAGCACCGGAGAGAACTGACGCGCCAGTCGCTGTAGCGTCTGCCAGCTAAAAAGTGGAGCCTGGTTCCACATTTCGACATCGCTATCCGTACTCGGATACGATGCTTGCAAATCTTCTTGATCCTGCTCATCATCCAGCAGCGCGGGATGCACCGGATCATCAGTATCTACGAAAACGGATTGCGCGTCCCAACTTACGGTACTGGCATTTGGCCACAAAGCCTCTTTGTTATCCTGTTCCAATGACATAGGTTCTCCTCTCTATCCACCGGGGTGGATGGGTAATCCTTACAACGAGCCATATGCGTCATTCTTCGGCTAATTGAGGAGTTGCCTTTCGTTTGATACCGCAAGTGCCACAACCTCCTCCATTCCCTGTTTTCGTCCCACAAGAACCACATCCTCCACCTTTCGCGCCACATGAACCGCAGCCCCCACTTCCACATCCTCCACCCTTCGCGCCACATGAACCGCAGCCGCCCACTCTCTCCTGTTGGAGTGGTACCTGAATGATCACGCCGCTTTCCAGCATGACCTCAACCGATGATTTCGGCACATTGATCGAGACAACCCGTCCCTGACCACTTGGCGTATCCAGAATAGAGCCGACCGGCGGCATATCCTGCTTCGCCTGAATGTAGGTATCGTTTTCATAAGCCAGGCAACACAGCAGGCGACCACACACACCGGAAATCTTGGCGGGATTGAGCGGTAAATCCTGCTCCTTCGCCATCTTAATGGAAACGACCCCAAAATCAGTAATCCAGGAACTACAACACAGGGTTTTTCCACAGATGCCCACTCCACCTTGTATCTTCGCCTGGTCGCGCGCTCCAATCTGGCGCAGTTCGATACGTGTGCGGAACGTAGCCGCCAGGTCACGTACCAGCGCCCGGAAGTCAACGCGCTCGTCGGCAGTGAAATAGAAGGTCAACCTGCTCCCATCAAAAGTATACTCCGCCTCGACTAATTTCATGGGCAACTGGTGCTGCGTCACGTGCCGCGCGCATTGCGTCAGTGCCTCCTTCTCTTTCCCTTTAAACGAGAGCATCATGCGTAATTCGTCTTCACTTGCCAGTCGCAGCACCGGCTTCAAAGGGTCGCTTAAATCCTTCTCCGCGATTTTCTTCGGCGCGATTACCACACGCCCCGCTTCCACACCGCGCACTGTTTCGACAATCACGTATTGCCCGGTTGCGTACGATGCTCCCTGCGGGTCAAAGTAATAAATACGCCCTGCTGGACGAAAACGAATGCCTACAATAGTGACTACTCTATCATCTACAGCCGTTGCTGGAGACATGCTTGCTCCATCCTTGCTAATTACATCTCGTTTGTCAGCAGGATCGCCTCCGCTACTTCGCGCATCGATTTGCGATTGTTCATGCTGGCCTTCTGTATCTTGCGGAATGCCTCCTGCTCGCTGAGACCCTGTTTCTCCATCAACAAACCCTTCGCACGCTCAACTACTTTGCGCGTGGCTAACTGTTCCGTCAGGGTGTTGGCTTTATCCTCCATCAAGCGAAACTCGTTATAGCGGGCGAGCGTCACTTCAATGGCCGGGGCCACTTCACTTTCACGGAGAGGCTTGACGATGTAATTCACAACCCCTGCTTCTTTGGCGCGCTCGACCAACGGCTGGTCGCCGAAGGCCGTCAAAAGCAGAACTGGCGCGATTTTCTCCTGCGTGAGCGTTTCGGCGGCGGCAATGCCATCCATCTCAGGCATACGGATATCCATGATCACCAGGTCTGGCCGCACCTCGCGAGCCAGGTTAACAGCGCTCACACCATCACCCGCCTCACCCACCACCAGGTAGCCCTGGTTCGTCAAGATATCCTTGAGGTCCATGCGTTGTATTGTTTCGTCATCTGCGATGATTATGCGTGTTGGCATAGCGATTTCCTTTGATATTTGTCTCTATAATTCCCTGCTTATACCTGTAAAGCTCAATGAATTAATGCCCTTACAGGCCGGTAGAACTGCTCTCCCCAGAATACTAGATACCGAAAGTATAACATAAAAATGTAGTTTAAGTCGAGGTTTCGAGCAACTACCAGAGCGGGGGCAAGCCCAGCCCCTACCCTATACGGGTCGAGGTGGCACTGCGTGTAGGGTAGGGGCTGGGCTTGCCCCCGCCCTGGCGCTCATTTTTTCCGCTCGCGTCGCTGCAAGTAGCGCTGTGTTTCTCGATATTCCTGGTAGAGATCATCGTCCTCGCCCTTGACACCCTTCTTCATCGAGGGGGTATTCCTGCCACCTTCGAGGTCAGTATCCGACGTGCTTTGTGATGCACCAGACTTGCCCTGCGCCCTTTGCTGGCTGGACATCGGGGTCAGGCTGCGCGGAACAAGATCGAGACGCGCCAGCACGACCAGAAGCACGACCAGGGTCAATAAGAACAAGACAACCGAAGTGGTAACTTGAATGGGGCCAAGTGTAAAGAGCAGCTTCTCCAGGCCATTGCTTATTAAAAAGGTCCTCTCTAATCCCCCGACGAATTCTGCAACGAGCAGATAGGCAAGGATGCCTATCAGGTGACGAGGTTTAAACCCTCCACGGCGCGGAGGAGGCGCGGTACGAGATGGCGCGCTTCTGACGACGGCCTTCGGCTTTTTCGGCTCCCTGGTCTCTTTCAGTTCTTTTTTGCCAGAGGCCGCTTTTCCACGCGTAGCGCGAGCCAGGCGCGCCGCTGCCGCGTCGGTTTCCTTCGCTTCGACTGTCTCCTCTTTCCTTCCTAAAGTAGAAAAGAAACGTGGCCTGTTCTTCTTGACGACGGGAGCCTCCTCTGCCACAGGCGAGACCTCTACTGGAGGAACGCTGATAACTGTTTCTTCTGTTTGAGTATCTACGGTTGATGTCTGCTCACTAGAAGCGCCGGTGACCAGTACCGGGCGATTACGTCCATGACGGTTCGCGCGTTTATATGTACCTGGCTTGCCCTGCTGCCCCGTATTTCGCTCTTCGTTCATTGCTGACCTCCACGCGATTCACGATAATCGTCGAAAGGTAACTGTTCGTCACCCGGCTGTTGCTCCTGGTCACTACCCAGGTAAATACTACTCTGTACAGGCTGTGGCGATGCATTGCCCGCCTCCTGCCCCTGTTGCGCTGGTGGCGCTGAGATCGACGGATAAACGGGAGTCGGCTGCAAAGGCGAATGCTGCTGCTGCGGGACTGGCGGCAGCGATTGCGGTCGATAGCTGGAATGCGGAGCCGCTGCTTCAAGCACAGCCAGTCCCGCCCGCGCAATTTCATCATCCCGTCCAGGCGCATTGCCGCCGCTCACGCCAATGCCACCAACGGTCGCGCCTCCCATGCGGATCGGCCACCCCCCGGCAGCCATAATAAACCTGCCCTGCGTCATGCTCGCCATACTCGATGCAAAGCCGGGGATACCCGTCCCCCACTGAGCCACCGCATCCGTAGACTGATTGAACATGACAGCCGTGCTCGCCTTAGCAATACTAATATTGCCCGTAGCCCAACCATAGGGAGCCATCATACGCTCAAACAGCACAAGATGCCCACCCGCATCAACAATCGCAATGCTCACTGGACTTCGAAATTCTTGAGCGCGTTGCTTACAGGCATCCATAACCCGCCGCGCAATCTCTATCGATATACTCACAAATCGCTCCTTACTTGACGACCGAGACTACCTTTCATTCAGATGAGTGCGAAGTACTAGTCGCGATAACGGTGTTTCTGAATGAATAAGGAGGATACACTCCGCCGCCCAAAATTTCTAGATGATATTGTTGCCAGTATATCTTATCCCACACATAGGTACAAGTGGCTATCATTTCGCAAAAACTTTCTGATACTATATACTCATGAAGACAAACTTGTCTCAGAGGGGTAACGCTGACGCTCTAGTGGAGAGGTTCAATCATGCGGAGAAGCAGACCTGTATTTCGCAATCCTCGCCGTATCATTGGCATATTGGCGCTGGTCCTGCTTATTCTTGTTCTCTCTTTCGTCGTCTTTCTCATCAAGCAACAGACAATAGGGAGCGTGCAAGTACCGGGTGCAACTTCGTCTCAGTCTCCTATTGAGGAGAGCGTACCAGTACCAGGTGCAACTTCGTCTGCTACTCCGGCCAGGTCTGCTACTCCGGCCAGGTCTGCTACTCCAGTCAATTCTCCTTATCCAGCCAATATAGACAATGAGGGGCTAAGCAGGTATGGGACCTATCATTCTTCAGCGCTGGCCAATCCCAATGTTGCCGCGATCGATATCAATATGAACTGGGTAGACGTTGAACCGCAGCAAGGAGTGTTTAACTGGGCTCCCGCCGATAATGAAGCAGCAGCCTGGGCCGCAGCAGGTAAACGGTTTACCTTAATTGTGAAATATATCAATGAAGGAACCTCAGGAACTGACTGTAGTAGTCCACAATTGATCCCTTCCTGGGAGATCGCACGCATTCCGAGTTTTTGTGATACAGACATGGGAACACTGATTCCCGATTACTTTGATCCCACGTTTACCGCCGATCTGCAAGCGTACGTCCAGGCGATTGCCAGGCATTTCGCTGCCAGTCCCTACCGGAACAATTTACTCTATGCAAGGATAGCCGTTGGGGAAGGGGGCGAAGGATTACCTATAATGCTTCGTGGGGACTATGCCAGCGTGGATAAACCCCACTTAGTCACCTGGGGCTATACGCCAACCACCTGGGCGGCCTGGCAGAAAGAGATGATGATGTCGTATCAACACGCGTTTTCCTATGCCACCGTGATATATCCCCTCAATGGCCTGGATATAGATCCCACCACAGGACAAGCGGTACAAGTAGAAGTGGCGCGTTGGGCTGCTTCACAGGGCATGGGGGTTGGACAGCAAGGGCTGCAACTCGGAACCAGTACACCAATTTTTCAGCAACTTCGTTCCCAGTATCCCAGGCTGTATATTCAATATCAAACGATCTCGTTTGTGAGTAATAGCGTCACGTCCTCCTGTGATGCCACCTGCGTGGTGCAAGCGGATATCCAGGCAGCAGAGAACAATGGGGCGCAATTTATTGAATGGTACGCAGCAGATGTCGTCAATCCGGCATACCAATCATTATTTGCCCAGTGGCAGCAAATAGTGAATAGCAAATATAGATTATAGAAGCAGGAGAGAGTTTCTTAATTTTGCGAAAGGGGCGATGGAATGGACGAGGCAAGATGACTTGTCCCAATCAAGCTGACCCGCTCCCTCCTCCACTCCAACCTGCTATACTTCTCCTCCACCAACCTCTGCGCCAGTTCCCATTCCGACGCGCTCAACTCACTCTCCATAAATGTCACCTGCAAAGCCTCGCCGAAACCCTTATGAAACGCCTGGGCCACATCATCCCAGGAAACATTCGGCGCGAACGTCCTCAACGGCGTAGTTTTCTCACAATAGGCTGCCAGCGCCTCCGTCCTCGCATCCTCGGTGGGAAAGCGCAGCATAGCAAAAAACTCAGCCGCGCGGTCATCCAGTGGGAGCGACCCCTGTTGCAGGAGCGCGTCATCTTTCCACACCTGGGCGCTGCCAATCAGCTTGAAGCCGCCACTGGTCAGGTCGGCCTGTGTGGATGAGGCAAAACATGCTGCCGACGGCTGCTTGCTGACACGCTCATCACTCAGTTCGGCGCGAACTCCCAGCGCTTTCAACGCTGCCAGCAGCCCTTGCGCGAGATAGGCATAAGCGGCAACGATGCCGGAGGGAATGCCAAAACGTTTGCCGATGACGATGCTATAGGTGAACTCATCGCGGTGGTAGACTGCGCGCCCGCCCGTTGGCCGGCGCACCAACGCCACCCCTTGCTGCTGGCACACATCGAGAAGTATCTCGCGTTCAACGCTCTGAAAACGCCCCAGGGAGATCGAGGGCGAGGACCAGCGAAAGACGCGCAGGGTTGGCGGCGCTTCATCCCGCAAATGGTGCAGCAGCACAGCCTCGTCGATAGCCATATTCATAGCGGCATCCTGTATGCCGGTATTGAGGAAACGGTAGGGTTCAGTCATGGATTCTGGTGTCCTTTGCTATGAGCGCAGGCGCGCGGCTCGCCACTTCTCGCGCTGGTCCTCGCGTACCTTCTCCGAGGTAGGAATATAGCGCGCTAAAAAGTCGTCGCGGAACGCGCAATAGGTTCCCGCGACAATCGCGGCGCGCAGTTCTCCGGCCAGCCGCAGCATGAAACGGATATTATGGATACTTCCTAAACGATAATACAGTTGTTCTCCGGTGCGCGCCAGGTGGTGCACATAGCCCGCGCTATAGTTGCGACACGTATAGCAATCGCACCCCTCCTCAATAGGCCCGCGCTCAGTACGAAAACGCGCCGATTTGATATTAACGCGCCCCGCATGTGTAAACAGGCCGCCATGCCGGGCAACGCGCGTAGGCAACACACAATCGAACATATCCATCCCGAGCCCCACGCTGATCACCAGGTCTTCGGGCGAGCCGACGCCCAGCAGGTGACGCGGCTTATCACGCGGCAGTTCCGGCGCAACGGCGCGCAGCATCTCCCACATCATCGCTTTAGGTTCGCCTACCGACAGTCCGCCAATCGAGAGGCCCGGAAAGGGAAGATTGCCAGTGAAGTGTGCGCTTTCCTGGCGCAGCTCCGCCTCAAACGCGCCCTGCACGATGCCAAAGAGCGTTTGTTCCGGTCGATAACGTTCTTTCGCAACCAGGGCGCGTTCAGCCCAGCGATGCGTGCGCTCCATCGCTTCCCTCGCCACCGCAGGTGTAGAGGGAAACGCCGCGCAGATATCGAGCGGCAAGATGATGTCCGCGCCCAGTTCCGCCTCGATCTGCATCACGCTCTCCGGCGTAAGTATATGCGGCGATCCATCCAGGTGTGACTTGAAAGTAGCCCCCTCTTCGCTCAGCTTGCGTAAATGCCCCAGGCTGAACACCTGGAACCCACCGCTATCGGTGAGAATCGGCCCATCCCAGTGCATAAATGAATGCAGCCCCCCAAAATCCTGGATAAGCTGCGACCCTGGACGTAACATCAGGTGGTAGGTATTGGCGAGGATAATCATCGCGCCCGCTTCACGCAGTTCCTCAGGCGAAACGCTCTTCACAGTGGCCTGCGTCCCCACAGGCATAAAAATAGGGGTTTGGATAGTCCCGTGCGGCGTGTGGATCGTTCCTGCTCGCGCCCAACTACCGGGGCATTCGGCCTCAATGCTGAAAGAAAATGATGACATGCATTCCCTAATAATATGGGGTCCAATCATGACCTCTGGCGCTAGTTTGCATACCCGACACATTACCCCGTATTCTCTCACATACGTCAAGAATCCCTGTATAGGGCCGCGTAGGATGCCTGTACTTGTCCCATCTCAGAACACGCTCTTCTCCCCTCGTTCGTAGGGACAAGGGGCGTTGTGGGGCGGTTGCGGGGGCCTGGTGCTTGTCCTCGTCCTGTGGGGTTAGCGCGATCCCGTGGGTATCCAGAGTCATCCATGAGCAGACACCCCAACAGGACGAGGACAAGCACCAGGCCCCCACTCATCCACACCGCCACCCCTTGTCCCTACGCACCCCACTGGCTCACCACGGGTATAACCTCATTCGCCAACACCTCAAATGGCTCTACATGGGTAACATTCTGCAAGCTAAAGATGGCGTGATCGATGCCAATATCGGCCAATCCCGCGAAATAATCGATGGCGGCAGATGCATTCATGCTGCCATCCCTCCCATCGCGAGTAATAAAGAGATGGTCGTCCGTCGTCTTTTCAATCTCATCGTAGGATCGCCCAACAGACTCGCAATGCAGGCTCAGTACCTCCAGTTTGCGCTTCAGTTCATCCTGGCCAATCTGAGCATACAGGTTGCAGGCGTCTGCATACTGCGCAACCAGCCGTAGTGTCTTGCGTTCCCCAATGCCGCCAACCAGGATCGGCGGATGTGGCTTCTGTACGGGTTGCGGCGAATTGAGCGGGCGAGCAAGCTGGTAATGTTTGCCCTCGTAAGGCGCGTCATTGCCCGCCCACATCTGGTGCACAATCTGCAGCGTCTCTTCCAGGCGTTCATATCGTTCCGCCGTCGATGGGAAAGGAATGCCCAGCCATTGATGCTCTTCTTCGTGCCAGGCCGCGCCAACCCCGAAATAGGCCCGTCCATGCGACTGGATGCCGGTAGGTCACGCCTGTCACCAGCGTGCCGAGTTTGATACGATTGGTGCGCCCGGCAGCAAAGGCCAGCGCGCTCCACGCCTCAAGCATTTCGCCCTCAACCGGGCCTATCTCCTGAAGTTGAAAGAAATGATCCATCACCCACAGGCTATAGAACCCGGCTTGTTCCGCCCGCTCTACGAGCAGTCCAAAGGTGTTGCCTAGTTGACCCGGTCTTTCGGACCAGGTGAAGTTGGAAATCTCCAGGCCCAGGCGCATATAGTTATCTTCCGGCCACCTGTATCTTCCCAGCTGCCGGGACAACCTCATTTGCTAGCAAATCAAACGGCTCGATATCGTAGACATTTTGCAGGCTAAAGATAGCCTGGTCGATGCCCAGCGCGGCCTGTTGCGCGAGTTCTTCCAGCAGGGCGGCGGGCGTAGTGGAACCATTGCGGCCATCGCGTGTCAGATTAAAGGAACTGAGCGTAGTTTTCTCGATCTGCTCATAGGGCCGTCCTACCGCCTGGCAATGTTCGCGCAGCACGCCCAGCTTGCGCTGAATTTCAGGTTTGGGCAGGCGCGCGAAGATGTTACAGGCATCTGCATACTGCGCGACCAGCCGCAGCGTTTTGCGCTCGCCAGTCCCACCAATCAAAATGGGTGGATGTGGCTTCTGCACAGCCTGCGGCGAATTGAGCGGACGGGCCAGATGGTAATATTTGCCCTCGTAAGGCTTATCGTTGCCCGACCACATCTGGTGCGCGATCTGCAGCGTCTCTTCCAGCCGCTCAAAGCGTTCCGCGAGCGGTGGAAAGGGTACGCCCAGGCCGCGATGCTCCTCCTCGTTCCAGGCCGCACCGATCCCCAGATATGCTCGACCATGTGACAGCACATCGAGTGTCGTGACGGTTTTCACCAGGATGCCCGGATGGCGGTAGGTCACACCTGTGACCATCGTACCAAGCTTGATGCGGTTGGTGCGCCCGGCAGCGAAAGCCAGTGCACTATATCCTTCGAGCATCTCATTTTCGGATGGTCCAACACTGGGTATCTGGAAAAAGTGATCCATTACCCAAAAACTATAGAGGCCAGCACGTTCTGCCCGTTGTGCGATCAGCCCGAAGGTATCTCCAAGCTGCGCCTGCCCAGTGGGCCACGTAAAATTGGGGACTTGTAATCCAAGTCGCATACGAAAGTTATCTCCAATCTATGCAATGGTGTGGAACCCTATACTTACTTTTACATAGTAATTATACGAAGGATAGTGCGGAAAGAGCAAGGCAAGCAGTTCGCTTTTATACCTCGTCATCGTCATCGAGGGGAACCGCAGGCTGTGGCGCGCCCTCGGCTGGCCGCGCGGAGATCGCTTGCCAGGGAATACGCACAGAGGAATGGATATCGCGCAGGTGCATATCATCATTGTAGGAAATCAAGAGCCAGCGCGGGGGCCTGTTGGGAGCAGAGCGCCTTGCCCAGTGGGTAATCGAGGTATTATAGGTATCAAACCCTGCCTGCGGATATTGCAGCGTACCAATGCCCAGAAAGTAGAGGAACGAGACACCAACGACGCCGCCATGACACACCACCACAATAGTTTTCCCCTCGTGCTCTCGCAGAATACGGTCAAGCGCGGTTCCCACGCGCAGCGCAAATTGTCCCCAGTTCTCTCCTCTGGGAGCCACCTGTCGAAAAGGCGTTTGCCGGAAATTCACCTCGCCGTACTTCTTTCGATACTCCTCCACGTGCATGCCGTCAGAAGCGCCGTCTCGCAGTTCATGCACTTCATCATCGAATAGAATTGGCAAACCCAACGCCGGGGCAATGATTTCAGCCGTCTGGCGTGCACGTGCCAATGTACTGGAGATGAGGACATCAGCGGCAATTTCGCCCGTGGCAGCCAGGCGATCACGCAGTCGTTCGGCCTGCGTTATGCCAAATGGTGAAAGTGGTGTATTTCCAATGATACGTTTAACAGCCCCAAGTGCTTCGCCATGCCGTATTAAATACAGGTGAGTCATTTACAGTAACAATATCCTTCAACGCTAGAAGAGATCAACAAATATCTGGCTTACTTGGCAGCTAAAGCCAAGCAAATTGGGCGATTGCAGGATATCGTTTTCGTAGAGCGTGCTATGCAATTTGAGGATAGCTTGCTCACGCCGGTAGATTTCAAGGTATCGCTCCTGCCAGTTCACAATCCAGTACTCCAATACCCCACGCCGCGAATACAGTTTCAGTTTGGCCTCCCGGTCCCGACGTGAATTTGTCGTTCCTGGTGAGAGGACTTCAACTGTTAATTCTGGCGCAGAATGTAACTTTCCATCTGTCTGGCGAGCTATCGCATAGCGTTCTCGGCTTACCCAGACCACATCTGGTGCTACGTCTTCGTCGTCATTGAAGATAACACCAGGCGCAAAAATTGCTACTCCCGATTTTGTTTGACGGCTCCAAAGCTGAAGTAACTCCCATACTCGAGTACAAACGAGTTGGTGATCTACATGCGGCTGCTTCGACACATACAACTCCCCATCTATAATTTCGTATCGCTTCCCATCGTCCGGCAATAGTTCCATGTCTTTAGATGTCCAGCGTAAGGATGCCATATCTGCTCCTGTTGTCCCTCTAGTCAATCGCTTACCCCTTTCTCATCTCTATTCGCAATTATACATCATTGCGCGTTGTTTGAGGAGGCAGGTTTGCTCCATTCCGCTATCTGGATCCCTTCCGTATGGGTTCATCATGGAGGCGTCCTTTCTTGATCATGTATCCCCTGAAAGAGAGAGAGGCGAGATAGTCTTTCTGCTCTGTCTGCAACATTGCTTCATGGCTCCCTTCTTGATCGACCAGGCGCTTTTATGAGAGGTCTTGCCTATACTACGGAACGAACTGAAAAAAAGTTTTGCGTGGAGTGCTGTGCGCTTGCTCTACTCAAAGGCAAGATGCATCAATCATCTTA
>WNGL01004370.1_pt1 | contig 17031 bp, 15 predicted proteins | sample 5400591 | NCBI WGS metagenome assembly WNGL01 (sample SAMN13153377, study PRJNA577476) | soil metagenome | isolation source: 80 cm soil or saprolite under Garry oak tree replicate 1 | place: USA:California | collected 2016-06-15
GCGGAACTCCCACAAATATTTTTGAGAGTGCTAGAATTGGGGTTCCAACGGGCAGGACTACTAACCTCGCTAGAAGACAGTCAATCTGCTAGCAAGAAAGAGGCAATCGGATGGCGACACGCTCGCCGCAAGGCATCACCCAACTCCTTGAAAGATGGAGTGAGGGTGATGAGAAAGCACTGGATCAGTTGATGCCGCTGGTTTATGACGAACTGCATAGACTGGCAGGAGCTTACCTGCGCCGCGAACGTCGCGAGCAAACGCTGCAACCTACCGAGTTGGTCAACGAGGCCTACCTGAAGTTAATTGATCAGCGTAGCCCTCGCTGGCAAAACCGGGCGCACTTTTACGGCGTCGCGGCGCAGTTGATGCGTCGCATCCTGGTCGATCATGCGCGCGCTCACTATGCCATCAAGCGCGGGGGCGATCGAATCAATGTCTCACTGAAAAACATCGGCGCTTTTGGCGGGCAGCCCGACGCAGACCTTTTGGCACTTCATGATGTTCTGAATCGGCTGGCGGAGATCGATCCTGATCAGAGCCGCATCGTTGAGTTGCGGTTCTTCGGTGGACTGACTATCGAGGAGACTGCGGAAGTAATGCACGTCTCGCACTCAACCGTGGAACGCGAGTGGAAACTCGCCAAAGCCTGGCTCAAGCGCGAGCTAACCAAGAAGTGAGGGACTTTCTCATCGAACTTCGCGTTACAGACGGGCCTTTCGCCCACAGTTGGGCGGACCGCTAGCCGCTTACAAATCGTTATGATCACGCGCGAACAGTGGCAACGAATCAAGGCAATCTTCCACTCTGCCCAGGAGTGTGCGCCGGCAGAGCGCGCCAACTTTCTCAAGAGAGCCTGCGGGGACGATGAATCGATCCGGCAGGAAGTCGAATCGTTATTGGCGGCCGACGAGACCAATGAAGACTTTTTAGGCGCTCCGGCATATGAGCTGATGGCGGGAGTCCTGGCCGATGGTAAAGTGGAGTTTGTAGCCGGCCAGGAAGTCGGCCCTTACACGATTCTGTCGTCGCTGGGCGCCGGCGGGATGGGGGAAGTCTATCTCGCGAAGGACGCGAGGCTGGGTCGAAAGGTCGCGCTCAAACTTCTGCCTTTCGACTTTGCCCGCGACCACGGGCGCGTGCGCCGCTTTGAACAAGAGGCGCGCGCAGCTTCGGCCCTCAACCACCCAAATGTCTGCGTCATTCATGAGATTGGCAAAACAGATAATGGCCGTCACTTCATCGCGATGGAGTACATCGACGGCACCACGCTTCGCGACCGCATGGCGCAAAAACAGATGAAATTGCTGGAGGCGCTGGATGTCGGAGCTCAGGTTGCGTGGGCCCTGGAAGCAGCGCACGCTGCCGGGATCGTCCATCGTGATATCAAGCCCGAAAACATCATGCTGCGCAAAGACGGCTACGTAAAAGTACTGGACTTTGGCATCGCCAAGCTCAACGAGAGGCTCTCGAAAATAAATGACATCAACGAAGCGTCCACGATCGACAAAGTGCAGACTGAGCCGGGAATGCGAATCGGCACGGTGAACTACATGTCTCCCGAACAATTACGCGAACTTTCGGTAGATGCACGAACAGACATTTGGAGTTTGGGCGTGGTGCTTCACGAGATGGTAACGGGAACGACACCTTTCGGAGCACGAACGACTAACGAGACCATCGCTGCAATATTAGAGCGGCACCCCATTCAGTTTGCTCCCCCCTCCAATGAGGTCCCGGCCGCGTTCCAGCATATTGTGAAGAGGGCGCTAGGCAAGAAACGCCGCGAACGATATCAGAGAGTCAAGGACCTGGCGGAAGATCTGAGAAAACTGCGCCGGCAGATTGCCACCAGCGCCCCTCAAGAATTCTCGGCCCAGCCAATGTCGTCCAGGCAGTCAGCCGAAGATTCTCCGGCGCCGGTAGCAGTAGATGGCGACGGCATATCGACGACACTTGAGAGAACGAAAACTTTGGCTGTACGCACGGCCGTGTCGATTCTCAGTGAAATCAAAGAACATCCTAAGGCGACGACCCTTGCAGGACTCACGGCTGTCGTTGTCCTCTTATTAATCGGTCCCAATCTTCCGCGTTTGTCCAACCGGTTGAAAAGTTTGTTCAGCTCGTCCAGTCAGCAGTCAGACACGTCATTGCAAACGATAAGAATGACTCCGCTGACAAACTCGGGCCAATCGGTTTGCGCGGCGATCTCGCCGGACGGTAAATATGTTGCTCACGTCGAGAAGAAAGATGGAATGCAGCAACTTGTTCTTACCGGCCTGGCCACCAGTGGCACTTCAGTTGTCATTCCTCCGGACAATGTTGAATACCATGGCGTCACGTTTTCTCAAGACGGCAACTACCTGTATTTCACGCGTGCTGAGAAGAGCGATACGGGCATCCTCTATCAGGTGGCCCTGCCGGGCGGTTCGCCAAGAAGAATCAAGGACTGGGTCGACAGTCCGATCGCGTTTTCCCCTACCGGCGACAGGTTTGCATTCGTTCGTTCCAATAGTGCTAACGGCGAGTACCTTTTGATTATCGCTGGCGTTGATGGAACAGGGGAGCGAGTAATTGCAACGCGGCGGAATGGAAATAGGTTTTCAGTTGATGGGCCAGCGTGGTCTCTTGATGGAAAGACCATCGTTTGCGGCGCAGGCTGGTGGGACAAAGGCTATCACATGAATCTAATCGAGGTTGATCTTGCGAATGGACAAGAAAAAATAGTCGGCGATCAAAATTGGTTCTCAGTTTCACAGGTGGCATGGCTGAAAGATCAGGGCGGGTTGATAATCAGCGCAAGAGAGCAGCCGATGGCTCCTAGTCAGTTGTGGAGGATCTCTTATCCTCAGGGTCAGCCGGTGAAAATAACAAATGATACAGCGGACTATAGAAGTGTGAGCTCGTCACAAGATGCAAATATGATCGTCTCAGTGCCAAGTCAACGCGTCACGCGGATATGGATGGCGCCAAATGGGGATGCTCATCGAGGCAAAGCAATAGCCTCGGGAGTTGGCCTCGCTTTTGGCCTTAGCTGGACTGGCAATGGAAAGATTGTGTTTTCGTCAATGGCCGGAAACCATCTCAACATATCGCTGGTCAATCCCGACGGGTCAAATCAAACCCAATTAACTGTCAATGCCGGCGATAATTACACGCCGGCAGCCTCACCCGATGGTCGGTTCATTATTTTTTCATCCAACCGCACGGGAAGTTTCAATATCTGGCGGATGAACGCCGAAGACGGCAGCGATCTGAGGCAATTGACCTTCGGTGACGGTAATTCTTATCCATCCTGTTCCGCAGATAGTCAGTGGGTCTTTTACGACAATCAGAGCGGCCCCAGGACGACCCTTTGGAAAGTGCCTATCGATGGCGGTGACCCCGTGCAATTAACAGACGAATACGCACGAATGCCAGTGGTTTCCCCCGACAACCAATTCTTGGCTTGTCGGTACTATGTCGAGACGGGCGGGCGGCGAGGCATCGCCATCATACCCGTTCAAGGTGGTCTGCCGGTTAAGCTGCTGCCAATCCCAGTCATGCTCTTCCAGCGAGTTCAGTGGATCTCTAACGGCCACGCGCTGACTTACATCGACGTCGTCAATGGCGTTTCCAATATCTGGAGCTACAGTCTCGACGACGGATCAAAGCAGCAGTTGACCAATTTCCAGACAGACCAGATCTTTGCTTATGCCTGGTCTCCCGACAACAAGCAACTGGCCTGCGAGCGCGGGGCTGAGGTCAATGATGTGATGACAATTCGTAATCAGAGGTAAGCAACTCAGATGCTTCCGAAGCCAATGGCTTGAACGTTAGGAGTTCTTCTTCGGAAGTGCCGCGCCAAATCCGGCCCTATCCTTCCCAGAGAGAAGGCCGCCGTTGCCTGTACTAACGTGTAGCCGCCCCCGAACTGGTCACGGGAACTGTGATGGGTCTCTTGGGTCACAACCAGGCGGGTCCGGAATGGCAACCGTGGCACTGATATGATCAGCCTGGCTGATCAAGCGGTCAAGATTGTTAACATTCACGGCATTAGCGCCGGGTGCTTTGAGAGCTGCAGATACCTCTTTGAGAGCCGATATCAGTCTCCAATCTACCTGACAAAGCCTGCCATTTATCTGCTTTTGATTTATCCATGTCTCAGTTTCACTCATCGTATTCTCCTTTGCCTGAAGGGCGGCAATACTCGTCGAAGTGAATTAACATTTCGGCAAGCGGTTGGAAAACCAGCACCGATGTGTTTATCGGCAAAATGCGAGGTTCTGAAAAATACTTGAGGCATATATAACGGCAGCAAATAGACTGTCAATCCTTTGCGGGAATTGCCCCCGGGAATCCTACTTCAATTCTTCGACGTTTGACCTTACTAACGCGCAAACCGCACGCTTATTCCCTCAGCCAGTTTCTCGCCCTGAGCTACTTATCTTTTTCCCTATCCCTGAGCTGGCGTTAAAGAGATCCGCTCCTTAATCGAATTCACGCAAAGGTTCGGCTTGCTCTGCTCCGAACCGGCCAGCTTCGATCTTCGCGACCGAATAATTCTCGCCCCGAATCGGTTCGCCGGCTATGCGACGCAGCATCGCTATCTGGCCAACGTGAGTGAGGGCGTCGGCAATCGGTCCCTGGAACAATCGCTCGCACGACGCGTGAAGCTGGTTCTCTGAAGCAAGGTATTCATCGAGAAGCTTCAGCGACGCGTGAAATCGCGCGACCTCTTCTGGCCACGTTCGCTCTGGTGAATTCTGCCAAGTCTCGGTGCCTTTCGCGATCGATAGCGCCCAATCGAGCAGGTCACCGATGTGCGCCAGGATTTGCGCAGGCGTGCGCGTCGTTTCCGAAGCGCGAAATGATGCGAACGAATCAGGGGCCTCGCGCACAGCTTTCGCTCCCCGATAAGCAAGCGTTGCTACTGTGTGCCGCAGCATTTGTCTTTTTGAATCCGGATTGTTCATGAATGACTAATCCTCAGAACATGATGGTTCTATTTCATTTTCTCTAGCCCAGGCGTTTACGCCTGGGAAACCGGGTCCGATGAATTCTGTCAGCCTCCTTTCAGGAGGCTTTTCGTCGGCTTAGCCTTGTGCGTTACGCCTGAAGGCGTCGTAAGCCCCATGAATGGGGCTCAAAATAAAACATGACCAACCCAGGCGTGAACGCCTGGGCTAGAGAAAAATGAAGGCAAATCTAACATCGGATTTTCCCTCCACCCGATCTCAATACGCATCTTCGCCGCGCCACATCACGGGCAGCGTTTGCAAGATGATTTTAAAATCCAGCAGCAGCGACCAGTTTTCGATGTAGTACAAATCCATTCGCACCATCTCGTCGAAAGCCAAACGGTTGCGCCCTGAAACTTGCCACAGCCCGGTGATGCCCGGTTTCATGTCGAGCCGCTTGCGATGCCACAGCTCATAGCTTTCTACCTCGTAAGGGATGGGCGGGCGTGGGCCGACAATGCTCATGTCGCCACGCAAGACGTTGAAGAGTTGCGGCAACTCGTCGAGGCTCGTCCTTCGCAAGACACGCCCCAGCCGCGTTACTCGCTGGTCCGCGCGCAGCTTGTACGCCGGCCGCTTACTGTCTCCCTGATTAGAATCGGGTTGGCCTTTAATATATTTTCTTTGAAATTCGCGATGTTCGGCATCATCGACACCGGCGTGCATCGTGCGAAATTTGTAGAAGAGGAAAACGCGGCCATCCATTCCCACACGCTCCTGCTTATAAAAAACCGCACCACGCGAATCCAGCTTAATCAGCAAAGCAATCAGTAGCCATAGCGGCGCCAGGATCAGGAGCGCCAGCGACGCGATGATCAGATCGGCAGAGCGTTTGACGATGCGAGCCGCGCTCGAAAGCGGCGAGCGGAAGAGCGTGACCATTGGCAGCGAGCCGACTTGATCGATCTCGGTCTTGCTCGGCAAACAATTCAAAAGCGTCGGCGCAATGCGAAATTCCACGCCGCGCCGTCGCCCGGTTTGAATCATTACCTCAAACAGCGCTTCACCCGGCACGCTCGGATCCGAGATGATCACCTCGTTCGCTCCGGATTCACGAATCAAGTCGGGCAGACTCTTTAAGTCACCGATCACCGGCACACCTTCAAAGTACGACGGCGCTCCCGAGTCGAATGGCCCGTTCTCGACCAGGCCGATAACCCGATAGCCAAGTTCAGGGCGCGCTCGCATCTCGCGGATGCACTGCGACGCTTCCGCGCCGCGGCCGACAATCAACGTCGGAATCAGATTCACGCCGCGACGCCGCACGAGAATTTGTGCGCCACGCAGGAGCACTCGTACCGAGCCGATGCTTAGGAGCGCCAGCAGAAAATCAAAAATGAAGATGCCGCGCGAGTAAGAAAAAGTTCGATAGGCGACGCCACCGCGGTACATGAACGTGGCCGCGACGATTAGCAGTGATCCGATCGCGGTCGCTTTAAATATGCGCGCCATGTCATCGACAAACGAGAATTCGCCGCGCACGCGATAGAGATCGTAATAGCGCAACAGCAGCAATCTGATCGGGCTCACCAGAGGCAGCAGAACAGCGTAGGGAGCGAACTCTCGACTCCAACTAAGAGTGCCGCTCGCTGCGCGATGAACAATCGATTCATAGTGGCGGATATAGAAGGCGCCGACAAACGACAGCGAGACCAGCCCGACGTCAGTAAACACCAGCAGAGTCTTGACCAGGGGCACAACCCAACGCGGCGCGCGTGCCGGGACGCGCACGGAACGGGCGTTAGTTGCGACGGGCTGGATACGTTCAGCTATCACCGAAAGTCAGCGGCTTATGATTTCCTTCTCACGAGCCTCGCGGCCGATTTTAGATCATTGTAACGGAAGACCGCAGGCGTTAGAGTACCAACTTCAGTTGGGTTTTTCGTTGGCGAGAAAACCGCCCGACTAAAGTCGGTACTCTAAGGCCGTTCACTACGTGATCCGGTGCTAATTCAGTTCCGACACTGCCTTCGAGTGATCGCGACAATCCTTCCGCACATCAGACGGCACAGCCTAAGATTTTCACCTATTCCAAGATCAGTGCAACCACTTCCGCACGTGCATCTCTTGCATTTCGCGGGTCTACGGGTTTCTTCTTTGCAATCGTCAAAGATTCGATATCCTCACGGGCAGCCAGGCGCTGCAATCGTCCTTCGCGCACTAGCTCCTCGTCGATTGCCGCCCACTTTCCTGCATAGACACTCGCGGCCGGGACACCGAGCGTGGCAGCTTCTCGATTCATCGTGCCACCGGCGCTGGCTACGAAATCAGCCGCTGCGATCAGATTAGCGCCGTCAAGAGCTTCGCGCGGCATGATCACGTTTGAAAACTTTCGACTTTCATATGCGGCGCGCTGCGCGTCAGAGCGCGGCAGCAGAATGATCTTAACATCAGGGCGAGAACTCAAATGAAAGATTAACTCGTCGAACAATTCATTCTCGAAACGGTGATACAGAGCCTCTCGCGCCGGCGGACGCGCTACGACCAGCACCTCTTCGCCTGCGACGCCGAGTTTGCGCAATGCTTCCGGGAATCGTGGATCGGGAGTGAAGTCAGCGAGGTAAGTATCTTCCTTTATCCCGTCATATCGTCTGACTTTTCGCGTCGAGGCTCCGTACTTTCGGAGCTCTTTCGCCGGAAATGCGCGCGGCACAATCACTCGGGATGCGAGTCGAAACGCCAGATGATTCGCCGGCTGATGCTCGTAATCCATCAGCGTCACCGTCTTGATTCCCAGCGCCGCGGCGGCGGAGATCTGCGCGTAGGAATTATGACTGACTGCAAGATCGAATCCGCGGTCACGCGCCCATTTGCGCAAAGCCGCCGCGCGCCCGATCAAGTTTCCGGCTTTGGCGGTTAGTTTGCCACCGCCGTGGCCACCGATAACGTGCGGCATCATTCCCGCTTTGGTGGCGAGTTCGACTGTCTGCGCAAAGTCGCGCGCGGTAATCTCGACCTGATGTCCGCGCTCAACAAATTCCGGAATCAGTGCGCGAAAGAAAGGCACATGCGGCGAGTTAGCGAGATCGATCCAAATTCGCATCGTGTCAGAACCGCGAGCGGTAGCGACCGGATCATAACGGCAACTGGGAAAACAATCGACCAACCGTCGTACAGTAATTAATCAGTGGCGGGTGACAAAATCCGGTCGCTACAGCTCCCGGTTCTGACACTCGATTAGTCGCGACAATCCGTACATCATCCACGCTTGAGACCATCGCATATATGGAATGCGAATCGTGTGAAAGCGGCAGCGTTGAAAGTAAAAATAACCCTGCTGGTCACGCAGATTCTCGATCGCCCATTTGGCAATCTGTTCTGCCAGAATCATCGTGCTCGGAATACGCCCGCGCAAATCTACCAAAGCAACGATGGCCGCCGAGGCCGAATGCACGTCTGCCGGATAAAGTCGATCGGGAAAATACTTAGGCCATCCGTTTTCGAGAAAAAATTGCTCGCGCCAGAAATCATAGCCACGTCGAAGGGGGCCTTCCAACTGATCACCTAATCCGCTCGCTACGCTGGTCGGTACTGAGTCGATAATCCGCGCCAGACTTGTAAGCACAAAGGCAGTATGAAAGTTGTCACTCCACGATTGATAGTCATCGGCGCCGTAGGCCCAAGAGCCATCCTCACGCTGGCGACGGACCACGTAAAGCGCCGCACGCATCGCCAATTCGCAAAGGCTTTCTTCACCGGTCAGTCTGCCAACCGTCGCCAAAGTCTCAGCGGCCAACAGGCTCGCATTGAAGACGCGGGTTCGATCCAGCGGCGAATAACTAAAACAAACCTCGTCGGGCGCCTCTGCAGTTCGATTTAGATCATTGAGTATGAAGTCACAGATCGTGCGCGCAAAGGGCAGATACTCGTCGCGGGAAAAAACCTGGGCTGCTTCGCAAAGCGCGCGCGCCGCGAACGCAGTCGGGACGATCATTGGAGTTCCGCGGGCCGCAAAGAACGATCTTGATTGCCAATCAAAGTTGTACCCCCAGGCCGCGCCACTGAATCCCTTTAGACGCATCCACATTAGATCGTCGAGCAGTTCTCGCGCTTCAATCTCCGCTTCTTTGGTTCCCTTACGGCGATAATCCGCCAAAGCGGCCAGGGCTAATAAAGCGATGCCTTTTGAATTTCTTTCGCGCGGTACGCGAACCAGAGATCGAAAATTAATTGGTGAGCGTTTGTGAAATTGGGTCCAGGCGAGACGCGCAAAGCGCGAGCGCTTGAGACGCGTTGCCTGGAACCAACGGCTGTTCAGCGCGTCATAAGGATCGTAGCCGGCGAAACCCTGCGCGCGGCACCATTTCCATAGGTCTCGATGCGCCGTTATGAGATCGATTGGCATTTGGAGTGCGCCGGCAGAGCGTAGCGGCGACGGCGCTTTGGATCGTTTGGAGTGCGGCACTACAGAATTCTTCGAACGCTTTCTCCGTTTTGGTCAGGGAATAGAACCAAAGCGCCGTCGCCGCTCCGCTCTGCCGGCGCACTCCAAACTATCCCGCAGTCACCGACGTCTCAATCCTTCTCGGCGTTTCGACGAAGCTTTCACGCCACAGTTCAAACGTCAGCAGGGTCCAGAGCAATTTGCGATGATTCGCAATGCCGCGTTCATGCTCGTCCAATAAACGCGATACGTATTCCGAATTGAACAAACCGTTGCGGCGCAGGCGCTCAGGCGAAAGCAGGTCGTGGGCCAATGGGCGCAACTCGCTCTTCAACCATTTAGCGAATGGAACTCCGAAGCCTTTTTTCCCGCGACGCAAGACGAACGGCGGCACTAAACCTTTAGCAGCGCGCTTCAGAATGTATTTCGACGTGTAACCATGCAGTTTGTAATGCGAAGGCAGCGCGGCCGCAAATTCAGCGACGCGCGGATCGAGATAAGGCGCGCGCACCTCTAAACTGACGGCCATGCTCGCGCGATCGACTTTCGTCAGAATACCTTCAGCCATATAGAGTTGCGTATCGAGATTCTGCATCCGCTCGATCAAATCATTCGCGTCGCACTCAGCAAACATCCGCCGCGCGTCACGATAAATGTCGCCGTCACTTGCTCGTTTCACGTTATCGGTCAATAGCATTTCCTGATCGTGTGGTGGGAACGAACCAAACCAGATGTGATGCCGCGCGACGGTGTCGTAATGCGAGGCCGTAATGAAACGTCGCGCGCGATAATCGAAGGACAAATTTTTGGTTTTGACCGGCAGGAGATTTACCATCGGTTCGATCACGCCACGTTTCAAAAAACCAGGAATGCGATCGTAAGCGCTCGCCATGCGATGGCCGAAATACATTGGGTATCCGGCAAAGACTTCATCGCCACCGTCACCTCCGAGCGCGACGGTCACATGCTTGCGCGTAAAGCGCGACAACAAATAAGTCGGAACCAGCGATGGGTCACTCATGGGCTCGTCCATCCACGCGCCGATTTCGCTGACCAGGTTCGCGGCCAGGCTGGCGCTGAATCGCTCTTCATGATGATCGGTCCCGAGGAACTTGGCGACTGCGCGGGCATACTGCGATTCATCAAACGACGCTTCGGCAAATGAAATAGAAAAGGTTTTGACAGTTTCGGTCGCGGCCCGCACGGCCAGAGCTGTCACCACCGAAGAGTCGATGCCGCCAGACAGCAACACGCCCAGCGGCACGTCCGAAACCAGACGCATCCGCACCGAATCGGCCAACAATTCGCGCAATCGCTCCGCAGCTTCGCTGATGGTAGGAACAGGCTCGTGAGGCTGATAACTGAGCCGCCAATATCGTTCGACTTTGATCTCGCCGTCTGCGAGCGTCAGCATGTGCGCCGCGGGCAGCTTGCTGATACCTTCGTAAATCGAAAGCGGCGCGGGGACGTAATCGAAAGAAAGATACTGGCGCAGCGCGTTGAGATTCAGATTAGGCTGAACGGCAGGATGTGCAAGCAGCACCTTCGGCTCAGAGGCAAACAGCAGTGTGCGATCGAATACGCCCCAGTACAATGGCTTTTCGCCGAACCGATCGCGCGCGATGAATAAACGCCGTCGTCGATCGTCCCAAAGCGCGAACGCAAACATGCCATTGAGACGTTGGACCATGTCGCGCCCGTATTCCTCGTAAAGATGCGGCAGGATTTCGGTATCTGAAGCGCTGCGAAACCTGTGGCCGCGCTTTTCCAGGTCAGCGCGCAACTCGCGGTAGTTGTAGATCTCGCCATTAAGGATAACGGCGATGCTCTCGTCTTCGTTGAAAGCGGGCTGTTCACCAGTGAGGAGGTCGATGATCGCCAGGCGCCGCATGCCCAGGGCGATGCCATCATCGACAAAATAGCCTTCTGAATCGGGACCGCGATGGATCATGCGGTCGCACATTGAACGCAGCAACTCCTCAGCGCCATCAGGCGGCCGCGTGCGCGGATCGAGATTGGCCCAACCGGTTATGCCGCACATAATCGTGAATGGTAAATCGTAAATGGTAAAATGGTTTTTTCTATTCACCATTTACCATTAACCATTTACTCGCGAAATCCTATTCTTTCCCTCACCGCGTACACGGCCTTTGCTTGTGACTCGTGATAAGTCCGCACCAGCATCTCCGCCAGCAAGCCCATGAAGAAGAACTGCACTCCCAATACGAGCAGAACCATCGTTAGGACCGGCAAAGGCGTTTGAATAAAGTCCGCGTGATGCGGCCAGTTGGCGAATTTCATTAGGAATGCGAAAACGCCGCAAAGAAATGAAACCACGAAGGTCAGCAACCCTGCATAACCAAAAATATATAACGGCTTCGTTTGATAGGATGCCATGAATTTGATGGTCATGAGATCAAAGACGACCTTGATCGTCCGCGACAAGCCGTATTTTGACTTGCCCATTGTGCGCGCATGATGTTCGACCGGCATCTCAGCGACTCGTGCGCCAGACCACGAGGCATAAATCGGAATAAAGCGGTGCATCTCACCGTAAAGATGGACGTCGGCGAGCGACTCTCGGCGATAAGCTTTGAGCGAACATCCATAATCATGCAGCGGGACCCCGCCGATTTTCGAGATCAACCAATTGGCCATCATCGAAGGAATCTTGCGCGTGAATAAGGGATCCTTGCGGTTCTTTCGCCATCCGGAAACTACTTCATAGCCTTCATCGAGCTTGTCCAGGAGTCGCTTAATGTCTGCCGGATCGTTTTGCAGATCGGCGTCCATGGGAATCAATACCCGGCCTCTGGCGGCATCGATACCGGCCGACATCGCCGGCGTCTGCCCATAGTTGCGCCGCAACGCGATTACGCGCACCCGTGAATCTTCGGCGGCAATTTCGCGGAGCACATCCAGACTGCCGTCGCTCGAGCCGTCATCGACATAGATGATCTCCGCCGTGCGCCTAAGTTGCCCCAGCGCGCTATCTAACTTCTCATGCAGCGGGCGCAGATTGGGTTCTTCGTTGAAGACGGGTAGGAAGACGGAGATGTCAGGCGCGGCGGTCAAGCTCGTGTCCGCGTCAATGGCCTTTTGAGAAATGTGTTCTTCGACGATAGTCTGCATCACGCGGCGTCTCGAAGTTTCTCCTCGATCCAACGGCTCACAAGTCTGTCGACTGGAACGCGTCTCTTTTTAGCAACCGCGCGCACTCTGTCATAGACCCGCCCCTCGATTGTCACAAGGTGAGTGCGAGGTTTGAGATCTACTTCAAATTCCACGTCTCTCATGAACTCCTCATAATCGACAGTGTCATGCGTGTCCCAAAACTCTGCCGCTTCTTCGAGGGATGCGAAATGTTCCGGCAGGGGATCTCGCTTCTTTTTCAACGGTTTCTTGGCTTTGGTAGTCATCACAGGTCTTCAATTGAGCATAAGCTTGGAAATTTTCGAGAAGGAATCTCATTCACACACGGCTTTAGCCGGGTGACTAAGGAGCCCCAAATACTCCCTAACCGTTTCAACGGTTTCTGTCCGAGCCGACCACCTTCGAAGAATGGAAACCGTTGAAACGGTTAAGAACACTTGGGCGCCAAGGTCACCCGGTTAAAACCGGGTGAGAATAAGAGTAGCGCAATCTTGGCGATGCCGCCATGCCCTCAGTCTCGCCGCGCCACGCACACTATAGACACACCAAACGGAAAATTCATCCTCTGCAACCACCAACTCTCAGCGCCGAAGATGCGGCCCAGCACACCATTCAACACCGAAATATTGATGTTGCTCTCAGACGCGGGGCGCAAACCGGTCAGGCGCATCAAGACCCGACCCAGAAGCGTTGGCACGAAGAACGTTATGTTCGCATAACTCGCGCGCTCGATATGCAACCCGGCTCGCTCGATCGCCTGTCGCAACTCGGGCAAACGGTAACGCCGCCGATGGTGACTCACGTCGTCCTGTACTCCCCACAACCACATGAACGCCGGCACAATCACCATCACGCGCCCGCCTGGACGCAGCACACGGCGCATCTCCCGCAAGCCTGCCACATCATCATCAAGATGCTCGATCACATCAAATCCCGTCACTAGATCGAACGACTCGTCATTATAGGGCAGGTCTTCTGCCGCCGCCTGCTTGACTGGAGCCACAGCCCGAGCCCGACAGAACTCGACCGCGTCCTGAGATACGTCGACACCTTCCACCGCGCCGAACTCTGACAGCATTTCCAAATTTCCGCCAGTGCCGCAGCCAACATCAAGAATGCGCGGTGCCGTGTCATTATCGCGCCGCAACTCAAGAGCGATTCGGCCGACAAAAGAAGCCATTATCCGGCGTCGTCCGAGGTACCACCAGTGCTTGCCCTCGACCTCACGCAGGATCGCGTAAGTATGCATCTGCATCTCGCGCGGAAGTGATTCAGCGATGCGATTGGAGGTGGTTGCCATCCTTGATTATTGCGGGGCTGCCGCGTGATGTGCGGCAAAGTTTCGCGTTATCGTCTGTCTTCTAATTTTCTATTGCGATGCATTGTAGAACAATCAAGCAAACCTTTGCTGAGGTTTCCTGGTCACGCCGCGCGAGTTCCATCGCGAAACCATTCGACAAATCTCTTAATGCCTTCCTCAATCTGAGTCTGCGGATTGTAGCCGAGTAACCGACGCGCTTTCGCAATATCGGCGAAGGTTTGCGGCACGTCGCCCGGTTGCGTAGGCTGCCAATCGATTTCGGCGCGGCGGCCGAGCGCGTCTTCCAGCAGCGAAATTAATTCGCCCAATTCAACCGTCCGCGACTCGCCCAAATTGATGATTTCGTAATTGCTTTGGTCGTAATCGATGGCCGCGCGAACGCCGGCGATTATATCGTCGATATAAGTATAATCCCGCCGCGTCGTTCCGTCGCCGAATACCGGAATTGGTTTGCCCGCGGTGATCAGTTTCGCAAACTTGTGAATCGCCAGGTCGGGCCGTTGGCGCGCGCCATAAACGGTGAAGAAGCGCAAGCAAACGATCCGCAGGGCGTAAAGATGAGCGTAGCTGTGGCAAATCAATTCACCCGCGGCTTTCGTCGCCGCGTAAGGTGATATGGGATTGAAAATCGGATCGTCCTCGCTGAATGGGACTTTGTTATTAATGCCGTAAACCGACGAAGACGAGCCAAAGATGAATTGTTTAGTTCCACTCGATCGGGCCAATTCCAGCAGATTCATCGTCCCGTTGACATTAGTTTCGAGATAAAGATGCGGCTCTTTCAGCGATGGTCGTACGCCTGCGCGCGCCGCCAGGTGAACGACATAGTCGAAATTGCTTTCGCGGAACGCTCGTCTGAGTGCTTCTCGATCGCGAATGTCGGCTTCTACCAGGTCAAAGTCAGGATTTGATAGATGATTTCTTACGTTCTCACGCTTGATCGATGGATCGTAAAAATCATTAAAGTCATCGACCGCCGTGACGCGCCAGCCACCCTGCGCTAACAAATGATCGACGAGATGTGAACCGATGAAACCCGCGCCGCCGGTGATAAGGATGCTGTTCATGCTGTTGAGTCGTTACAGTACCGCGAGCGGTAGCGACCGGCCGCTTTGGTACTTCGGCTTTGAGACGACAAAAGGCCGGTCGCTACCGCTCGCGGTACTGTAACGACGATTATTTCGTTGCATAGATCCATAGATGCCAGCCCCAACGCGTCGCCAAGGCGGACTCGATCGTTCGCGGCAATAGACTACCAATCACCGGCACGAACCGTTTGTTGAGAAAATAAGCACGCAATTTAATTTCGCGAAAACCCTTGAAAAGCTGCCGTGCTTCGCGTCGTGAATAAACCCGCGCCAATGGATTGCCCGCGCCGTCCGTGCTTTGACTCAGAAATTCATCTGACGAGAGATACCCATTTGTGCTTGCCTTCACAATTCTCGCATGTTCGCGCAGCGAATCGATCGGCTCGCCCGTCATACGATGAACGAGCTTGATGCCGCTCTCGCTCTTCAGCAAACGGGAGCCGGCGCGTCGCAGGATGCGTATACCGACGCGATAGTTATAGCTGTCGCGATGATACAGCATCACGATCGCACGACCTTCGGGTTTCAGCACGCGATGAATTTCGCTGACCGCGCGGGCGATGTCGGGCGTGTGATGCAACACACCATGCGAATAAACAAGGTCGAAAGAGCTATCGGCGAAATCAAGATTCTCAGCGTCGGCAACCTTGAATTCTCCTTGCAAGCCACATTGCTCGAAATTCTTTCTGGCGAGATCGATAGCCGCTTCAGTTAGATCAACACCAGTGTAATCCGCTCCAGCTTGGGCGAATTGAACGCCGTCAGTTCCCAAACCGCAACCGATCTCCAAAACCCGCAACCGTTTTGTGGCAGCGAAATCCGCGGCCTCGGGAATATGCCATTCCTTCGCATAACGATGAGCTTCGACGCGATCAAAAAACTCGCGGGTGCCAACTTCAGCGTCACTAAACTTGGTTCCGCACGGATGCGCCTGCCAAAACGCGCGCACACGTTCTTTCAGTTGCGAATTCGGATCGTGCGTTAAGTGAATTGATGCCAGACGATGACCTCATGATGATTCTATTCGCATTGAATCCTGCTGAGCAAAGTGACAGGCAGGCAAGACGTCGCTTCGATGCGGCCCTCACGAGCAACATAGACTAAACGAGCCAGCTCAGTTACGATGATTGTCACTCGCATTTGAAGAAAATGATCACGATTCTAATCGCCGGCTACTTGACTGAATTCAGCGGCGGTCGCGCAGAAATCAAACTGGACGGCTCGCCTGCGACGGTGGGAGAAGCGCTCAGTCGATTATGGTCCGCGCATATCGGCCTGCGCGATCGCGTGCTGACCGAACAAGGTGAGGTGCGTCCGCACGTCAATATCTTCGTTAATGGCGAGACCGTGGCTCGTGAGCAAGCAACGAAGACGTCTCTTGATGGAGACAGCGAAATCTGCATCATGCCGGCGGTCAGCGGCGGGTGAGAAGGGGAGTATTGGGATCGGCTCATACACTCAATCTGACATAGAATCCCATCGCTACCGATACCGATCATGAAAGCTCTCTGGAACAACGCCGTGTTGGCCGACAGCGACCAAACAATCGTCATCGAAGGCAATCATTACTTCCCGCCCGACTCAATCAACCGGCAATATTTTGAGCGTAGCGACACGCACACATTTTGTCCGTGGAAAGGCGAGGCCAGCTATTACGACCTCAAGGTGAACGGCGAAGTAAACAAAGACGCGGCCTGGTACTATCCCGATCCGAAACCTGCGGCGAACGAGATCAAGGACCACATTGCCTTCTGGCACGGAGTCAAAGTTACAGAACCGCGAGCGGTAGCGACCGGTCTCTCAGATAACGCAGATCTCAAGAAATAACAGGGCCGGTCGCTACCGCTCGCGGTTCTGTAACGGACTTGTTGTGAACTCACGCGCGCGCATCGCCGTATAAGACACTAATCATGTTTTGTCCAAGCTGTGGATCCGAAGAACGCCAAGCCAGCCAGTACTGCCGCGCTTGCGGTACGGACTTGCGGCCAGTGCGCGTCAGTATCGAACGACCGGATTCGATCACAGCTTCAGCCGTGTCTGCTCGTGAAGAAATTGGCCGCGCGGTTGCCGAGAAGATTCGCGAGG
>WNGL01004371.1_pt1 | contig 17029 bp, 11 predicted proteins | sample 5400591 | NCBI WGS metagenome assembly WNGL01 (sample SAMN13153377, study PRJNA577476) | soil metagenome | isolation source: 80 cm soil or saprolite under Garry oak tree replicate 1 | place: USA:California | collected 2016-06-15
GGCTGATGACGAACATCGATCTCTACAGTTTTCCGACGTACCTCCGCGGCCGGAACCCGATGCCCTACGTCAAGGAGCTGACCGGCGGCAGCGGCGTATGGATGGGACACAAGATCGACGATAGCTCGAACGTCCGCTTCACGCCGGCCTTCGTCGGTTTCGAGTGCGACAACATGCTTCTGATGATGGACCGGGAGCCCATCGATCAACCCGACGTGACCGCGCTCGTCTACATGAACATGAAGCCGACCGACTACGCGGCGCACCGTTGGGGCCTCGAAAGCCTCGAGGCGCGAGACGCGCTCCGGGCGCAAGATGCCTGCGTCGGTAAGCTGATCCAGAAGCTGAATGCTCGAGTGGGCGAGGGGAACTACGTGGTCACGATTACGGCCGACCATGGAATGATGCCGATGCCGGAGGTTGCGAGCGGCCATCGACTCTCGCTGCGTACCCTGCTCGAGATGGTTGACAAGAAGTTCGGAGCCAAGATCAGTCTCGGCGGCGGGTTCATCAACCTCTGGTTCGATCAGACGAAGATGAAGGAGATCGGCATCACGAACCAGGACATCGCGGCGTACCTTCGCTCCTTGACGGCCGGCGAGTACTACGGTCCGCGCGAGAAGTGGCCTGCCTACCTCGCCTACCGGCCGGACGAACACCTCTTCTTCAACGCCTACACGTATGAGCAGGTCGAGACGTTCGTGCAGGCGAATCCGACACGCTGGATGGCCAACCCCTACGCGGGAGAGGGCACTGTCGTCACCCTCGAGCACGACCTCGAACGGCTATATGCAGCCGGGTCAGGCATGGGCTATCTTGCGTATGGCGCTCATGGCGACGGGGAGCTGACGCGCCTCGACGGCACCCGCTATTTCTATCGAGACGGTTCGGAGCTGGAGGAGGAACGCGAGACGTTCGAGGAGTTGATGCCTCGCTGAACGACCGGTCTGGACCGCGGACAATCGCGACTCTCTTAGCAACCGCTGTGGCAGCGGCTTCTGGGGCGGCCAGCGTCCGAGTCTGGCAGATTACGTCATGGAGACGGAGGCCCCACGGGGGCGACCGCCACCGGAGGGCGGTGTTCATGTCTCCTCCAACCCATCAGCCGGACGCGGCCTGTCGGTTGGATCGGAGGGCGGGGGACCCTCCTCTTGCCTCTTCTCGTGGGGCTCAGCGGGTCGGGGTGCGGGCGCGGAGGACGGCCTGTCGGGCGATGGTGTAGGATCGTGAACCGTGGACGCCGGTGGACGCGGGATGCCGCTTGGTGCCGCCTGGGGCAGGGAAGGAGTCGCTAAATCACTGCTACTTGGAGGTTCGGGCGTTACGAATCCCTTACCCTCCACCATATGAACTATCAGCCGCTTACAGGCCAACGCACACGGAATCGTGGTGCAGGGTGGCGCAATAGGCTAGCGAAGGGCCGGGGGAGCGTTCGCGCTCTACTCGGCCTTTCGTGTCTCACGAGGCGGCGCACAGGGAATTCAAGCCTCGGAGTCGCCGCCCTGGACGTAGCGGTCCGGTCCATCGACGTAGCGGGCATGGGCGCGGCGGTTAGTCCGGTGAAGGTACCGCTCGGTCTCCTGCACGGAGCTACGTCCAGCTCAGTCGCGCACGGCCAGGAGTGGTACGGGCGTGATTCGAGCGCCTCGCGGCCTTCAGCCCCCCACGTGATGAACGGTGTGACGCGTCGAGTGAAACGTCCGGTAGCGGAGCGCTACCCGCGCCAGTAGCTTCTGCCAGAAATGCTCCAGGAAGGCAGGGTAGCGGGGTAGTTCGCCGTTTTCGCGCAGGAACACCCCTCAAGGCCTTGTCGGTGACCGGCCCCGCTTGCGCCTGGATGCGGAAGGCGTCCAGCATGTCGCGCACACTCGTGCTGATGATTCGGTGCAGCTCCTGCGCCTCGGTGCCCACACGGACCAGGCGCGGCGAGGAGATCCGCGCCCGTGCCTGCCAGGAACGTGCGCCTGGAGATCACTGTCGCACCCTGTGGCGTTGGGGTGCTCCGGGTTGCGTCGGTTTGCGTGACCGCGAGAGCGCTCGGTCCGGCCGAACTTACGGGACGGACTCGCTCTGGGCCGGACGTGGTGTAGCATGCGAAGCCGTGGGCGCCGCTGGACGCGGGATGCTATCTCGTGCTGCATAGTGCATGGGATGCACCATTCAGTACGTCGTGAGGACGCCGGAGGAGCCCGGCACCCTGTATCGCCCGGCGGGCGCAGCTTTTACTTGGCGGTGCGGGCCGGCTTTGCGGGACACATCTTGTGGTACCAGATGGACCCGAGCTTGACGTGGTTACCGTTCTTGCGGATCCTGAGTTTGCACTTGGGGCAGGTACCCATCCCGGTCTCCTTCATTGATTGATCTGCGCCATCTACGGCCAACCAGCCGAGTATACACGACCTCGAGGACGATGTGACCACCGGTTGTGTCTTCTGCCGTATAGTCGCCGGGGAGAGCCCGGCCGAGATCGAATACGACGACGAAGAAGTACTCGCCTTCAAGGATCTTTATCCCAAGGCGCCCATCCATCTGCTCATCATTCCCAAGCGCCATATCGAGTCCATCGCGCGTCTCGAGCTAGAAGACGAAGCCGTCGTGGGGCATTGTGTCCGCGTAGCGCGACTCCTCGCGGAGCGCCTGGGCTACGGAGAGCGCGGCTATCGCGTCTCTTCCAATACAGGACCGGAGGGAGATCAGGTCGTGTATCACCTGCACTTTCACCTTACAGCAGGGCGGCGGGGATGATTCGCGTTCGGGGACTGTCCAAGCGGTATGGACGCGGTGCCGCAGCCCTCGACCGTGTCGATCTCGATGTCGGCGCGGGGGAGTTCGTCACCCTCATCGGCCCGAGCGGCGCAGGCAAATCGACGCTTCTACGCTGTATAAATGGACTGATCGTGCCCTCGGCCGGCGAAATCACCGTGAACGGGGAGCCGGTTACCGGCGCATCGCCGGACGGCCTACGAGTTGTGCGTGCGAGGGTTGGCTTCGTCTTCCAGCACTTCAATCTCTTGAAGCGTCTGAGCGTGCTGGACAACGTCCGCGTCGGCACACTATCACGGGTTGACGCCTGGTCCTCGCTTGTCGCTCGATTTCCCGAGGCCGAGACCGAGCGGGCGAGAAGAGCGCTACGGCGGGTCGGACTGGCCGGGCTCGAGCATCGGCGAGCGGACACCCTATCGGGAGGGCAACAGCAGCGGGTGGGAATCGCGCGGGCGCTGGTCCAAGAGCCTCGGGTGCTCCTGGCTGACGAACCCATGTCAAGTCTCGATCCGGCACTCGCACGGTCGCTCATGGAGTTGCTCCGCCACATCAATCTTGAGGACGGGATCACCGTGATCACCTCGCTGCACGTGTTGGATCTGGCCACCCGCTATGGCGGGCGAATCGTAGGCTTGCGCGCGGGCCGAATCGTTCACGATGGGCCGCCAGCCGCCATGACCCCGTCCACGGCACAGATGATCTTTGGAGAGACGGGCGCATGACCTCCGCCAGCCGCTGGGCGGGCGGACTGGCCATAGCCGCGGCGTTCGTCTGGTCCTTGTGGTCTACGGATGCGTCACTCCAGCGTCTCGTAGAGGGCGTGCCGTTTATGCTCGACTTCATCCGACGCATGCTCCCGCCCGATCCAAGCGTCCTGGGCCAGGCTCTTCACGGAGCCCTTCAAACGGTTCAGATCGCCATTGTCGGTACCATCGTGGCGGCCGTGCTGGCCGTTCCTCTCGCTCTTTCGGCGGCGAGAAATACGGCCCCTCGTTGGGTCTTCTACTGGGTCCGCAGCGCCCTGAATGTGTTTCGGGCCATTGACACCCTTGTCTACGCGCTCTTCTTCGTTGCGGCGGTAGGACTGGGGCCATTCCCAGGTGTACTGGCTGTCATTGTTTACACGGCAACTGTCCTGGCAAAGCTCTTTTCCGAGGCGATCGAGGCCATGGATCCAGGGCCGGTGGAGGCGGTGCAGGCCGTGGGCGCAACGCGACTTCAGGTGTTGCGGTGGGGCGTGCTGCCGCAGCTGGCGCCGGAGTTCGTATCGTTCACTCTGTACCGCTTCGAGACGAACATTCGCGCTGCTGCCGTGCTTGGATTCGTGGGAGGAGGGGGAATAGGCTTCTACATTCAGACCTATCTTCGGCTATTGAATTATCCAGCCGCATCGACGGTGCTCATGGTGCTGGTCGTCATGGTTATGCTCGTGGATTTCACCTCATCCCGCCTCAGGTCCCGGCTTATATAGAGTCGCACGGCCCCGCAAAAAGAGAACGGCCCCAGGGCTCTTGACCCTGGGGCCGTCGGGTGTACGTTTCCGGCTACTTCTTCAGCAGCTCGATGGCGGCCTTGGCCTTATTCGAAGCCACCGTCATATTCCCGGTCTTGCAAGCCGCCTCAGCATCCTTCACGAGAGAAGCAGCCTTGCTGATGTCGGCGCGAGGAGCCTGGCTGCTAGCCGTGGCACCGCTGCCCGACCGCGGCGACTGCACGTTCTGATTGCCGCGGGGCGACTGGATGCTGTCGTTACTACGGGGAGACTGGACGTCCTGATTGCCACGGGGCGACTGCACGTTCTGGTTGCCGCGCGGAGACTGGACATCCTGGTTCCCGCGCGGCGACTGCACGTCCTGATTGCCGCGCGGAGACTGGACATCCTGGTTACCGCGGGGCGACTGCACGTCCTGGTTGCCGCGAGGAGACTGGACATCCTGGTTGCCGCGAGGAGACTGGACATCCTGGTTGCCGCGAGGAGACTGGACGTCCTGGTTGCCGCGAGGAGACTGGACATCCTGGTTCCCACGGGGCGACTGCACGTCCTGATTGCCACGAGGAGACTGCACGCTCTCGTTCGTGCGGGCACCAGCTAGTGACCGCGGCGCCTGGACTTCCTGGTTACTGCGAGGAGACTGCACATCCTGGTTACCACGCGGTGACTGCACATCCTGGTTACCACGCGGTGACTGAACATTCTGGTTGCCACGAGGCGACTGAACATCCTGGTTGCCACGCGGCGACTGTACGTCCTGATTGCCGCGAGGAGACTGGACATCCTGATTCCCGCGGGGCGACTGGACATCCTGGTTCCCGCGCGGCGACTGAACGTTCTGATTGCCGCGAGGAGACTGGACATCCTGGTTACCACGGGGCGACTGCACGTCCTGATTGCCGCGAGGAGACTGCACGCTCTCGTTCGACCGGGCGCCAGCCAGCGACCGCGGGGCCTGAACGTCCTGGCTACCGCGCGGAGACTGGACATCCTGGTTACCACGGGGCGACTGCACGTTCTCGTTCGAACGGGCACCAGCCAGTGACCGCGGCGCCTGGACATCCTGGCTATTGATGCTAGCCACCTGCTTCTTGCTCAACATTTCCTTCGCCTGCGCCACTTCGGCTGGGCAACTCGCCGACTGCGCCGAGGTCAAAGCGGGTGACAACGACATCGCTACAGCCACGCTAAGAACCGTTGCGAACAGCTTCTTCATGTTCTCGTCCTTTCTTTCTGTGTGTGGGCCTTACCGCCGCCAGCCCTTTGGCCCCCACTGAGCCTGGGGCATCCGTGAAATCCGCTCCTTCGCTCCGGGTACTTCACTTCGGAATCGTTGACTCACACGTTGCAGGGTAAGTGCCAGAGGGCTTCCGAACGGAAGAGGTGTTTGAAATCAATCTGTTGGCAGGTATATGAACCTACTGGAGGACCCCCGGGACGAGGCGTTTCGCCCGAGCCTGGCAAGATTCGGCGTGCGGCAAACTGCCTGAAATGGCGTCAATTCTACCCATCCTGGCCGACCGTCGAGCCCGGCGGTTTCTTGAGCGCCCCCTTTAGAAGTTGCTACGCTGTCTTCCCTGTATGAAGGAACTCGTGGGAAGATTATTCGCCGGGGCCGGGTGGCAGTGGAATACCCATCGCTAGTTCAGGACGGGAGCCTTTAGGTGTTTCCGCTCAAGGATGACGTTCCGACCCTTACCGCCCCGTGGGTCACAGTAGGTCTGATAACGGTCAATGTCGCGGTCTTTTTCTACCAAGTCTCCCTGCAGGGCTTGGGCTCGGCTGAAGGGGTACGAGCAACTCGCGACCTCGTCTTGGAGTTCGGCCTCGTGCCATGCCGGCTCACTGGGTTTTGTGAGGCTGGGGAACCGCTCCTCCCGCCGGTCCTGACCGTGCTGACCTCCATGTTCCTGCATGGCGGGCTCCTGCACCTTGGTGGCAACATGCTGTACCTGTGGATCTTCGGGAACAACGTTGAGGGCACTCTCGGCCACGGACGGTTCGCGCTTTTCTATCTGGCCTCGGGCGTGGTCGCGGCGAGCGCGCAGACGGCACTTAGCGCAGCCTCCCCGATTCCAGTGATCGGTGCCAGTGGTGCGGTGTCGGGAGTGCTCGGGGCCTACCTTCTGCTCTTTCCAAGGGCAAACGTCCTTACCCTCCTAGTCGTTGGCTTCTTCGTCCGCGTGGTACGTATCCCTGCTGTGGTGGTCCTCGGCTTCTGGTTCGTCGTCCAGTTCGTAAGCGGACTGATTACCTGGAGCGGAGGGGCGAGCGGGGAGGTCGCGTGGTTCGCCCATCTTGGAGGCTTCCTGTCCGGGATGGCGTTACTCCTCCTCTTGCGCCATCGGAATCCGGAGGCAAGTGGTCAGAGGCGGCGTTCCTGGTAAGTTCCGCCCCGCCGTTCTTTCCGCTATACTTCAGTATGCTCGGTGGGTTGTCGGCGGCTCGATCTGTTAGCTCGGAGAACACCCAATGAAGGCCGTGGTTATGGCGGGAGGCTTTGGAACCCGCCTGAGGCCCTTGACTGCGCATCTGCCCAAGCCGCTCGTCCCCGTGGGAAACATTCCCATCATGGAGCACATGGTGCGGCTCCTGAAGAAGCACGGCTTCACCGATCTCTGCGTCCTGCTCTACTTCCTGCCCGACACAATTACCGGCCATTTCGGGGACGGGAGCGGGTGGGGAGTGAACATGTCCTACTTCACGCCCACCGCCGATTTGGGCACAGCGGGGGCGGTCAAGTTCGCGGTGGGCGACAGCAATGAGCCCGTCCTTGTCGCGTCGGCGGATGTCCTCACGGACTTCGACCTCTCGGAAGCCGTGGCTTTCCACCGCTCGAAGGACGCCGAGGCGACCATGGTGCTCACCCGGGTCGAGCAACCCCTTGCCTATGGCATCGTCATCACAGACGAGGAGGGCCGGGTCCTTCGCTTTCTCGAGAAACCGACCTGGGGCGAGGTGTTCAGCGACACCATCAATACAGGCATTTACCTGCTGGAACCATCCGTGTTTCCGGCCATCCCTGCCAGCCGACCCTACGACTTCGGCAAGGAGTTGTTTCCAGCCCTCCTCGCCTCCGGCCGGCCGCTCTGGGGTCACGTTGCGAAGGGCTACTGGCGAGACGTCGGCGACCTCGCAGAATATCGCACGGCACATCTCGATCTCCTCCAAGGGCGGATCGGTGTGGACATACCCGGGGAGCGGCACTCGGGAAACGGGCACACGGTATGGCTCGATTCGGGAGCGCGCGTCGACTACTCGTCGCGGTTGTCAGGCTCGGTCATCGTGGGCCGGGGAGCCCAAATCGCCCCCGGGGCACGTGTCGCCAACTCCGTGATCGGGCCGGAGTCGATCATTCACGCGGGCGCTGACGTCGAAGGTAGCGTCATCTGGGACGGCGTCGAGATCGGTCCGGGGGCTGTAGTCAAGGAGGCGGTGATCGGCCGGAAGACCGCTGTGTGCGCCAATGCCTTCTTAGCCGAGGGGGTTGTCATCGCCGACTTCTGCCGGATCGGCGAAGCCAGTGTCGTCAAGGCCAACGTCAAGGTCTGGCCGTACAAAGAGGTTGAGGACGGCGCGACGCTCGCCATGAGTCTTGTCTGGGGTGAGCGCTGGAGTCGGTCACTCTTCGGCCGTTATGGAGTTTCTGGGCTTGCCAATATCGAGATATCTCCCGAGTTTGCCGCTAAGCTGGGAGCCGCGTCCGGCGCCATCGTAGGCAGGCGGCGGGTTATGATCACGAGCCGCGACCATCACAAGGCGTCGCGCATGATTAATCGTGCGCTCATGTCCGGCCTGCTGTCGGTCGGCGTAGACGTTCAGGATCTCGGCGTGGCGCCGCTTCCGGTGGTGCGCTATCAGATTTCGGCCCTCGGCCTGGCGGGCGGAACCCACGTGAGGAAGTCTCCCTACGATCCACAGATTCTGGACATCAAGTTCCTCGATTCGCGAGGCCTCGAGGTCGCGCCGGACCGGGAAAAGGCCATGGAGCGTCTCTTCTTCATGGAGGACTTCGAGCGCGCCCCAATGGACGGCATCGGGACGCTCACCTTCCCGCACGCGGGCACTGACCGCTATCGTGACGGTCTCCTTGGATCCGTAGACCCAGAGGTCGTGCGCGGCGGGGGGCTCCGGATGGTTCTCGACTATGCCTTCGGATCGGCCTCTTCCATTTTTCCCTCGGTACTAGGCGCCCTCGGCGTCGAGGTCATCGCCCTCAACGCATACCTCGACGAGACGCGCATTTCGAAGACGTCGGACGAGTTCCAGCGGTCTCTCCAGCAGCTATCGAACATCGTTCGCACACTCGGGGCTGACCTCGGTGTGCTTCTCGATACGGGTGGCGAAAAGGTCTTCCTCGTGGACGAAAAGGGCGAGGTTCTCTCAGGGGACCTCGCCCTGGCCCTCGTGGCGCTCCTCACCATGCGCACTCGCCCCCCAGGCCGCATCGTCGTTCCCGTGACGGCGTCGCGGGCGATCGAGCGGATGGCAGAGGAGTACGGCTTCCAGGTGACGCGCTCCCGTGGCACCGCCCGAGCGCTCACCGAAGCCGCCCTCGCTCCGGATGTGGCGCTGGTGGGCGAGGAACTCGGTGGCCTGATCTTCCCGAGCTTTCATCCAGCTTTCGACGGGATGTCGGCAGTAGTGAGAATTCTCGAGATGATGGCGCGCCTCGACGTGCGGCTCCATCAGTTGACCCGTGCCGTGCCGGAAAGTCACGTGGCCCGTCTCGAAGTGCCGTGCCCCGATGAGCGCAAAGGGGCGGTCATGCGGCGGCTGATCGAGGCGACCAAGGGGGCAGATGTCGAGCTGATCGAGGGTGTACGGGTCAGGATGGGTGACGATTGGGTAGCCGCTATCCCCGACGCCGATCGGGCGATCTTTCATGTCATTGCCGAAGCCGCGGACCGCGAGAGGGCCCAGGGGCTGGCCGAGGAGTTCCGCGACCGCATCACAGGCTGGAGAAAGGAGCTTGCGTGAAGAAGGCTACGATGAAGAAGCCGAGTCCCTCGGTGGCGCGCGAGGTGAAAAGCCGTGTGCCCGCCGGGCAGGCAAAGGTCAAGGAACGCATCGACGTGGCGCTGGTCTCCCGCGGGTTGTGCGAAAGCCGGGAGAAAGCAGCTCGATTGCTCCTGGCGGGCGCGGTCACGGTGGATGGCAAACGCGTGGACAAGCCGGGAGCCTTGGTCGCGCCCGGTGCCGATCTGCGTGTGACCGCCCGGCAGAAGTTCGTGAGCCGAGGAGGGGACAAGCTCGTCCATGCGCTCGAGGTCTTTGCCGTGTCCCCCAAGGGCCGGGTGTGCATCGATGTTGGTGCGTCCACGGGGGGCTTCACCCATTGCCTGCTCGAGGCAGGAGCCGCGCGAGTATACGCCGTCGACGTTGGACAGGGACAACTCGATGCTTCGCTGCGGGCCGATGGGCGGGTCGTGGTCATGGAGAAGACCAATGCCCGGCAGCTGCCGCCGGACTCCTTTCCAGAGGCACCGAGGCTTGCCACGATCGACGTCTCCTTCATCTCCCTTGAGAAGGTTCTCCCTTCCGTTTTCAATGTGCTGACGTCTGAAGGCGAGACGGTAGCGCTGATCAAGCCTCAGTTCGAGATCGGCAAGGGTCTCGTCGGCAAAGGCGGCGTGGTTCGAGATGCCAGCCACCACAAGACGGTCATATCCCGGGTGGCGCGCTTCTGTGTACTCCACGGCTGGCACGTACGGGGAGTGACACCTTCTCCCCTCAAGGGGCCCAAGGGCAATCGCGAGTTCTTCCTTCATCTGACTCGGACGGGGCGAACCATCGCCGATCTTGATACGCTCATCGCCCGCGCCGCGGAATCTGCCGAGCCCGCATGAAGCGAATCGGCATCGTCGCGAAGACCGACCGCGCCGAGGCCCGTGGGGTCGTAGAACGGCTGCTCGGGTGGTGCGGTGAGCGGGATCTCCAGCCGTTTTTCGACAAGGAGACGGCCGGGCTCTGCCCAGAGGCACGGGTGACGTCGGTCCTCAAACCTGAGCTGCCCGCGCAGGTCGACCTGCTGCTCGTCCTGGGCGGCGACGGCACGCTGCTGTCGATGGCGCGTCTGGTGGGCGATCTCCCCGTACCCATCCTTGGCGTCAACCTGGGCGGACTGGGTTTTCTCACCGCCCTGACGGTGGACGAGCTGTTCCCGGCCCTCGAGGCGCTTCTCGCCGGAGGTCTCGTGATCGAAGAGCGCGTCATGCTGGCGGCGCAGGTCTGGCGTCACGGGGAGCGCCTCTCCGAGTACGTCGCCCTCAACGACGTGGTCATCACCAAATCCGCGATGAGCCGCATCATCAACCTCGCCGTTTCGGTGGACGGACAGTTCGCGACAGGGTATCGGGCAGATGGCCTCATCATCTCGACCCCGACAGGCTCCACCGCCTATTCCCTCTCCGCCGGAGGGCCGATCGTCTTCCCGACCATGCCCGCGGTCGTGCTGACGCCGATCTGCTCGCACACCCTCACCAACCGGGCGATCGTGCTCCCGGTGGACCAGCGCATCGAGGTCACTCTGCAGTCTGACCAAGACGTGATGGTGACGCTCGACGGACAGGTGGGCTTCGCGCTGAAGGAGGGTGACATCGTGGCCATTCATCAGGCGGCGGCCAGGATCCGACTCCTCCGCTTTCCCCAGAAGCACTTCTTCTCGGTACTGCGGACCAAGCTCAAGTGGGGCGAACGGTAGCGGCCCCCAGGGATGAGTACGGGCCGCCGGGCTACTTCCCGCCTGTCGCCAGCGAGATACGGTTTGAACGTGAACGTCCTTGAGACTTAGCATCGGGGCCACCATGCTGCGCGAGCTTGCCATACGGAATCTCGCCGTTCTCGAGGAAGCGCGCGTCACGTTCTCCCCCGGCCTCAACGTGCTCACGGGCGAGACGGGAGCCGGCAAGTCGATCGTCATCGATGCCCTCTTGCTCGTCCGAGGCAGTCGTGCCCAACCCGATCTCATCCGCACCGGTGCGGACACCGCTTCGGTCGAGGCCGTCTTCGACGTGCCCCCCACCGGCCCGCTCGCCACCGCATTGGAGGAAGCGGGCCATGCCGCGCTGGACGGCCAACTGATCGTCAAGCGCGAACTCGCTCGCTCAGGCCGTCACCGCGTCTTCGTCAACGACTCGGCGGCCACCGTGGGCCTCCTCGAGAAGCTGGGGGACCTCCTGGTGGAGATCCACGGCCAGCACGAGCACCAGCGCCTCATGGAAGCATCCCGTCAGCTCGACCTGCTTGATCGGTTCGCTGGATGTGAGGAATCGCGGGCCACCCTGGCCGCGCTCTGGGCACGGTGGGAGGCGGGGAAAGCCGGGCTTGCGCGCCTGCGCGACGAGGCGCGCGAAGGCGCCCGCAAGGAAGAGCTCTTCCGCTGGGAGCTGTCGGAAATCGACGCGGTACAGCTCCGGGAAGGCGAGGAGGATGAGCTTCGAGCCGAGCGCCGCCGCCTGCAAAACGCCGAGCGAATCTCCTCCGGCCTTCAGGAGACCATGGAGATCCTCAACGAAGATGCGCAGGCGGTCGTGCCGAGGCTTGGACGCGCCGTGGCCTTGCTCCGCGATCTGTCGCGCTTCGATCCGGACGCGGCGGCTCCCATCGAGGCCCTGGAAGGATCCCAAGCCTACGTCGAGGATGCCGTGGCGCGCGTGCGCTCCCTCCGTGAGCGCGCGGTAGTGGACCCGGGTCGGCTCCGCGAGATCGACGAGCGGCTTGACGCCATCGGCAACATCAAGCGCAAGTATGGCGAGACGGCGGCGGCGGTGGCCGCCTACCGGGCGGAGATCGCGGGTGCTCTCGACCGGCTCGAGCGCCATGACGCCATCGCGGAGGAGACCGAGGGTGAGGTGGCGGCCAGTGCCGCCGCGGCCGCTCGCGAAGCCGTCGGGCTCTCCGAGGCAAGGACGGAAGGAGCGCGAAAGCTCGAGCGCCTGATCCAGCGCGAGCTCCGCACCCTCGGCATGGATCATGCGCGGTTCCGTGCTCTCCTGCGCCGCGAGCCGGCGGGGGAAGCGGAACTCTCCAGCGGCTCCAGTGGCTGGCGCATCGGGCCTCGGGGAGCCGAAACCGTCGAGTTCCTGCTGTCGGCCAATCCGGGCGAGGAGTTGAAGGCGCTCGCCAAGGTTGTCTCGGGGGGCGAGCTGTCGCGTACCATGCTGGCGATCAAGACCATTCTCGCCACCGCCGAAGACGTGCCGACCATGGTCTTCGACGAAGTGGATGCCGGTATCGGCGGACGCGTCGCCGACGCGGTGGGGCAGAAGCTCCGGCAGACCGCGGCCGGCCGGCAAGTCCTCTGCGTGACGCATCTGGCGCCGATCGCCGCGTTCGCCGAGCATCACCTCGTCGTGGACAAGCGCGTGATCAAGGGGGCGACTCGCACCACCGTGACCGCTCTCGACCCCGCGGCCCGGGTGGACGAGGTGGCGCGCATGTTGGGCGGCGATCAGATCACGGATACGTCGCGGCGGCACGCGCGTGAGCTCCTCAAAAGTGCCCGTGTGGCCGACTAGTGTAAGATACAGGCCATGTTGAACGTCCTCGTCCGTGCGGTCTTCGGCACCAAGCACGAGCGCGACGCGAAGCGGATGCGGCCCGCCGTTGAAAGTATCAATGCCCTCGGCCCCGCGCTGGAGCGGCTGTCTGACTCCGAGCTCAAGGCCAAAACCGACGAGTTCCGGAAGCGGCTCGCCGACGGCGCCGAGGTGGACGATCTGCTCGTGGAAGCGTTCGCCGTCTGCCGCGAGGCCGCCCGGCGCACCGTTCGTATGCGCCATTTCGACGTCCAGCTCATGGGTGGCATGATCCTGCACCAGGGCAAGATCTCGGAGATGGCAACGGGCGAGGGCAAGACCCTCGTGGCCACGCTCCCCGCCTACCTGAATGCCCTGCCGGGGCTCGGCACCCACATCGTCACGGTCAACGATTACCTGGCGCGCCGCGATGCGCAGTGGATGGGGCCAATCTATCATGCGCTGGGCCTGAGCCTGGGCGTGATCCAGCACGAGGTCTCCTACCTCTACGATCCGTCGCACGTCTCCTCCGATATCCGGCTCACCGGGCTCCGGTCGTGCTCCAGACGGGAGGCCTATCACGCCGACATCACCTACGGCACAAACAACGAGTTCGGCTTCGACTACCTCCGGGACAACATGCGGTTCAATCTGGAGGAGATGGTTCAGCGTGAGCATCACTATGCGATCGTGGACGAGGTTGACTCGATCCTCATCGACGAGGCGCGGACGCCCCTCATCATCTCCGGTCCCGCGGAAGGCTCGACGGATCGGTATTACAAGATTGACCGGATCATCCCCAAGCTCAAGCGCGCCGCCACCATCGTCGAGGGCAAGCTGTCCGAGATCGAGGCTCAGGCACCCGGCGACTACATCGTGGACGAGAAGTCACGCGCCGTTTCCCTGACCGAGCAGGGGATTTCTCACTGCGAGCGGCTGCTGAATGTGGAGAACCTCTACGATCCGACGCAGATGGACGTGCTCCACCACATCAGCCAGGCCTTGAAGGCCCACGCCCTTTTCAAGAAGGACGTGGACTACGTGGTGAAGGACGGGCAAGTCATCATCGTGGACGAGTTCACCGGGCGCCTCATGCCCGGCCGACGCTGGTCCGACGGGCTTCATCAGTCCGTCGAGGCCAAAGAAGGTGTCAAGATCGAGTCAGAGAATCAAACACTTGCTACGATTACCCTGCAGAATTACTTCCGGATGTACGACAAGCTGGCCGGCATGACGGGAACAGCGGCAACGGAGGCCGACGAGTTCGCCAAGATCTACGAGCTCGATGTGACCGTCATTCCCACCAACCGTCCCATGTCCCGCGTCAACTTCCCGGACGTCGTCTACAAGACCGAGCGGGAGAAGTTCGAGGCAGTGAGCGCGGAGATCGCTGCCTGTCACGAAAAGGGACAACCCGTGCTCGTGGGCACCGTCTCCATCGAGAAGTCCGAGCATCTCGCCCGGCTCTTGAAGAAGCGCGGTATCCCGCATCAGGTGCTCAATGCCAAGTACCATGAGCGCGAGGCCGAGATTGTCGCTCAGGCCGGCCGGGAGAAGGCCGTCACCATCGCGACCAACATGGCGGGGCGCGGCACCGATATCCTGCTCGGAGGCAATCCGGACTTTCTCGCCAAGGAGCTTTTGAGAAAGAAGGGACTGGACCCCGCGCTGGCCCCCGCCGCCGATCGCCAGACGGCCTTCGAAGAGGCGCAGAAAGTCACCGAGCCCGAGCACGAGCGGGTGGTGAAGCTCGGCGGGCTGCACATCATCGGCACGGAGCGGCACGAGTCACGGCGCATTGACAACCAGCTGCGTGGACGCTCCGGTCGCCAGGGTGACCCCGGCTCCTCGCGCTTCTACCTTTCGCTCGAGGACGACCTCCTCCGCATCTTCGGCTCCGAGCGCATCCAGCGCATCATGGAGCGGCTGGGGATGGAAGAGGGCGAGCCTATCGAGCACAAGTTGGTGACTCGTGCCATCGGCACGGCCCAGAAGCGCGTGGAGACCCGCAACTTCGAGATTCGCAAGCACCTGCTCGAGTACGACGACGTCATGAACAAACAGCGGGAGATCGTCTACGGGCTCCGGCGCGACATCCTCGAAGGAGAGAGTCAGCAGGAGCGGATTCTCGAATGGGCTGCGGAAATCGCGGAGGCGACCGTGACGCGCTTCGCTTCGCGCGAGACCCATGCCGATGACTGGGACCTCGGAGGCCTGAACGAAGCGCTGTACAGGCAATTCGATCTTCGTTTGCCCGCCGAAGCCAATGGAGCGGTCGAGGCTGGATCGAGCGAAGCGCTCGACTCCATCGTGCAGGAAGCAGTGGAACGCCTATACGGCGAACGCGAGCGTCAAGTCGGCCCCGAGCTCTTCCACCGGCTCGAGCGCTGGATCCTCCTCGGTCTGCGATGGGAGGACGGCGAGTTCCGCGGAATCGATCAACTCTGGAAGGATCACCTCCTGAACATGGACCATCTCAAGGAGGGTATCGGTCTTCGCGGCTACGGCCAGCGGGATCCGCTGACCGAGTACAAGAAGGAAGCCTTCGATATGTTCCAGGAGATGATGGATCACTTGAAAGAGGTGGTCCTGGAACAGCTCTTCAAGGTGCGCATCGGAGGCGTCGACCTGACGTCCGAGAGGACGGCCGCGCCGGCCCCGTCGTCCCCGCCACGATGGCGCGAAACTCACGGCACCAATAGTCCGGAATCTGCGGGTGAGCCGCGTCTGGCCGCGGGGGTCAAGGTCGGTCGCAATGACCCGTGCCCATGTGGTTCCGGTAAGAAATACAAGAAGTGCTGCCTGCTCAAAGGGGCCTGAGCCGGACCCCGGATCTGGGGCCCCCGGTGCCCGGCGACCCCCTTCTGTGGGGGTTTTTTCTTGCCGCGCACGCGCAGGCCATGTTATCCATAAACGCCGAGTCTCGGCGACCTCATGCGCCTAGAACAGATCGTCATTCAGGGCTTCAAGTCGTTTGCCGAGAGGACCGAAGTCCAGGTCTTCCCCGGCGTCACCTGCATCGTCGGGCCAAACGGCTGCGGCAAGTCGAATGTTGCCGACGCCATTCGATGGGCGCTGGGCGAGCAGAGCCCCAAGACCCTCCGTGGACAGAAAATGGAAGACGTCATCTTCCACGGCTCGTCCTCCCGGAGGGCGGTGGGACTGGCTGAAGTCGGGCTCGTTTTCAACAATGACGGCGGGTTGAATGTGCCGTGGAGCGAGGTGGGCGTGGCCCGCCGCCTCTACCGCACGGGAGAGAGCGAGTACCTCCTCAACAAGGGCGTGTGCCGGCTCCGTGACATTCAGGACCTCTTCGCGGGCACCGGTGTCAATCCCAAGGCCTATGCGCTCATGGATCAGGACCGGCTGAATCATGTCCTGACCGCCAAGCCCTGGGAGCGGCGCATCTTCATCGAAGAAGCGGCCGGAGTCGCGCGCTACAAGCAGCAGCGGGGCGAAACGCAGGGCAAGCTCGACGCGACCCGTCAGAACCTCCAGCGCGTTCGCGACGTCATGGACGAGGTGAAGCGTCAGGTCGGCTCGCTCGAGCGCCAGGCCCGCAAGGCCCAGCAGTACAAAGCGCTGCATCAGGAGCGGCAGGAGCTCGATCTCGCGATGCTCGCCGCGGACTATGCCGGACTGACCGCGGCCCACGAGGCCTTGGGCCAGGAAGTGGCTCGGCTCCGGAGGGAGGAAGAAGAGCGGCGCGTGACCATCGCCCAGCTCTCCGCACGCGAGGCGACGGCGCGGGCGTCCATCCAGGAGAGCGAGTATCGCTTGGCCGATCTCCGGCAGTCGGCTCAGAAATTCCAGGGCGAGGTGGAGCGCCTGCTCGAGCGACGCGAGCAGATGGGCGCGCAGATTCGCGAACTCACGGAGGAAGAGCTCCGGCTTGGCGAGGAGATCCGCTCGCTGGGCGAGCGGCGGACAGAGCTCACCCTCAAGCGGGAGGACGCGATCAGGGCTCTCGGCGAGGCGCGCGAGCGCTTCGCTGGACTGGACCGCCAGGTGAGAACCCTCGACGCGGATTTGGAGGCGCGTCGAGTCGAACTGGGTGCGCGACGGGCGGCCGTCGAGGCCCTGCGGCTCGAGCAGATCCGCGCCGCGGGTGACAGAGCCGAGCTGACGCGCTATGCCGGCGAGCTGCGTGAGCGCGGCGCCCAGCTCGAGCGACGCCGTGAACGGCTGGAGAGCGAAACGACGGGGGCCCAGACCGAAGCCGACGCACTCGCGGCCGCCCGTCGCCGCCTCGAGT
>WNGL01005364.1_pt1 | contig 17018 bp, 15 predicted proteins | sample 5400591 | NCBI WGS metagenome assembly WNGL01 (sample SAMN13153377, study PRJNA577476) | soil metagenome | isolation source: 80 cm soil or saprolite under Garry oak tree replicate 1 | place: USA:California | collected 2016-06-15
TCGGTCACGGCGCGCTCGCCGAGCGGGCGCTGCTGCCGGTGATCCCCTCGCGCGAGGAGTTCCCGTACGCACTGCGCCTGGTCAGCGAGGTACTGTCGTCCAACGGCTCGACCTCGATGGCGTCGGTCTGCGCCTCGACCCTGTCGCTGATGGACGCCGGCGTGCCGATCAAGGCACCGGTCGGCGGCATCGCGATGGGCCTGGTCTCCGAGGGCGGCGAGTACGTCACGCTGACCGACATCCTGGGAGCCGAGGACGCCTACGGCGACATGGACTTCAAGGTCGCCGGCACGCGCGAGTTCGTCACCGCGCTGCAGCTCGACACCAAGCTCACGGGCATCCCGAGCGAAGTGCTGATCAACGCGCTCACCCAGGCGCGCGACGCCCGCATGGTGATCCTCGACGTGATCCAGGCGGCGATCGAGCAGCCGCGCGAGCAGGTCTCCATGCTCGCGCCGCGGGTCCACATCGAGCAGATCCCGGTCGCCAAGATCGGCGAGCTCATCGGGCCCAAGGGCAAGCGCATCAACGAGATCCAGGCGGCTTCGGGCGCCGACATCTCGATCGAGGACGACGGCCGGGTGTTCATCGGCGCAACCAACGGGGAGCAGCTCGAGATCGCGCTCAACATGATCCGCGAGCAGATGAACCCCGTGATGCCGCAGGTCGGCGAGCGCTACCTCGGCACCGTGGTCAAGACCACCACCTTCGGCGCCTTCATCTCGCTGACGCCGGGCAAGGACGGCCTGCTGCACATCTCCAAGCTGGGCAAGAAGGGCCAGCGGGTGCGCGCGGTCGAGGACGTGGTCAACGTCGGCGACAAGCTGCTCGTCGAAGTCACCGAGGTCGACCGGCAGGGTCGCATCTCGCTGAAGCTGGCCGAGGAGGACCAGGCCGAGTCGGCTCCGGCCACCTCCGGCGGCGGTGAGTCCGGCGGCGGTGACGCCGGCGGCGGCGAAGGGGGCCGCTGAGCCCATGGAGACGGGCAAGTTCGAGACCACCGAGCTGCCCAGTGGCCTTCGGATCCTGACCGAGCGCATGCCGACCGTGCGCTCGGTCACGCTGGGAATCTGGGCCGGCGTGGGGTCTCGCGACGAGACCCCACGCCAGGCGGGCGCCTCCCACTACCTGGAGCACCTGCTGTTCAAGGGCACCAAGCGGCGCTCGGCACGCGACATCGCCGAGCTGATGGACGCCGTCGGCGGCGAGGCCAACGCCTTCACCGCCAAGGAGTACACCTGCTTCTACGCCCGCACGCTCGACCGCGACCTGCCGCTGGCGGTCGACGTGCTGGTCGACATGCTGCGGTTCTCCAAGATGTCCAAGGCCGACGTGGAGGCGGAGCGCACCGTCATCCTCGAAGAGATCGGCATGCACAACGACGCGCCGGACGACATCGTCCACGACCTGTTCGCCGAGGTCCTGCTGGGCGGCCACCCGCTCGGCAGGCCGGTGCTCGGCACGGTCGAGTCCATCAGCGGCATGAGCAGGGACGCGATCGCCAGGTACTGGCGGCGGCACTACGTGCCCGGCAACCTGGTGGTCGCCGCGGCCGGCAACTGCTCGCACCAGGAGGTCGTCGAGCTGGTGACCGGCGCGTTCGACGGCGCAGAGGGCGGCCGGCGCGATCCGGTCCCCGCCAGGCGCGAGCCGCGCATCTACGGCGGCGTCCAGGTGCGGCGCAAGCCCACCGAGCAGGCGCACGTGGTGCTCGGCACCCGCGGCCTGTCGCGCTCGGACCCCCGCCGCTTCGCGCTCGGCGTGCTGAACATCGCCTTCGGCGGCGGCATGAGCTCGCGGCTGTTCCAGGAGGTCCGCGAGCAGCGGGGGCTGGTGTACTCGATCTATTCGTACGCCACCCAGTACTCCGAGACCGGCTCGTTCTCGATCTACGCCGGCACTGCGCCCAAGCGCGTCCACGAGGTCCTCTCGATCGTCCGCGACGAGCTGGACCGCGTGATCGCCGACGGCGTCACCGAGGAGGAGCTGGAGCGCGGCAAGGGTCATCTCAAGGGCTCGCTGGTGCTCGGGCTGGAGGACACCTCCGGACGGATGAGCAGGCTCGGCAAGTCCGAGCTGACCAGCGGCGAGATCCTCTCGATCGACGAGATCGTCCGCCGCGTCGACGAGGTCAGCGACACCGACGTCCAGGCCGTGGCCAAGGAGGTGCTGGGCGGCGGGCCGCGCGCGCTCGCGGTGATCGGCCCGTTCGACGAGGAAGGCTTCGACCGGTACATCGCATGAGCTCGGCATCGCTGTCGATCTGCGTGTTCTGCGCCTCCGCGTCGGGGTTGGCCGAGGTGTACCTCGACGCCGCCAGACGGCTCGGGACCGAGATGGCGCGCCGTGGCCACCGCCTGGTCTACGGCGGCGGCAACGTCGGGCTCATGGCCGAGGTCGCCCGCTCGGTGCACGCCGCCGGCGGCGAGGTATTCGGCGCGATTCCCCGCGCGCTGGTCGAGCGGGAGCTCGCCTACGGGCCCGCCGACGAGCTGGTCGTGACCGAGACCCTGCGAGAGCGCAAGGCCGAGATGGACGCCCACGCCGACGCGTTCGTGGCGCTCCCTGGCGGCTTCGGCACCATGGAGGAGCTGCTGGAGGTGCTCACCCTGCGGCAGCTCCGCCTGCACGACCGGCCGATCGTGCTGGTCAACGTCAACAACTTCTGGGACCCGTTCCTGGCGATGGTCAGGGAGATGATCTCGCAGGGGTTCGCGTCCGAGGGCGAGGGATCCCTCTTCGAGGTCGCCAAGACCTCCGAGGACGCCGTCGCCCTGGTCGAGGCTGGCCGCGGCGGCGACGCGGTCACGCGCGCCGCCCCGCCCACCGACGCCCTCGCCGAAGACTGGACCGCCGAGCCCGCCTGAGGGCCGACACAGGAAGAGCCCACCCGGGCGGGGTGGGCTCTGGTGCGTGGGTGCCTATTCGGCGACCGGGCGAACGTTGGCGGCCTGAGGGCCCTTCGGGCCCTGAGTGACCTCGAACTCGACGGTCTGGCCCTCTTCGAGGGTTCGATATCCGCTGCTCTGGATCGCGCTGAAGTGCACGAACACGTCCTCGCCCTCGGGCGGACGGATGAATCCGTAGCCCTTCTCGGCGTTGAACCACTTGACGGTTCCAACGGTCATGGCGCTTGTCCCTCCCTCCTTCAACTCGGAGGAGTCGTACAACGCCAGGGCAACCGCTGCCGCTGACGGCAAGGGACAAGCTCGACTGCGGGTTGCGAAGCCAAACGTGAACCTCCTGCGCTGCGGAGAGTAGCACAACCGCTCTTGACCATCCCGCACCGATTTGCATTGACTCCTCCGGGCTGGACGAATTCACAGCGGCTGCTCTAGGAGTCGTCCTCGCCGAACTCGATGGCGATGCTGCGGTCGGGCACGATCGCGTGGTAGCGGCCGAACTCGTGCAGGCCCACGGCCTCGGCGACCTTGGCCGAGGCGAAGTTGTCGGGAGCGTGGTTGTAGAGGACGGCGCGGCCCTCGGACAGCACCGAGCGGGCCGCCGCGGAGACGACCGAGCGGGCCAGGCCGCGGCCTCGCGCGCGCTCCGCGGTGCCGACCGAGATCTCCCGGATGCGGTCGTCGTAGCGCTTGAGCACCGCGGTCGACAGCACCTTCCCGTCGTCGTCGAGCACCACCCAGGCCTCGCCGGTGAAATGGCCCAGGACCCAGTCGGGCAGGCGCGGGTCGGTGGCGTCGAGCACGGTGACCTCGGCCTCGGGGGGCGGGATGGCGACCCCGGTGCGGGCGACACCGGAGAACAGGTGCCCGCGCAGCTCCGCCGCGGTCTTCTGCAGCGCCGGCAGCAGGGAGGAGGCGTCGCTGAGGTACCGGCGGAGGACCCCGGCGTGCTCCGGGGCGACCGCGAGCACCGCGCCGCCCTGACGGCTGAACGCCCGCACCGGCAGGCTGGGGTGCTGCACCTCCGCGACCGCGACTTCGCCGGGGACCAGCCGGTCCATCGGAAGCCCGTAGCGCTCGGCCAGCACCGCCATCACGACGGCTTCGTTGTCAACGGGCGCGAGCATGAGGCAAGGGTAGCCTGCCGAGCCGGTCGTGCGCCCGTTTTGGGACCAGTGGCACGCATAGGGCAGCGAGCGCGGCTCCGGCAATGTATGGGACCGGAACCCCCAGGCGCTGGAAGGCCAGGCCGCCGGCCAGCGGGCCGACCACCCTCGCCAGCCCACCGGCGGCCTGCTGCAGGCCGAGCGCGCCCCCGCGCCGCTCGGCCCGGACGGCCCCGGCCACCGACGACGCCAGGGTCGGGGTCACCAGGCCCTGCCCGGCGCACAGGGCCAGCAGCGCCGGGACGAGCACGGCCCACGACCGGGTCACCGCCAGCAGCGCAAGCCCGGCGGCGTCGAGCGCCAGGCCGACCCGTAGCGCGCCCCGCTCGCCCAGGCGGCGGACGGTCGGCGCGACCAGCCCGACGTTGGCCGCCACCACCGCCAGGCCGATGCCGGCGAACACCGCTCCTGTGGAGGCCAGCCGCAGGCCGAGCCGTCGCTCCCCGAACAGCGAGAAGGTCGCCTCGAAGGCGCTGAACGCCACCAGCGAGGTGAAGGCAACCAGCAGCAGCCGAGCTACCCCCGCCCGCCGCCACGGCGCCCTCGGGTCGCCGTCGGCGGCTTGACCGCTTGCGGGGCCGCCCGCCTGCGCCGCGGCGCTCTCGGCCAGGGGGCTCGCCCCGGCGGCCACCCGGGCGCCGCCCTGGGCGCCATACGGATGCGTTTCCGGCAGGCGGGCGACCGCGACGACGGCGTTGCAGGCGGCGAGGCCGGCGGCAACCAGGAACGGGGCTCTGGGGCCGCCCAGCGCCGCCAGCGCGCCGAGGGCCGGCCCGGCCACGAATCCCAGCCCGAACGCCGCGCCGATCAGGCCGAGCAGGCGCGGCCGCTCCGACGGCTCGGCCACGTCGGCGACGGCGGCCTGCGCCACCGCCACGCTCCCTCCGGACATCCCGTCGATCGCGCGACCGACGAACAGCAGCACCATGCTCGACGCCAGCCCGGTCAGCAGGCTGCCTGCCGCGGTGCCCACCAGCGACAGCACCAGCACCGGCTTGCGACCCACCCGGTCCGAGAGCCGGCCCCACAACGGCGCGCAGACGAGCTGGAAGGCCGAGTAGGTGGCCACCAGCGCCCCGATCGTCCCAGGCCTGGCGCCGAACCGCTCGGCCCACAGCGGCAGGATCGGCAGGACGATCCCGAAGCCGATCAGGTCGAGCAGCACGCATCCCCACAAGGCGCCGAACCCCGCGGGGAACCGGCTGCGCCTGATGGCCATGGCCCGCTCCTCGACAATCCGTCAGCGTGCTCGATCCGAGATATAAACCCTGCGAAGCTACGCTTGAATGTCGGCAGAGGAGCCGGTCGGTCATGGCTCCTTCCGGACTCTACCGCATATGCCGACAGTTTGTCGGCATAACTCCCGGATTGACGCGTTGCTATTACGAAATCGGGAATCCAGGGCAAGAAGTTCCCCGGAGCCGGCCAGGATGCTCACTCCGGCAATCTGATGCGGAGCGGATCACGGTATCCTGACACGCCGTCTGGATTGGCGAGCAGGGAGGCGAAGAGGCCATGCGGGTCGGAGTGCTGGGAGCGACCGGACGGATGGGCCGGTCGAGCTGCCGCGCCGTCTTGCAGGCAGGCGATCTGGAGCTGGTGGCCGCGGTCGCGCGCGGCGCCGCGGGCGCCGAGCTGCGCGACCTGGTGACCGAGGCGCCCGCCGGCCTGCGGGTCCGCGGCGGCGCCGAGGACCTGCTCGACGCCAAGGCCGAGGTGGTGATCGACTTCTCGGCGCCGGAGGCGACGCTGGCGGCCGCCAGGCTGCTGCTGCCGGCCGGCGTCCACGTTGTCTCCGGCACGACCGGGCTGCCGGCCGCCTCCACGGAGGAGCTGGCCTCGCTGGCCGGTCCCCAGGACGCGGGCAACGTGGTGTGGGCTCCCAACTTCGCGCTCGGCGCCGTGCTGGCGCAGCGCTTCGCGACCATCGCAGCCCGCTTCTACCCGGCGGCGGAGGTGATCGAGCTGCACCACGCCGGCAAGGCCGACGCCCCGTCCGGCACGGCGCTGCGCACCGCCAGGGCGATCGCCGAGGCGCGCCGCCGGCCCGATTCACCGGTGCCGCCCGGCCGCGAGCTGGTGACCGGGGCCAGGGGCGGCGAGGTGGAGGGCGTGCGGGTCCACTCCGTGCGCCTGCCCGGCCTGGTCGCCCACCAGGAGGTCATCTTCGGCGGCGAGGGTGAGCTGCTCACCCTCCGCCACGACTCGCTGGACCGCTCCAGCTTCATGCCAGGCGTGCTGCTGTGCGTCCGAGAGGTGGCCAACCGTCCCGGCCTCACCGTCGGGCTCGAGCCCATGCTCGACCTGGAGTGACCATGTCGAGGCAGCCGGCGTACTGGGTCGAGGCGTTCGACGAGCACGAGCGCGAGCGGTTGGCTCCCTATTTCACCAACACCGACCGGCCGGTCTTCGCGTTACGCAACCTTCCAGAAGTGGTCAAGGGCGCCCTGTTCGCGCGCTACTCGCGCAGCCCCAAGAGCCTTCGCAGGCTGTTCCTCGACGAGTTCCACGACCAGGTGGCCGGGGAGCGGCCCGCCACCGAGCCCACGGTCGGCGAAGAGCGCGCCACCAGGCTCTACCGGCGGGTGCTCGACGAGTACGGCGACGACTCCGTGGCCCAGCTCGCCGGCGCCCACGTGGCCTGTGAGCAGGCGTCGAACCTGCTGACCAAGGTGCTGGAGTGGGGCCGGCTCGCCTCCTACATGGAGCAGTCGACCCGCTACCAGTCCTACACCGACCGTCCAGGGGGCCGCTGGCGCTACCACCTCGACCCGGCGGTCGACGGCGACCCGCAGCTCGGCGCCGAGTACCGGCGGGTGCTCGACGGCGTCTTCGCCACCTACGCTGAGCTGGTGCCCGCCATGGTCGACCACCTCGGCCGCACGCTGAGGCCGGAGCCGGGGGTGGCAGAGGCCGCCTGGCGGCGGGCGCTCAAGGCCAGGGCGCTGGACGCGCTGCGGGGCATGCTGCCGGCGGCGACCACCGCCAACCTCGGCATCTTCGCCTCCGGCCAGGCATACGAGGCGCTGCTGCTGCGGCTGCGCGCCCACCCGCTGCCAGAGGCCCGCAGCTACGCCGACCTCCTGCTCCACGAGCTGCGGCAGGTGATCCCGAGCTTCCTCGAGCGGGTCGACCTCCCCGACCGCGGCGGCGCGTGGACGCGCTACCTCGCCCAGACCGCCGAGGAGACCGCCAAGGTGGTCGACGCGCTGCTCGGCGACGACACGCCGGCCGAGGAAGGCCCCTCGGTGCGGCTGGTCGAGTTCGACCCGGCCGGCGAGCACAAGGTGCTCACCGCCATCGCCTACCCGCTGCTGCGGGTGGGGGAGGCCGAGGTCGCCGAGCGCGTGGCGCGGCTCGACCCCGAGGAGCGGGCGCGGCTGCTGTCGGCCTACGTGGGCGAGCGGACCAACCGCCGCCACCGTCCCGGGCGTGCCTTCGAGCGGGCCGTCTACACCTTCGACGTGGTCGCCGACTACGGCGCCTTCCGCGACCTGCAGCGACACCGCATGTGCACGATCGTGTGGCAGCGCCTCACCCCGGACCTCGGCTACGAGGTGCCGGCCGAGGTGGCCGCCGCCGGACTCGGCGACCGTTACAGCCACAGCCTGGAGCGGCTCGCCGGGCTCTACCGGGCGCTGGAGCCACGCTTGCCCGCGCAGGCGCCGTACGCGGTGAGCATGGCCCACCGGGTGCGCTTCTCGATCACCCTCAACGCCCGCGAGCTGATGCACATCGCGGAGCTGCGTTCCTCGCCGCAGGGCCACCCGACCTACCGCTCGGTGGCCCAGCGGATGCACACCCTGGTCGCCGAGCGGGCCGGTCACCACGGTCTGGCGGAGGCCATGCGGTTCGTGGTCCATGACGACGTCGATCTCGGGCGCTTGGCCGCGGAACAGCGGTGGGAAGCGCGCCGGAGCGGGGTGTTGCCGGCCTGATCCGAACCCAGCGCCCCGCTCATGCCACCCGCCGCGACACGGGGGGCACGGTTGGCCTGTTCTTCGTCGGTCTGGTGATGGTGCTGCTGTTCTCCGGCGCCGCGGCCGGCGTGATGGCGACCAGGACCTCGGCGCCGACGCAGACCACCATCGACCCGAGGGTCGCCCGCGAGCGCGCCGAGGTCACCGCCCGCTTCTTCAAGATCATGTCCATACGCGAGCGGGCGCTGACCGAGCGCGACATGAAGGCCCTGAAGGAGATCTACACGCCCGACTCGCCGCAACTGCGCACGGACCGGACCGAGATCCAGGCGCTGCGCGACAAGCACGAGCTGTGGAAGGGCCTCCAGCTACCGGTGCAGATCCTGAAATTGACCCAGGCCTCCAGCCGCCGCTGGACGGTGGTGGCGCTGCTCGGCCGTTCCAACGCGCGTCTGGAGCTGGAGTCGGGCGACCTGATCCGCGACGTCGAGGGCAACCGCCAGGTCTACTGGTGCACCCTCATCAAGGACCCCGCCAAAGGCTGGCTCCTCTACAAGTTCGTCCCGCCCTGATCCACGCGGGGGAGCTCGTTCCCCCACGGCCCCCCAAGGTCAAGTTCGTTCCGGAGTGCCGTGGCCCGGAGTGCCGTGGCCCGGAGTGCCGTGGCCCGGCGTGCCGTGGCCCGGCGCCCCGCGGCTGCCCTGGTCCAGGTGATACAGGCTTCGGGCCGTCCCTCCCAGGATCCGTGAGCTGATCTCCTCGGCGGCGGGTTGGTCGAGGTCGCCGCGGTCGACCTCGGCTCCGAGGACGGCCGCCAGCGCGCGGCGCCAGACGGTCGCTCCCCACCAGTGCATCTCCGGGAAGGAGTGCCCGTCGGAGGCGGCCAGCAGCTTGCCGGCGGGGCAGAGCCCGAGCGCCTCGCGCACCAGCTCGGCGGCGATCGGCTCGGCCAGCGGGATCGCCAGCGACAGGTCCAGGTAGACCTGCGGGTAGGTGCCGGCCATCGCGGCGGCGCCGCCCACGAACGGGTAGCCGTGCAGCAGCACGATCGGGCACGCCTCGGTGCGAGGGTCGTGCAGCAGCGGCCGCAGCAGCGTGGGATCCGCGCCTGGCATGCGGATGTCCTCGTCGCCGAAGCCGGTGTGGAACTGCAGCGGCACCGACCACAGCGCGGCGACCTGGGCCGCGCGGCGAGCCAGCAGCGGCCCCAGCACCGGGTCGTCGAAGCGGCGGGCCTGCGCCGCCAGGTCGAGCCGCTCGAACGCCGTCCGCAGCTCGCCGACGCTCACATGCTCCATGCGCAGCCCCGCCCGGTAGGCGAGCACCGACTTGAGCGCCACCGCGCCGCCTTCGATCGCCTTCACGATGTGCTCCTCGAAGACGTCGACCAGTCCGTCGAGGGTGTCGGTCGGCGGCCCGCCAGCGGCCAGCACCTCCTCGGCCACCGACTCGATCCGCACCACTTCCCGGGCCGGCCGCGCGGCGGCTCGCTCCAGGACGCTGAGCGCCAGCGTGCCCGCTCCGCCATAGCCGGTGTCGACCAGCAGCGCCGTGACCCCGGCGTCGTCGAGCAGCCTCCGCAGGTACGCCATGGGGTCGGCGCGGGCCAGCCGGTCGCGCGCGGTGACCACGTCGCGCTCCCCGGCGGACTCCGCACCGATCAGCTTGCCGAGCGCGCGCAGGAAATGCCGGTAGCCCAGCAGGTCCGGCACGTCCCGCGCCAGCACCCGCTCGCTGGTGGACTCGGTGAAGCAGCGGCGCCATGCCGGCCAGGGCGGGACGTCCGCCCTGGCCCAATTGGCGACCAGGCTGTGGCAGTGATGGTCGACGAACCCCGCTGGCGGCATCGCGCCCGCTTCGTCTTCGCGACGCGGGCGTTAGCTGCCAGGTCCGGCCGCCGGAACCGCGCCGGTGGGCGACGGCGACGCGGCCGTTCGCCTGCCGAGCAGGTAGAGCAGCGCGCCGACCACCATCGATGCCACGGCGATCCCGCCGACCCACCAGAACCACATGCCGTAGGAGATCTTGGCGCTCAGCACGGAAACGGTGCCCGCGTCGTTGGAGATCAGCGGTGTCCACGAGCCGCTGAGCGTGGACACGATCCCGATCAGCGATGCCAGCGCCCCGATCACCGAACAGACCCAGAACACCGCCGGGTTGGCGAGCCGCCGCGCCTCGAACTGCGCGGCGTAGCGCCGCAGGATGATCAGCACGTCGATGAACAGCACCACCATCGAGACGCACCAGATCACCGTCACCGCCGCCTGGAGCACGTCGTAGACCCTGGTCTGCACGTCGACCGGGCTGCCGCCGCCTGAGGTCGCCGGCAGGATCACGAAGGCCAGCAGGGTGAACAGCACCGCCACGATCGTCTGGGTGAGCACGCCGACGTCGGGCACCTTGTTGGCGTTGACGTGGCTCATCGCCTTCGGCAGGCGCCGGTCCAGGCCGGACACGAAGATCAGCCGCGCGAACGAGTAGTTGTAGACCACGGTGATGAACAGGAAGAAGCCCGCCAGGATGAGCGCGACCAGGTCGCCCCAGAAGGTCCCGAGCGACAGCTTCACGGCCTCGGCCACCGCGGTCACCTGCGCTGACCGCCCGCCCGTCGCGGGTACGGTCACCATCACCGCCCAGGTGGCGATCAGGTAGGCGGCCATCACCGTGAGCGAACCCCAGAACAGGTACCTGGTGATCGAGCGCGTGTTGCGGATCTCCACGCCCATGTTCAGCGGCACCTCGACACCGAGCAAGGCGAGGATCACCAGCCCGAAGAACGTCCAGTTGGTGAAGTTGAGGCCCGTCGGCTTGGAGGGCGCCCATGCCGAGAACGCCGTCGGGTCGACCTCCGCCGGGTGGCCGCGGGCCAGATGCAGGATGCCGGCGACCAGCATCAGCGCGATCGCGACGCCGTAGAGCACGAACACCGTGTTGACGATGTTCTGCGTCACCCGGAAGCGCAGGATCGCCAGGACAGCCGACAGGCAGATGAAGGCGATGATCAGCAGGCCCTGGACCTGGATGCTCCAGGAGCCGACCGTCCCGGGGAAGACGTAGCCGAGGTAGGCCAGGGTGATCGTGCCGGTGGCCACCATCACCAGCACGCCGGGCCACCAGGCGCAGAACCCGGCGAAGAAACCCCAGAAGGCGCCGAAGGCCTTGTGCGTCCACAGGTAGATCGAGCCCTCGCCGGGGAACATGACGCCGAGCTGCCCGGTCACGATCGCGCTCGGGATCAGGAAAGCGAGGAAGCCGAGAATCCACCAGCCGAAGGCGGTCGGTCCGGCGCTCTGGATCACCGCCGCGTTGGTGATGAACAGAACGATGGCGGCGAAGATCGCCACCATGTCGAACGAGTTGAGGACCTTTGGGAGGATCCCTCCGGCGACCCGTTCGGAAAGCAGCTCACCGCTTGCGGCGGGCTCCACGGCAGCCATGGTCGTTCCTCCTCCAGCTCGGGGGGGTGGATACCAGGGAGGCGGGGGTCGAGGTTGCTGGACCTGCCCGAATCGTAGTCCCAAGGCAGGACAACGACTAGAACTTTGTCCAGTGGTGGAAGCACTCGAAGGCCATGTCCTGCTTGGCGAACGCGCTCGCCTCGGCCCGCTTCACCGCCAGGTAGGCGGTGCGCCGCAGCGGCCCGAGCGCGTCCATGAGCAGCTCGTCCCGCTCCAGCGCGTCCAGCGCCGCGCCCAGCGAGTCGGGCAGGCGCCGGATCCCGCGCCGCCGCCGCGTCGAAGCGCTCAGGTTCGACGGGTCCACGTTGGTGGGCGCTCCAGGGTCGAGCTTGTTGCGGATCCCGTCCAGCCCTGCGTGGATGTAGCCACCCAGCGCGAGGTAGGGGTTGGCCGTTGAGTCGGAGGGCTTGAGCTCCAGGTTGGCCGAGGCCTCGGCCAGGCCCCACATCCGCGAGGGGATGCGCACCGCCGCCTCGCGGTTGTCCATGCCGTAGCAGGTGTAGGCGCTGCTCCATGACCGCGGTGCCAGCCGCCGGTAGCTGTTGACGCTGCCGCAGGTGAGCGCGACCAGTCCAGGAAGGTGCGCGAGCAGCCCGCCGATGAAGTGGTAGGCGACCTCTGAGAGGCCGTTGCGGTCGCCCTGGCCGTAGAACGCGTTGCGCGCGCCCGGCGCGCCGGGGCCGCCGTCCGGGTCGAGCTCCCACAGTGAGGCGTGCAGGTGGGTGCCGTTGCCCGCCTGGTCGGCGATCGGCTTGGGCGCCAGGCTGGCCCACAAGCCCTGGCGCCAGGCCACGCCTCGCGCCGTCTCCCGGTACCACACGTGGTTGTCGGCGGCGCGCAACGCCGGTGCGTGCCGGATCGTCAGCTCCTGCTGGCCGTGGCCGAGCTCGGGGTAATACTGCTCCACCACCATGCTCTGCGCCTCCAGCGCCCGGACCAGCTCCACCGCGTAATCATGGGCGGCGCCGAAGCCGGTCGTCGAGAAGCACAGGCTCTGGTCGACCGGGACCAGCCGGTCGAGCCCGCCTGGCTCGTCCGGCGGCGCCGGCTCCCGCCGGCCCAGCGTGAACTCCGGCTCGAACGCGGCGACCAGCGCGTAGCCCTCCCCGGCGAGCGCGGCGATGGCGTCCTTCAGGAAGCTCCGCGGGCAGGCCTCCCATGGCTGGCCGTCGAGCTTGATCATGTCCGCCACCATGGCGCCAGCCGCCGGCGCGTAGGGCAGCGCCACGAACGAGTCGGGGTCGGGCAGCAGGCGGATCTCGCCCACCGGCCCCATCCCGTCGACCGGCTGCAGCTCGTCCAGCATCGTCATGGCCTGCATCGCCAGCGTCAGCCCGATCCCCGTGGTCAGGCGCTCGGCCAGCCGCGAACGCGAGGTCGCCTTGCCACGCACCACGCCGCCGTGGTCGACGTACAGGAACCGGATCAGGTCGAGCCCTTCCGCCTCGGCCCGCTGGACCACGCGGGCGGCGCCGGGCTCCAGGCCCTCGACGGTTCCGGCGGGGTCCTCCCGCCCGTCGACGGTTCCGGCGGTGTCCTCCCGCCCCTTCTTCTTCGCCATCGGCCACGCCCTTTCGCCGGTGCTGCGCGCAGCGGTCGAGCACGCCTTGCCGGTGCACGGATGCAGTGTGGCCGATGTCACATCCTCTGGCGAGCACGCATTCGGGGGTAGCCTGACTGCCAGGCGAGCTGGCCCGCAAACCAGTCACTGGGAGCTCTGGCATGGCGCAGGCGCGTGCGATACCCACGGTGGCGCTGCCCGGCGAGGTGGCGATGCCGATGGTCGGCTTCGGGACCTGGCAGCTCCGGGGCCGGCGGGCCGCCGACGCGATTGCCTTCGCGCTGGAGGTCGGCTACCGCCACATCGACACCGCCACGATGTACGGCAACGAGGTGGAGGTCGGACGGGCCGTGCGCGCCAGCGGGCTGCCACGACAGGACGTGTTCCTGACCACCAAGCTTCCTCCCGGTAGCGCCGGACGGGAGCGCCAGACGCTCGCGGCGAGCCTGCGCGGGCTGGACACCGACTACCTCGATCTCTGGCTGGTGCACTGGCCGCCTGGCGGGCGGGCGCGGTTGCAGACCTGGCGGGAGCTGCTGGCGATCAGCGACCAGGGCCTCGCCAGGGCGGTGGGGGTGAGCAACTACAGCATCAGCCAGCTCGACGAGCTGATCGAGGCGACCGGCCAGGCGCCGGCCGTCAACCAGGTCCGCTGGAGCCCCTCGTCGCACGACCCGCGGCGGCTGGCCGAGCACCGCGAGCGGGGCGTCGTGCTCGAGGGCTACAGCCCGCTCAAGGGCGCGCGCCTCAGTGATCCGGTCCTGCGAGAGATCGCCGCCGCCCATCGCGTCACGCCCGCGCAGATCGTCCTGCGCTGGCATCTGGAGCACCAGATCCCGGTCATCCCCAAGTCGGCGACCCGCGAGCGGATCGCCGAGAACTTCGACCTGTTCGGCTTCTCGCTCAGCGACGAGGAAGTCGCGCGAATCGACGCCCTCTCGACCCGCTGACGAAGCCGTCGCTCACAGGTACTCGAACAGCTGGCGGTGCACCTCCCTGAGGCCTGACCAACGGCTCATCGAGCCACGCGTAGCCAGAGGTTGGTCACTTGCGGCGTGGAGGTCAGGCTGAGGCGTTCGAGCTTGACGTTCGTCCCACCCGGGCGGTCGACAGCCGGACGCCGTCGCCGAGCAGCACGGGCGCGACGAGCACGAGGATCTCGTCGAGCACGCCCGCCTCCAGGCACTGCTGAGCGGTGCTGGCGCCCAGGACGTTGACGTACTTGTCACCCGCGGCAGCCAAGGCCGCCGCGATGCCGGTGTCGAGGTCGCCGACGAAGGTGACGCCCGGCACCGGGGGGTTGTGGGTGAGCACGAACTGTGGTCCGGTCCAGGCCCCGCCAAAGGGCTTGCCTTCCTTGGCCGTGCCCTTGTACGGATCGTCGCCACGGAAGGTGCGGTTGCCCACCAGAAGAGCGCCGATCTTGCCACAACCTCGCCCACCGCCTGAAGGAGGACGAAGCCGGGTTCGATCTGAGGTTGGCGCTGGTGGTCGACGCCGAGCTGTTCCGGCTGGACTCGGTCATCCGGTGGCTGGACGCCGCCGACGGGCGCCTCAAGCGGGCCGCTGTCGAGCCGGTCGCGCCGGCTCCCGCCTTGGTGCCGAGGCTGCGGCGCAGAATGGGGGTACGGCGATGAGCATGTTGGAGCTGCGGCGGGTGTCGAAGGTCTACGGCGAGGGACCGACGGAGGTGCAGGCGCTGCGGGGGTGTCGACCTGTCGGTCGAGGCGGGCGCGATGGTGGCGGTGATGGGGCCGAGCGGCTCGGGCAAGAGCACCCTGCTCACCATCGCCGGGAGCCTGGAGGACCCGACCAATGGGGAGGTGCTGGTGGGCGGCGCCGCGTTGTCGGGGATGTCGCGCAACCAGCGGGCCCGGCTGCGGCGCCGTTCGATCGGCTACGTATTCCAGGATTTCAACCTGCTGGCGGGGCTGACCGCGGCCGAGAACGTCGCTCTGCCGCTGGAACTCGACGGCGCCACTGCCAAGGCGGCGCGGGTCGCCGGGATGGCCGCCCTTGACGAGCTTGGCCTGGCTGACCGGTCGGCCCGGTTTCCCGATGAGCTGTCCGGCGGTGAGCGGCAGCGGGTGGCGATCGCCCGGCGTGCGCCGGTCGTGGTGCGCCTGGCGCTGCGCGACCTCGCCCGCTACCGGGCACGCTCAGGCGCGGCACTCGCGGCGGTCAGCTTCGCCGTCCTCATCGCCATGGTGATCAGCCTCCTGGCCACCGGCCGCGCCAAGGATGGCTGGAGGGTCCCGGCGTGGTGTACGCCGCCACCCCGGCGCTGCTGCGCCACTACGGGATCAATCCCAGCGCGATCGACCCCACTACCCTGCTCATCACCTCGCGCCCGGGCCTTGAGGGCACCCCTGATCTGCAACTCCGGTCCCCCGAAGGCCCCGGCGTCGCCGGCTGCGCTCCTGGTCGCTGCGTCGCGAACCCGAAGATCCAGACGTTCAACGGCCTTCCGACCGATACCTCCGGCCCGAACCTGTTCGTCACCAGCCACGCAGTGGACACGCTCAAGCTGCAGGTCAGCCCCGCGGGGTGGCTGATCCAGACGTCCCAGCCGCTCAGCGCCGCGCAGATCAACGCCGCCCGGCAGGCGGCAACGGCGGCCGGCATGACGATCGAGACCAGGAGCCAAGCCCCGTCGCTAGCGCAACTTCGCGACTACGCCACCGCAGCAGGCATCCTCCTCGCCCTGGCGGTCCTGGCCATGACGGTTGGCCTGATCCGCAGTGAGACCGTGGGCGACCTGCGCACCCTCACCGCCAACGGAGCGAACAGCACAACCCGTCGCAGCATCACCGCCGCCACCGCTGGCGCCCTCGGGGCTGCTCGGCGCCCTGCTCGGCACCGCCGTCGCCTATCTCGCCACGATCGCGCTGTTCCGAAGCCAGCTCGGCGAACGGATGAGCCAGGTGCCAGTCATGGACCTCACACTCGTCGTCATCGGCCTGCCCGTCGTCGCGACGATCGGCAGTTGGCTCCTCGCCGGGCGCGAACCGCCCACCATCGCCCATCAGCCAATCGAATAAGCGTCGACCTCACCAACGAGCGTGCCGATGCCGGAACGACCTGCCCAGCTGCGAGCCGGCAGGGGGGTGAGCCATGCTCGCCTCCTGCCAGCACGGTCCACACTCTGGGCCAGGTTCCATCGCGCTGCCAGCGGCGCAGCGGCCATAGCAGGTCTGCCATGGCCCGAACCGCTGGGGGATATCGCGCCATGACCCGTCGCCGGCCTTCGTTGCCGACGCGCGGTCGCGGCTGGCCGACCAGCGCGCCCGGTTCGTGGTCGCCGATGCCCGTCGGCTGCCGGTTGCCGCCGACGGCTCCATCTCGCTGGTCGCCCGGGCGTGGGCGGCTTTGGGCAGGCGTGCAGCCCCTACCGTCGGTTGAAGCACACCAGCGCGCAGGCCAGCAGCACGAACCCGAACCACCGCGCTGAGCCCCGATCCCAACGGGCTGCCAGGCGCCGGTCGCAAGCCAGCCACGACAATCTCCGCTCGATCGACCACCGGTGGCGTCCAATCGGGTCGAGGGCTCCACCGCACGCCGCGATCTGGTAGGCCGTCGGGGGTGATGCCGGTTGACTCCCGCAAGTCGTTGACCGGATGCTCCTGGTCGTAGAAGCCGTGCTCGGCGACGACCGCCGCTCAGTCGACCAGGGGGTGTCGGTCGATGCGGTGAGCACCCGCTGCAGACGACGCACCCGGAAGAACCGTTTCGGGGTCAGGCCCACCTGCCCACCGAAGCGGCGCGCCAACCGCTTCGGCTTCGGCCCGAGGATGGACCACGGGTCGCTGACGGTTCAAGGAATGAACTTGACCGGCTAGTGGGAGCGGCTCAGGCTCCTGGCATGCGAGGATACGGCCAGTTCTGCCCGGTCGCGCTGGGGGCCGAGGTGTTCGCCGAGCGCTGGACGCCGCTGATCCTGCGCGAGCTGCTCGCCGGCAGCCACCGGTTCAGCGAGCTGCAGCGAGGGCTGCCCCGCATCCCGCGTGCGC